>Ga0102943_1000032_pt1 | contig 81886 bp, 76 predicted proteins | sample SalPonC_black_MG_FD_78174 | JGI IMG/M metagenome (GOLD analysis project Ga0102943, IMG submission 78174) | Salt pond soil microbial communities from South San Francisco under conditions of wetland restoration - Salt Pond MetaG... | ecosystem: Environmental > Aquatic > Marine > Intertidal zone >...
GCCGTCACCCATATCAATTTCGGCCACTACGACATCAATATCGACCTGGCCAATATGCAGAAACAGGGGTCGGGGCACTTTGAAAAAGAGGTGGACGAACTCTTTGTTGGAGAACTGCTTCAAAAGCTTGCCACGGGATTTCCCAGAAAAGACATGGACAGGGAGGCCCTTATGCTTCTTCATGAAAAATTTTCAATTCCCATTGCCTGCCTGGCCTTAGGGCTTTTGGCCTTTCCTCTGGGGGTGCAGTCCATGTCCCTGAGGCGTTCCAGCGGCTTTGGCATGGGGATCGCGTTTTTTTTGTTCTATTATTTTCTTCTGGCCCTGGGCTGGTCCATGGGAAAATCCGGGAGCTATCCCCCTTTTATCGGGATGTGGCTGCCCAATGTTGTGATGGGCGGGGCCGGGATCTTTCTTCTGGTGAGAAATGCCAATGAGCGGCCGGTGCGGGTGCCTGGATTTATTACGGCGGCAGGCGCACGGGTGGCCCAGCAGTTTAAGCTGAGGATGGGAAGATGACCTGTCTGCACCGCTATTGGTTTAAAGAATGGGCAAAATACTTTGCCATGATCCAGGTGATGATTCTCATTGTATTTGTCTTTATCGATTATCTGTCCCGGGTGAACAATTTTCTCTCTGCCGATGTCTCCCTGCTCCGGGGTCTGTGGTATGTGGTGCTTAAACTGCCCTTTATGTTTGTTCAATTGACACCGGCCAGCCTGCTTCTGGCCGTGATTGTCGCCTTTGGCGTGATGAATCGGAATGGGGAACTGACCGCGCTTAAATCCTCGGGAATTTCAGTCTATTTTCTGGTGAAACCGGCCCTGGTTGCAGGGGGAATCCTGTCCCTGGTCATTTTTTTCATGGGGGAAACCCTGATTCCCGTATCCATGGCAAAGGCCAACCATATCCGGTACCATGAGATGGTGAGCAGCCCCGGGCTCAGCCAGGGCCAGAGTGATATCTGGATCAAATCCGGCAGGCAGCTGGTGCATATCAATTTTTTTGACCCGGTGAACAAAAAAGTGGCCGGCCTCACAGCCACAACCATGGGAAAGGGGTTTAAAGTTCAGGAACGGATTGATGCCCGGCAGGGGCGATATGACGGTGAAAAATGGATCTTTACCGGGGTGATCCAGCAGACCTACCATGCCGGAAATGATGATTACCTGGTTCAAAGTCTTGAGGTCAAGACCATGGCCCTGGATCTCAAACCCGAAGACTTAGGGAAGATGACCGTTAAAACCAACGAGATGAGTTATGGCGATTTAAGGCGCTACGTGGCCAAGGTCACAGCCGAAGGCTACGATGCCACCACCTACCGGGTGGACATGGTGGGAAAGCTGGCCTTTCCCTTTATCTGTGTGATCATGGCCCTGACCGGGGCGGCAACGGGGATGCGGTCCTTTGTAAAGACCAATCTGCCCGCGGCCATAGGCCTGGGCGTGGTGATCTGTTTTTTTTACTGGTTTGTCTTTGGCTTTTGTGTTTCGTTGGGATATGCCAAAGTGCTTCCGGCCCTGGTGGCCCCCTGGGTGGCCAATTTGATTTTTTTGTGCCTGGGGACCATCTACCTGATAAATACGGAGTAGGGCAATCCCATGATGGTCTTGTATCACAGCCTTGTCTTTGTTTGTTTTGCAGCAGTACTGCCCCTGCTGCCCCTGGTCTGGGTCCTGTCGGAAAAACGGCGGGCCAACCTGCTGCAGCGGCTGGGACTGCTCACAGGATTTACAAATAAAAAACCCGGGCAATTTCGCATCTGGATCCATGCCCTTTCCGTGGGGGAGGTGACCTCAGCCCTGCCCCTGGTCCAGGCGGTAAGAAAGAAACGGCCTGGGGCTGAAATCATCTTTACCGCATCCACAAGAACGGGATTTCAGACAGCGCACAGGCTTTTGGGGCCGGAATCAGGGGATATCGGCCTGAAGATCGGGTATTTTCCCTTTGATTTGTGGTTTGCCGTTCAAAGGGTGCTGTCCAGGGTCAATCCCGATCTGGTGATTCTGGTGGAGACAGACCTGTGGCCGGGATTTCTTTCCATAACCGCCAGGCAAAAAATCCCGGTTGTCCTGGTCAATGCCCGGCTTTCATCGGCGGCCCATCGGGGATACTGCCGCCTTAAATGGATCTTTGGCCGGATGTTTGCAACCCTGTTTCATGTCACGGCCCAGACCCTGGAAGATGCAGAGCGACTGGTCGATGCCGGCGTCCGGAGAGACCGGATATCTGTTGCCGGTAATATCAAGTTTGACCGCCCCATGGTTAAAATGAATACCGGGGCAATCCAGGAGATTCGAACTGACCTCGGGCTTGGGCCGGACCAGGCCGCCTGGATTGCCGGATCCACCCACCAGGGGGAGGAGCCCATGGTGGCCAAGGCGTTTAACCGCCTCCGGCCGCAGTTCAAAGACCTCAAGTTGGTCATTGCCCCCCGTGATCCGGGCCGGGCATTGGAGCTGGTAAGGGAATTGGGGTTCGGGGCGTATCAAACGGCATGCCTTTCCGATTCTTTTGAAAAAAAGGCAGAATCTGATATTCTTGTCATTGATCGCCTCGGGGGTCTGATATCTGCCTATGCCGCTGGCAGCGTGGCCTTTGTGGGAGGTTCCCTGGTGGACCAGGGGGGCCATAACCCCCTGGAACCTGCTATGTTTGGAAAACCTGTTTTTTTCGGCCCCCATATGGAAGACTTTTATGAGGTGGCCCGGATGCTGGTGACGGCTGGTGGTGCCCATCAGGTGGATTCCCCGGAACGCCTGGCAAAAGAGATTGAAAGGATCCTTGAAAACAGGGACTTGATGGCACAGGCCGGGCAGGCGGCAAAACAGGTGGTTTTGGACAATTCCGGTGCCGTGGACAGAACCCTTGAGATAATAAAGGACAAGGCCCTTGTTTAAACCCCTGCTCAAGAATTTGGAAGGGCGTATCACCCGGATATCCGGCCAGAAGTATGTCCCGGGGCGTTTCAGCCTGGAGCAGCTTCTGGTGGGGCTTTCCCATGGGTATAAAAAGGGGGTTGAACATCGGCTGAACGCCTATGCATCCGGCCGAAAAACGGTTAAAAAATTGCCCTGCCCGGTGATCTCCATCGGCAATATCGTGGCTGGCGGGGCCGGCAAAACCCCTATGACCGTGTATCTGGCCGACCGGCTCAAGGCCCTGGGGTATAAGCCTGTGGTGGTCAGCCGGGGCTATAAAGGTGCCCTGGGCAAAAAGGCTGCCGTGGTCGGGGACGGCTTCCGCGTCCTGCTGAACGCCGAGACTGCCGGGGATGAACCAGTGATGATGGCCGGGTTAAAACGCTTTCCTGTTGTGGCGGGCAAGGACCGGTATATGGCCGGGAAGCTGGCCCTGGACACCTTTGATGCGGATATGATCATCCTTGATGACGGGTTTCAGCATTTGAAGTTAAGCCGGGATCTGGATATTGTGCTCATGGACTGCCAGCAGCCCCTGGGAAACGGACGCCTGCTGCCGGCAGGGCGGCTGCGGGAGCCGCCGGCCCTTTGCAGGGACAGGATTTCCTGCCTGGTGTTCACCCGGTGTCCCAGGGCCTGGGCTGGTGACGACAGTGGGGCGCTTGTTCCGGCATCCTTTTCCAAAATCCCCATGTTCAGGACCCGGCATCGGCCAATGCTGGCAGGCTGGCAGGGGGACGCTGCCCCGATATCCCCGGACCTCAGAGGGTGCCGCGGGGTCCTTTTTTCCGGGATTGCCCGGAATTCTTCTTTTGGAGAGGGCATGCAAAAGATGGGGGTACAGGTGCTGGATCACCTTGAATTCCCGGACCATTACAGGTATAAGAGTGCAGATTTTTCAAGGGTGCGCCAAAGGGCCAAGGCCCTGAAAGCGGATGTGATACTGACAACGGAAAAAGACTGGGTAAAAGTCGACTCCAAATTCGACTTTGGACGGCCGGTGGGAATCATGGGCGTTGAAATCGTTTTTGAAGATCCGAGCGGGTTTGATCAATTTTTAAAAACAAGGACAGGCTTTTTTGATACCAATCCCGGAAAATTCGCCTAAAACTGGTATAATGACACGTGACGATCATACATACAGGATATTGAAACCGCTGACCCGGGGCTGGGCTGCCTGCCTGTGGCCTGTCCATGATTAATTTAACAGACAGCTGCGAGGCCAGGATTCTGATCCGGGCGGCCAACTGGGTGGGAGATGCCATCATGACCACCCCGGTGGTCCGCGCCCTGCGCAAAAACTATCCAAAAGCCCAAATAACCGTGTTGGCAAAGCCCTGGGTGGTACCGGTGTACGAGACCAGTCCCCATGTGAACGAGGTCATGGTCTACCAGAGCCAGGGGCGGCACAGGATGGGCGCGGGAACCCTGAGGCTGGCCCGGGATATCCGAAACCGGCAGTTTCATCTGGCGGTGCTTATGCAGAATGCCTTTGAAGCCGGGCTTCTGGCCTTTCTGGCCGGTGTGCCCGAGCGTCTGGGGTACAATACCGATGGCCGGTCCTTGCTGCTGAACCGGCGTATCAAGATGGATCCGGTCCTTAAAAAAGGGCATCTCATCGACTATTACCTGGCCATTCTCAAAGGCGGCGGCCTGGAGACCCACGGCAGGGAATTGGAACTGCACCTGCGGGATCAGGACCGGGAGTGGGCGCAGGCGTTTTTAAGAAAACATGGATTGTCCCGACCGGTGATCGGAATTAATCCCGGCGCCACCGGCGGAACAGCCAAGCGGTGGTTCCCGGAGCGGTACGCCGAACTGGCCGGGATTCTGTCAAAACAATACAATACCCGGGTGATCATTTTCGGAGGGCCGGCAGACCATGATCTGGGAGAGGAGATTTCCAACATGAAAAAGGAAACATGCATCAACATGGCCGGTAAAACCAGTCTGTCCAGGGCCTTTGCCCTGATTGGTGCCTGTGACCTTTTTGTGACCAATGACTCGGGCCTCATGCATGCTGCCGCCGCCCAGGATGTCAACCAGGTGGCGGTGATCGGTTCCACGGATTTCATTGCCACGGCCCCGGCCAATGCCAACAGCATCATGGTCCGGGAACCTGTGGACTGCAGCCCCTGCCTCAAGGCAGAATGCCCCATTGATCACCGGTGCATGGACCGGATCCGTGTCAAAGATGTGGCCCAGGCCTGCCAAAGGCTGCTGGAGAAAAAACATGACTGATTCCAGTTCAGACAGCAAAGGGTTTTCCCATGTGCGCAGGATTCTCATTGTCAAACCCAGTGCTCTGGGGGATATTGTTCACTCTCTTCCACTGCTGAACGCCTTGAAAAAAGGATTTCCCAAGGCCCAGATTGACTGGGTGGTTGCCCACGGTCTTGACACCTTTCTGGAGGGGCACCCCATGATCAACCGGCTCTGGGTGATTAAAAAAGACCAGTGGAAACGACTGAACCGCCTGGGACAGACCCTTGGGGAAATTAACCGGCTTCGCAAGAATCTAAAAAACAGGGATTACGATGTCTGCATTGATCTGTCAGGGCTTTTCCGGTCCGGGGTGATCTCCTGGTTTTCAAAGGCCCCGGTGCGCCTGGGATTCAAGGAGTCTGACGAGGGCAGCCCGTTTTTTTATACCCATAAAATCCACGGGTCCATGAAAATTCACGCCATAGACCGGTATCTCAAGTTTGCAGCGTTTTTGGGGTGTCCAACGGATGCGGTTTCTTATCCCTTTGCCCCCTATGATACAGATCCGGCCATCTGCCGTACCCTGCCCAAAGCCTATGCGGTCATGAGCCCCTCTGCCGGCAAGCCGGCCAATCGCTGGCCGGCCGAGCGCTTTGGTGAGGTCGCAGCAAACCTGGAGCTGCCGGTGGTGGTGGTTGCCTCCGGGGCTGAGGCCCACATTGCCGACGAGGTGGTGGCCCATGCCCGGGGCAATGCCGTGTCCATTGCCGGAAAAACCGGGCTGAAAGATCTTTTGGCCGTCATTGGCCGCGCCTGTTTTTTCATCTGCAACGATACGGGGCCCATGCACATGGCCGCAGCGCTCAAGGTCCCGGTATTTGCCATATTCGGCCCTGCCAACCCCGTCCGTACCGGCCCCTATGGAAACAGTCATACCGTCATCCAGAAAGACTATTCCTGCATCCCCTGCTATGCCAAACACCCCTGCACCCGTCATGAGTTCAGGTGTATGAAAACCCTTACCGCAGATGAGGTGCTGGCCTGCATCCGGGGGGCGGCATGGTGTTGTACAAAAGCCTGTCAGAATTAGTCTCAAGGAATTCATGAAAAACAGCCCAAAAGGAAAATTGAAGATTGCCCTGGTCATAAAAAATTTTGTCCTGACCGGCGGGGCGGAGCGGTATGCGGTGGAGGTGGCCAGGCGGCTGGCGGACCGGGGGCATGACATTGATATCTATGCCCGGCACGCGGATCCTGATTTGCTCCGGGGAATGACCCTGTTCCAGGTGCCTGATCGTCTTAGGTTTTCTTCGGTGCTTGCCTTGCACTCTTTTGCCAGGCAGTCCGCCGCCATGATCAAGGCACAGGCCTATGATATTGTTCATACCCATGACAAGGGCTGCCCCGGGCATGTGTCCACCATTCATACGTTTTCCTTTAAGCGGGGCATGGACAGAATGTCTTTTTTGAAAAAGATCAATGAGTTTGTCATTTCCCCACGGGCCTGGCTCTACATGCATCTTGAAAAGATTCAGGCCCGCTGCCATGGCCTTGTTGCGGTTTCAGATATTATCAAGCAGGATATTGAGACCTGCCACCACAGAAGAACCGGGATTTTTGTGATCCCTCCGGGGGTGGATGTGACGCGGTTTTGCCCTGAAACGGTCAGGAGGCTCAGAAAGGAGGCAAGAAGGGAAAAGGGGCTGGCTCCGGATGATCTGGCCGTGGTCTTTGTGGGCTCGGAATTCCGGCGCAAGGGACTGGATGCCCTGATCCCGGCTATGGGCAAGGGGATGACGCTTTTTGTGGCCGGTCGCGGAGAGCGGATGTCCCATTACACCGACCTTGTGACGCGCCTGGGTCTTGGAAATGCTGTCCGGTTCGAAGGCCTTGTGGATGATGTGATGCCCTATTACGCCCTGGCCGATGTGGTGGTGCTTCCGTCCGTGGCCGAGGCCTTTGGCATGACCGTGCTTGAAGGCATGGCCTGCGGCCTTCCGGTTATTACCAGCCGGCAGGCGGGCTGCGCCAGTCTGATCAACTCCGGGGAAAACGGTCTTGTGTTTGAGGATTCGGCTGACCTTAAAGGCATGCTGAAGGGGCTTGGGGATGCAGAGCAGCGAAGGGTGATGGGCAAAAAGGCCAGGGAAACCGCCCTGGGTTGTACCTGGGACCACGCCGCAGACCAATATGAGTCCCTGTATTATTTTCTGGCCGGCCGAAAGGCATAAATCGTCTTTTCTCGACTAGTAATCGTCCGGGAAAATATCCAGATCCACCTTGTGATACCGGCGGTCCAGGCGGACCTGATGAAGCCGGTATATTCTAGTGATATTTCTTGCCATGGCATCGATGGTAAATCGTTTTTCCACCTGGGCCCTGGCTGCATCTGCCCGTTTTGATGCGGCATTGGATGGGATAAGACTTGTTTTAATGACATCGGCGATCTGTTTTGGATCGTTATCCTGCCACACCAGGCCGGTTTCTTGGTTGGGGATGACCTCGGATATCCCCGGGGTCTTGTGGGCGGCAATCGGGCAGGCAGCATACATGGCCTCAAGCACATGCCTGGGGATGGTCTCTTCGTCAAACCGCCGGGCCGGGATATGGATACCGCAGGCCAGTGCCCGGTAATAATCCCACCGGTTTTTGGGCGCCAGAAGATGAACCCGGGCCGATAGATCCAGCCTGCCCATGGCATGATCCAGGTGCCTGCGGATGTCTTCTGTGGCCACAGGGATGAGCAGTTGAGGCCCCGGGTAAATATGTTTCACTGCCTTGACAACCTGGATGAGGTGGTCGGCTGAAAACCGGGTGTCACAGGGCTGCAGCAGGCCTATAAACGCGGTATCTTGCCTAAGTGCCAGCCGGTCTGCCATTTGTTTTTGCGCGGCCTGCCGGGAGCGAAGGCTCCGGGGCGGGCGGATGCCTCCGGGAATGGAGAAGATTGCCATATCCTTGAGTTTGAAAAGGGTTTTCAAACGCCGGGTGGTGTGATCCGAGCCGGTAAACACATAGTGGCTCAGCTTTTTATACAGGGTCCGGTTTGCCAGGGAGTTGCGCAGGGGTTTGGCTGAATGGCAGGAGAGAATCCGGCAGGGAACCCCTGATTGTTTTGCCGCTTTAAGGGCGATGCTGCCGTCGGTTCTGCCATGGGCATTGAGGATACTGGGCTGTTCGTCTCTAAATATTTTTTTAAGCGTCTGGCCCTGGGTGGCCCGGGTCAGCCCTTTAAAGGCAATGGCATAGGTGGAAAGCCCCACTGCCTTGGCCCGGGTGAGCAGGGGGCTGTCAGCAGGGGCAATGATGATGACCTGGTGTCCCTGGTCCTGCATCCACAAAGATTCGCTTAATATTCGTTTTTCAGGTTCCTGCCATTGGTTTCCGGCAGCGGTGTGGATGATTTTATACAGGGATTTCATCGGGGCTGGAAGGCCAGTTTTCTTCAATGCGCCGGATGTCTTCGGGAAGGTCAATTTCCGGAGAGTCAAACGGGGTCACCACGACTTTGATCTTATGACCGTACTCCAGGACCCGGAGTTGTTCCAGTTTTTCAACATGTTCACATACCCCTGTGGGCAGGCAGACAATACGTTCCAGAAACTGCCGGGTATAGGCGTAAAACCCCAGGTGCTTGTAATAGTCCACCCCGGCCTGTCCATCCCTGGGAAAGGGGATCTGGGCCCTGGAAAAGTACAGGGCAAACCCGTTCCGGTCAAAGACCACCTTGACATCCTTGGGATCGGTGATCTCACGTTCTTGCACGATCTTAAAGGCCAGGGTGGCCATGCCAAGGCCGGGCTCCGCCCCAAAGGGTGCAATCATCTCATCCAGGCACCTGGGGTCAAAGACCGGCTGGTCTCCCTGGATATTGATGAGGATCTCTTCAGGGGCAAGGGTAAGCCGTGCCGCCACCTCGGCCACCCGGTCCGTGCCGGACCGGCAGGTGTCAGAGGTCATCATGGCCTGGCCGCCGAATTTTTCCACCGCATCCACAATCCGCTGGTCATCGGTGGCCACAATGGTTTGTGTGACTGTTGATGATTTTTCAGCCTGTTCATAGACCCGCTGAATCATGGGTTTGCCAGCAATCAGGGCCAGGGGTTTGCCTTTGAGACGGCTGGACCCGTAGCGGGCTGGTATGACTGCAACAGGCATGGCTACATCTTCTCAAACAGGGCCCGGACCTTGTCACGGGTCATAATGGATTTCCAGTCTTTGCCCAGGCAGTTTTCCCACAGGGGATCCAGTCCCAGGGTGACCGTGATCATGGTGTTCATCTGATCCTGTGTCACATCGGCACAGACCTGCCTGGGGATGTCCACCCCTGTTTTTTCCATCATGGCCCGGAACTCTTTTACCCCTTGGGGATAGAACGCTTCCAGGGCATCAAAGGTGATGCAGCAGCTTACCCCGTGGTGGGTGCCCAGGACATAGGACAGCCCGTAGGACAGGGCGTGGCTGGCACCGACCTGGGAGTAGGCAATGCTCATTCCGCCGAAAAAGGAGGCCATCATCAGCTTGTCTGCGGCCTCAGGATCGTCTGCTAAAAAGACCTGGCGGCACAGGTCCATGGACTTTTCACCGTAGGCCTTGGAAAATTCGTTGAGATAGGTGCCCTCAAGGGACTCGACACAGTGGATATAGCAGTCCATGCCGGTGTAAAAATGTTGTTCTTTGGTCATGCCTGTGACAATTTTTGGGTCCAGGACCACCTGGTCAAAAACCGTGTAGTCGGAGTTCAGGCCCAGTTTTTTTTCAGGCCCTGTGAGTACGGCGGTCCTGGAGACTTCGGCCCCGGTGCCTGAAAGGGTGGGAACTGCGGCGTGCCAGACGGCCGGATTTTTGATCAGGTCCCAGCCCTGGTACGCGGTGGCAGACCCCGGATTGGTCAGCATCAGGGAGATGGCCTTGGCCAGATCCATGGCAGAGCCGCCGCCGATGCCGATGATACCGCAGGGCAGGGTGGGGGCCTGGCCTTTTACCTCGGCGGTCAGGGCATCCACATAGGTGGTCTTGGGCTCATCCGCGGTATTGACCCATAGCAGGTGGTCTTTGTCATTGCAGGGAATCTGGTCGGCAAAGCCAGTGCCTTTGAAGACATCATCCACCACAAAAACGGCCCAGTCCTCGTCCGATTGTCTTTGGTCGCCGACGATCTCATCTAGCTGGGCAAAACAGCCCCGGCCGAAAATCACCTTGGGCACCAGTTTAAAATTTCTGAACATTATTTATCCTTAAGTGTTGTCTTTAAATGATGTCATAATGGCCTGGATACGGTTTTCAATGTCTTCTTGGGTCCAGGACAGCATGATCTGCATGGACAGGGTTCGTGCCATGATCTGATCACTGTCTTCCAATTGCAGGTTGTCATAGTCCGGCAGGCTGTCTGCCAGCTCAAAGGCTAGGGGTGCAGACCGTTTCAAGCCCTTGAGATGGTGCCATTTTTTAATGTAGTGCCAGTTGTTGTCATACCAATAGGCGCATCCGGCACCGTTTTCAGCCAGGCGGGCGGCCACGGTCCTTGTCCGTTCCTGTGTGGGAAGGAAAAAGCTTAAAAAAGTGGCTGAATCCCCCATGGGGTCGGGCAGGTACCTGAAGGAGACCTCGGAGATATCTGCCAGGGCCTCTTTGATGGCGGCCTTGTTCTTTCGCTGGATGTCCACAATTTGGGGCAGTTTGTCCAGCTGGGCCAGGCCCACGGCAGCGTTCAGTTCGCTGATTCTGTAATTGGTGCCGATGATGGGATGGTCGTCAGCGCCCCTGTCAGGACCGCCCAGGTGGTCATGGCCATGGTCGGCAAACTGGTCGCAGCGGTTGTAGACCTTGCGGTCCGAGGTGATGATGCCGCCGCCCTCGCCGCAGGTGACAGTTTTTACCGAATCAAAGGAAAAACAGCCGGCAAGGCCAAAGGTGCCCAGGTGTCTGCCCTGGTAGGTGGCCCCCAGGGACTGGCAGGCATCTTCCAGAAGGATCAGGCCCTTGCGGTCGCAAAAGGCCTTTATCTCTTCAATCCGGGCCATGGATCCGCACATGTGAACAGGAACCACCGCTTTTGTCTTTGGGGTCAGCACCGCCTCCAGGCGGTCGGGATTCAGGCACAGGGATTCGTCGATTTCTCCGAATACGGGAACGGCACCGGCGTGGATGACAGCCTCAAATGAGGCCACAAAGGTAAAGGGAGGGATGATGACTTCATCCCCGGCACCAACACCGCAGGCAGCCAGGGCCGTGCTCAGGGCGGCGGTGCCGCTGGAACACAGATGGCTGAAGGCGGCCCCAGTGGTATCTGCCAGTTTTTTTTCGAATTCCAAGGCTTTGAAATGGCCGTTTCTGACCCCTTCAAAACCGTATCGGAACAACACACCGGTTTCAAGGACGTCGTTGACCTGTTTGCGTTCCTCATCACCAAAAAGTTCAAACCCGGGCATTGGAAGGTCTCCTTAAAGATTTATTTATGCGGTATAATCGTGCAAAATAAGCTTAAATATCACACTCACGCCAGGCTTTTCAAGCTTGGTTCAAATAAATTGACATTTACCAGAGCCCTTACTATAACCTGGTCAAACGCGCCTAAGTTAGAGGATGGCCCCATGGCAGGAAGACAAGACAGAAAACAGGTGACGGATGTGTACAGCGGCTTTGAACAGGGGCCTATCCGCCCTCCCAGCGAAGCCTCAAGCCTGTTGATCCGCCTGACCCGCAACTGCCCCTGGAACCGGTGCACCTTTTGCAGCGTATACAAAGGGCGCAGGTTTTCCCTTCGGTCACCGGAAAACATCATCAAAGATATTGATCTGATCCACACCTATATCCATCAGATCAAAGCCCATGTGGAACCGGGCCAGGTAATGGATCAGGAAGCAGTCAACACCCTTTACCGGCGTTTGGCGGTCAAGGACCGGGTGGCGTTTAATGCGGCCATGAACTGGTATGCATCGGGCATGAACTCTGTTTTTCTCCAGGATGCCAATTCCTTGATCATGAAACCGGCCCGCCTTATCCAGGTGCTCACTCACCTGAAAACCTGTTTTCCCGAGATCTGCCGGATCACCTCCTATGCCCGGAGCCACACCCTTTTACGCATCCGGCTGGCAGACCTGGAACAGATGGGGCAGGCCGGTCTGAACCGGATTCATATCGGCATGGAATCCGGGTCGGACAGGGTGCTCAAACGCATTAACAAGGGGGTGACCAAAGACGGCCATATCCGGGCGGGTCGCAAGGTCAGGGCCGCCGGCATTGGGTTGAGTGAATATGTCATGCCCGGCCTGGGCGGCATGGATCTTTCCATTGACCATGCCCTGGAAACCGCCTCAGCCTTGAACGCCATTAATCCGGAGTATATCCGGTTCCGAACCCTGGCCGTGATCCCGGGAACGCCTCTGGCCAAAGAGCAGGAGGCCAAGGACTTTGAAAAGGCCAGCGACGCCATGGTGGCCAAGGAGCTGAGACTGCTTCTGGAAAGCCTGGGCCAGATCAACTCCCGGGTCAAAAGCGATCATATCCTGAATCTGTTTGAAACCCTGGAAGGCCGGCTGCCCCATGACAAGGACAAGATGATCCGCATCATTGACCGGTTTTTTGAGTTGTCAGAGGATGACCGGGTGATCTACCAGCTAGGGCGGCGCATGGGCTTTTTCCGGGGACCTGCAGACATGGTTGCAAGTCCCCATCTCCAGCAGGTCAGAGAGGCCTGCATCGGGTTTGGCGTGACCCCGGCCAATGTGGACGAGATCATCAACCAGCTCATGAAGCGCTTTGTCTGAACACCTGTATATCCACATTCCCTTTTGCGTCAGAAAATGCGGGTATTGCGATTTTTACAGCACTGATACCCTAGAGGTGGTTCCGGAATTTGCCTCTGCACTGAAGCAGGAGATCCGGATCCGGGCCGCCCTGGAAACGCCTTGTGCCGGTTTTCCGGTGACGACCCTGTATTTTGGCGGGGGAACGCCTTCCCTTGTTTCCCTGAAAGATCTTGCCGCCATCCTTGATGTCCTGAAAGACGTGTACCCCATATCCCCCTGTGCTGAAATTACCCTTGAGGTCAATCCCGGCACTGTGGATTTTGACTATTTTGCCGGTCTGAGGCGTTTGGGGGTCAATCGGCTGAGCCTTGGCATCCAGTCTTTTAACCCGGAAAAACTCAAGTTTCTGGGAAGAATTCATACCGTGGATCAGGGAAAATCAGCCATTGCCCAGGCCAGGGATGCCGGGTTTGACAATATCGGGCTGGACCTGATTTACGGTGGGCCGGGAGAAACGACCCGGGACCTGCGGCTGGAGCTGGAAACGGCCCTGGCCTTTCAGCCTGAACATCTGTCCTGCTACATGCTGACCCTGGAGCCGGGCACCCCTCTTTACGCCCAGGGCCTGGCAGGGGCGTTCACCCCCATGGCCTCATCTGCAAAGGCAGATCTGTTTTCGGTCACCTCGGCGACCTTGGGGCGGGCCGGTTTTTCCCACTATGAAATTTCCAATTTTGCCCGGGGTGCCCATTGGGTTTCCCGCCATAACCGGGCCTATTGGCAGATGACGCCCTATACGGGCTTTGGCCCCTCTGCCCATTCCCTTGAAAAGGATTCAGAAGGCAACCGCCGGCCGGTGCGGGCCTGGAATGTGTCAAACCTGGCCCTTTATATGAGCAGCCTTGACCAGGGACAGCTGCCAGTGGCGGAACAGGAATCTTTGAGCCCGGCCCAGCAAATGGCCGAAGCGGTCATGGTGGGGCTGAGAACCCGGGAGGGGATTGATCTGGCCCGGTTTAACCGACTGTCTGAAGAGCCGTTCCTTCATCGGTTTTCAGACCTGATCCATGGCCTGGGGGCCGGGGATCTGGGCCATGTCTCTGATTGCGGCAGGTATTTTGCCCTGACCCTTGACGGCTGGAACCGTTTGGATAATATTGTGGAGTCTTTTGCCGAACAGATCCTTTAACTCAGCTTTTTTTTCTCAGCTGCCGGTAATCTCCCACCCGGATGGTAAGGCGGATACTGTCAAAGTATTCGATCAAAGGGATAACAAATTTTCTTGAAATACCGGTCATATCCTTGAACTCCGGCGTGGTGATGGTTTGGTTTTCCTTGAGAAATGCGATGAGCTTTTTTTCAAGCTCTGCCATGGCAACGCTGAAAAAGAACAGATCATCCTTGGTCTTGACCACGCTTTTTTCATCGATGAGCATGTGAAGCACGTCTTTGGCTGTTTTCTGATCCAGGTCCAGGTCCTTGCAGATGGTCCTGAAAAAAGGAGGGGTCAGGCCGGAATCCTTATAGATGGCCAGGATTTTTTCCTTGATTTCGTGCTGGTCCACCTGAAGGGCCACGGTAAAATCGGCCAGTCGTACCAGGTTTTTATCCTGGACAATGAGGCCTTCTTTTTCCAGACGGTTGAACAGGATGTTGAAAAATTTGTTGTCATCCACATATTGGAATTTGGATTTCAGTTCCTGGCTGGGCATGCCTTCCTTTAACGGGTTTGCCTCGTGGTAGGCCCTCAGCTTTTCCAGGGATTTGTCCTTGAAGCTGTCAAAGATCTTTCCAGAGACATATACTTGCTTTTCCTTGTCCAGAAGGATGATTTCCTGTTTGGCCATCATTTTCTGGAGCGCGGCGGCCAGCTTTTTATCGGTAATATTGGTCATGACCCGCAACTGGTTGAGGGTCAGACCGGCAGATCCTTTGAGAGAGAGAAAATAGGCAATGGCCTTTTCATTGTCATCACTTAGCAGGTCTGCAAGGCCCTGGATGATTTCCAGGTCCTTGAGCTTGTGCTTCTGGGAGGCGGGGTTGAGGATGGTGCCGCCGCCGATGGTTCTGACAGGCGAGTAGCTGCGGATAACATAACGGTCATCCTTGATGCAGCAAACCGGGGCCTCCAGCCGGAACTGGACCGGGGCCTCTTCTCCGGGAACCAGTTCATCCCGGTCCAAGAGCACCATATATCCCAGGATTTCGCTGGTACCGGAGTGAAACCGGATCCTTGTCCTGGCCTTGGCCGGCTTGGCGTTGCTTTTCAGGTAGCGAAAACTTGCGTCCACCATATAGCTTTCAATGAGGGTGGCCGGGGTGGACAAAAGATCTCCCCTGAACACGGACTCCTTGTCCAGGCCCTGGAAGTTGATGGCGGTCCGGGTGCCGGCATGGGTCTGGTTCACACTGGCTGAGTGGACCTGGATGCCCCGGACCTTGGAGGTGATCCGCTTGGGATAGACCATGATCTCATCCCCCACGCTGACCTGGCCGGAGATCAGGGTGCCGGTGATCACCGTGCCAAATCCCTTCATGGAGAAGACCCGGTCCACAGGCAGCCGGAAAATGGATGAGAATTGCCGTTCCGGCAGGGTGCGGCAGATTTCTTCCAGGGTGGCCGTAAGCTGATCCAGGCCCTGGCCGGTCACAGCGGACACCGGAATAATGGGTTTGTCCTCCAGAAAGGTGCCCTGGACAAATTCCTGGATATCATCCAGGGCCAGTTCCAGAAGGTCCTCGTCTACCATGTCGGTTTTGGTCAGGGCCACCAGGCCGTGGCTGACCCCCATGAGGTTGCAGATCTCCATGTGCTCCCGGGTCTGGGGCATCACCCCCTCATCTGCGGCAATCACCATGGTGACCACATCAATGCCCGAGGAACCGGCCACCATATTTTTGACAAATTTCTCATGCCCGGGCATATCCACGATACCGATATGCTGGCCGCTGGGAAGATCCAGGGAGGCAAACCCCAGTTCTATGGTAATGCCCCGCTCTTTTTCCTCTTTGAGCCGGTCGGTTTCCGTTCCGGTGAGCGCCTTGACAAGGCTGGTCTTACCATGGTCGATGTGTCCTGCCGTTCCGAGTATGATATTATCCAAAACAAATATTGTCCTGTTCTTATGCGTTGGGTTTTCTGAAAAAGCGCATGGCATAGGCCAGGGCCACCAGAACAATGCCGGTGCCGATCCCGTGATAAATGCCCCAGTCCGGCATGAACAGCCGGGTGAGAATAATGCCGAAGGCCAGGCCCAAAATCAATCGTACCAAGAATATGATGAGTGCATTCATCTGCTTATCCTTTGCCTGCTCGTGGGTTGCTTGTAATTTACTGGATAATAGTCAAACACCCGGGCCAGGTCAATCATAATATTGGCAGAGAAAGTTCAGAGGATTTTAAAAAAAAGCTTGAAAAACCGCGTTGGTTTTGATAATCAAGGAGAGTTTTTTGCGGTGGGTGTAGCTCAGTTGGTAGAGCACTAGGTTGTGGCCCTGGTTGTCGCCGGTTCAATCCCGGTCACTCACCCCATAAAAAAACAAGAAAAGCAGCTGATCAGCTGCTTTTTTTATGCCCAAACGGTTTATCAGGTGTTTATCAGTCTGGGACTGTATTTTCTGTACGGCAAGAGCGCCTGGATGGCATCGTTTACGTCCGGAAGCATGTAGCGCTTAAAAGCCTCCGAAGCATGACCTGTGACACCTCTTTGGATCTGCTCAGGTGTCAAAAGTTGACCAAGGGCCGTTACAGATAGTTTTTGGCCACGCTGACATCAAACTTTTGAATTTTGCCTTTTGGAGCGTCCTTCCAGGTGGTCAGCCCCATATTGTCTCTTTTGGGGTCTGCACGGTCCACAATCACTTCCGCGGCTTCTTGAATCATAGGATTAGCGCCGAGCCTCGTGCCTCGACACGGTCACTGATCCTTTATTTGTTATGTTGCATATTCAACTGCTTTTTCAGCATGAATAGCTGTTGTATCTAACAACCTTACTTTAGTATCAGCCTGATTGACCAACATCCCAATCTCAGTGCAACCAAGTATTACTGCTTCGGCCCCTTGGGCTGCCAAGGTATCTATAATGCGTAAATACTCAATCTTTGAGCCAGATTCAATTTTTCCCAAGCAAAGTTCTTGATAAATAGCTTTGTGTACAATTTCTCTGTCATGCTCATTTGGCGTCAATACCTCAAGCCCGTAATTATTTGTAAGCCTTCCTTTGTAGAATTCTTGCTCCATAGTGAAGGCAGTGCCCAATAATCCAACTGACTTAATTCCTTCATTTACAAGTATGTCTGCTGTTGCATCAGCAATGTGGAGTAAGGGAATTTGAATTGCCTCCTCAATTTCAGGCGCAACCTTGTGCATTGTGTTTGTGCAGATAAGCAGGAAATCTGCACCAGCCGCCTGAATATTTTTGGCTGCTTCGGACAATATTTTTGCAGTTCCCTCCCAATCACCAGCATGCTGCAATTGCTCTATTGGTTCGAAGTCAACGCTGTACATGGCAATTTTCGCTGAATGCAGTCCACCAAGCGTATCCTTGATACCTTCGTTTATTGCTCTGTAGTAGCCAAGAGTGCTTTCCCAGCTCATGCCACCTAGCAAGCCAATTGTTTTCATAGGTTCCTTCTGTGTGTTTATTAAACATAACTGGAAAATCACCGGTGAAATCCGGTGCATTTTCGATGTTGAAATCCGAGTGTAATTCAATAATGATGGAAGGTAAAGACGTCAATTTAAAACGATTTTAAAAGTGTTTTTAGGAAGATTGTTTTATATTTACAGTACGTTGATTTTATCCTGACAAGGATTAAACTCATGCATAATCCTTTACAATCTGTTTATCCAATAATTCGGGCGTCGTTTCTGGTGCATGATTGCAACAATGATGATTTCTTCAGGGTCAATTTTATATAGGATACTGTATGGAAAACGGGGGAGAATGCGTCTGCGAATCTCCTTTCCAATAACCGGCCATTTTTCCGGTTCATCTGATAGGTCAAGAACAGCAATTTCGATGGTTGAGATGAAATCAGTTCCTAATTCTGGAACCCGTGTTTCATAATAAGCCGCAGCGTCAAACATCTCAATCTCAGCGGGAGAAAGGAATCGAATTCTTTTCACCGGATTTCCTTTAACATCTCTTTCGCATCACTGAAAACGGCCTCGGCCGGTCTGCTTGTTATCTTACCAGCTTTGTAGGCTTGATACCGTTTGTCCGCCTCTTGGGTCCAGAGTTCTTCACATTCAGTTACATCCAGTTCGTCAAGGCTGGAAATTAAGCTTTCGATTAATGCTGCACGATCTTTTAGCGGTAGATTTTTGGCCTTATTTTCAAATTCTTCTAATATGGTAGGCATATCCAGGCTCCCTTATTTAATTTAACTTCACTATATTCAAATTTACACGTTATTGAAAAACAAGACAAGCCTATTCAGTATTATTCATTTTTTTTAAGCATGTGTCTAGTGCGAACTCTCAACATCACCGTGAAATACCGGGTAGCTCACATCTGAAAGTTGGGTCAAGCCCAACATTATTGAAAGCGACTTCTTGTCGCAACCGGTGCATGTTGTTCGTTCATCAATCACGTTATATCGGCCGGGAGAAATCTCAGCTAATATTATCGGCCTGGAGACTTCTACATGTTCCATGTACGACTCGTTGACTGATGAAAATCCAGTGTAAAAATCTTTTACTAACACCTCTTCAAGGTAGTTATCAGGCGTTCTTTGAATATGGTCGATTATTTTTGTAATGTTAAATTCAAAAATCCCATTTGGAAATATTTCATCTCCGCTCTCAACCGGACATGGACTGAACCTGTTATCTGCCTCTAGTATTTGTGCCAATTGTCACCTTCTTCATCCTATAGGATAGCTGAATCAATACGATTTATAAAGCTTGATTTGCGGCTATGGTTTTCGCGAATGGCCATCAGCTTTGATTTGAACAAATAGGTTGTATTGTTCTTTTTGGCAAGATCCTTCAAATCAATCAGAAGTCTTACCGCCTCATCGTAGTCCTTGGGCTTTTTGGTCAAAATAAGAGAATCAACTTTCTTCCAGATTTCATTTTCCCTTCCGGCCAGTCCGTTCAAATATTTTTCTCTTGCTATGGCTGCTTCCTTTTCTTTGCGTGCTTTTTCCTTTGCTTTTTGTTCAGCGATCTGCCGATCCTTTTCTTTATTATATGCCTTCGCTTTTTGAAGCAGCTTCATTACAGTACGTGATGCCTTTTCGTTATTTTTGGTATTTTTTATTGATAGTGTTTTTCGAAATTGCTGGAACAACTCGTTCCCTATGTGAGGATCGTTGTCATTGATTAGCCGAAAAATAATTGTATCTTTTTCACTATTGGGCAGTCCACTTATCCAGATTTTTAGCTTTTGATCGTTTTGAACCAATTTTTGTTCTGCAATACTGTTTTCAGCGGCTACCTGGATAAGATCCTTATCGAGCCGCATGAAATCTGCGAAACTTTCAAGGGAAGCGTTTAAATTTCTAAGATTTGCAGGAACAGGCGGTTCTTTTTCATCGTCTTCGATCTCATCCATTTGCGCACAAAAAAGCCAGGCAAGATACAAGCATCGATAATCCCCCCGAATAAGATCGGAACGTAATGAAATCAATGGTGATAGATATCCTTCACCTTCTTCCCAATCATAATCTTCGGTTTCAGATGTAAAGTCAAAGATGAGGTAATCTCCCTTTTCATAGATAGTCCAACTGTCTCCGATGCAATATTGACTTGCAAGATCCAAATTTATTAATTTTCTCGGAATCCTCAGCATAAGCTGATGGGTTCCCCAATTGGTGACATATAAAAAGGCATCAAAAAATTTTTCCACCAGCTTCAATGGGTCACCTTTGAAATTGCCATAGTTGTATTCATTGACAAAGCTTGTGGAGGTGATTTGCGCTCTGGAGGATATATCTCGAAGCACTTCTCGATCTTTTTCAGATAAAGGTTTGTCTATGGCCTGAAATTCATAATACTGGTATTCACTCATATTTGTTCCTTATGGTTGCCGCACTTTAGCCGTTTCCTGTTGACCTGTCAGCATAATTTATGACATGGATTCAGCTGCTTTTTTTATGCCCGAATGGGTGTTCTTTATTTTCCCTGTCAATATGCTATCAGAGTCGGGGCATGGCGCCCATTTGCCCCATGATCCGCTTCATCCGCTTTTTAACATAGGGTCCTGGAGACCGGGCCGACCATTTGTGCGGGCTTGGCAGCACCGCAGCCATGAGGGCGGCCTGGGACGGGGTCAGCTGCCCGGCATCCCGGTTGAAATAGGCCCGGGCCCCGGCCTGGGCCCCCACGATACCCGTACCCCAGTCCACGGTGTTCAGATAGATTTCCAATATCCGGTGTTTATCCCAGAAAAGTTCCATGAGGACGGTATACCAGGCCTCGGCCAGTTTCCTGGCAATGCTTCTGGACGAGGGCAGAAACAGGGACCGGGCCGCCTGCATGGTGATGGTGGAGGCTCCCCTGACCCCCTGGTTGGCCATGACTTCGTCAATGACCTTTCGGATTTCTGTGAAATCAAAGCCGTTGTGGGACAGGAACCGCTGGTCTTCCGAGGCCAGTACAGCCTGTCTGAGGTGGGGGGATATGTCATCCAGATCCTTCCAGGCATATGCCTTTGCCACATAGGGTTTGTCAAAAACGGTTCCCCGAATCCATTCATAGACCATATTTACCGTACCCGGGGGATTGACGATCCTTACGGCAAGCACCTGAAGGGCCGACACCATGACCAGAAGGAAAATCAGTCTGATCAAAAGGCCTGTCAGTTTCTTGAGTATGTTGGGTCTGGAGTCTGCCATTGGGTTTTGCCACAGGGGTGACTGATATTGCCGCCTAAGTTCTATATTCCATCCAGGTGTATTGTCAAACAAAAAACCAGACTTATCTTGTGTCTTATGGCAACAAGGCTGCACCATGATGCTTTGTCAGCCATGGGGGCTTTAAGCCCCTCATTCTTACAATATACCAGATAAGAGAGGATGTCATGGCACAGATACACGCAATGACTGAAAATAAGTGTCAGGAATATGTTGAATTACAGATTGCCGGAGAGGATCTTGATTTTTCCCTGGCCAAACAGGCGGCCAAGGACAAGGCCTTTGAACACTGCGATCATCCCATGATCCTGTCATGGAAGAACGGGAAAACAGGGCAAACCCATCCGGATTATGAATGCGGCGTCAATAAAGAGCCGTTCTGGATTCGATATGCACAAGGCCGGGGGGCCAATCTCACCATTGATATCAACAAGGGTGAGTATGTCTTCATGGTTCTCAAGGTTTAGGTGTGAATTTTACGTTTTATTTGCTTTCAATGTTATCCCTGTGTTTTTTTCTGGGCAGCGTTGTGGCCCTGCCCTGGTTTGTGGGCAGGCTGCCCCGGGACTATTTCGTCAATTCCAAAAAAGTGGTCAAAGGATCTTTTCTGCTTCAGGTGTTGCGAAATGTCCTGGGAGGCATGGTTTTTCTTGCCGGCGTTGTCATGCTGTTTGTCCCGGGCCAGGGGGTGCTGACCATGGTGGCCGGGATTGTGATCATGGATTTTCCTGGAAAGGCCAGATTCATCCGAAAACTGGCAAAGGGGTCAAGGGTCCGGACCGGCCTGAACTGGCTGAGAAAAAAAGGCGGACATCCCCCGCTGATTTTTTCTGAAACAGACGGCTGATAGCCTTAGCCTTTGCTGCAAGGTATTTTAACCCGCCTTGACTTTTTGATAGCCGTCGTTAGTTTATGGGTGTTACAAGGAATTTATCCCTGTTTATAACTGAGAAAGGAGGACATCATGTCAGAGGCAAAAAAAGACTATTGCGATGCTGAGGACCAAAAAAAGGTTGTTGAGAAAATGACAGACTGCGATGACAAGGCAACAGATGACAAAGACCGCAGTGAATGCTACTCCAAAGTGATCAAGGAAGACGACGGCTGCATGTCCTCCTGATACTGCAGGACACTTGAGAAAATCTTTCATCCCGTTCCGGGGCAACTCCGGAGCGGGATGTTGTTTTAAGGAAGATGACCATGGAGACGATTTCAACCCGGGCAAGAATGTTTTTGGCAAAGCTGAACACCATGACCATTGGCGATCCCGAGGCCCAGATGTCCATGCACGAGGTGGGACAGGCCCTGGGCCTGGATAAAAATGAGGCCGGGCAGATGGCTGAGACCCTTTTTATGGCCGGGTATGCCGAACTCAAGACCCTGTCCGGCGGCATCGGCATTACAGCCCAGGGACTTGAGGAACTGGGGGTGTCTCCAGTCGTTTCCGAGGCAGCCTCTCCTGACCAGACCCTGGGAGACAAGCCCGTGCTGGAGGGGCCCTGCCTTGAAACCGTGACCCGGGTGCTGGATGATATTAAGGCGGCTCTGCCGGACAAGGGGCTTTCCTATGACCAGCTGAATGAGACCATGACAGACATTAAAACCATTGAGGTGCAATTGTTATCTTGCCGCCCCAAAACCAGCGTGATCCGGGAGGTGTTCCGGTCTCTTGGGCAGGCACTTGATGTTCCGGGGTTTTCTATGATCAAATCCAGGCTGGATCAACTGATCTCAAATCATTGACCTGGCAGGTCTGCCTGGTGTAAGAAACCTCCCATCAAAGCAAAGAATTTTTTTCTGACCATAGGGGTAAACCTGAAAGGGACATCCAGATGCGCACCCAAGACCGGAAAGACTGGGAACGGCAGCAGCGGGAAAACAGGATCATTGATCTGGCAGAGCCTGTTTTCTTTGCCAAGGGGTATGACGCGGCCACCATCATTGAGATTGCCAGGGCCTGCGGATACAACAAGCGGTCCATTTATCTTTACTTCCGGGACAAGGAAGAGCTGTTTTTGGCCGTGGTGCTCCGGGGCCTTGAAAGGCTGCATAAAAGTCTGGAAGCGGTGGCAGGTTCGGCAGATATCCGGGCCCTGGGCCGGGCGTTTTTCGACTTTTCCCTGGCCAGCCCCGATTATCTGCGGCTGATCATGATCTACGAGGCCGGTGCCTGTGTCTGGCAAAAGGCCCAGAGTCCCGCCCCCGCTGCCGGCCCCTATAAGCTGCGCTGCCAGCGGCAGACCGATGCCACGGCCGATCTCATGGTCCGATGCATTGAATCTGCGGTTGCAAAAGGAATCATCAAGACAGACCTGGCACCGGTTCAGCTGATGATGGTCCTCTGGGGCCAGGTGCTGGGGGTGATTCAGATCATTCTCATGCGTCAGGACGGCTTTGAAAATACCTATGGCATTTCCCATGAGGCCCTGTTTGAGCGGTTCATGGATATGGTGACCGCGGGCATGGCCCCGGGCCGCTGATCTAGCAGGGGCGGCATTTTTTCAGCTTCGTAACCGAACAAAGAGCCGGGCCAGTTTTTCTTTCCATCCCTGCTCATGGGTTTCGGACAGTTCCGGGCTGCCCCCTTCTGGGCCGTAGCTTTTTTTCATGATTTCCAGGACATTTTTTTTAACCATTTTGCGCAGGGGCACCTTGGCAACCATGCCGTAAGTGGCGGCGCTTCCTTTGGTTGACAGACCTGGGTTGGCCCGGACATGGGCCACGCTTTGTTCAAGATCGGCCAGGTAGTGTTCTGCCACATCCTTGTGCATGGGGGTGACCATGGCATGAAGGGATTCGGGTTTCTGCTGGCGGTCAATATGCCAGCCCTGTTCCTCCATCCGGTCTGCCACGGCATAGATCCCCAGTTTTTTTTCTGTTGAGCGAAAGGCAAAGAGGCTGGCCTTTGGCTGCCCAATGACTTCAAGGCCCGGTATGGCGGCGATGCCCCGGGTCAAAGTGGCCGTGGTCTCCATGATGGCCTTGGCATGGTCCAGATACCCCTGGCGTCCTGTGGCCATGAGGGCGGCCCAGGCCGCGGCCACGGCCCCGCCGGGGCGGGTGCCCAGAAGGCCGGGGGAGGCAAAGACCCCGCCCGGCCATTCTGTTGAGACAAAGAACTGGTGGGCCATTGTGTCCATGTTTCGGTAGAGGATGGTAGAGGCGCCTTTGGCGGCAAACCCATACTTATGGGTGTCTGCACAGATCGAGGTGACCCCCGGGACCCGGAAGTCAAAGGGGGGGATATCGTATCCCAGCGCCTCGACAAAGGGCAGAAGATAGCCGCCCACACAGGCGTCAATGTGCAGGGGGATTTTGCGGGATGCGGCAATCTGTCCTAAGGCCTCAATGTCGTCGATCACCCCGTGGGGGTATCCCGGGGCCGAGCCCAGGATCATGACGGTGCGTCGGTTTATCGCCTTTTTCACAAGATCGGTGTTGACCTTGTAATCGTCTTTTAGGGGGATGCGTACGGGTTTTACATCAAAGTATTGGGCCCCTTTTTCCCAGGCCACATGGGCGGATTCCGGCAGGATCATCTCTGGTTTTTTTATCTTTTTCAGTTTCCTGGCCCGGTCCCGGTAGGTCTTTACCGCCAGAAGGCAGCTTTCCGTGCCTCCGGAGGTCATGATGCCGCAGACCTGATCGTCTCCGTTGAGAAGGTCTGCGGTCATGCGGACCACATCGGCTTCAAGGCGCTTGAGACTTTTAAAGGCCATGGGGTTGAGGCCGTTGGCTGAGGCGTATAGGCGAAAGGCCTGGTTGAGAAAGTCGGAAAACCCTTCCCCCAGATAATAGACCAGGCTCCAGGTCTTGGCGTTTTTATAATCCGGGTCTTTGCTGCCGTATGCTTTCAGATCCTCCAGGACAGCGGAAAAGTCCCGTCCCTGTTCAGGTAATGCGGTCATGATATCCTCCAGGCAAATACATCAATTGATGAATGATTTAGCCATATAGGCCATGGTGATCCCCAGATAGTTGCCCAGGGCATAGCCGATGATGCCGGTGGTCAGGCCTGAGATGATCACGGCCCGGTTTTTCAGGGCTGCTGCCACCACTGGCACAAAAGGCGGAGAGCAGATGGCAGAGGCCGCGGTGATGATAAAGGTGTCAGTATCGATTTTAAACAGCCGGCAGAGCAGGGCATGAAGAAAAAGAGAGCCAAAGACGCAGGTCAAAATATAGCCCAGCAGGGGCAGGTTGATATCTGCCAGCTGCCGCAGATCTGCCATGGAACTCACCGTCAGGCAGAAGATCATGATCAGGTACATGCCGAGTTGAAAGCTCTTGTCTATGGTCCTGACCGGCGCGATGAACGAGGCGCCCAGACCTAAAGTGGTGATCATCAGGATGGTAACGGCAGTGGACTGGGATTTGGGGGCAAGGCCGGAAAGGCCGATGGACATCCCCACAATGGCTGCCGAAAGCACCAGCGCCAGGACCAGGCCTTTGACTGTCCTCGGGGTGAGTATTTGCCTGTAGCTTTGGCTTTCCTCTTCAAGGGCCATGTCTTTTGTGCTGGGGCCTGTGCCCTGGAATCGGGGTAAAAACACAAGAAAAACCCGCTGGGCAACGGTGATGAAAAATACAATGCACAAAAGGCTGACAAAGATGTCATAGGTGTGAAAGGCAAGGTAGAGATCCGGGTCCACGGAAAGCCCGGTTTTCATGGCGGCCAGGTTGGGGGTGCCGCCGGTGTAAACACTGACGGCCATGCCCACCAGTTTCCAGTTCCCCACCCCGGGAAGCCAGAAGAAACCGGCCAAGGAAATGGCAGTGATGGAGATGATGGCCAGACAAAGGGACAGGATGGTTTTCCCGGCCAGGCCCACCCATTGCCTCATGTCCAGGGAGAAGAGCAGAAGAGGCAGGGACAGAGCCACGGTGACCTCGCAGAGGATGTTCTGAATGCCTGTCACGGTCTGGGGCAGGATGCCGGAGTTGCCCAGCAAAAGCCCCACAGCATAGCAGAGAATCACCATCCCGATCTTGTCCAGCAGGGGAAACCTCAGGCATAGATAGATGATGACCCCAGGAAAGAGAACATAGAACAGCATCAGACCCATTGCCATAATTGCCTCCTTTTTTAACTATGGTGATTAGTAATTCACTATGGTGAAATTAAAGGCTGTTCGTCCTAAAGTCAACCTTTTTTACCGGGGCGTGGGCGGGTTACAAGGTTTTGCAAAAAAAGGCGGATCATTGCCCGGCAATAACCACCTGAATGCCGATGTCTTTCAGCATTCTTTTAAAGTCCGGCTTGATGCCGTCATCGGTGATGAGCATGTCAATGGTTTTGATGGGGGCGGTGACAAAGTTGGACACCACTCCCATTTTGCTGTGATCTGCCACCACCACCACAGGGCCCTGGGTTCGCTGGATCATCAGCCGGGTGACCTCGGCCTCCTGCTGGACAGGGGTGGTCAGGCCAAATTTTGTGGACAGGCCGTCCACGCCGATGATGGCCTTTGAGCCGCAGACCTGGTCCAGCACGGAATGGGCGGAAAAACCGATCAGGGAGTTGGACTGGCGCCGGAACAGGCCGCCGGTAAGGATGAGTTCGATATCGGGGTCTGCCACCTCCAGCAGGGCATTGGCGTTGGAGGTGATGACCCTGAGCTGCTTTCCAGAAAGGTGCCGCAACACCTGGCTGGTGGTGGAGCCTGTATTGATCAGCAGGGTGTCCCCCGCCTCCACCACCTGGTTGACGGCCTGGCCGATGCGTTCTTTTTCCAATTTGTTGATCTGGTCTTTTTCCGTGTACAGGGGCTCGGTTTTCATGCGGTGGCGCAGGATGGCGCCGCCGTGGGTCCGGTCCAGAATGCCCTGGCCTTCAAGCACGTCCAGGTCCCGCCGGATGGTCAGTTCAGTGACGCTGAACGTTCGGCTCAGGTCAATGACCCTGACCACGCCTTTTTCTTCTATGATACGGCGGATGCGGGTCTGACGGTCCGCCGGGATATAGGTCTGTGCCATGGTTCTTTGTCGCGTTCCTTTTTGCAAACAATATAGTAAAAAAACAGGGCACCCTGAACGCGTCAGGGTGCCCTGTCATACCATTAAAAATGACGATGTCTTTTCAAATCCTTATTTTTTCCAGGTTTTGATCAGCTCGTCGTAATCCACGGTCATGCCCTGGGGTTTTTCATTGGCCAGCTTGGCCTTGGGGGAACCGGGCTTGCTCAGCCATTCTTCCGGATCCACTTTTTCATTCAGCTTGGGCCCTTTGTCGCCCTGGACCCCGGCCCGTTCTATGCGGTACAGGATTTTGTCCTGTTCGGCTGCCAGGTTATCCATGGCCCGGGACACGGTGACCTCGCCGGAAACTGCCTCGCCGATGTTCTGCCACCACAGCTGTGCCAGTTTGGGATAATCCGGGACATTGGTGCCGGTGGGGGTCCATTGAACCCGGGCCGGGCTTCTGTAGAATTCCACCAGGCCGCCCAGTTTGGGGGCGCGGTCCGTAAAGGACTGGTGGTGGATATCAGAATCCCGGATGGGGGTCAGGCCCACATGGGCTTTTTTAAGGGAAACGGTCTTGGAGACCACGAACTGGGAGTAGAGCCAGGCGGCTTTTCTCCGGTCAATGGGGGTGGATTTCATGAGCAGCCAGGACCCGCAGTCCTGGTATCCCAGTTTCATCCCCTCTTCCCAGTAAGGACCGTGGGGAGAGGGGGCCATGCGCCATTTCGGGGTGCCGTCGTCGTTGACCACCGGGGTGCCTTCCTTGACCATATCTGCGGTAAATGCGGTGTACCAGAAGATCTGCTGGGCCACATTGCCCTTGGCAAGATAGGGCAGGGACTGGTAAAAGTCCATTCCCAATGCGCCCGGAGGGGCGTATTTTCTCAGCCATTCCATGTATTTGTTCAGGGCATACTTGGCAGCCGGGGAGTTGGCCGCACCGCCGCGAGCCACAGAAGAGCCCACAGGACGGTTGTTTTCGTCTACCCTGATGCCCCATTCGTCAACGGGCTTGCCATTGGGAAGGCCCTTGTCGCCGCAGCCGGCCATGGAGAGCCAGGCATCAGTGAAACGCCATCCCAGATCCGGTGCTTTTTTACCATAATCCATGTGGCCGTAGATGGCCTTTCCGTCAATCTCTTTGACATGGGTGGCAAAGAACTCGGCAATGTCTTCATAGGCAGACCAGTTCACCGGCACACCCAAATCATACCCGTAAATGTCCTTGAATTTTTTCTGGAAGTCAGGCCGGGAGAACCAGTCGTACCGGAACCAGTAAAGGTTGGCAAACTGCTGGTCAGGCAGCTGGTAGAGCTTGCCGTCCGGGCCGGTGGTAAAGATCTTGCCCATAAAGTCGTCAACGTCCAGGGTGGGCAAGGTGACGTCTTTGCCTTCGCCGGCCATCCAGTCGGTTAGATTGACCACAGCACCGTACCGGTAATGGGTGCCGATAAGATCGGAGTCATTGACATAGGCGTCAAAAACATTTTTTCCTGACTGCATCTGAACCTGGAGTTTTTCAATGACATCGCCTTCCTGGATGAGATCGTGGGTCACTTTGATGCCGGTGATCTCCTCAAAGGCTTTTGTCAGGGTTTTGGATTCATACTCATGGGTGGGTATGGTTTCGGAAACCACCTTGATCTCCATGCCTTTAAAAGGAGCGGCCGCCTTGATAAACCACTCCATTTCCTTGAGCTGCTCTGCCTTGGACAGGGTAGAGGGCTGAAATTCAGAGTCCACCCACTTTTGGGCTGCGTCCATTCCGGCAAATACCGGGGTGGAGAGCAGGCAGAGCGCCGCCAATGCGGCTAAAATTTTTTTCATCTTTTGTGCCTCCCAAGGCCTTCAAAAATGGTTTCAAACGAACAACTGCACCTGGCAAGGGTTTGAAGGCCTTTGTAAAACCCCTTTTCAGGCTCGTGCGTTAGCCCCAGCGCATGACCACCGCCATCCAGACGATGGAAATACCCAGGGCAAACCATATGGCCAGTTCCGTGAGCCCGATCCATGCCAGATGGATATAGGCTGTGATCAAAAGGCCGATGAAAAGGCGGTCCCCCCGGGTGGTGGCAATGGGGAGAAAGCCCTTCCGCTTTATGGTGGGTGATTTAATCTCCCAGATGGTCATGGTAATGAGCATCAGGGCGATGAAGGAAAAAAAGCAGGCCGTGGGAATTGTCCATGCCATCCAGTCCAGTCTCATTTTTTTCCTCCTTTTATACGCGGCCCAGGGCAAAGCCCTTGGCCAGGTAGTTGCGGACAAACCAGATGACAAGGGCACCGGGAACAATGGTCAAAATGCCGGCGGCTGCCAGCAGGCCCCAGTCCAGACCTGATGCGGATACGGTCCGGGTCATGGTGGCGGCAATGGGTTTGGCCGCCGTGGTGGTCAGGGTCCGGGCAAACAAAAGCTCCACCCAGGAGAACATGAAGCAAAAGAACGCAGCCACGCCGATGCCTGAGCGGATCAGGTGCACAAAGACCCTGAAAAAGAATTTGGGAAAACTATACCCGTCGATAAAGGCCATTTCATCAATTTCAATGGGGACCCCTGAGATGAAGCCTTCCAGGATCCATACGGTCAGGGGCAGGTTGAACAGACAGTGGGCCAGGGCCACGGCAATGTGGGTGTCAATGAGGCCGAATGTGGAGTAGAGCTGGAAAAAGGGCAGCAGGAAAACGGCGGCCGGAGCCATGCGGTTGGTCAGCAGCCAGAAAAAAACATGCTTGTCACCGATAAAAGAATACCGGGAAAAGGCATATGCGGCCGGCAGGGCCGTGACCAGGCAGATCGCAGTGTTTAAGGCCACATAGATGATGGAGTTGATATATCCGGAATACCAGGCCGGCTCGGTAAAAATCTTTATGTAGTTGTCAAAGGTGATGTCCGTGGGAAAGAAGACCAGTCTGGCCATGATGTCGGCGTTGGTTCTCAGGCTCATGTTGAGCATCCAGTAGATGGGCAGCATGATTAAAAACAGGTAAACGGTCAGGGCAATATATTTTTTTTTCATGATTCCTCTCCTTTGCCCACGTTGAGCAGGGCCTGGTAAAAGAGGTAGCAAAACAGCAGGACAATAAGAAAATAGATCAGGGAGAAGGCCCCGGCAGGGCCCAGATCAAACTGGCCTACAGCGATTTTGACAAGGTAGATGGACAAGAAGGTGGTGGTGTTTCCGGGCCCGCCACCGGTGAGCACAAAGGGTTCGGCATAGATGAGAAAAGAGTCCATGAACCGCAGCAAAAGGGCAATGGTGAGCACCCCCCGCATCTTGGGCAGCTGGATATAGCGGAAGATGGACCAGGCCGAGGCCCCGTCAATCCTGGCGGCCTGGTAATAGGCCGGGGAAATGGACTGCAGACCGGCATAGGCCAGCAGGGCCACAAGCGGTGTCCAATGCCAGACTTCCATGAGCATGAGGGTGATCCAGGCATGGAGACCGTTTGCCGTGTGGTCAAAGGTGAGTCCCAGGGTGTTGATGGCCGCCCCCATAAGTCCGATGTCCGGCCGGGTGAAAATGATCCAGATGGTGCCGATGACGTTCCATGGGATCAACAGCGGCAGGGCCAGCAGCACCAGGACAAGGGAGGCACCAAACCCTTTTTTGGCCGGCATGAGCAGGGCGATGCCCACACCAAGGGGCATTTCAATGAGAAGTACCAGGCCTGAAAAGAGCAGCTGCCGCCACAACGCCTCGTGGAGGCGCTGGTCCGTGAGCACTTCTCTGAACCATTCTGTGCCCACAAAGACCCGTTGGCCCGGGCCGAAAATATCCTGGATGGAGTAGTTGACAACGGTCATCAGGGGCACGATGGCTGAAAAGGCCACAATCAACAAGACCGGTAAAATGAACAGCCATCCTTTGTTGTCCTGCCATTTTTTCATGGAACGCGTCTGCTCCTTATTTTAAAAGTTTTTCATCCGCAAAGACACGGACCCACTCCACAGGAAAGCGGATCCAGGCCCTGGTGTCTGGGACAGGATCATTTTCAGAAATCCTGGCTTTGAGAGAGTGGCCCTGAAAATCCAGGGCGATGATCCTGTAACTGCCCTGATCTTCAACGTATTTGACAGGGGCCTCAAACCCGTCTGCCATCGGGGCAACTGAAACCTCCAGATAAAGGGGGCGGATGCCCAATTCAAGTGGTCCGGACGCCTCTGCAGCCAGCTGGGCAATGGATGGGTCCACCGGGATCTGTGCTTTTCCCACCACAGCCTTGCCGTCGGCCATGGTGCAGGGCAGAAAATTCATACCCGGGCTGCCGATGAAATATCCGACAAATTTGTGGCTGGGGTATTCAAACAATTCCTGGGGGGTGCCGGTCTGGACAATGCGGCCCTCTACCATGACAATGATTTTTTCGGCAAAGGTCAGGGCCTCTACCTGGTCGTGGGTGACATAGATCAGGGTGAGCTTGAGTTTTTCGTGGATTTCTTTGAGCTTGCACCGCAGCTCCCATTTGAGCTGGGGGTCGATGACGGTAAGGGGTTCATCAAAGAGGATGGCGGCCACATCTTCCCGGACCAGGCCCCGGCCCAGTGAGATTTTCTGCTTGGCGTCCGCTCCCAGGCCCTGGGCCTTTTTTCCCAGAAAACTATCCAGCTCCAGGATGGTTGCCACTTCTCGTACCCGCCGGTCCACATACGCCTTGTCAAAGCCCCGGTTGCGGAGGGGAAAGGCCAGGTTGTCATAGACGGTCATGGTGTCGTAGAGCACGGGAAATTGGAAGACCTGGGCAATGTTTCTTTTTTCCGGCGGCAGGTCGGTGACGTCGTCTTCTCCGAATACTACCCGGCCGCTGCTTGGGGTCAGCAGGCCTGAGATGATGTTGAGCAGGGTGGTTTTTCCGCACCCCGAAGGCCCGAGAAGGGCATAGGCACCCCCATCGTCCCAGATATTGTGGATGCGTTTGAGGGCGTACTCATCCTCGGTCTGACTGTCGGGAAGATAGCTGTGGGCGATTTCATTCAAGCAGATTTTTGCCATTCAACTCTCCTGTGCAGCGGTATTCGGTGAGATGAGAAGCTGTCCCTCTTCCGAATAGACAAAGAATTTTTTTGGATTCACATAGGCTGTAATCTCTGAACCGATTTTCCGGGTCTCAATCCCCACCTCATGAAGCACGGTCCGGATATTGTTGAATTTAAAGTGGATAAAGGTTTCAGACCCGTTAATTTCGGATATTTCCACCTTGGAGACAATTTTGGCGTCCCCGTTGGTATGCTGCCTTAACGACAGATGGTTGGGGCGAATACCAAAGCGGTATGGGCCGGGCGCCAGGGTATCAAAGGGCGGGATCCGGTCCAGGACCAGGTCCTGTCCGATGACCACCCGGCTGGATTCCACAACAGCGCTGAAAAAATTAATGGGCGGATCAGAGAAGAGTTCTGCTGTCTTCATGGTGGCTGGATTCCGGTAAACGGCTGAGGTGGGGCCGGTCTGCAGGAGACGGCCCTCGTCCATGACAAGGATATTGCCACCCAGCTTAAGGGCTTCAGAGGGTTCTGTCGTGGTATAGACGACCACAGAGTCCCGTTTGTCAAAGATGGCCTGGAGTTCTTCCAAAAGCTCTTCCCGAAGTTTGTAGTCCAAATTGACCAGGGGTTCGTCCATCAGCAGCAGGTCGGTATCCTTCATCAGGGCCCTTGCAATGGCCACCCGCTGCTGCTGGCCGCCGGAAAGTTCCGAGGGAAGGCGGTCCAGCATGGGTTCAAGATGCAGGAGTGTGGCTGTTTCCATTACCCGCTCTTTGATTTTCGCCTTGTCCATGCCTGCCACCTCAAGGGGAGAGGCGATATTTTTGTACACTGAAAAAGAAGGGTAGTTGATAAACTGCTGGTAGACCATGGCCACAGAGCGTTTGCGTACAGACACCCCGGTCAGGTCCTGGCCGTTGGACAGGATTTTTCCCGATGTCGGCCGGTCCAGCCCTGCCATGATCCTCAGCAGAGAGGTTTTTCCGGCAAGGGTTCTGCCGAGAATGACGGTTTTTTCTCCGGAATTGAGTGCAAGGTTAATATCGGCCAGGTGGGTTTCACCTTCAACAACCTTGTTTACCTTTTCTAGGGTCAGCCCCATGGAAACCACAGCCTCCTGCAAGCAAAGAGTTTAACAGTTTTTTTGTTCCTGAGTCAGGGTCTGCCGGTACAGGGCAGGCATCAGTGCCCGGCCACATTAGCAGGCATTAGTTTTACCCGTCTGTGTTCTGTTATTAGAGTTCTGTGCGGAAGTCAAGGGCGAAGGAATAAAAAAAGAATAAAAAAGTTGATATTCGAATAAAAAAAGAATAGAAAAAGAACATTATCGATCGAACTTAAAAAGGACAGCGTTTTTTTCCTTATAATTTCGGTTACCACGGATACGAGTCAAGGATCAAAAGTTGAACCTATGGATACAATGCAAACCTCTGTTTTAATCGTCGGTGGCGGCACCACAGGGACCGGCCTTGCCAGGGATCTGGCACTGCGGGGGATCTGTTGTGTCCTCATCGATAAAAAAGATATCAACGCCGGTGCCTCCGGCGCCAACCACGGCCTGCTTCACTCTGGTGCCCGTTACGTGTTCAAGGATGGGGAAACCGCTGAAGAGTGCCGGATAGAGAACCGGCTGCTCAAGGAACTGGCTTCCCATTGCATCGAACCCACCGGCGGCCTGTTTGTGGGGGTGGCAGGGGATGATGAAGACTATATAAAGGCATTTCCCGATCTGTGCCGGCGTTACGGGATTTTTGCCACGCAGGTCTCCTGTGCCGAGGCCCGGCAGATGGAGCCCTGCCTGGCCGAGGATATTATTGCCGCCTATGCAGTGGAAGATGCGGTGGTAGACCCCTTTATGCTGTCCCTGGACAATGCCGCCGATGCCGAGGCCCACGGGGCTAAGATCCTCAGAAATACCCGGCTGACAGGGTTCAAAATGGACAAGGGCCGGATCTGTGCCGCCATTGTGGAAAATACCCGGAGCGGCAAGACCTTTGAGATTGAGGCGGACCAGGTGGTCAACGCCTCCGGGGCCTGGGCCGACCAAGTGGCGGCCATGGCCGGTGCCCACATTGACATGAGCTACTCCAAGGGCTCGCTGCTCATCACCCAGAGCCGGATGAGCCAGCAGGTCATCAACCGCCTGAGGCCGGCATCGGACGCAGACATCCTTGTGCCTGGAGGGACGGTCTCTATCATCGGCACCACCTCGGTTCATATCGACAGCCTGGAGGATATCCGGCCGACCAATGAAGAGGTGGACGTGATCATCCAAGAGGGGTCAAAGATGATTCCCAAGCTGGCCAGCACCCGTTATATCCGTGCCTATGCCGGGGTCCGCCCCCTGGTTCGCAGTCCCGGGGGCGGAGACCGGGACATCAGCCGGAATTTTACCTTAAAGCCCCACGAAGAAGACGGCCTGGAGAATTTGATCACCATTACCGGGGGCAAGCTGACCACCTACAGGCTCATGGCCGAACGCACGGCAGATGTGGTGGCGGCCCGGCTGAACAATACCCGTCCCTGCCTGACAGCCACCCGCAAGCTGCCCCCAAGCCCCAAGGGCCGGTGGACCGAACCAGGCAGGGCCCCCAAGGTATGGATGGCCCGGTCGGATGCCCGGGATACCCTGATCTGCGAGTGTGAAATGGTTTCTGAGAGCATGGTGGATGAGATCGTGGCCTCCCTGAAACACGAGGGGGCCGTGCCCACATTAGAAGAGGTGGGACGGCGAAGCCGCATCGGCAAGGGCCCCTGCCAGGGCACCTTTTGTTCCTTTCGCCTGGCCGCCTATCTCTACCGCAGAGGCCAGCTGGACCAGGCCGTGGGTATGGATCAGGTCCGGGAGTTTGTCAACGAGCGGTGGAAGGGCTTTCGTCCCCTGGTCCGGGACAAGGAAATCATGCGGGTGGAACTTCAGGAGTCCTTTTTATGTGCCCTGTTCGGAATGGATGAAGACTGATGGCTGAAACAATCACAGAAACAATCCAATGCGATGTCGCCGTGGTCGGTACCGGAATGGCCGGCATGGCTGCTGCCATTTTTGCCGCCGGCCGGGGGCTGTCCACGGTCTGCGTGGGCAAGCCTTCTGAAATGTCCTTTGCCAGCGGCTGCCTGGATCTCTTTGCCCGGATCCCGGCCACGGGAACCCAAACAGCCCAAGGGTTTGACGATCCCTTTGAGGGCATTGAAACCTTAAGCCGCTGCCAGCCCGGCCACCCTTACGCTCGGCTGACCCGGGATGAAATTGCTGCCGGATTCAAGGCCTTTACCGATTTCATGGGGGATGCTGGTCTGCCCTACCATTGCAGCCCCGGGGCCAACCAGAAGATCATTACCCCGGCCGGCACCTTAAAATCCACCTTTTGCGTCCCTGCCACCATGATGGCCGGCAGCCGGGCCCTGGCCGGGAAAAATCCGGTGCTTATCGTGGATATCCTGGGCCTCAAAGGCTTTGGCGCCCGGCAGATGGCCCAGACCCTCAAGGCCCATCATCCTGAAATCAACAGTGTCAGCATTGCCTTTCCCGGCCGGGAAACCGCCGGGGATCTCATGTGCGAGCGCCTGGCCTGGGATCTGGAAACCCCGGATACCCTGAACCGCTTCATCGATCTGCTGCGTCCCCATGTCAAGGGTTATACTGCTGTGGGCCTGCCCGCCATCCTGGGCATTTATCGGTTCAGCGAACTGCTTGCGACCATTCAAGACCAGCTTGGGGTGGGGGTGTTTGAAATACCCACACTGGCCCCCTCGGTCACGGGCATGCGGACCCGGGAGGCCTTTCTGACCAGGGCTGCCTCTGCCGGCATCCGGCATTTCCCCGTATTTGTGAAGGAAGTGGCCGTGGATGAAGACTTTCGCTTCTTTGTCACCCAGGGAACCCAAACCCTTGAGGTTTGTGCCCGGCATCTGCTGCTGGGATCCGGCCGTTTCCTGGGCCGGGGCCTGGGAAAAGGGGATAATGAAATCCAGGAAATGCTTTTTGGCCTTCCTGTGATTCAGCCGGCGGATCGGGGGGACTGGTTCAGCCCAGACTTTTTTGATCCCGCAGGCCACCCCGTCAACCGGGCCGGCATTGAGACCGATGACGCCTTTCGTCCCTTAAGTGCCGACGGCAAGGTCTTTCATCACAGGCTGTATGCTGCAGGCAGTATCCTGGCCCACCAGGACTGGAAACGGGAACGGTCAGGTTCGGGGCTTTCCATTGCCACGGCATTTAAAGCGGTCTCCGCCATTGCAGATGACATGAAATAGCGTTTCCTTTGCCGGGGGATTTGGGCCGCCGGTGATTTATAGGCGCTTTTGCTTGCTGCAGCGAAATACCAGAAACCAGACCAGGCAGAGGGTCTGGCAGGTCAGCAGGGACACAAAGGCGGCTTTGTATCCTGCCGGATCATAGGCCCCTTTTTCTGAGACCTGCCAGAGATTGATGATGGCCCCGATGGCCCATTGTACCCCAAAGGCCGCCACAAAGACCATCAGGTTGATTCCAGTGGTCGCCCGGCCGGACAGGGACGGGGGAAAGGCCAGGGTCAGGGCTGAATAGGCCAGGATCCCCGATGTCCCGAAAAATCCAAATCCTGCCATGAGCAGAGCCGGAGGGATCGGCAGCCCCAGGGCCATGGCTGCCTGGACCATGATGAAGATGCCCATGCCCGTCACAGCAGTGGTCTGCACACGGATCCCCCTGCGGGCCAGTCTCTCCGCTACAATTCCCAGAAGAATAAACCCTGTGATCATGGCAAAGGCCGAAACAGAGAGAAGACCTGCCACCCCCTCCCGCCCCAGGCCGGCCACATCCTTTAGCCAGGGCCCTGCCCATAGGCCCTGCAGCGACAGATATCCGGCCTGGGACAGGGTGGTCAACGGAGCGATCCGCCAGAAATACGGGCTGCTGAATACTTGGAAAATTCCCCGGCACTGGCCGGCAAGGGACTGGGGAGCCTCTTTTGTTTCGACCTCAGGCACCACAACATAGACCAGGCCTGCTGTGACCACAGACAGCAGGGCCAGCCCCTGAAAGACCCCCCGCCAGTCCGTCAGCCCCAGGGCCCATTCCACGGGAATTGTTCCGGCTAGGGCCCCCAGTCCGCCGGCTGCCATCTGAAAGCCGTTGATCCGGGGCAGGAGCCGGGCCGGAAAAAAAATCACATAGGATTTAAAGGCTGCCATGAGGCAGGCCGACACCCCGAACCCGATAAGGGCCCGGCCTGCAATGACAAGGGCCAGGGTATGGGAAACAGAAAAAACAAATGCCCCTGCTGCGGCAAAGATCAGCAGCCCGGCCTCTACCTTTTTGGGGCCGTACCGGTCCAGCAGGATGCCCAGGGGCAGCTGAAACGAGGCAAAGGCGATAAAATAGGTCGAGGTTAAAAGTCCCAGCTGGGACGGATCAAGGCCAAGATCCCCCACCAGGTCCGGGGCAATCACGGCATTGACTACCCGGAAGACATAGGAAAGAAAATATCCCAGGGCAAAGGGAAGAAATATCCGGGCAATGGTGCAACGCTGGAGTAAACCGTTTTTTTGAAGAGAGAGACGTGAGAGCCTGATCAAGGCGTCTTCCCCATGGCCAGGGCCGGGGTCCCTGACAATTCTTTGTCCAGCCTGTCGATCCGGCTCAGGAACAGGGACATCTCTTCGGCCGGAACCGGCCGGGCCGAGGGGGTTTCATAGGTCAGGGGGTTTACGGGCTGACCGTGCTTGGTGATGCGAAAGTCCAGATGGGGGCCGGTGGCATAGCCGGTCTGGCCGACAAAACCGATGAGCTGGCCCTGGGCCACATGGTGATTTTGGGACAGTTCCGGGGCAAAGCCGCTCAGATGCCAGTACCGGGTCACATAGCCTGCAGCATGGCGTATGGTGACATGGTTTCCCATGGTTTTGCTATACCCCATGGCCGCAACCACCCCATCCCCCACGGTTTTGACCGGGGTGCCTTCGGGAGCGGCATAATCTATAGCCGGGTGGGGATGATACTCGTTGAGGATGGGGTGCAACCGGCGCATGGAAAATCCCGAGGAGATGCGGGAAAAGGACAGGGGCGCTTTGAGAAATGCCTTTTGAATGGCGTGACCCTGGGCATCGTAATACCCCTGGGTCCCATCAGCGGTTTTATGGAAAAAGGCCTTGTGTGTCCTGCCCTGGTTGGTGAATTGCGCAGCCAGGATACGGCCGTAGCCGGAAAACCGGTTCTTGAAAAATCGTTTTTCCACGATGAGCCGGAACCGGTCTCCGGGACGGAGATCTTTGATAAAATCAATGTCCCAGGCAAAGATATCCCCTATACCCATGGCCAGGGTGCAGCCCTCTCCGGCCGCCCGGACTGCCTCAAAAAGGGATGAGGTGATATGTCCGGTGACGGTTTCAGGGGCAATGGTAAATGCCAGGGGCTTTCGGGTAATGGAAAAATCGTTTCCTTGTTTTTGGATGACCAGCTGCTCCTGGTTGGAGATCCGGTATTCAAAGCGGTGCATCCGGTCGTCTTTTACATGGATAGCATAGGGCTGCCCAGGTCTGATATTCTGCAGGGAAAAGACTTCCTTGCTTCTGCGGTTCAGCTCATACACGGTATTCAGGGGCAAAACAGGATCCAAAATTTGTGAAATGGACATCCCCTTGCGGATCGTTCCCTTTATCACAGTGATATCCTGTAGATTGTCCAGGGGGTCTAGCTGCGGGGATTGCATCGGCAAAGATCCCATGACATTGGAGACCGTCGGGGTCAGGCAAATGGTGAAGAAACAGGTGACAAGGGTTGCGATGCCGATGCGCATGGGTAAGGGTGCTCCTTTATAATGGTCTGTGTTTGTATTGGGATCGTTTCATATGACCCTCAGAAAGTTACAATAATTATGCCAGTGGACCCCTATAAAAATAACCAATTGATCTTTTTCAGGATAATGGGTAAAGCCGCTGGAAATCGGGAAACAAAGAGGTTAAAAGGCATAAAACATCATGGCTCATGGTGATATATAATCAAAATGGTTTGAAACTCCCAAAACGTCAAATCCATGGCTATGCCCCATGCCGTTGGGCGATTTTTTCGAACATCAGGGCAATTCCCTCATTCATGGTATAGATGGATTCAATATCCAGGTTGTCATCGGCAGCAGAGTCAAAGTAGATGTGAAGGCTTGATTCCAGTTCTTCTTCAGGTTTCCAATAGCAGACCATGAGGGGGAAGTTGGGCAGGGGGAAAAGCACAATGGCAATGTCTGAGCCAACGTGGCTGTCAATTTTCTTGCCGTCAAAAATATCCAGCATGTCCGAAAACAGGCCCGTGTATGTGTCTGCCACCCGTTTCAGGGGCTTTTCACACCGTTGCTGAAAATGGGCATACCGGGGTGGGCCCCCTTCAAGCTCGCGAAAGGTGATCCAATTGCCCTGGGGTGGTTTTCCGGCCCCGTTGAGGATATAGGTCAGTGCCGGTACCACCATATAGGCATTGATATGCACTTCAGACGACAGGTTGCCCTGGCTGTCCACACTGAACGACTTGCCGAAAATCTTGATGAACAGTTTGTCACCGTTAAATTGGGCGCCCAGGCGCTTGGCCGCCTTTGAAAGGTCTGTGTTTGCCACCTCTTTTTTCAGGGCGTCTATGGCTTCAGCCTTGTATTCATCAACGGTATTGGGTTTTTCAATCTCACCTGTGTACCGGTCAATTACAGCCTGATCCAGGTGGGGGCAGGCATGGATGGGTTTTTTGTCCTTGAATACGGCCACGGCAAATGCCAGGCAGCCTTGTTCGTTGCAGTCTCTGCAGTTGGAGCCGTTCAAAAGCTTGAAGATTTCCATTGGATTATTGATCTGCGCCATTTAGCCGTATCCTTTTTTCAGCGTTAGCAGCGTATGCGGTACCCTCAATTATCAGGTTTTTTATTCCAGGGCAACAGGCAGAACAGGCAGGTACAAGAGGGGGGCAGGATTAGAATGCCTGGGCCAGGGCCCTGATGTCATCCGGTGAGGTGTGGCAGCAGCCGCCAATGAGTCGGGCGCCGGCATCAGCCCACTGCCTTGCCATCTGCTCAAACCGGGGCAGTCTGGGATCTGGATCCCAGTCATTGGTGAGCGGATGGAAAATTCCTCCTTTGTTGGGATAGACAATCACTGGCTTGTCTGTGGCCGATCGGATTTCCCGGATCAGGGAGATGATATGCGCCGGGGCAGTGCAATTGATGCCCACGGCCGAGACCTGGGCAATGGTGTCCAGAAAGGCAGCACAGGCCTTGATCGGCTCACCGTTGCTGGTATGCCAGCCGTCTTTCGCACTGAAGCTGACCCAGGCCTGGGCCGAGGGAAAGTTTTTCAGCAGCCGGGCCAGGGCCTTGGCCTCGGCCAGACAGGGAAGGGTCTCACAGGCCAGAAGATCCGGGCCGGCGTCCATAAGGGTTTGAAGGCGTTTTTCGTGGAAGAGGATCAGATCTTTTTCCGTCACGCCATAGTTGCCCTGAAATTCTGACCCGTCTGCCAGAAAAGCCCCATAGGGCCCCACAGAGGCGGCCACCAGGGGCTTGAACCCATGGCCTTGACTGGCCTGGTCCGCCCAAAAGGCCTCAACGGTTTGCTTTGCCAGGGTGACGGCAGACTGGATCAGATTTTTAGCCTCAATCTTGGTCATGCCCCGCCCCATAAAGCCTTCATAGGAGGCCTGGTAGCTGGCCGTGATGATGATGTCGGCCCCGGCCTCAAGGTAGTCCCGGTGGACAGCGGTGATCAAATCCGGGGCCTCGACCAGAAGCCGGGCAGACCACAGCGGATCGTTGATATCCGCCCCCCGCCGCTCCAGTTCCGTGCCCAGGGCCCCGTCCAGAACAAGGGGGGTCCGCTGTTGCAGGTATGTGTCAATCAGGGTCATGGGCGTCTCTTCCTCAGACTGGGCCGGGGATCAGGCCACCTTGGCCAAGGTCTCCATGGCCATGCCAAAGACCGTTTTGTTGAACCGGGCTTTGAGAGCCTTTTCAAGCATGCCCTGGTTGAGGATGAGGTTTTTTTTGGCCAGGATGCCTAAAGAGGCCAGGGCCCAGTCCGGGCGTTTGACCTTGAGGGCCTTGAAGTCCACCTCTTCCACACAGGCCTGTGTCTTTGGGATGGCCACGGATTTTTCTTTGAGGACAAGCGTGTCCAAGGAGAGGTTGGCAAAGATCTTTTGGCGCCGGGCCACGCCCTCGTCGCTCAGGGCCAGGACCACGGCCGGGGATTCCAGGCCGGTGTATCCGATCTTGTCCGGGGACAGCAGGATCTCTGATACGGACTGCCCCCGAAGTACGGTGATGTTATAGTCATTTTTAATGGTGGCGTTGAGGCCGGCGCAGATGCCGGCATAGCAGACAATGTCGCCTGCCGTGACAATGCGCATGCCGGCAGAGCCTAAGATGACCACCTCCTGGCGCTTGGGATCGGGCAGGTCATAGGACGTTTCAATGATCAGGGGCTTGGGAAAGCTTGCCTTTTCTTTGGCCAGGGCCTGGTAGCGGTCTCCGTATTCTGGGCGCAAATTTTCTTTTACCAGCCCCTTTTCTTTGGGCTGGGCATCAATCATTTCATCAATGGCCTTGGGGGTGAGCGGGTTGCGCTTGGTGTATCGGCCCGTGCACATGCCTAAGGTCTCCACCAGGGAAAAGCCCTTGTGAGTGATGGCACGGCCAAACTCGGCAGACAGTTCTGGGTCATGGCCGGAGTACCGGGACACATAGGTGGCACCGGCTGCCTTGGCCACTTTACAGATATCAATGGGAATTTCGGCCTGGTTGAGAAACTCGGAGCCGACCATGGCATCGGCAGGGGTGGTGGCGGAGAACTGGCCGCCGGTCATGCCGAAGTTGAAGTTGTTTAAGATGATCAGGGTCAGGTCCAGGTTTTTCCGGCAGGCGGCCAAAACGTGGGCGCCGCCGATGCCAAGCCCGCCGTCTCCCATGGTCACGATAACCGTCAGAGAGGGGTCGGCCAGTTTCAGGCCGGCAGCATAGGTCAGGGCCCGGCCGTGGACGCCGTGAAGGGCATGGACGTTGAAAAAGGTGTCAAAGAGGCCGGAGCAGCCGATGTCTGTGACAATGGCCGTCCTGGCCGGATCCAGGTCCAGGCTTACCAGGGTGTTGTCCAGGCTCTTGGTGATGCGCTCGTGGGTGCAGCCCGGGCAGAATACCGGCGGACGGTTCTGGTTTAAAAAACTAGTCATTTTCAATGGCCTCCATTATCTTTGCCGGCGGAATCAATACCCCGTTCATCTGTCCGTAAAAATCAACTGTTTTTCCCGGCAGGATCCGGCGGATCTCATTGACGTACTGGCCCAGGTTCATCTCAATGACCACCACCCGGGAAACGCCTTTGGCCGCCTTTTGGATAAGGGTTTCCGGGACCGGCCACAGGGTCTTCAAACACAGGGTGGACACGGATTTTCCGTCGGCGGCAAGGGCTGCGGCCGCATCTGCCACGGCCCTGGACGTGATGCCGTAGGAGATGACCAGGGTGTCGCTGCCCGGTATCAGGTTTTCTTCGTAGAGGCAGATCTCCTCTTCAAAGGCCAGGATCTTGTTGTGGAGCCGGTCCTGGGCTGCGGCAATGGTATCCGGGTCAATGGTTATAAAGCCGTCAGCACCGTGGGTGGACGAGGTCTGTCTGACCAGGGTGTCTCCGCCGATGGGCAAAAAGGCCGGGGCCTTGTCAGGGTCCGCTGCAAAGGGAAGAAAATTTCCCCCCGGGTGCGGGGTCCGCTCTACCAGGGGCGGCAGGCAGACCCCATCCATGTCAAAGCTCTCTTTGGTCATGCCGATCTCCTTGTTGGAGGCGACAAACACCGGGCACCGGAAGCGCTCGGCAAAATTAAAGGCGTGGACGGTCAGTTCGTAACAGTCTCTTACATCCCTGGGGGCCAGGACAATGACCGGGGCGCCGCCGGTGTTGCCCCAGCGCAGGAACTGGATATCTGCGTCCGCCCCCCGTGTGGCCGATCCGGTCGAGGGCCCCAGGCGCTGGACATCGGCGATCACCAGCGGGATTTCACTGCCGATGGCAAAGGAAATATGTTCGGAGTACAAAGAGATGCCCGGGCCGGAGGTGGCTGTTAACGGCTTTTTTCCGGCCATGGACGCGCCGATGCAGTATCCCATGGAGGCGATCTCATCCTCTCCCTGGATGCAGACGCCTCCGGCCGGGGGCAGCATCTTGAGCATGTTGTTGAATATGGTGGTGGCCGGTGTGATGGGATAGCCGGCAAAAAAATTACACCCGGCTGCCACAGCGCCTCTGGCAATTGCCTCATTGCCTTCCATAAATGCAAGGGCCATGTTTAATCTTCTCCTTGACCGGTTCAAAGACCGATGATAAATTTAATTAAAAATCTGATTAGATTTTTTATCTTTTTAGCGGCAAACCCCGGGGTTGTCAAGGCCTAAGTCAATGGAATTCAGCGTTTTTTCCAGGGCAGTCGACCCCGGGCCCGGGCCATGTTTACATTGATTTTAACCCCAGCTTGAGATAAAGGTATTGCCCATGGGTGTAAGAAAGCAAAAAACCAAGGAGGATTTTACCCGGGAGGCCTATATGGGCATCCGCCGGATGTTTTTCCTAAATGAAATTGTCCCGGGTCAGAAGATTTCATACGGCGACCTGGCCAGGCGTCTGAATATGAGCACCACACCGGTGATCCAGGCCCTAAAGCGCCTGGAATTCCAGGGCCTGGTCCGCCATGAGCCCAACCGGGGATATTATACGGAAAATATCTCTTTGGAGGAGATCACCGAGATCTATGAATTCCGGGAGCTGATTGAACTGTCCTTATTGCCGGCCACCATTGAGAAGATGACCAAGGCAAAACTCAAGCGGTTGAAAAAGGCATTGGACAGTCATCTGGATGCGGTGCGGGATATCTATCTCAAGGACCGGCTCATCAAGGACATGGAGTTGCACCTGACCCTGGCCGAGCTGTCGGAAAATCAGATTCGGATACAAACCCTGAAATCTTTATTTGACCTGCTGTATCTCAAGTACAGGGGAAATATTCTCTTTGTGACACCCATGGAAACGGTGGATGCTGAGCATGTAAGGCTTTACGAGGATATTGCGTCGGGCAACCTTGAAGGGGCCCAGGCCGTGCTTGGCCAGCATATTGCCAACGTCAAGGATCATGCCATTCTCTGTATTGAGCGGCTCAAGCAGGAACGGGATCTGAAAACCATTTGATCGGGATACGAGGGAAAAATCCATGAGCCTTGGGGCTCAGTCCGTCATTTCCAGCCATTCAAACCAGATGGGATAGTTGTCCTTGTACCAGGTCAGGATTTCCCTGAGCCGTGCCTGCTCGGGTTCGGAGATGATGGATTTGGGAATCTTATCAAACCGCAGCACCACCTGGGTACCGAAATGCTCCAGGGCATCTGCGCACAGGGTCTGGAGTTCGTTTCTGATCCGGCCGGAATCTGAGATTTTTACCGGCCGGGTAAGGAAATCCTCTCCTTTTAGAAATCGGTTGAGCAGAGGAGAGAAGACCAGTTTACTATGGTCCAGGGGCTCTTCCAGGCGCAGGCCAAAGGTGATGAGCTTGTCTCCCTGTTCCGATGTCATGCGGACGGTAACCTCCCAGGTATCCTCACTGATTTGCGTGACCCCCGGGGCCCCGGAGTAAGGATCGGGCAGCATATAGCCTGCGGTGGCCGCGGTCTGCCATTTTTTTTCGGCGATAAGATCGGCGGCGGATATGGTCCGGGAAGACAGGGGGATGCCCGCATCCCGGGCCTGGACAATGCTGTCCTTGTAGGCAGCGACAAGTTCAGGGTCAATATCGGTTTCAAAGAACTGCTCGGCCAGGATTCGGGAAAAGTCGTTGTCCTCTGGATTCAGCTTCATGGTGGCTGCATCCTTGTGCCAGGGCAGCTTGAAACTTGCGGACAGCACGGCCAAAGAGACCTCCAGGTCCAGGATGTTCGAGAGGCTGGCCGCCTGGATGGCTTCGGCCGAGGCGGCATATCCGTCCACCACCAGCAGGTGCTGTCCTGCCTGGTCGGTCCAGGGTGCCACGGCAAAGGTGGGGGCGTAGGTGCCTGAGTCCGTAAACGGGGCAATGCCCGTGGGCAGGGTCCAGTCTTCGGAGATCAGGTGGGCCCCGGCCGCCTCCCACTGCTCCCAGAGGCTGCCGATCCTGGGCTGCCTGGCTTGGCCGGTCAGGGTCCAGACATGAACCCGTTCCGGCGCGATGTCAGGATAGGCCGCGCAAATGGCCTCCATGACCATGGTCCTCGGGGTGAAGTAGTTGACCAGGATGGATTTTTCTGCTGCCGTATCCACCACTTGTTTGGGTAGCACCAGGCAGCCCATGTATCCCTCGTACTGGTCCGAGATTGTCAGGGGCTGGTCAAAGAGGTGCAGCACGCTCATGGGGCCTGTGGGCTCGCCCTTGGCAAAGCGGGAGGTGTTTTCCAGGGTGTCAATGGCCGCGCCCCAGACCCGGATGTCCCGCTTGGCAATGTCCCGCTTATAATCCTCCCATTGGTATGCAGGGTCATTGATCAGATTGTACACGCAGGTTTCCAGAAACTTGGCCACCTGGGGCCGGGCGTATATTCGGCCAAACCCCAGCAGGGGATTGGACCCCATCTCATCGGTCTCCCCGCCCTTGGGCATGAGGCCTTCCCCGAGACAGACCATGATGGCATGGTTTTCGGGCAGGGTGCGGGACAGGTACCATAGGGACTCGCTCATGGCATAGGCGGAGATGGCGTCGGCATCTTTTTTCACCAGGTTGAGATCGGCTTTTTCCATGCCTTTGCCTTCTCCGTAACGTCCGAAAAGCCGGGTGCCCAGGGCCGTGACCGCCGAGGTCATGGCCAGCATCCGTTCGGTCCTGTTGTCTGTGAAGGAGATGGACCAGTGATGGCTGCTTTCAGGGGGGGGCTGGATCCACTCCTTTCTGACATCGGTAAGCCAGAGGTGGAACCTGCCTAATATCGGCCGGGTATCAAAGGCCCATTGGGAGATCAGATTGCGTTTTTGGATTGCTTCGGGGGAGATGTCCCGGTCCATAAAAATGCTCCGTGTCTGCGGTGGTTGATATGAGGTTGAATTGTCTGAAACCATGTATCATTTCCCGGGAAAGGGTGTCAAGGTAAGCGCGTGTCGTTCTCATTATCCGGATTTCATGGTATGGTGTATCCATGCAACAGAACGAATTAACCCATTTTTGAACCCATTTTTGGATAAGTCCGTAAAGATGACTGAAAAACTCAATGAAATCATTGATCGTGTCATTGCCGACATCACCAAAGAAGAGGCCATTGCCCTCCAGGTATGGGCCATGCGGTTGCTGGACTTGAGACACAGCGGGAAATCGGGCAGGGAAAAGCTGCAGGCGGTTATCCGGCTCACCCAAAACGCCAGGATCCTGTTTCCCATTATCAAAAAAATTGCAACAGAGCTGAAAAAAACCGGCTGGGATGAGCGGTCCTGGCAGTCCAAAGCAGGTATGGGAGCGGCCTTTGGGGCAACCCTGCTGGTGGGTAAGGCCGTGGCCTCCCTGGCGCTTTTAGGCGGGGCCGTTGCCGTACCGCTGTGGATTGTTTTCGGGAACGGGGACCAGTTTGTGAAAATGCTGATCAAGGACCTCAAGCAGAAAGTTGAGCGGTTCTAAGGCGCCTGGATATGCCGATCCCCTTTATTGCTATGGGCGGCAGAGCCAAAACTTTGCAGTTGTCACCCCCCTTGGGTTTGCGATATGGTGATTACCCATGAATTCAGCCCAGACCCGTCATATCCGTGAGATCCTGAAAGGCGTGGTGGACCGGGTGACCTATCACAATCCAGACAACGGCTGGTCCGTGCTCCGGGTGCTTCCCTTTGACAATCCCGCAAAGCAGGAGACCGTGGTGGTACACCAGACCCAGGTCTTTGCCGGGGCCACCATGACGTTTGAAGGGGAGTGGGCAATGCATCCCAAGTTCGGCCGGCAGTTCAAGGCGGTGCAGGCCAGGGAGAACAGGCCGGCCACCTCCGGGGCCCTGGAAAAGTATATCGGCTCCGGACTGATCAAAGGGGTGGGGCCGAAGACCGCAAAAAAGATTGTCCGCCATTTCAAGGACAAGACCCTGGACGTGTTTGAGCATGATATGGCCAGACTCACCGAGGTGCCGGGCATTGCCCAAAAAAAGCTGTCCATGATCTCCGAGGCCTGGCAGGAGCACCGGGCGGTCCGGGATGTGATGATGTTCCTTCAGTTTCACGGGATTTCCACTCTCTTTGCCGTCCGGATTTACAAGGCGTACGGGGAAAACGCCATTGCCTGGACCACCCAGGACCCCTATCGCCTGGCCCAGGATTTCTACGGGATCGGCTTTTTTTCCGCAGACAAGGTTGCCCTGAGCATCGGCCTGGCAGAGGACAGCCCCCAGCGGATTTCCGCCGGGATCCGTCATGTCCTGTCCGCAGCCCGGGATTTTGGCCATTGCTATCTGACCGCCGGCCAGATCCGAAAACAGGTCCGGGAGCTTCTGGACATGGATTTAAAACAGACCCTTGAGACCCTTTTAAAAGAGATGGAAGCCTCAAAACAGCTCATGAGGCGGGACCTCAAGGATGAAGATGGCAGGCTTAATTCCTGCTATTATGCCCGGACACTCTACTTTGACGAAGGCTATGTGGCCAAACGGGTGAGGGCGGCTGGGCCTGCCCCTTTGGTGGACCGGGAGCGGGTGGCCAGATGGATCAGGCTGTATTGCAAGTCCCAGTCCATGCAGCTCAGCGATGAGCAGGCCTTGGCCATTCAAGGCATTGCCTGTGAGCCTTTTTCCATTCTCACCGGCGGACCTGGCTGCGGCAAGACCACGGCCACCCGGGTGATGGTAAAGCTGCTCCAGGCCATGGGCCGGCGGGTGACCCTGGCCGCTCCTACGGGCCGGGCTGCCCAGCGCATGACCGAAGTCATCGGCCAGGAGGCCAAAACCATCCACCGGCTGTTAGGATGGCAGGGGGGAAAGTTCAAAAAAAATGAACAGACCCCTTTGAAGACCGATTTTATGGTGGTGGACGAGACCTCCATGCTGGACATTAACTTGACCGCCTCTTTGCTGAGGGCCGTGCCCGAGGCTGCCCAGACTGTATTTATCGGGGACTATGACCAGCTGCCGTCCGTGGGGGCGGGCAATGTGCTCAAGGACCTTATTGCCTCGGGCCGAATCCCCTGTTTCCGGCTGAGCAACGTATTCCGCCAGGCCAGGGAATCTTTGATCATCAAATACGCCCACATGATCAATAAGGGTCAGATGCCCTGGGTCCGCTCCCCGTTCAAGTACCCCACGGTGTGGCAGGACGGCACAGACTGTCTGTTCATCGATTCCGACGAGGCCACAAAAGAGCAGTTGAATTTCATCAGACGGGTAAAGCGGATTTACGAAGAGGGCAGTCCTGAAAAAGACGTGCCAGACGGCCCCCAAGGGGACAAAGAGGTCCGAAAGCCGGATCAGTTCTACGAGTTTCGGGTGGAGGAGACCGTCAATCCCTATGAGTCGGAAATTGCCATTCCAAAAAAGTTCGCCCATGTGGATCTGGATAATCTGGTCGGCACCCAGGGCCGGATCCCGGAGCTCAAGGCCGTTCTTAAAAAGATCCACCCCTGGTCTTCTCTGCATTATAATCTGACTGCCGTGGATGTGGTGAAAAAACTTTACGTGGAGTGGATCCCCAAGTATGCCGGGGCCGGTGCGGAGATCCAGATCCTCTCTCCCATGACCCGGGGCAGCCTGGGCACCCTGTCCCTGAACCAGGAAATCCAGGAGACGGCCAACCCCTTTGGCCAGGGCAAGCAGCAGCTTACCGTTGGGCAGCGGATCTTCAGGACCGGGGACCGGGTAATCCACCGGAAAAACAACTATGAACTGGGGGTGTTCAACGGGGATATCGGCACCATTGTGGAGATCAACACCATGGAGATCTGTCTGGCTGTCAGTTTCTTTCCGGACAACCGGGTGGTCCAATACCGCCAGGCCGATATCATGGAGCTGGACCTGGCCTATGCCATCACCATCCACAAGTCCCAGGGTTCGGAGTTTGAAGTGGTGATCATTCCGGTGTTGACCCAGCATTTCAAGATGCTGTTTCGAAATTTGATTTACACCGGCATCACACGGGCCAGAAAGCTGGCCGTGTTCGTGGGGACCCGGAGAGCCCTGGCCATGGCCGTGAAAAATCAGGACATCAGCCTGCGCCAGACGGCCTTGAAGACCTTGTTGATTGAGAACGGCAACTAGGATATATAAATTCGCCATGAAAGGCTTGTAAACCAAGGAGACACCCAAATGCAATTTATTGTGATCGGTCGGGACGGCAAAGATGACAAGGCTTTGGAGCGCCGGATGGCTTCACGGGAGGTCCATCTGGAAACGGCCAGGGCCATGCACGCGTCCGGCAACTGGCTCTATGCCGCTGCCATCCTCAACGATGAGGGCAATATGGCGGGCTCCATGATTGTCTGCGACTTTGAAGACGAGGCCGCCTTAAAATCCCAGTGGCTGGATAATGAGGCCTATGTAACAGGCAATGTCTGGGAAACCGTGGAGATTCGCAGGGCTGCAGTCGCCCCGTTCTGGGCCCCGGAGTAAGTTATATCCTTACCCCAGTGCTGGGGTTTATTGTGATTTGTCTTTTTCCAGACAATGGCGGATAAAGTCCGGGATATCGCTTCCCCTGGCGAATCGCAGGTGGGTCCTGGCCCGGGTCATGGCCACATAGATCAGGTTGAACTCGTCCGGGACCGTGGATGAGGGGGCAACAGGCACTCCGTCTTTGACCAGGGCAGTGAAGTCATCCATCAACAGCACGCAGGGCCATTCCATGCCCTTGGCCCGGTGGGCCGTGGTCAGCAGGATATCTGCCTCTTGCTCGGGCACGGCTTTGTCCCGGAGGCCCCGGATGAGGCCGGGCAGGCGAAAGTTGTACTTTTCAACCATGGCGCATTGGGCCAGGATTTCAATATCCTCAACCCGGCGGGCATAGGCCTTTACCCTGGTGTAATCTTTAAATCCCCTTAAAAATGCGTCGGTCACCTTGGACGCGTCCCCGCAAAACAGATGGCAGACATCTGTGAGCCGGGAAAGGCGGATCGCTTCGATCCCGCCTGAAAATCCGATGCGATGGCGATTTGCCAGGGAAATCGCCTTGTCAAAAAGGCCTGCGTTGGTCCGGGCGATGATGGTGTGGCAGGCCTTGTCCCAGGCGGGTTTTCGGGGCAGGGGGGTGCCTGTAAGTTTTCGGCGTTCCTTTTTAAAATGGGTCAGCACCATATTGGCCACCCGGGCCACATTGGCGTCAAATCTAAAGCTCTGGGTCAGGGCATGGGTATGGTCTGCTTCAAAGCGCTTGAAGCTGTCACCAGCCCCCCTGAAGCTGTAGATCTGCTGGTGGATATCTCCCACCAGGATCAGGGAGGGCGCAGGATGCCGGACTTTTTCATTGATTTTTTTTGACCGGCCAAGCTGGGAAAAAATAAGGTCTGCGGTGACCGGGTTGATATCCTGGGCCTCGTCCAGAAGGATGCAGTCAAAGTAGAGGGCTGGGGCGCTGAGCTGGAAGAGTTTGAGATAGCCGTCATGAAGCATGCCGATATCCGGGTGGGTGCCGGTGCACATGAGGCGGCCCAGGCGGTTGGCCAAATCCACCAGGTCTGGGGCGGGCAGGCGGTTTTCCTTGTAAAATTCTGTTGCGCCCCCGGGAATATGGCGGCGGCTTACCTTGGGGTCGGCGGAGACCAGATACCGCATGAGGGTATCCTGGGCAAACCGGGCATCTTCAATCTGCTTCAAGTCCAGGGCCGCCATGATCTGGTTGGCTTTAAATCCCGGGACCAGACGGTCCTTGTGGGGCCATCCCTTGGCCCGGAAGGCCAGGGCATGGGAGGTCTTTGCCGTGACATTGCCGGGGAAGCGTTTCTGGGCCTCCTGCTGGACACTTTTATTAAAGGCCACATAGAGAAACCTTAACTGGGGCCGTTGCCGGGTATAGGCTTCAAGGGTTGTGGTCTTGCCGGTCCCGGCAAAGGCGAGAATTTTCAGGGCTCGGCCGGGGGCAAGATCACAGAAGATGATCTTTTCTTGTTCAATGGTGAACTGCATGGAAATTATTTCAGGGAAAACCCCTTTTGTTCAAGAAAGGCCTTCATATGGGGCCGGGTCTGCTGGGCCACAAATTTTGCCATCAGCCGGGTCCAGGCAGTGGTTTTTAAATTGGTGTCCCGGGCCTGGTAATAGGCGACCATGGTCTGGTCATACGCCTCAAGCGCGGCCTCATCCGCATCTGTCATGGGATCGTCAAAGCGGTCCTGCCGCAGCACAAGGCTCAGGGGCAGGCGGGGCTTGGGTCCAGGGTCCTGGCCCGGCCAGCCCAGGCACATGCCAAATACCGGATAGGCCTGGTCCGGGATGTTCAGCAAGGTGGCCACCTGTTGGGGATCGTTGCGGATACCTCCGATAAAGACCCCGCCAAGCCCCATGGATTCCGCTGCTGTCATCAGGTTCTGGGCCACCAGGGCCGTATCCACAGTGGCCACGATAAAATGCTCGGTCCAGCCGGTGTCCGACGGCTCACCCAGGGCCTTTGCCGCCCGGATCAGCCGGGTCAGATCGGCGCAGAAGACCAGAAATACCGGGGCCTGGTCCACCCAGACCTGGGGCCCGGCCAATTGGGCAATGGCGGCCCGGTTTGCCCTGTCCTTGACCTGGATGATGGTATAGGCCTGAACATGGTGGGAGGTGGGGGCGCATTGGGCTGCCTGCACCAGGGCAGCCAGGGTATCGTCATCCACGGCCCGGTCTGCAAATTTGCGGATGGATCTATGCCCTAAAAGCTGGTCAGTCACAATGGTCATTGGCAGGGTCTCCTTTGGTTGATCATATTTATCATCTCTGGCTGTCAGCCTATAAGCATTGCTGGGACTGATCAGGCGATATCATACCATTGCAGCCAGGTCACAGCAATTGCAAATCTAACACAATGACTGTCAACAGGCTGCATTTCCGGACAGGGAAAGGTGTGAAAATTCGGGCTGATATGTGGAGAGAAAAATTTTTAGATGGGCTGCTGAGATTAGGGGGCAAGGGCCCTGACCCCGGGATGATCTGCAGGTAAAATTGTACAGGTTTCCAAGTCCGGGGCAAAAACAATGACAGCCGTGCCTGTCTCAAGCTGTCGTTTGACACGGCCCGCTTTTTCCTCCAGGGGAACTTCTTGCTCACCGTAGTCTGTGCCGTCCCGGGTCACAAATTCTTCAATAACACCGGTCAGCGCCTCAGAAGAGAGTTGATCGTAAGGGATAAGAATGCCGCTGGATGTCTGGTTCTGGTTCAAAAAAGGATCAGTTGGGGGTGATGTTCATCCGGTCTCTGAGCTTGCCGGCGCATTTAAAGGTAACGACCCGACGTTTTTCCAGAATCATGGCGTCGCCTGTGGCGGGATTTCTGCCTTTTCTCGGGGCCTTTTCTATGACCTGGAATTTGCCGAAGCCGGAAATCATGATGTCTTCACCCGAGGCCAGGGTGGATTTGACGATTTCAAGCAGGGTTTCAATGGTTTCCTTTGCTTCGGAGGGCTTCTGCGGATACTTGTCAACGATTTTTTCTATGAGCTTGGTCTTGGTACAGGTCAAAATTTATGCCTTTTCCTTATGATAATGTTATGGCTTACCCGGTTATGATAGAGGGTTTTTTCAAAGAGTCAAGATAAATACAGGTAAATTTGCGAATCTATGGGAGGCAGCCTGCCCGGGCCGCCTGTTGTGCGGCTAAAAACTGGCATTTTTTAAGCCGTGCTGTTCTGGTTTTGAAAACTGGTTTTTCATGGGCGTGAATTTGTTGCCTTGACAGGTACCCTACCCTGGTATAGATTAAATTTAGGTTAAACTAACATCAGGGATAAGCCATGTACCCAAAGCATATAAAACAATTACCCAGTCTGAATAGAATCGAAGGTCAGATAAGGGGTATAAAGAAAATGATTGAAAGCCAGCGCTATTGCGTGGATATTTTAACCCAGCTCAAAGCGGTGAAGGCCGCCTTGCACAAGGTAGAGCAGGATGTGCTGAAAACCCATATGCAGCACTGCCTGATGAATGCGGCCGCATCGGAAAACCAGGCTGATATCCAGGCCAAGATCGACGAGCTGATGGCACTGCTTAGCAAACGAATTTAATCTGCCGGCATATCCTTAATACAGGGGTATGGTCAGGTTGGAAACAAGGGGATGGATATGGAGACAAAGACATTGGAAATTACAGGCATGACCTGTGCCGCCTGTGTCAAGCGGGTGGAGGACGCCATCAATAAAGTGCCCGGGGTTCATGACGCTTCTGTGAACCTGGCCACGGAAAAAGTCCGGGTGGCCTATTTGCCACAAGAAACAGCAGAGGCGGATATCGTGCATGCGGTGGAGAAGGCTGGGTATGGGCTCAGGGCGGCAGATGAAACCGCCGGTCCGGATTCCGCTGAACTAGAAAAAAAAGACGCCCTTCGCCAGGAGTACCTGGGCCTGCTGGTCTCCATCGGTTTTGCTGTTCCCCTGGTGGCCGTGGCCATGGCTGAAATGGTGGGTATCCCTTTGCCGGCGTTTTTGAGTCCCGGGCACAGCCCGGGCACCTATGCCCTGACCCAGCTGGCATTGACAATCCCCATTGTCATTGCCGGATTTCATTTTTATGTCAAAGGGTTTGCCTCCCTGTTCAGGGGGCATCCCAATATGGACGCCCTCATCGCCATGGGGACCAGCGCCGCCATTGGTTACTCCATTGTAAATACCGTTTTGATCCTTTCAGGCCGGACCGAATACGTCATGAACCTCTACTATGAGACCGCCGGGGTGATCATCGCCCTGATCAAGGTGGGCAAGTACATGGAAACGGTGAGCAAGGGACGGACCTCTGGTGCCATCAAAGAACTCATGGGCCTGGCCCCGAAAACGGCCATGGTGATCCAAGAGGGCAAAGACACGGTGATTCCCATTGAGGACGTCAGGGTGGGGGACATTCTTGTGGCCAAACCCGGGGAAAAGATTGCCGTGGACGGCACGGTGCTGGAAGGGCATACGGCCGTGGACGAGTCCATGCTCACCGGGGAGAGCATTCCGGTTGAAAAAAAACAGGGCGACACCGTAACAGGGGCCAGCATGAACCAGAACGGCACCATCCGCTACCGGGCCGACCGTGTGGGAAAGGATACCGCCCTTGCCCGGATCATCCGGCTGGTGGAAGAGGCCCAGGGCTCCAAGGCCCCCATTGCCAGGGTGGCGGATATCATTTCAGGTTATTTTGTGCCTGTGGTCATTGGGATTGCCCTGGCCGCAGCCCTGGCCTGGTTTCTGGCCGGGGCGGACGCCACCTTTGCCCTGAAGATTTTCATTGCGGTCCTGGTCATTGCCTGTCCCTGCTCCCTGGGCCTGGCTACGCCTACGGCCATCATGGTGGGTACTGGAAGGGGGGCGTCTTTAGGCGTTCTCATCAAGGGCGGCGAGCCTCTGGAAACAGCCGGCAGGATTCGGACCATCGTGTTTGACAAGACCGGCACCATCACCGAGGGCAAACCCAGGGTCACGGATATTCTGCCCATGAACGGATATGATGACGATCAGGTTCTGCAGCTGGCCGCCTCTGCCGAAAAAGGGTCTGAGCACTCCCTGGGCGCGGCTGTGGTAGAGGAAAATGAAAACCGGGGCCTGTCTTTTTTGCCGTCAACTGAATTTTTTGCCGTGCCGGGCAGGGGGATCCGCGTCCGTGTCGCGGATCAGGATCTGCTTTTTGGCAATGGGGATTTTATGAAAGAGAACAATGTGGTGGAAACGGATCTGCCCCGGGCCGAGGCCCTGTCCGGCCAGGGCAAGACCGCCATGTACCTTGCCGTTGACGGTGAGTTGGCCGGCATCATTGCCGTGGCTGATGTGGTGAAACCGGACTCGGCCCGGGCCATTGAACAGCTCCAGGGCATGGGGATGAAAACAGTCATGCTGACCGGAGACAATACCCTGACCGCCCAAGCCATTGCAAACCAGGTCAATATCGATGAGGTGGTGGCCCAGGTCATGCCAGGAGACAAGGCTGAGCAGGTCAAAAAGTTTCAGGCAAACGGCCTTTGCGTGGCCATGGTGGGGGACGGCATCAACGACGCCCCGGCCCTGGCTCAGGCTGATCTTGGCTTTGCCATTGGATCGGGAACAGATGTGGCCATGGAATCCGCGGGCATTGTCCTGATGCAGAACAGCCTGGCTGGCGTGGTCACTGCCATTGAGCTGAGCCGGGCCACCCTTAAGAATATCAAGCAGAACCTGTTCTGGGCCTTTTTTTACAATTCAGCGGGCATTCCCCTGGCAGCGGGGCTGTTTCATATTTTCGGCGGCCCGACCCTGAACCCCATGTTTGCTGCGGCAGCCATGGCTGCAAGTTCAGTCTCAGTTGTTACCAATGCCCTGAGGCTTAGGCGTTTTACCCCCACCCGGCAGGACGGTCCTTCCGGGCAGATATCACAACCAGAGGAGAACACCATGAAAGCAACTATTTATATTGACGGCATGATGTGCCAGCACTGTGTTAAAAACGTAACGGAAAAATTAAGCGCCCTGGACGGGATTGCGTCGACGAGTGTTAATCTGGAAGACAAAACCGCGGTGGTTGAATCCGAAGGCCCTGTTGATCAGGAATTGCTGACACGGACCATCACCGATGCCGGATACACCGTTACCGGGATTCAGCCTGAGTAAAGGGTATCCCCCAACGTTTTATACCCTAAAAACTTGGCCTGCCCAGCCTCCAGGAGGCCCTGGCCCGGGTGGAGGCGGACGGCTATAGAAAGGTTGCTGTTCAGCCCCTTCACATCTTTGCCGGTACCAAATACCAGCAGTTGACCGAGACCTGCAATTTTTTCCCTGGGCTCCGGGTATTTATCGGTGAAACCCTGTTTCATCGCTGGGGCTTTGTAACGTCAATTATCCAGGCAGTGGCAACGGAAGCCCAGGGATTTGAGGTGGAATGCCCCACAACCACCGTCAACGGCAAGGCGGTTTTCAAGGGACTGGCCTATTATCCCCAAGTCAACGAGGCCTTTATCAGCCGCCTGAAGCGGACCCTGAAGCTGGCAAAATATTATTAAACACCCGTTGGCGCTGGGGGAAAATGGGGTTTAATCTTGTCTCCAATTTTTTCAGGGTCAGGATCAATTTACTGCCGTGTCGAGTTTTTACTTGACATGTTTATTTTTTTTTGCCCTAAATACAAAATTATTCTGAAAGTTGGTTAATTCACTTCTTGATTCCAGGCATGCCAGGCTTTCAATCCCAACGGCATGTATCGTTTCCGCTGATGCTGTGCTGTCATTCTGAAACCAGGGGGAAATAAAAGCCCCTATCGTTGACACATAAATACTGATGGATGGCTATATGAGCCTGTCAGATGCTGTCATTCAAATGCTCAATTATCTTGATGCCTTGGTGGGCGATCTTCCTGCCCCTTTGGGCAATACCGGAAAACTGCCCGGTGACCTAGTTCTCCTTCGTGATCTTAAAAAAAATCAAAATGGCATCGGCAAAGTTGCACAGGAAAGCCCCCGGGATAATAAACTCATGGAAGAGGGTCAGTTCCTTGCAGGAATTGACATCCAGCTATGGTCTTCGGCGGCTCAGGATGTGGCCGTCCGCTCCCGTTATCTTGTTGTCCAGTTGCTTGCCATGGGCCGGCAAAAAACCGCAAACGGTATTTTCAGGCAAGTGGACCTGTCAGGCGCCAGCGGACCGGAATATCTGGATGATGGAAAATTATGGAGAATATCTATCGGGATTACCCTTACATTTGAATATCGGTTTGAAGAAATACCCGGAACCGGCATCATTGATCAGATTCCCGTTGGTATCAAAGGAGACGTAACCGACGATTTTATCGTTAAAAAACCTTAAACCCACAGGGAGAAGGATTATGGCAGAGTCAATTACTGAAATGATTATTCCGGGCACCTATATTGATGTCCGCGCCGAAGGGTTAATCGGCGTTTCCGGCATTTCAACCGGGAATGTCGGCATTGTCGGCACTGCAAATAAGGGGGCGGTTGATTCCGTGGCCCTGGTGTCCAGTTTTGCCGAGGCAAGGGATATTTTCGGCGAATACGATGCATGGGTGAACGGGAGCAGCAACGAATTGACGCTTGTTCGGGCCTTGCAGCAGGCATTTGCCAACGGTGCTTCAACGGTTTATGCGGTTCGGACGGCAAAGAATACGGCTGTTGAGGCCAAGCGATCCCTCATTGACACAACAGGAGATGTGGTCACCCTCACGGCCCGGTCCAAAGGTACCTGGGGGCACAGCGTTTATGTACAGGCCAAGGCGGCATCGGACAAGGGTTTTGTTGAAGGCCGAAGCCAGACGGTTACCTCAGACCCTTTGCAGCCTTTGCATACCAGTATCGCAGAATCCCCGAGAAATGCGGTGAAGCTGACAAAGGCAGATACCGGGCAGACCTTCCGGCTCAAATTGTCTACACTGGGATCTGCGGCAAAAGGAAAGGTCCATGTGAGCACGGCCACCGGCGAGGTGACTTTTCATGGTGACGATCAGCCCGCAGAAGGGGATCTGCTGGTCGCATCCTACGAGGTACAGCAGATCGCCTGCCGCGACATTGAGATCAACTACCGGGCAGTCAAAGAGGTGTTCACCGTTGTGGATGCCACAGATTTGAAACGGGATATTGACAACACGTCCACATTGGTGACGGCTGCCATTGAAACCGGTGCAGACCCAAGGCTGCCTGATGTGATGACCGATGCCCTTGCCCTGGAAGGCGGCGCAAACGGAGAGACAGCCGGTACTGCCCAGTATACCACCTCTCTGGAGCAGCTGGATACACAGCCGGTTAACCTGGTGGTACTGGCCGGGGTCGGGTTCAGTGAAGCCGCTGCAGCACTGGCTGCCCATGCGGAAAAAGCGGAAAACGCGGGACGGGAACGGCTGACCTTTGTGGGGGCCGATGAAGACAATGCTGCGGCAGTGGCAGCCAATGCCGATGAAGTTGCGGATGACCGGGTGGTGCTCACCGCTCCCGGGATAAAGGCGGTGGACCTTATCGGCGGATCTGAGGTGGATCTGCCGCCAGCTTACACAGCTGCGGCAGTGGCCGGGCTGGTGGCCTCCCTGGCGGTTCAGGCCAGCCCGACAAACAAGGCATTGAAAATCCCGGGCATCACCACCGATTACAATGACGGAAAAATTAAAAATCTGCTGAACAACCGGGTGCTGGTTGTGGAAAAAAAGGCCGGATACCGGGTGGTTAAGGGCATCACCACGGACACCGGGGCATTCAGGCAGATTTCCATCCGCCGCATCGTCGATTATGCAAAAGAAGGGGTCAGGCGGGCCACGCTGCCTTATATCGGCAAGCTGAATAATGCAAGGGTCCGCGGGGCCATGTACGGGACATTGAACGGATTTTTATCCCAGATGGTTCTGGATGAGCAACTCACGGATTTTCAACTGGAGGTTACTGCCACCCGGGCCGAAGAGATCGCCGGCATTGCCGTGGTCATTCTTTACCTGAAACCCACATTCAGTATTGATTATGTAAAAGTCATCATGAATTTATCATAAGGAGATCTTCCAATGGCAAATACCAATGTTTACAGAGGCTCAGACGGCTCCATATCCGTTTCCGTGGACAGCGGTGCGGAAGGAGACAGCGCCCAGGCAGTAATTGATGCCTATTCTTTGACGCCTGTAGGAAGAGTGACTGGCGTCAAGGTGGCTGTTGCATCGGATTTAAAACCCTTCCATGAACTGGGCCAGCGCTATGCCACGGAACTACGCCCGGGTAATGTCAATGTCAGCGGCAGTATTGACCGGGCCTTCATCAACGGCGCCCTTTTAAAAATGTTTTTAGGGGATGCGGCCTCCAGCCGTCCAGCCGGCACCTTTATCAGCCCGACCTTTAATTTGAACCTGCGCCTGGAAAATCCGGCCAGGGAAGGCACTTCTGCCACGGTCACGGTATACGGGGTAAAGCTGGACACCTGGTCCTTTGATATTCCAGAGGACGATTTTGTCATGGAACAGGTGGGATTCCAGGCCCTGTGGGTGGGTGTGGAAGACGCGGAGGCTTAAGGCAGATGAATTATCTGAGTGCCGAAGACCTGCTGGCCGGAAGTTCTCTGTCCTATGACCTTGATATTCCCGAAGATCTCCTGGCGCCGTTAACGGACGGCACCGGTCTGGAATCCGGCCTGAAAGTCAGACTGCAGCCCCTGACAATGCGTTCAGTCCAGCGGATTTTAAAGGCGGCCCGCAGCGATGAGGGCCTGATGTCCGCACTGATGGTCAAAGAGGCAATGACGGATCCGGTGCTGACCTATGACCAGGTCATGGGGCTCAACAGCGGGTTGATCCGGTACATCTTGGCGGAGGTGCAGCGCATCAGCGGACTGAAGACCGGCGAAGAAGAACTCACCGAGGCGGTCCAGGAACCCATGGCCAAGGCCTGTTTTGTCCTGGCCAGGGAATTTGGCTGGTCACCGGGACAGATCTCGGAACTGACCCTGGGCCAGGTGCTGATGTACATTGAAATGATACGCAAAAACCAAAATGAGAGTCTGGAAGCATGACCCGACCCCTTTGGGATATCAATGCCAATACCGGGACATTGACACGTGCCTCAGATGCCGGTGCTGCTCTGATCTTGAAGCGGATTGCCGGCCTGATAATGGCAGATCCCCTTGACCCGGACCGCCGGCAGCTTTTAGATGAGATAAAGGGGTTTGAAAACAGCCTCAAAGGAACTGTCCTTGATCCGTCAGATGATGGTAAAACCGCTGCCCTGTTAAAATCCGACCAGCCAACAGGCGCCTTTGTTTCAAAGACCATCGCCAGAGAAAAAAGTGAACTGAAACAAGCTGGCGGCAATGAAAGTAAAGAAAAAACCAAGGTGGGCCAGCCGGAAAAAAAGTCAGAGTTGCCTGAAAATAAAGGCAAGAAAAAGATATCTGCCCGGCAAAAAAAAGAGGTTTCCATTATTAAGTTAAAACATCTTGTGGTTGAAGAAGGCAAAATCTTTCAAATCTTGAACAGCAGGAAAGGCAAAGCAAAGGAAAACCGGTTCAACGGTTCGGGTAAACCAGACACCATAGGCGCACCCCAGGGCCCCACTGACATCTGTCCTGAAACAATAGAAAAAAACAAGTCAGAACGTTACAGGTTTGAGGCCTGGCTTAAAAAGCGCGTTCAAAAGCTGCCATACCCAGGCAAAGGAGTCCGGTCCAAACCGCCGGTTCCGGGGGGTAAAGCGGCAATTTCTAATAAAAAATATCCCGGAACAAAGACCCCGGCCCACGCCCGGCCCGTGACCCTGGATCGGATTTTAAGGCAAATCACTGGACCGGACCTCAGACATGCGGTCACAGCTTCGGTTAACACCGGCAGCCTCAGATCAGCGCCCACTGCAGGGCCTGTAAAAAACAAGACAAAACCGCCGGTATCCCGGAAAACGGCAGGGCCCTTTTATCCATCTGGACCGTCTGAGTCACCCGGCCCCATTGATCCCATTGATCCAATTGGCCCCATTGACCCCTTTGGCCGGTTTGATAAGGGGGGCAAACTTGGGCAGCAGGTTGACCGGACCTTGAACGCATTGAACCGCCATCGGTCTGAAACCGTGGTGCCCCCTGGCGGCCAGCAGGATCCGTCATTTTACATGCCCCAGGATCACATGCCTGGGCAACATTCCCCGTCTGCTTCATCTTCCGTTTTCTTTGAAAAAAGCGGGCGCACGGACCATCGAACCAGCGTTTCCGGCGGTGTTCCCGATGAATTGAAAACCGCAGTCCAGTGGATGGCTGAAGATGAGGTGGAAAACAAACTGGTGGAAATGCTGAGGCGTCAGGCCAAATTAAGAGGGGTTGATCTGTCATGAACATCACACCCATGATCGGGGAATTTGAAATACCCGGACTTCAGCGCATCGGCGCCGACCAGACCCGGCGCATTGTGGACATTCCTGTGCCGGGCCTTGCCGGAAGCTTAAGCCAGGATCTGGGGGCACAGTCCGCCTGCATCGTCATTGAAGGATCCCTTGCCACGGATGAGGCCCGGGATGGATTTCTGGAGTCGGTCAGGCAAATGTACGATGCCGGGGAACCCGTTGATTTTGTGGCAGACATTGTCACGGCCACCGAGGTGTTTCAAATTTTAATCGAACATATCAGTGTCAGGGAAGTGTCAGGAACCCAAAGCCCGTTTTTATATCAACTGGGTTTAAGGCAGTATGTGCCGCCGCCTGAATCCACAACGGACAAGGGTTTCGGAGACGGGTTTTCCGGGCTGGACGAACTGGGGCCGGATCTGGGCCTTGGCCTGGACCTGGAAGCCGGAAGGCTTTTTGATCTCATGGAGATCCCGGATCTGCTTTCCGTGCCTGACTTCGGCGATCCCACCCCGCCCCTGTCAGCGGCCATGGATGGGGTCCGGTCAAGCATGGAAGCCCTGGACGGGGTCTCTTCTGCCCTGGAATCACTTTTCGGGAGTTCAAGCTGATGACCAGTTTACCTGAACAATTGCAAGGCCTGTTGACTGACAGCGGCATCTCCACTGAAATCGGGGACCAGATCGGGCTGATTACAGGTGCGGCATCCACCATCGGTGAACTGATCAAGGATCCACCCGAAGAAGTTGCCGGCCTGTCCGGGGGGCTTGGGGAAATTGCCATTCCCGGCATCCAGCTGCCCCAGGAACTGGTAAACGGTTTTTCAGGCATCTCCAGCGCGATTCCCACGGACCCTGGCAGCATCACCGGCAGCCTGGACCATGTCCTTTCCGGGGTCAGCAGTGCTGCGAACCTGGAGGTTCTCGGTACCATATCAGAATTTCTCCAGTGCCTTGAGCATGCGACCGTACTGCTGGAAACCGATTTCAGCCGGTTCCGGCTGGACAATGAAACCTCATCTGCAGGCAAAGCTGCCCCGGCAGCCGATCCAGAACCCGAATCCGGCGACTTTCCGGGCGGGGCTTTGGGCAGTGACCCTTCAGCACCGGAGGGCGACAGTACACCTGCACACGCACCAGAGGCCGGCGGGGATACAGACACGCCGGCAAAAGACCCCACTGAAGAAAACACCGGGGTGGCTGCTGCAAAAAATATTTCCCAGGTATTGGCCGTGCTTCCGGACCCCTTTAATGCCCAAAACGCCGTGGTCTTTTTCCGGGACCTGTTAAAAGGGCTTCCCAGGAACAACGCACAAATGCGTCATATTCCGGTGTATGACGACCTGGTCGGGCTGCTGGATACTGCAAGTTTGTTTTCCAGAATGGATGCAGCGGGATGCCAGGCCCATATTGAAACCACATTGCACAATCTGGCCGATACCCTGGACCGCGAGGGCCCCAAGGCGGTTCAAAACCTTTCCCTGCTCTTATCCCGGGTTCAGGAAAAAATAGATCTTGCCGGCCTTTCCACCCAAACCACAGCCATTACCCTGGCCCTTGACGAATTTGCCCGGGCCGTGGCTGCCCATGACCTTGGCACCATTGACGCGGCCCTGGCCTCTGCTGACACGGCCCTGGATCTGATCCTGCCCCGGATGGAAGATATCCGGGACAATGTGCTGGACCAAGAACTGCTGGAGTTGAACCGGTCCCTGGCGGATGTATACCATGATCTGAACTGCGCCATGCAGGGACTGAACCGCATGCTGGCCCCTCCGGCAATGGACAGCGCAATCTCTTTGATTGAAAATCTGGTTGAAACGGGTATGGTCCAGGCTGAATCCGGCATAGAAGAGTTGACCCGTGCCGCATCCGATTTGTTCGGCCATCTGACCGAACTTATTTCTCTGCTGAATGCCCAGAAGGTCACACAGGCCCTGGACACCCTGGCCGGCGGCCTGGAAACGGCCCTGGCATCATTTGACACGGCCATGGCCCAGGTGACAGGCAGTGTTTCATCTGTGTGTGATCAGGTAGACAATGCCCTGGATGCGGTGGATATCCAGGGGGTGCGCCAGGATGTTGAAGCGGCCCTTGAACAAATCAACACCAGCATCACTTCGGTCGTGGAAAACTTGTTTGCCCCTGCGGCCACAGCTGTGTCATCGGCGGTTGGTGCCATAAAAACAGCGGTTGACAGCTTTGATCCCGAGCAGATTAAAACCAGTCTTGAAGATCTCATAGACCAGATCACCGCGATTTTTTCCGCCCCCCAGGTACTGGATACTGTCAACCTGATCAAGACCACAATTGAAACGGTGACCGACCAGATACAGGCGGTATCCTTCACCCCGGTGGTGGACCCGGTGGTGGACGGTATCCAAGGCGTTGAAACTGTCCTGGAAAAGGTACCGGCCGCCCTGGTCAGCGACAGCCTGAAACAGGCCCTTGCCGACGCCCTGGATTCCCTGCCGGACGACCTTGCCCCGGCCATTGATGCATTGACAGCTGAACTGGATGATCTCATGGAAGCCGGTCCCGAGTCCCTTATCCTTCAGATCCGGGAACCTGTGGCTGCCATGGCGGACCAGCTCAATGAGATTTCACCGGCAGCGCTTTTGAAAAGCACCCTGTCCCATGAATACCAGGACCTGATGGACAATCTGGCAGGGTTTACCCCGAGCCGTGTTCTGACACCGGTGGCAGACGCCCTGGACGATGTAAAGCAGCGTGTTCGTGAGCAGATGGATCTTGACCCTTTATTCACGCCCCTGGAAACCGCCTACACTGAAATGAGCGACTGCCTGGATCAGCTGAATCCTGCCGTCATCATCGACCCTGTAAACCAGCAGATTCAAACCCTCACGTCAGGCATGCTTGATGCCCTTCCCGAAGAGAGGGTATTCCATGGATTGGACAGCCTGGTTTCAGGGCTTGAGATTGCCCGGGAAGGAATGGCTGAAATCCGGTCCATGGTGGACAAGCTGGCACAGATGAAAGACGCATTGTCAGACCCGCAGGTCCAGCTGACCCAGTGGCTTGAGCCGGTGCTGGATCAGGTGGACACCATCCCGCAGATCCCGGGGCTTGACACGGTACTGGATCGGATATCATCATCCGTTGACCAGCTGGATGCGGCCGGCTTGACCACCCGGATCACCGACACCCTGACACCGGTCCGGACCCTGTTGACTGATCTGGATCCGGGCACTGCCCACGCAGACCTTACCGCTGCCTATGCCCGGCTGAACCAAACGGCCATCCAGGCCCTGCCGGAAACGTCACAGAAAACGGCGCTTTTGGCCCTTCTGGACCGGTTTAATCCCACAGCCCCGCTGTGGACAAGGGTTTTCGGGCAGCTGGATGACACCCGGATCCGCCTTCAGCATACCCTGGACAACACGGACATCCGATTATCGGACTGGGATGACCGCTTTTTTACGGCCCAGGGCCCCTTTGCCGAATTAAGAGGAATCAGTTCATCGGGTACTGCTGTCAATACCCTGATGCGCCAGGGGATTGAAGATCATATTATTGCGCCGGCCGGTCGGCTTTTAGCCGCTGCCGCCGGCGCCTTTACCGCCTTTGACGGCCCTGTGGCACAGCTTCAGACCTTTGTGGATGAAGTGGATTCCCTGTTTGCCGATATTTTAGACGGCCCGGGATCCATCGGGCAGATCAAAGATACCTTAACAGATATGGTCAGCCGGATTGAAAGCCTGAACCTGGATTTTCTTGAAGCCGAACTCAGTGAGATCTTTGATACGGTAAAAGAAAAAATGGATGCCCTGAGTCCGGCCGGCATCAGGACAGATCTCCAGTCCATATTGGATGAGACCATGGATCTGATAGATATCGGACAGGTGCTGCCAGGCGGCCAGGTTCAGAAACTGGATACCACCTATGGAGCCACCTTGCAAAAATTGTCGGAGCTGAACCCGGATACCCTGATTCTGGCAGTGGTGCAGCCGGTGTTTGACGAAAAAATCGAACCCATCCTGAAATTATTTGATTTGACCGGTCCCATAGATGCCTTGCTTGAACGACTGGGCAGCCTTGCCCGGGAACTGAATACCGAGCTTACCCGGGTCAATGCGGCCTATAAAGAAATGCTAACGGCGGTGCCCCTATGAGCCTTGCATCCATTTTAACCCGGCCCGGCAGCTTTACCGCACCGGCTGATGATATTCAGGCAAATGATGTGGGTGGACAACAGATTCAGCTGATTGCCGATCTGACCCGGGTGTTTATCCAGGACCCGGATTTGGGCAGGGCCATTGCAGATAAAATTACAGGGGCAATGGTCACTGAACTGCGGGGATTTCTGGTATCACGGGAAGAAAAGGCCCGGCTCGCCTTTGGAAAGGCCCGAAATCTTTTTGCACCCATGGAATCGGGCATTGGCGACTTTATCAACGGGCTTAATACGGATTTGCTTGACACCGTCCCGGCACTGATTCAAATGGTAGAATTGGGTCTGGATGGGCTGGAAAGGGAACGGGTCAAACCCTTTGTTTCTGATCTCTGGGATATCGGTGTGGATGACCTTCAAATTTCCGGGGCCGCTGTCCAGACCCTGGTCGGCAATCTGTTTGACGCCGTTATTGATGCCTTAAAACAAGATTATCTGAACGGACAGCGGGACGATGCGGCTGTTGCCCTTCTGGATTTCAGTTACCGGGTGGAACGTCTCAAACGATTTGCCCTGGATGACATGCAGATCCCGGGTGTTGAAAAATCGGTCCTGATCGCAGGCATTGACCGCCTGTGGCAACACCGCAACATTGACGGGACCCTGGAAACGGTTAAACAGATATTTGACGCCGGTGACGAGATTGTCCTTCCCCTGGTTGAGATTGCCAGGTGCGTGATCCGGCAACTGTCGGCAGAAGAGGAAAACCAGGCAGACGCCCCTGCTGAACAGCCGGGATTTTTTGCGGCCCGAAGCCCGGAGGAGTACATGATGCTCATGGCCAATGACGGGGCCACAGGGTCTTTTTCAGCATCAAATTCCGGGGCTTCGGGCGGCAATGAGACCATGGCCTGGTATGCCTCCTGGGTGGCCGGCAAAAATGTTTCCTACAGCAGCAATACCGCTGATGCCGTGAATATCTATGAAAACCCGGAACTGCGGGGATTTACCTATACCCATGTCCCAAGGGAGACCATGGAGGCCCTGGCCTTTCATACGGCCTGGGCCGTGCCTGCCCTGGAGAGCATTGTCCATCTTATTTCCGTTGAAAAAGGGGATGTCGCCGCCAATGCGGTCAATATCATGTGGAATTTTGCCGAGGGAATTTCCTCTGGTGCTGCAAAAACTGATTTTCCAAGATGGGCCCAATGGCTGGGCCTGCCCATTCTCACCACCCTGGCCGGGCTTGAGGGCCATGAAGGCAGGTGGTCCTGGGGGGATGATCCCTATGTGATCATCAATATACTGGGAGATTACGGCGAAGTCTATACCTACCGCCGGTACGCCTGGACCCTGAGAGAAACCATTTTGTCGGTGATTACCCTGGTGAACAATGACGCTGATCAGGCCCGGCAGTGGCGGGATGACCCCGGTAACCCGCTCAGCCATGAACAAAAGGATGCGGCATGGGAGATGCGGAATCATAACTGCTTTGAAGGTACGGCTTACTTTTTCGGGGAAATGATGACCATGCTGCTTCCGCTGATTCTTGCCCACACAGATAAAAAAAATTACGGATTCGTTGGCGGCGGCCCGGCCAAACAGTTCTGGTATACCTTCCTGGGCGGCGGTGCCATTACCTGGGCTGGTGAATATCTTTTCGGCGCCATTGCGGCACGCCTTCTGGCAGGGCAGTGGTTTTCAAATAATGCGCGGTTTGTCAAGCTGCCGCTCAGGGCCCGGTGCGTGAACGGGCTGTTTTTTTCCGACCTGTGGGGGGAAAACAGCACTGCCGGCCTGATTTTTTCATGGTTGCCCTGGCTGATCGGCTTGTTCGGCCGTCCCATTGACAATTATCTGATGCTTTATTTTTTTACCAACGGGGATACCAATCAAGGCACCTACTGCCTGGACGATACCGGGGTTGAACGGCAGTATATGGGATTTGCAAGCCTTGAACATACCAGCTATAAATTGCCCTGGACCAGCGGCCGGACAATGCAGTGCGTCCAGAATCCCATGGGGGTGTGGAGCCATTTTCCCGAAGGTAAGCAGACCTATGCCTATGATTTTTCCCATAAAGAAGGGGAGCCTGTGCTGTGCGCCAGGGCCGGCATTGTCAAACGGGCGGGTGACACCATACCGGATCATGACACCTCGGATTGGAATTACATTGAAATTGTTCATGTCATGGAGATCGAACCGGGCACGGCAGACAGGGATGTCCCCGGGCACCTGATCCGGTACGGACAGGTCTATTCTCCTTATACCGGGCGGCGTCCATGGGACGATCCTGCCCCGACTGCCGGCCCCCCCCGGCAATATGAAAATACCAACACGAATATTCCGCTGGATGTGGTGTTTCCCGCACTGCCCGACGGGACCGATCCCACCCCCAGGCAGAGTGCGGCCCGGCCCGCTGGAACATCCTTTGCCTTCATTGACAAAAACCAGGACCGGGCCATTGCCGGCAAAACCTTTGCCGACACCCCGGGCCGGGTCTTTGCCCCGGACGTCACCGAGGCTGACCACGGCAGCGTCGCCAATTACCCGGCCGGCAGCACCTTTCTGCCTCCGGTACAAAATCAGTACTATACCGGCGGCGGCATCCATATCCCTGCAAAGGGGTTTGAAGTCATGCAAGGAACCTGCTGTTCCTACGGCCACGGTATGGAAGGGTTTATTCAGCGGGTCTTTTCCCCAAGGCTTTCAAGGCCCAATAAAACCGGTGACCTGAGAGCCGCCGACATTGTGGGGGAGTACATTTTTCAGGGCGATCAGATCATGGAGGCCGGTGATACCGGGGTCAGTGCCTACAACCACCTTCACACCCATGTCACCGGGCTCTTTGCCGATAAATATGAAAGAAATCATCTGCTGACCATTCCTTTTTTGTACCAGGATCACGGGGTCCTCAAGGCAATGGATTTTTACACCTCAAACAATGACGGGACATAAACCATGACACAGCGCCTAAAACCCTATGCACAGCTGATCGTTGACGGCGCGCGTGTCGGCATCAGCCCCATGCGGGCCCTGAGGGTCAGCCGCAGGCTTTCCGGCCGCATGGACGAGCTGCGCTTTGCCATGGCCCTGAATGCGGGGCTGAGTGTTGACAACGGGGCGGCTGTTTCCCTGGATATGGGCTGGGGAGAGAGCGGAAAGCCAGTATTCACCGGTACGGTCCAGTCCCTTGAATACGCCCTGAACGAGGTCCATGGCATTGCCCACGGGGCCCAGAAGGGGCTGGTGGAAACCCGGGTGGATGAAACGTTTGTGGATCAGAACGCAGGGGATATTGCCAGGGCCCTGGCAGATCAGGCCGGCATTGAAACCGGCACCGTGGACCCGGGCATCCGCCTTCCCCGGTACCTGGCCGATGGCAGTCTGTCCTTGTTTGATCACCTGCATATCCTGGCACGGATCTGCGGGGTGGATGTGTTCACCGATGCAACAGGAGCGGTGAACTTTACCAAGCGGGAGGCCTTTACACCAGACCATACCTTTGAATACGGAATCAACCTTATGGATGCCAGAATTACCCGGACCACACCTGCGGTATCATCGGTGCAGGTGGTGCCTGAATCCCCGGCCAGCCAGGCGGGCATCGAAGCGGCCTCCTGGTTTGTCAAATCGTCCCGGGACATTGCCGCCACCACAGGAGAGGGCAATACAAGGCGGTTTACCAGCGCCCTTTGTGCCACCCAGGAAGCGGCCCAGACCGCTGCCGACGCGTACCAGCGGGACATAGACCGGCGGGCCGTCAAGGGACAGATCATGGTGATGGGCCTGGCAGGGGCTGTTCCGGGACAGGTGGCAGCACTCAAACAAATGCCCGATGCAGCGCTGAACGGGACGTACGAAATCAGCGGGGTGGACCATTGTCTGGACGGGATCAGGGGTTTTTTGACCACCATTTATTTATGGGGGCAGGCATAATGGCGATGCCGCCATATACGGGCCATGACCTATACGGGATCATCCAGGCCATTGTCAAAGAGGCGCTTTCAAGCCTTCACATTACCGAACTTGGGGAGGTGACCGAAGTTTTTTCCCATGAATCGGACAATGACATGAACAACTATCAGGTCAGTGTGAGGCTCAGGGATTCAGGGATTATCCTGCCCCGGGTCAGTGTGGCCACCCAGCGCATCGGCAGTGTGTCCATCCCCAACCTGGGGGATCTTGTCATTGTCCAGTTTATTGGCGGGGATCTTCATCATCCGGTGATTACCGGCAGGGTGTACAATGATGTGGACCGGCCGCCAACAGCCAAACCCGGGGAGTGGCATTATGGGACCAGGGATTCAGAGCAAAGCGGCATCCGAAGGTTTTCCGCTGTTTTTCCCAACAATAATTCCATCACCATTGATGATGATGCCGCCACCGTTGTCATGGGAGATGCCACCATCACCCTGAAAAATGACGGCACCCTGGCACTTGAGGGAACAGGCGATATTCGGTTGAAATCCGACGCAAATATTACCATACAAGCCGGTGGTGACTTGATGATGCAGGCGGGCGGCAATGCCGACATCAAAGCCTCGGCAGATCTTACGGCCGAGGCCCAGGCAAATGCCACCTTAAAGGCCGCAGCATCGGCCAAGGTGGAAGGCAGTGCCGACGGCACCTTGAAAGGTGCCATGGTAACCATTGCCGGGATGACGAACTTCAGTGCCGGGTAAGACCGGGAAAAGGAGATGAGCGATGCCTGGAATGCCGGTGACCATCGGATGCAACCTCATACTTAGCCCGGGACTGGCAGGGGCACCGGACACGGGTGTCATCATCGCCGTACCCCAGGTAACGGCAACGGCAGGGGGCATGCCCCTGGCAGTTCAGGGCAGCGCCTGTCAGTTTATCAATTCCGTGACCGCTGCCCCCTATGTATTGCCCATTGGCGCCCCGGTGTCGCCGGGGATCAGTATCGACAATCTGCCGATGATCCGCATGGGCGATTTTTGCCCCACAGGTCCCGGGGTGGTTCAGGTGATCGGGCCACCGGCAGCCCCTTATATTAACGATACCTCCGGGTAGGAAAAAAGGGTCAACCCTTGCCATGGATACACATTTATCACAAGCCCAGAAAGAGCGGACACAATACCTGGGCAGCGACTTAAAGGCGGTGTACCGCATCAGAGACGGCCGGTATGAAGATGTGGATGTGGATACCGTTCAGGTGGTCCGCCGTGGAAAACGGCACGCGGACCTGGCCCTGGCCTCTGGTGTGGACAACATCATCCAGGCCGTCATCCACCGCCTGAAAACCTGTTATGGAGAGCTGGCCCCCCTGGGCCATCCAGATTACGGGTCCCGGCACAATGACCTTATCGGAGAACCCAATACCGAGCATAACCGCCGCCTGGTTAAACTCTACATTCTACAGGCCCTGGCCAGAGAGCCTCGAATCGAAAAGATCTTCCGGGCGGATATCCGGTACGACCGCCGGCTGGATCCGTCCAGGGTGGATATTGTTCTGGATATTAAACTGGGCATGATCCAGGAGACCATTAACCTGGTTGTTCCCTTTTATTTTGAGGTGGGGGCATGAATTATACTGCAGAACCCTATGTGGCACTGGTGGATCAGCTTCTCACCGGCCTGACCGGAGGAGAGGCCCGTGAAATGCATGAATTTTTTCCGGGTTCACTGGGCTATGGGCTGGGACGGCCTTTCAGCCAGGTCAAGGCAGACACCATTAAAGTGCTGGGCCAGTCCGACCGGGCCTTTACCATATTTGTACCGGGCCGGGACTGGGAATATACCCCCCAGGGCAAGGTGGTTTTTCTGGCCGATCCCGAAGATGCCATGGTGCCGGCAGCCGATGCCCTCTGGCCTGACGAGGGCAGTGCCTTTTTTGTCAGCTATTACCACAATGACAGCAGCAAAGCCCTTGTCACCGACCGGAATGTGGGCAGCATTACCCGTACCCTGGCCGAAGCCTTTTGCCGGGAACTGGCGGTTCTGGAAAAACAGCTGGAACTGGTGTACCGGTCCGGGTTTATTGACACCGCAAAAGGCAATGCCCTGGATCAGGTGGTGGCCATCCTGGGGCTGACGCGCAAGGGCGGGGATTATGCTGCAGGAGAGGTGCGGCTGTACAGGGAATCGGCAGCCCCGGCAGATATTCATATCCCGGCCAATACCCGGGTGTCCACCAGCCTGAACCCACCGGTGAGCTTTGTCACCACTGCCAGCCGGACCCTGAGGAAAGGGCAGCTTTCCGTGGAAGCCGCGATACGGTCCCAGGCCAAAGGATCGGCCGGGGTGGTGGCTGCCGGTGCCGTCAATATCATCAACAAGGCGGTCCACGGCATCACCTCGGTGACCAATGATGCGCCCACCCTGTTCAGCGGGCAAAAAGAATCCGATGATGAACTGCGGCAGCGGGCAAAAAGCGTCATGGAACGGGCCGGACGGTCAACCCCCGGAGCCATTGTCAATGCCGTGACCACCCAGGCCGGGTTAAAGGAAAATGAGCTTAAGCTGGTGGAGGATTTCCAGGCCCATCCGGGCATGGTCAAGCTTTTTATTGCCCGGGAACCCTCATCAGACCTGGCCGCCCGGGTGGACAGGGCCCTGCTGGACAGCCGCCCGGCCGGTATCCGGTTTGAGCACAATCTGATGAATACCATTGTGGCTGATGCGTCTGTCCCGGTTTCAGATGAAGTACTCAGGGAGGACAGCGCCCTGCCGCAGGTTCTTGAAGGGGGCGCTGACCTGGATTTCAGGATGCCGGTCAGCTGCGATATCCTGGTTTATCCTGAGAACACCCGCCTGTCTGATAGTGAAAAATCCCAGTTAAAGGATGCCGTGGCCAAGGCTGTATTCGATTATGTGGACGCCACCCCCATCGGCGGTGCCCTTGTTTTCAATCAGCTGGTGGCCGATGTCATGGCTCTTGAGGGAATTGTGGATGTTGTGATTGACATTTACCCGTCAGATGATTCCGGCAAAAAGGGCCGTAAAAACATCATTGTTCCCAATGGGCAGCGGGCCGTGTTCCTGGATAAAACCGCCGATATCCAGGTGGCCTTTGTGGGGGCGCCGGTTTATTTTGATTTCCGGTTTGTACTGAACCTTAAGGCCGATGCCACCTTAAGTGCATCAGAACTTGAAATAAAAGAAAAACTGGTCGATTATTTTTCCACAAAGCCTGCAGCCGTTGACAGCGCGGAATTACAAGCATTGCTTCAGCCCAGTGACAGGTTTGTCCTTGATGCGGCTGATCAGCACTGGACCGTGGAATATGAGCAGGCCGGCCTGACCATCAAGGAACTGGATGAAACCGTGAGTCTTTCCACCCAGGAACAGGCCGTGCTCAGAAAGATAATTGTCGAACAAAAGGAATGATCATGGGTAAAGACGCCGCCATACTCAGTTGGTTTCCCGCCTTTATGCGGACCCATGAAACCGGAAAGCTTGTGGGGGACATTTGCAGCGTGCTCGGCAGCCGCCTGGACCATTGTGAAGCCAGTGCCTCGGATCTGCTGCGGTCCCACCGGGTGAACCAGGCCCGGCATGAAGACGACCTCTGTCGGCTGGGGGCATTGCTGGGACTTTCCAGTTCAGATTTTGGCCTGGCCCGCACCTTTTATTTGTCACAGGTGTTCGGCCCCAGGAGCAAGGCGGCATATACCGCATACCTGGATGTGCTCAGAACCCAGATCCGGCGAACGGCCAGGGTTTTTGCCGACGGCTGCGGCACGGTCTGGGCCCTGCTGGAGGGCACCTCAATCCTTTTGGCCGCCCAGACCCTTTCGGCTGAAGACGGATCGCCTGCACTGGAGCACCCGGACGAGGACATTTGGGTGGCGGGGCAGTTTCGGGGCGGGTTTATCCACCGCCTGGCCGTCCGGTATAAAACCTTGTCCGACGGCGCCTTTGTGGACAGGGACGGGTATATTTATCTGGTTGAAAATCCCCTGGAGGAAAAATCAGGTGAATTAAAGCAGCGGTATCAGGGGGAACGGTTTCCGGTGACAAAGGGCGGTTTTTTTGATACCCGGCCGGCCGTGAAAATCATGGGGGAAAAACAACGGACCGTCTTTCCCCAGGTGGTCAATATTACCACCGGCCAGGGCATCGGGTTTAACGGTGTCCTGGATGACGGTCAGACCCTCGTGTTTACCCGGCAGGGAAAGGCCTATCTCAACGGCATGGATGTCACTGACAGGTGCTATGCCTTTGAAGGGGCGCTGTTTGATGAAAAAAGGGTGGTAAGCCGCCCTGGTGACTGTTTTGTTGTGGTTGAGCCTGAGCATGCCCTTCACCGAAAGTTTCCACGGCCTGCTGTGACACCGGCATCACAGGTCAGCATGCCGCAGCTGCCCCTGGGCAGCAGCACCTGGCGGTTTTCCGTGCGGGAAGGGGTGTTTGACGGGGATGCCTTTAACCGGTGTGTTTTCCGTGTGGCCGACCATCCGGCCCACCGCAGTGTACAGCCGTGCTCGGGCCGGGTGGCGGTGCTTTGGGATGAACACGCCCTTTATGCCGCCACCATTTTGATCCCTGATGATTTAAACGCCCTGGACGATCATCTGGCAATTGACCTTGCGGCATGGATCCGGGCCGGTCTGGACCGTTTCAGGGGGGCCGGCATCCGGATCAATGTGGACTATTATTCAGACGATTGGATCATTAACCACAGTGTGCTGAGGGATACCGGGGCCCTGACAGGAAAAGGAATATTTTTTGACGGTACCAGAATATAGAATGGATACAGCAGCGGTGATCCGTCAGTAAAGATACAATTAAGGAGATAACTATGGCACTTACCCATCCGCCTTTAATCAATGCCACGCCCGGAGAGCCCATTACCTCAGAGGCCTGGAATAATATCATCTCTTCTATCAAGACATTGTACGAGGTCCATAACCGCTCTGCAAGCCGGTTGAGTGTCCTGGTGATTGATGACAAGGACGGCCTGCCGGTGACCATTGCCCGGGTGACCATTGTTTCGAAAAAATCTGCCCCCATTGTTGCCCAGTATGCCGGCGGTGATATCCAGAAATTTATTGTGGTAAATATCGGGGCCGGCAAATACGAACTTATTGTCGAGGCCGACGGATACAGCGTGGAAGAAAGGGATCTTTTGATCCCGGACGGGGGAGAGCCTCAGACTGTTTCCGTGAAAATGACGCAAATGACGCCTGAAAAACCTTTGGCGGATTATTTTGGCGTCACCCTATCAGAGGCGGCAGAAGGGTTGAGCGCGGCCGGTTTTATCCTGAACAGGATTATTGACAGCCACGGCAACGACCTGACCCAGGATGATATCAAGGATCTGGGCACCCAGGTCAAGGTGCTTAACCAGGTTCCTGAATCCTGTGACAACTATAAGGTCGGCGGTTCAGTGGCCCTTCTGGTTTCTGCCACGCCTGTGGTGGAAAAGCGGGTCACCGTACCGGATCTGTCGGGGTTAAAGCTGGACGAGGCCAGGGTAGCGCTGGAAGACCTGGGCCTGGTGCTGGGAGAAACAATAATCGGTTCGCCAAAGTAAGGGAGGAACAACATGCCGTTGACAATCAACTCAGACTATTTTGACGCCTCAGCCGGTTCCCGGATGACATCAACGGCCGGGACCATGAAAATTGCCATGCGGGACACAACAGATATCCAGGAAAAGATTGATTTATCCAGATATGCGGACGGCAAAGTGGTTAATCCCACAAGCCTTGTGGTGGTGTCCCAGTTTCCCAAGGCCGGCGAACAGGTGCCCAAGGGAACAAAGGTCACCCTGACATTCATGGCAAAAGATTCCATCCCGGTTAAGGATATTGCAGAACTCAGCGATGAATTTCAAACCAAATATGCCGGCGGATCCGTCAAGGCAGTCACTGATGATATTTTGTCAGCTGAAGAGGTGAAACGTTCTCTGGAGAAAAAGAAATCCTACGCATCCATGACGGCCACGGAAAAAAAAGCCGTCAAAGAATTTGCCGTTGAAAAGGGGATTGTTGAATCCGAGCCCGATGATACGGTCGCCAAAAAATTGTACGGCGATTTGGCATTTATTTACAGCATATAAACGGTGACATGCTATGGCAGCAGGGGATATCCTTGAAAACATACAGGTGGATGGGCCGGAACCGCAGGCAAATGGTATAGAACTGGAATATGCCTGGCCCGGGCAGGCATGGGGGTGGGCCGATTATATCACCTATAACCTGGATGCCCAGTCCGGAAATACCACCAAGCAGGTTGAACTGGATATCCCTGCCAACGCCAGGGTCAGATCTGTCACCGGTTTTTTGACCGGAACCCCCCATGACGGCCTTTTGCGGCATTTTGCAGGCACCTCTGTGTCGGCCAGTGCTGTGACCTACGATGGGCCTGAAACCGTTGAGATGGTTCCATCCGGGGCATCAACTAAAGCCTTTGTTATTGATTTTGGGGGTATTCGCAAAATCAAATCATTGTCAGTGGTGGATGAAAATCTGCCCAGAATTGAATTGGTGCTGCCCTGGATGGGCATTGAATTCGGCACCACGCCCCTGTTTGAACTCGGGGATATTCATCGGCCCCAGCAAGGGTATCACGCCGGTTTCTCAGAAATCGAAACCGCGAAACTATTGGTACAGTTTAAAACTGAGGTCGATGATCCCCCGGGGCAGGACACGGACCGCATTGACCATGTCCTGGACAACCTTTCGGTGATCAGCAGCACCATGCCCCTGAATGTAAAGGTTGCCGTGGGAAACCAGCCTGTGTTTCATACCTTTGCCGGGGAATTTAAAGGCCAGCATCCCCTGCCGGAATTTGCAGATGAGCTCAATGCCTATCTTGATGAAATCCGGGCGGCAGGATCCGGGGATGTGGACAGCTTTCCGTTAATGATCACCATGGACGCCCCCGGGAAAGTTGAGCTGGGATCCTTTCAGCTGGTTTATGACCGGGAAGCCACGGCCCTGTGGGGAGATACCGGCCGCCAGTCTGTGAGCTTTGACCGCCAGGGGGTGCAGGAGCTGACGCTGAATTTTCCGGCTGGAGGCACCACGCCGTGGCAGATACAGACCATCAGTTTTGATGTGACCCATGATTTTCCCCTGTGGCGGACCTTTCCCAGGCAAATCCATGATGTTGAAAACAAAATAATCGCCAATGTGTCAGCGGATTTAAACCTGGCCCAATGCCTGCCCATGGATGAAACAACCCAATTGTGCGGCATGGGGATTTTTATTGGCGCCACTGAAGAAAAAAGTGAAATTCTGATCGAAATTCAAAAGGATATCAACGGGGAACCTGACGATTCCCCGTTGCTGGAGCAACTGATTTCCATTGAGGCGGGCAGGGCCGCCGGGTGGCTGGATATCATGTTTTCAAAGCCTCTGGCTGTGACCGCGGGCAGGGAGTTGTGGTGTGTATTAAAATCCAAGGTCGGGACCCTGTCACTTGTCCTTGAAAAGGACGGCGCGCAGACACCGGTCCGATTTAACCGCAACGGTGCCGGGTTCAGCCTTTTTCCTTTTAATAACGGAAATGTGACACTTGTTTTCTGCCTTTACCGCAAGCCTTGTTCCGGTGAAACCGCCAGGGCAGCCGACTTTGAGATTCACGGCAAGATCCTGGCATCGGATCTGCCAGAGACGGCCAATACCCTGGTGTTTTCATTCTTTGACTCCCAGGACCAAGGCAGCACCGGGCCTGTGGTCGCCCCGAGTGACAACCAGGTCGCTGTGAATTTGAAAATAACCGCCCATGTATCGGGCAGCATGACTTTGAGCAATGTGGTGACCCGGTATCAGCATGCACCTTAAAGATAAATTTATGGTGGACAGACCATGAACGAACAGGCAAAAGTAAAATTTTACGACGGACAGCGGGTACGGCGGGAGGACCTGGCGTTCCTTCAGGAAAACCTGCTGAGCAACCACGCGTATTTAGGCAGTGTACTGGGACGCAAAGGGGTGGTCTGGGGATTTCGGACCACAGCGGTTGACAACGCCACCCTTTGGGTTGAAAAGGGCCTTGCCTTTGATGGCTTTGTACGGCCCATCATTCACCCTGAGGCATGCCCCCTGCAAATTTGCCATGGGGATGACCTGCTGTTCGCCTGTGTGAATTACACGACCCGGGTGGCAGAGAATAAAGGACAGCCCGTCAGAATCGAAAACAACTATGGGCTCAGTATAAAAAAGGCATCAGAAATCGACGGCATCAACGACGTGGTTTTTGCACAGATTCAGCCCCGGGACGGTGGATATGACATCATTCAGAACGGGGAATGGTTTATTCCACCGGTCCATGCCAGGCACAGCGGACTTTTTTTTGAGGATGCCCAGGGGCGGTGGCGTTATGATGGTGACCCTGTTGTTTCTTCACTGGGTCCGGATTTTGATACCGGCTGGATTGGTCTTGAACCGGAAACCGATATCAATATTCCCCATGGCCTGGGAAGCGCAGATCTTCTGGTGCAGCTTGAACAGAAAACAGGCGGTGTGGTTTCCAACAGGGGTATTGGGTCTGATTTTTATTATGAGCTGCACGATACCAGCGTCATCAGGCTGACGAACAGTTCCCTTGAGGCCCTCAGCCTCTGCGCCAGACTCTGGCGCCTGGATGCCCGGGTCAGTGCCGAGTCTGCACCGGTTTCAGATGCAGGTATGGACAGCACGGCAGAACCGGGGGAAAGTTTCAATCTGGACGGATCAGATTCCATGGCCTTTAACGGGCGGAGTGTGGTGCGCTACCGATGGTCTTTAATCGAATAGGAGGATAAGAAAATGGCAGAATTCAAACCGGGGGAACCCATCACAACTGAAGACGCAGTTATTGAAGTGACCCAGAGTGTGGAAAACCCGACCCTGAGTCCCGGGCGCCACTCATTTCAGCTCATCGTAGAAGATGATGCCGGAAATGTGAGTATGCCTGATGTGGTTGAAATCATAGTACGGGATACGGTCCGGCCCACAGCGGTGCTTGAAGCGCCCAGATCGGTTCAGCCGGGTCAGAGCTTCATGCTCAGCGGCAAACGCTCAAGTGATGTGGCCCCGGGCCGCGTGGTCAAATATGAGTGGACCATGCTGGAATAGGCGGGCCGGCGCAGATGGCACAGCTTGAATTTAACGAACCTGTGAAGACCCGGGCACCGGCCCTTGAGATTGACGGGCTTAAAGCCGGGACCTACAGGTTTCAGCTGCGGGTGTTTGACGATACCGGCAACGTGAGTTTGCCGGACATCGTCAGCGTTAAGGTGGCCTATAGGGTCATTGATCCTTCTCGGGCATCAGAACATTTTCCAGGGAACTATCCATAATGTCTATTTCCCTGTCGTTGATGACCAGGGGAAAGCGAGCCGCGATCTTTTTAATGCGTTTTTTCAGGAGAGCGCCTTTTTCAGCAGATTGTTCAGCCAGCTTTTCCTCCACCCAAATAAAAAAGCATAATTAATGGAATTTAAAGATAGTATTGAGGCTTTTGAAGGAAACCTTATTCAGCACGGCTGCTACAATGACCGCATCTATTTGATCAAATTAGCCCCTGAATCACCCGCAACGACGCCAGGCAAGCTGATTGATTTGGCAAGGCGTAATAATTATACAAAAATATTTGTTAAAGTGCCTGAATGCCATATGTCTATATTTTCTGAGGCAGGTTATGAGTCAGAAGCCCGTATCCCTGGGTTCTACGATGGTAAAATAACAGCCGTGCTTATGGGATTTTACCTGAATGCTAACCGCGCGGAAGAACCTGAACGTGGCAAAATGAACCAAATTCTCAACATGGCCCTTGAAAAACAGGCGAACAAGTCCAAATGCCAAATAGCTGATAATTTTATCTTGCGCAATTGCACTCAATCGGACGTCGCTTCTATGACTGACATTTACAGAACCACGTTTAAATCATACCCTTTTCCAATACATGAGGCTGCATATATTCTGGAAACAATGAAAAGTCATGTCGATTATTTCGGGGTAGAAGTGAATGGTCGGTTAGTTGCTGTTTCATCGGCAGAAATTGATAAACACGCTAACAGTGCTGAAATGACTGATTTTGCAACGCTTCCGGAATGGAGAGGCAACAGACTTGCACAATGCCTTCTTTGTCAAATGGAAAAAGCCATGAAGGGAAAGGGAATTACAACAGCCTACACAATCGCCCGTGCCATGTCTGAAGGTATGAATGTGACGTTCAGCAAGGCAGGTTACGGGTTTGGCGGAAGGCTGAAAAACAATACAAACATTTCCGGAAACATCGAGAGCATGAATGTGTGGTATAAACATTTAGGATCTAACCGAGTATAGATCCAATGTATGCCTTTGCCTCTGGCCAAACACCATGCCTTGCAGCCAACGCCATTGACCGGGCCATGGGAGAGCATCGGGAAAAGAATATCGTGCCGTTTAAGAAAAAGGCCCGACACCTTGACAAAGTATCATCTGGTGATAACATGAATAATGAAAAATACGGGTCACTTGATATCCTGCTGGATTTGGATGGTGAGATTTTTCCCATGGATAACGGATTGTGGGTAAAGTTTACCGCCAGGACAATAAATCCGGACCAACACGCCCCACACGGGATAAGGTATTCACTCTCCTTGCATGACCGATCCAATACCCGGGTTATTTGTTTTGACAATGCTCATGCCCTAAAGCCTTTCAGAAAAAAGGGTTTCACCGGGCGAAAGGTCACATGGGACCATAAACATAGCCAGGATAGAGTTGAACCGTATATTCTTTGAATCCGCCGGACAGTTGCTTGAAGACTTCTGGGCGGCTGTAGGTCAATACATGGAAGGGTAAGCATTATGGCTGGAAAAAAAATGAAAATCGGGATCATGTCAAAGGAGGATTACAGGAAGCGGACCATTGCCATTGCCAGGGGGGAATATAAAACCCGGAAAGGTGAGCCCAAGGTTTGGTTTGAATCCATGGAATCCCTGGGGCAGGTTTTGAGCGGTCAGAATCAAAAGCTTTTGAGATTGATACGAGAAAAGCACCCGGCTTCTCTTGTCGAACTGGAAGCCCTGTCCGGCCGGAAGCGATCCAACCTTTCCAGAACTCTGAAGACACTTTCCAATTACGGTATTGTTGACCTGGTTAAAGACAAGAGGATGGTCCGGCCCATTGTCAATGCGACAGATTTCCAGGTTGAATTAAGACTGTAAGCTTCGTCCTGGGATAGGTCCGGGGTCGCTCCTCGGGCTGAACCGGCGGTTCAAATACAACCGCAAACCGATTGACATCAAAAGATATCTGAGCGCTCTCAAATCTCGTCAGTGAGTTTTGTAAAGTTTTGAGCCCAGGCAACACGGGAAACAGGTGATAGGGAAACACCTAAGGCAACACCCCTACGGGAGTGGATAAAATCGGTATGGCAATCTCGAATAACAGAATTAATAGACTAACGCACACTTTGAATCTAATAATCTGAGGCACTATTTACTTGATTCTCAAAAATCTACTTATAAGGAATTTGACATCTGAATCGCTCCTCGTTTTTCATAAAGGCCAGCCTAATGATGGAATGCCCTTAAAGACTTATGATAATTTGTAGTTAAATATCACTGACCATTGCAGATAATTTCTTAGCCAAGGACGCTAATTCTTCTGCATTGGATGTCAATTTCGAGCTGTTTTGGGCAATTTGATTCGCAGACTCATGCACAACAGTAATATCTTCAGCAATTTCTGTTGCTACCGAGGAACTCTGGTATATGTTATCGTTTATCTCGGCGACCCGGGAAGAGGCATCCCCGACATTTTTGGACATTTCCTGACTGGTAACAGCCTGCTCTTCAACTGCAGAGGCAATAGAAGAAACAATTTCGTTAATTTCATTTATTCCACCTGATATATTCTCAATTTCAGAAACGGTGCCATCGGTTGAAGTCTGAATACCGTCGACTGTTAGTTTGATTTCTTCAGTTGCATTAGATGTTTGATTTGCAAGTTCTTTGATCTCAGCGGCAACAACTGCAAATCCTTTGCCAGATTCTCCTGCTCTGGCAGCTTCGATGGTGGCATTTAGTGCCAATAAATTTGTTTGCTCTGAAATGTCTGAGATGACCTCCGTAACACTGGCTATTTTCTTTGCTGCTTCTCCAAGTTTACTCACTTGGACAGACGCATTCTGCCCCTGCTCCACAGCGAGATTTGTCATACTTCGTGCATTTTCAGAATTCTTTGCAATTTCACCAATGGTGGCATTCATTTCTTCAACTGCGGAAGCAACATGGTTCATGTTCATCGTTGTTTCTTCCATGGCGCTGGACATGGATTGCATATTTGAACTCATCTCTTCAGATGCAGCCGCTACAGAATCAGATCTTTGCGACGTATCAAGAGAATTTTGTTCAAACTGCTTTGATACGGCAAGCAAAGACTCAGAGGATGGTGTTAAGATCTTAGCCGTTTCTGATAATTGCTTGATAGAGTCTACATTGGTGACCAATTCCACATGACCAATATTTTTCCCTGTGTCATCTTTGATATAATGTGTGTCGACCTGCATATATGTGCTGGGTGCATCAGGATACTCTTGATTATAGTGAGTTGTCTGCTTTCCATTTCGAAGGCAGCTTACCCCACAATTTTCTGTCTCACAGATATCAGCTTGCCAACTTGAGCAATGCTTGCCAATGACACTTCTCTTATCCAGATTATTTTGGGCCAATAATGTTTCTGTAACTTTGTTAATAAATACCCATTTCATATTGAGATCGGTCGTGGTCACGGGAAAAGCCATTGCATCCAGTGATCCTTCCAAGTAGAAAATCAATCGTTGCTTGCTGTTGTTCAGTCTTAAAAGTATGAGGTTCATCACAAATAATATAATGGCAAGATAAAATAGTTTTTGCGCCTTTTCAGAATTTTGGGCATCACCATTGAAGATTTGAACCACGAAAAATCCTGTTATAACCAAAGCACAAATCCATAGAGCCAGTTTGACTTTATGCGGGATATTTAACATATTCGTCCCCCTCTAAATTTTTACAAATTGTGATAAAAGTGCGAAAAATACTTAGATGATATATGTTTTGGGTAAGAAATGCAAATTTAACCTATAGGCTATACTTGGATTCTTTTTATTAAATAAGATAGCAATACCAAGACGATGACTTATGGTATCCTCCATCATGAGGCTGGCCAAATTCCTACGAAGGGCTGGCAGGTCAAAGCAACGCCTCTATTGACAAGGCGTGTGGAGTTCAAAAATAGA
>Ga0102943_1000036_pt1 | contig 80712 bp, 61 predicted proteins | sample SalPonC_black_MG_FD_78174 | JGI IMG/M metagenome (GOLD analysis project Ga0102943, IMG submission 78174) | Salt pond soil microbial communities from South San Francisco under conditions of wetland restoration - Salt Pond MetaG... | ecosystem: Environmental > Aquatic > Marine > Intertidal zone >...
GCCGATGGTTCGGCATGGGTGGACAGGGAAGAGGGCTCTAGCCGCGTGTACCGCGGCGGCAGCTGGAACAACTCGCCGCTGCTCTGCCGCGTGTCGTCCCGCTTCAACTTCGACCCGCAGTTCCGCTACGGCTACCGGGGCTTTCGCCTGGTGTGGTCCCCCAGTTCATCCCGCTGAAATAGCGACAGCTATATTTCACGGGAAAAAAGAAAGCGAAGTGTGATGCTGTACGGAGCAGGCAAGCTCGCCTGCCGTTAAAGGCAGGTGAAGCGCGGCCGGCGACGGACGGTATCACACGGAGCGGAGCAAAGCCGCATAATACAGGTAAGCTTTTATATCGAAATATTTACTATTTTAGAAATTGCAAAGTCAGGGCCCAACTCGGAGTTGGACCCTGACAGCAAACCACCCGTCAACCAAACCACCATGACCAAACCACCCATTCTCCGATCCATAGAAGAACAACTGGGCTTTTCCCTGCGTCTGGTTGAAGGGCAAGACTTGCCGGAACTCATGAAATACCGCAACCGCAACACTTGCGCCCAGAATGAGGAAGGCGAGGTAACCGGATTGAATCTTCGAACGAATGACCTGACGGACGATCAAATCGACTTTTTGCGAAAGCTGACCCAACTGCAGGCGCTGAACCTGAGCGAAAACAATATTAGTCAGATCACTTTTCCGAGCGGGATGGACTCCCTCAGGTACCTTAACCTGAGTGAAAATTCCAATCTGCAGAAAGTCACCTTCGAATGTGAAATGCCCGAGCTCGAAAAGCTCGATCTGAACGAAAGCGCGGTGCGCCGGCTGACGCTCCCGGCGGGATGTCAAAAATTACAGCTGCTCGATCTTAGAAAAAATGGGCTGGAGACCATAAACTTCGAAGGCGGCTGCCCGGCGATGACTATGCTCGACCTGAGCGAAAATAAACTGGCCTCCCTGACCCTTCCGGCCGGTTTCGGCGAGCTGACTTACCTCTACCTGAACGACAATCAGCTGGAAAGCCTCACCTTCCAGACCACCCTTTCCCAACTGAAAACCCTGCACCTGCGCAATAATCAACTGAAGCAGCTGCCGGAAGGCCTGATGGATATGCAAAATCTGGAGGCCCTCTACCTGCACGGTAATCCCTTACCGGAGCTGGACCCGGCTATTCTGCCGGAAAACGAGCGGGAAAATTCGGCGGGAAAGGTGCGGGATTACCTGCGGGAATTGGGAAAAGGCCGGAAACCCAACCACCGGGTCAAGGTGATCATCGTAGGTAACGGAAGGGTAGGCAAGACTTCGATGTATCGCCGCCTGAAAGGGCTGCCGTTTAATCCCAAAGAAAAGTACACCCACGGCGTTCAGCTAGGTAAATTAACCGAGGAAAATCTGCCGGAAGTCAAGACTGTGCAACTGGAGGCGAATGTATGGGATTTCGGCGGCCAGGAAATCTTTTACGCGACCCATCAGTTTTTTCTGAGCGAAGACGCGCTCTATTTATTGGCCTGGACGGAGCGACAAAAGGTGGAAGCCTACAGAAAACGGGATAAAGATCATCTGCCCTTTGACGAAAAGTGGCGTTCGCGCGAGTACTGGCTGGAGAACATTCCCCTTCGGGGAAGAAGCAGTCCAATACTCATGGTGCAAACCCACATTGACAAAGGAGAACCCATAGCGATTGACGAGCCGTCTTACCGGAAGCCGCCTTACGAGGCGGAGTGCCTGAATTTCGGAGCGGCGGAGAACTTGAATCTTTCCTGGTTGAAAAGATCGATCACCCGCAAGCTGAATGAGGCCATTCCCCACTTCGGTAAAGATTTTCCGGAAACTTACGATGGAGTAATTGAAGAGATTGAACGCCTGCGGGAGAAGGAAAATAAGCACGTCATTCCGCTGGAGAAGTTTTATGAGGTTTGCAGCCGGGCAAAGATCACCGAAGGCGGAGAGGAGTCTGTACTAGACTACCTGCGCAAAACGGGCCTGGTAGTCTATTTCGGGGGGCGGGATAAGCCCCTGCTTCGCGATACGGTTTATATCGATCCTAACTGGCTGACCAGGGAAGTGTACAAGCTCATCAACAATGACCTGCGCGAGCGGGCGGGCCGCATCGAGCCGGATTACCTGAGAAAGACCTTGCCCGGATATTCCGAAGAGGAACGGGCCCGCTTTATTGAATTGCTGAAAAATTTTGAATTGATCTTCGAAGCCTTCGAGGAAGAGGGCGTCTTCATCGCGCCGCAATACCTGCCCGGGGAACTGGTGGGTCCTGCCAGGCAGGGATACGAGATGATCCGCGAAGATCTGACGCATTCCTTCACCTTTCGCTTTTCCAAATTTGTGCCCGACAATGTGATGATCAATTTTCTGAGTCGCTACGGCCCCTTCTCGAGAAGAATGTACTGGAGGACCGGCATTTGTTTTTCCGCACGGGATAAGGCGAAATGCATCGTTCATTTTAAAGAGAAAGAAAAGCGTCTGGTGGTCCTTTCGGAAGACTCGGAAAGAGGACATCGGATACAGTATGAAGTTTGCCGGGCTTTCGTCGAATTGGGCAAAAATGCCAACGCGGAAATCTCAACGGACGGCGAGCGCTTTGTGTCCTGGCAACGCCTGGTGGAGAGTGAAGAGAAGGGAATCAATAAGATTATAACGACCGATGGTAAGGAGGCGATGGAGGTGGGAGATTTTTACCGGTTTCTGAAGGATAAGGATTTCCCTGCCATGGGATATAAGGGCTTGGAAGCAATTGATGAAACCAACCCCAAGAAAATTTTCTTCTCCTATTCCAAACGGGACCGCGAATATTTAGAAGAATTGCATCGACACTTGTCTCCTCTCCGCCGTCAGGGAAAAGTTCAGCCCTGGGACGACGGCGATATGCGCGCCGGAGAGGAGTGGGACAGGGAAATAAAACGCGAATTGTATAATGCGGACATCATTCTCCTGTTGGTCAGTGCCAATTTTCTTAGTACGGATTACGTGTGGGATGTGGAGATCAAGGCAGCCATGGAGCTACATGAGGCGGGCAAATCTGTTGTTATACCTGTTATTCTCGAACCTTGTGACTGGGTGGATTTGCCTTTCAGCAAATTACAGGGATTACCGGATAAAGGTACCCCTGTCGGCGCTTATCAAAATCGCAATGAAGCCTGGCTGGAGGTGGTGAATGGGATTAAAAAAGTTTTGAAAAGTATGAAAGTTAGATAGGGCAACATGCAGGATGATCATTAATCGAAATATAAAATGGACGAAATTACGTTCATCGAAGACATGCTTCCGGATGGCCCCCTTTTTGATATGATCATGGTAGAAGGTGATGCCTTCAAGATGGGGGAGTGAAGCTGAAGATGCATTCGATGTGGAGGGCCCCGTACACCAGGTACAGCTTTCTGATTTTTTCACGGGTAAATACCCAGTGACGCAAGCTGTATGGAAAGCGGTGATGGATACCAATGACACCCCCTCTTTTTTTAATGGCTATCAACGTCCGGTGGAGCAAGTTTCCTGGAAGGATGTGCAAGAGTTCTTGAAGCGTCTGAACGAAAAGACGGCTCAAACCGGTTATCGGTTGCCCTCCGAAGCAGAGTGGGAGTACGCTGTACGGAAGTTGTGCTTCTAATGAATCTATTACTTCCAGTCCCATTGCTTTGAGGATAACCCGCTCCGCAGTCGGGGGGCGCCCTGAAAGGCGCCGCCCGACATGTGAGGCGGCGCCTTTCAGGGCGCCTCCTCACTTAGCGCTGCGCTCGGCCGGTCATCGCTATCGATATTCCCTAAATTTTCCTGTTTTCAAGCCGGCTAAACCATCTGTTGCTATCAGACTCCACTCCTCTCGGTTCAGGCCATTACGAAAACCCGTTCTGACAGCGCGGCCCACCCGTACCGGCGAATTCATTCGCCGCCGAGAAAGTGAATCAAAGACATTAACACCCAACGGTTGATGACATAAGCCTCCGGAAGCGGCTTCCACGCTCCGCAGCCGGGGGGCGCCCTGGAAGGCGCCGCCCGACGCGTGAGGCGCCTCCTCACTTAGCGCCGGGGCTGGCTGCCCTTCATTCGATTTTCACCGGCAGCACAGAAAGTTTAGCAAATCTCTCTCAGCTTATTATTGGAAAAAGACTTAGCTTTCGATTTTCACACTTTTCAGAGATTCACCAAACCTTCTGCCCATGCCCGCCGTCCACACCGGTCTCGACCGCATCGCCCGTCAACCCGACTTGTTGGAAGCATACACCGGCAACTTCGGCTACCTCTGCAACAGCACTTCCATTGATCGGCAGTTCCGGCATGGGATCGGAATTTTAAAAGGAATTTTCGGCAAGCGCCTGACCACTGTCTTCGCCCCCCAGCACGGGTTGTTGACCGAGGCCCAGGACAACATGATCGAGTCGCCCCACTTTTACCATGATCATTACGAACTGCCGGTCTACAGCCTGTACTCCGAGGTGCGGCAGCCGACCGCCGCCATGCTGGAAGACATCGACCATTTGATCATCGACCTGCAGGACGTGGGCGTGCGGGTATACACCTATATACAAACCGCTTTTCTGGCTATAGAGGCCTGCGGCCGGCACGGGGTGAATGTTATCGTACTGGACCGGCCCAATCCACTGGGTGGGATGGAGGTAGCCGGCAATATGCTCGATCCGGCCTTCAAGTCCTTCATCGGGCTGCACCCGTTGCCCATGCAGCATGGGATGAGCATCGGCGAGCTGGCGCGGCTGGCTGTCGCCAAATGGGGAATCGACTGCGAACTGGAAGTGATTGAGATGGAAGGCTGGCGGCGGAAGATGACTTTCGCAGATACCGGCCTGCCCTGGGTCCTGCCTTCGCCCAACTTTCCCAGCCTCGACACCGCGCTGGTCTATCCGGGAACCGTCCTGCTGGAGGGAACTAACTTATCGGAGGGTCGCGGCACGGTGCGCCCTTTTGAGCTGTTCGGCCATCCGCACATGAAACCTTACGAATTCCTGGAGCCGCTGCAAGCCGCATTTAGCGAAAGCGGGCTTAAAGGCTGCGCCCTGCGCCCGCTTTCCTTCAAACCCACCTTCGACAAATACGCCGCTTCCACCGTCCGCGGCTATCAGCTGCACGTCACCGGTCCGGCCCGCTTCCGCCCCTGGCATACCGCTCAGGTGCTTCTGCGCGAACTCTTCCACCTGATGGGCGATCACTTCATCTGGCGGGAGCCGCCGTTCGAATACGAATCGCAACGGCTGCCCATCGACATCCTCAACGGTACCGACCAGCTGCGCCTCTGGGTCGACCGCCGTGGCGCTTTCGAAGAGCTGGAAGCTATTGAGCGGCAGGGAAGAGTTGCTTTTATGGAGGACCGGCGAGCTGCTTTGCTCTATCCGTAAAACCATGAAACCATGAAAATTCTCCCTATCTTTCCGTCAAACAAACAAGAAACCACCATGATGCCCGTCGACAAGGAAAGATTCAGAGAACTCGTAGAGAGCGAGCAAGTAGGCCAGGCCCTCAATCAGCTCTCCGATGTATCGCATTTTTTGGGAGAAGGCGATCTGCAGGAGCAGCTGCAGTCTATCGCCGAGCGCTACCAGGAGCTGCAGGAACTGGAAGAAGGCAGCGAGGAAGCAGAAGCGCAGCGCATCGGTATCCGCAACGACCTGCTGGAGTTCATCGAGCAGTTGCCCGAGGAATTTTCCGGTGAATCCGGAAGCGGAGACGGATCGGGCGGATGCCTGGGCGCACTGTTGGCACTGGTGGCCCTGACTTTTTTGCTGCTGCAGATGGCCTGAGAAGCCGGATTGAAGTAGGTACTCATGTTTTGTTCGGAATAGTCCGGGGACGAAACTCGTTCGATATCACCGGGGGAGATTCATCACCGAGGCTTCCCCCCTCCTGAGCTTCATCCAGTCAGCTGGATTGAACAAATGCCACCCATATTACACTCAGCCAAATTTTTCCGAAAATACTTTTGCTTTTTTAAACTATTTGGGCCCTTTTTACTGTTGTATTTCTAACTCGGCAAACAGTCATCAAGCACTTTTCAATCGCTCTTGTTTTCAATCCCCCAGTTCTCACTGAAGCGCCGCTCTGCGGCGACCAGCAGTAATCTGTCAAACCACGCCATCCGGAGAACATCTCACTAGCTGACCTGCCCTCAGTAGAAACTTTATTGCCAAAACCCAATTGACCACTTCATAATCTACCAACTATGGAACGCATTATCACCTCGACACTATCGATTTCGCGCGAAGAACGGGCCAACGCGCTGACACACGCCTTAGGCATTCTGTTTTGCCTCATCGGTGTTCCCTACTTGCTGATCGAAAGTTCCGGCATCGGCGGCTGGGAAAAGGTGGCCGGCCTGGCCGTTTTTGGGTTTTCGATGACCCTGGTCTATCTCTCATCCACCATCTACCACGCTGTCAGTTCCGAACGGCTCAAACAACTCTGGCACCGCATCGATCACATCAGTATTTATTTCCTCATCGCCGGCACCCACACGCCTTTTTTGTTATTTCTCGCCGACGGCGGCGGGGGCGGCACCTTTTATCTCTATCTGCTCTGGGGCATGGTGGCTCTTGGTGTGCTGTACAAGATGTTCTTCTTCGGCCGCTTCAAACTCCTGTCTGTATTCTACTATCTAGCCATGGGCTGGGTCGCCATCTTCACCATCCCTTCCATCCTGCAAATGATGGGCGATACCGTTCTCTTCTGGATCATCGCCGGCGGCGCCTTGTACACCCTCGGCGTCATCTTTTTTCTTTGGGAAAAGCTGCCTTACCATCATGCTATCTGGCACCTCTTCGTACTCGGAGGTAGCGCCGCGCACTTTATGGCGATGGTGTATCTGGTGCAGGCGGGGTGAAAGGAAGTCGGCCATACGGTTCTTCGCTTCGCTCCGAGAAGTCGGAAAGCTCTGTTAAAACTACGTTAAGGCTGCTTCATCTCTCTTTCTAAATATCCTTATTTGAACTATCTTTAAGTTGATTCACTTATATTTGCAGTATAAACGCTAACGTTTGATCAAAAGCATCGCACATATCAGTCTGGCCGCTCTGGTCTACTTCAGCTCGCTGGGGGTGCTGCTCAATGCCCACTTCTGTAAGGGAGAACTGAAGCACCTGTCGGCTTACCTGCCGGCGGAGCGTTGTCACGATATGCAGGAAGCAGCCATGCCGGCTGACTGCCCGATGCATCAGCAGAATAAGCACTGCGAGGCGCCGGCGCCGGAAGATGAAAAAGACTGCTGTGATAATTCCACGGAATACTTCAAAAACGATCACGAACAGCAGTTTGAATTCTCGGTGCTCGAATGGAGCCCGCAGCTGACGGCTGCCTTGCTCAGCATTTCTCCCCTCGATTTACCCGGTACCGACCGCCGTACGGTCGAATACCTCAACTACAAACCGCCACTCCTCGTCTGCGACCGCCCCGTTTCGTTGCAGACTTTTCTCTGCTAAATACCACTGATCGATCCGCTTTGCGCGGATATTACCCGTCAGCTGTCCGGCTGTACGGGTTGTCCTGTTTTATCCCACGGGAAAGCATCGTGGGGATTTTTGAAATTACCAGCCAGAGGAGTTTAGAAGTTTAGTCGCCCGCGACACTGCGTGTCGGGGCAGGTTTAGAAGTTTAGCAGGCCTGGAACCGGAAATCTCATTTTCAGATCTGCTAAACTCCTAAACAGCCGCGCCCGGAGGGCCGCGGCGTTAAACTCCTAAACTTTTCTGAAGCCGGTAAAGATCAGTGACCGACTTATGATTAACAGCATCATCAAATTCTTTCTGGAGAATAAGCTCGTCGCCTGGCTGCTCCTCCTGCTCTTCGCCGGATGGGGCCTGGCGACCGCACCTTTCAACTGGGAGCTTGACTGGCTGCCGCGCGACCCCGTGGCTGTTGACGCCATCCCCGATATCGGGGAGAATCAGCAGATCGTCTTTACCCGCTGGCAGGGGCGCTCACCACAAGACGTGGAAGACCAGATTACCTATCCCTTAACTTCCTCTCTGTTGGGCATTCCGGGCGTGAAGAGCATCCGTTCGAACTCCATGTTCGGCTTCTCCAGCATCTACGTCATTTTCAATGACGAGGTGGATTTTTACTGGAGCCGCTCGCGCATCCTGGAAAAGCTCAATTCACTGCCCGCCAACCTTTTGCCGGAAGGTGTACAGCCTACCCTCGGCCCCGACGCCACGGCGCTGGGACAGATTTACTGGTATACCCTGGAAGGCCGCGACAAGGAAGACAATCCGACGGGCGGCTGGGACCTGCACGAATTGCGCTCCATCCAGGACTACTACGTGCGCTACGGGCTGGCGTCCGCCGAAGGAGTGTCCGAGGTCGCTTCCGTCGGCGGCTATGTCATGGAATATCAGGTCGATGCCGACCCCGATGCTATGAAAGCCGCCGGTATCACCCTTCAGCAGCTGATGCAGGCGCTCAGCAACAGCAATGTCGACGTGGGCGCGCAAACCATTGAAATCAACCTCGCCGAGTACTTCGTGCGCGGGCTGGGTTATATCGAGTCCATAGAAGATATTGAAACCAGCGTGGTAGCTACCCGCGACAACGTCCCCATCCGCGTAAGCGATGTAGCCCGCGTCAACATCGGGCCGGCGACCCGCCGCGGGGCGCTCGACAAGTCGGGCGCCGAAGTCGTCGGCGGCGTGGTGGTCGCCCGTTACGGCGCCAATCCCATGCAGGTGATCGACAATGTGAAGGCGAAAATCGCCGAGATCGAACCCGGCCTTCCCAGCAAGACGCTGGACGACGGAACGGTCTCTCAGGTGAAAATCATTCCCTTTTACGACCGCACCGAACTGATCCACGAAACCATCGGCACCCTGGAAGAAGCGCTGACCCTGGAGGTGCTCATCACCGTCATCGTGGTGATCCTGATGCTCTTTAATCTCAAATCCTCCTTCCTGGTCTCGGGCGTACTCCCGGTTGCCGTGCTGATGTGCTTCATCGCAATGCGTTACTTCGGCGTCGACGCCAATATCGTCGCCCTGTCGGGTATCGCCATCGCCATCGGCACCATGGTGGATATGAGTATCGTGCTGGTAGAGAGTATCAACAACCGGCTGGAAAGTAACGCTGAGTCGGGAACCGATGTTAAACCGGTCACCGGCAGTAAAGTCGATGAAGAGACTGCCGAAGGCGAAACGCTGCTTCAGACCGTCTACTACGCCAGCACCGAGGTGGCCTCGGCCGTCGTCACTGCGGTCGCTACCACAATTATCAGCTTCCTGCCCGTCTTCACGATGGAAGCCGCGGAAGGTAAGCTGTTCCGGCCATTGGCTTTCACCAAGACCTTTGCGCTGATCGCGACCATCATTCTGGCCATAACGGTTATTCCGCCGCTGGCGCACAGCCTTTTCTCCGTCAGGCTAGAACGGAAAACCTGGCGCTATATCGCCAACGGCTTGCTGCTCTCGGGCGGCATCGCACTGGCGGTACTGGTCAACTTCTGGCTGGGGCTGGTCGTCGCCTTCGTGGCGCTGATGGGCTTGCTGTCGACCCTGGTGATGACACTTCTGCCGGGCGAAGGAAGCCGTTATTTTGAGCTGGGGAAAAATATCCTTTACGCCGGCCTGGTCGCCTTCCTGCTCACCCGCGTCTGGATGCCGCTGGGGGTCAACCAGAGCGTATGGACCAACTTTCTATTTGTCGGGGGAATTGCTGCCTTGCTGATCAGCTTTTTCTATCTCGTCATTTATTACTACGAGCCTATCCTGCGGGCCTGCCTGCGCTTCAAATGGATATTCCTTTTGTTGGTAGGGTTGATCCTGTACGGTGGCTGGCAGGTGTGGCAGGATACCGGAGAAGAATTTATGCCTTCGCTCGACGAGGGCTCCTTCCTCCTCATGCCTACCTCCATGCCGCATTCGGGAATGGAGGAGAATATGAAAAACCTGCGCGTGCTCGACATGGCCGTGACGGCTATTCCGGAAGTGGAAATGGTAGTGGGCAAGCTGGGGCGCGCCGACAGCCCGCTGGATCCGGCGCCTATCTCGATGTACGAAAACGTCATCCTCTACAAATCGGAGTACAAGACCGATGAAGACGGCCGACGCATCCGGTACAAAGTAGATGACGAAGGTAATTATGTTCGCGATGATGAAGACAACCTGATCGAAGACCCACAGGGGCTGTACTTCCGGCAGTGGCGTGAGCACATCCAAAGCCCTGATGATATCTGGAACGAAATTGTGGCGGTTACGAAAGTGCCGGGGGTAACCTCCGCCCCAAAGCTGCAACCTATCGAAACGCGTCTGGTCATGTTACAGACGGGCATGCGTGCGCCCATGGGCATCAAGGTGCGCGGCCCCGATCTGAAAACCATCGAGGGCTTCGGGCTGGAGCTGGAGCAGCACCTTAAGGAAATAGCGGGCGTGAAAGAGGCCGCGGTTTTCGCCGAGCGCATCGTCGGCAAACCCTATCTCGAACTCGACATCGACCGGGAGGCGATTGCCCGTCACGGGCTGACCATCCAGGAGGTGCAAAGCTACATACAGGCTGCCGTCGGCGGTATGACGATGACGACGACGGTTGAGGGCCGCGAGCGCTATCCCGTGCGCGTCCGCTACCCGCGCGAGCTGCGCAGCGATCCGGATGTGATCAGGGAGATCCTGCTGCCTTCCAGCACCGGCGGTCAGATCCCGCTTGGCGATCTGGTCACGATCAACTACACACAGGGGCCACAGGGTATCAAAAGTGAGGACGGCTTTCTGATCGGCTACGTGCTCTTCGACCGGGAGGACGGCTTCTCGGAGGTGGAGGTGGTGAACAACGCCCAGCAATATCTGCAGCAGCAGATCGACGAAGGCACGCTCGTTGTGCCCGCCGGCGTCAGTTATCGCTTCGCCGGCAACTACGAACAGCAGGTGCGCGCCGAAAAGCGCCTGAGCCTGGTATTGCCTGTTGCGTTCGGCATCATATTTCTCATCCTTTATTTCCAGTTCCGCTCGGTGGCCATCTCGACAATGGTATTCACGGGTGTCTTCATCGCCTTCGCGGGCGGCTTCCTGCTCATCGGGCTGTACGACACCGGCTGGTTCCTTGATTTCGACCTCTTGGGCAGGAACATGCGGGACTTGTTCCAGGTACATACCATCAACCTCTCGGTAGCCGTCTGGGTAGGCTTTCTGGCCCTCTTTGGCATTGCTACGGACGATGGTGTACTGGTGGCTACCTTCCTGCGGGACAGTTTCCGCAGCAACGAGCCGAAGACGAAAGAGGAGATACGCGACGCCGTAGTGGAAGGCGGCAAGCGCCGCGTCCGCCCGGCAATGATGACCACGGCGACCACCCTGCTGGCTCTTCTGCCGATACTGACATCCACCGGCCGCGGCGCTGATATCATGATCCCGATGGCGATTCCCTCCTTTGGAGGGATGCTCATTCAGGTGATCACGATGTTCACCGTACCGGTGCTCTTTGCCATGTGGAAAGAGGGCGGACTGCGATGGAGAAAACTGAATCAAAGAGTAGGAAGTAATGATGAAGTGAAGGAGTAAAACGGAAGTGTGGGGGTTGCCGGCCCTGTGGGCGGCCGCCTGAAGAGGTTCGGCCTGGACGGCCTCACTGTGGGGGCTCGTTCGCTTCGCTCACTAACAGTGGGGATGGCTAGCCAGGATTGCTCTTCGCAAATCCTCCCCTCAGCGAGGCGATAGCCGAGCCCCCACAACCCTGAAGCAGCTGCTTCAGGGCCCCACGGGCAGCCGCCCGCAGGGCCGGCAACCCCAACAGGAACGAAAAAACATATAGCGATCGAAATAGATACCATTGAAAAATAGTAGAGCAATCGATATGAAAAACGCAATCATCCTAGTACTCTCTCTGCTCAGCAGCGCGGCTGCCGCCCAGCCGCTGGATACGCTAATCACGACGGCGATGGCCAACAATCCGGAGTTAAAGGCACTGTTCCTGGAATACCGGGCGCAGCTGGAGCGCGCACCGCAGGTGAGCGAGCTGCCCGACCCGGAAGTGAGCGTCGGCGTATCTATCCTGCCGGTGGAGACGCGGCTGGGGCCGCAATGGGTGCGTACAGGCATCACCCAGATGTTCCCCTGGACCGGCACCCTGCAGGCCAAAGAAGATATTGTGTTGACGATGGCGCGCGCCCAGTACGAGCAGGCAGAGGCCCTGAAGCAAGAGTTAGCCTACCAGACGAGCCGTGCCTATTATCAGTTGTACGATTTGCGACAGCGCCGGGATGTCCTCCGGAGGAACCTGCGCTTTTTCCGTGGACTGGAACAGCTGGCGCTGGCTAAAGTGGAAAGCGGCCGGGCAACAGGCGCCGATGTACTGCGTGTGCAGCTACAGACCCAGGAACTGGAACAGCAGCTGGAGATCTTGCAGAACCGGGAAAATAATCCGCTTTCAACACTCAATCAGGTGCTTAACCGACCGCTGGATACGCCGGTTTCCGTCAGTGATACCTTGCCGGTAGCTGACTTGCTTCTGGACCGTAACCTGGTCGATAGTATCATTCGCAGTAATCATCCGATGCTGCAAATGCTGACCTACGAACAGGAAGCCGCCCGGCGGGAGATTGAATTGAACGATATCGATCGCAAACCGACTTTCGGGTTCGGGATCGATTACATCTTCACCGGAAAACGCAGCGATGCCGAACCGGTCAGTAACGGTCGCGATGCACTCGGTGTGCGTGGATCTATCCAGATACCGCTGTTCACCAATAAATACAGCGCCAAGGAGCAGGAGGAACGACTCCGCATCGATGCGCTGGAAAACCAGAAGCTTGACCTGCAGCAAAAGTACCTGGCCGCCGTGGAAAGGGCCTATACGGATTACCGCGATGCCCAGCTGGAACTGGAATTAGTCGGCCGGCAGCAGGCCACCCTGCAGTCGGCCATCAATATTCTGACTACACGCTACAGCAGCGAAGGCCGCGGCTTTGACGAGTTACTCAGGCTGCAGGTTGATCAGGTCAACTACGATTTCAGGCGCCTCGATGCCATCGTGCAGAGTCATTTGGCGAAAGCTGAAGTGGAACGGTTGACGGAGTTTGGGTGGTAATGGCCTTGTACCGGCGAATTTATTCGCCGATAAACCTTGAAAAGTAAGGCTGTAATCTGAAAGCAATACGGCTAAGACTGTTTAAAATGAATGAAGAAAAATCAAATATTATGGATAAGAAAATAATCATCATTGCTATCGCTGCCGTACTGGTTGGGGTAGGCGCCGGCTATTTGATCTTTGGCGGAGCGGAGGCCGAACAACAGGAACACGTACACGCGGAGCCCGTCGAAGAAGCGGCCGGGAGCGAAACCATCTGGACCTGTTCCATGCACCCGCAGATCCGGCAGGAAGAACCGGGGCTTTGTCCCATCTGTGAGATGGACCTCATCCCGCTTGATGACATGCAGTCGGATAATCCGCTGGTATTGGAAATGACCCAGTCGGCGGTCAAGCTGGCGAATTTGCAGACGACGGTGGTCGGGCAACGGGGTAAAGCCGAAGCGACACTGCGGCTGACCGGCAAGATCAAAGCCGACGAACGCCGCGTGGCTTCGCAGGTGGCTCACGTGCCGGGGCGCATTGAGGAACTTTTTGTCACCTTTACCGGCGAGCCCGTACAAAAAGGCCAGCAACTAGCCCGGATCTATTCACCGGAACTCATTACCGCACAGCGCGAACTGTTGGAGGCGCTCAAGATACAGGATACCAACCCCCAGCTGGCCGAGGCCGCCCGGAAAAAGCTGCGCTACTGGCGTATTCCGGAAGAGACGATTCAGGAGATCATCGACAGCGGAGCGGTTCAGGAGACCGTGACCATCTATGCCGAAACCGGCGGCATCGTGCAGGAGCGGTACGTATCGGTAGGCGATTATGTCAAGGAAGGCGAGGTGCTGTTCGAGCTGGTCGATCTCAGCCGGCTCTGGGTGCTCTTCGATGCCTACGAAGATGATCTGTCGGTCGTCAAGGTTGGGGACCGGGTAGAATTTACCACGCCGGCGCTGCCGGATCAAACATTCAGTTCGCGCGTTACCTTCATCGATCCGATGATCGATCCGGAAACGCGGACGGCGCAGCTGCGGGCCGAGGTGTATAACCGGGGCGGGCAGCTGAAACCCGAAATGTTTGTCCGCGGAACGGTGCTTTCCACCGCCCGGGCCAAAGAAGGCCTGCTGGCGCCCAAAACGGCGGTACTGTGGACCGGCAAGCGCTCGGTAGTCTACGTGGAAATGCCCAATACGACGGTTCCGTCCTACGAATACCGCGAAGTGGTACTCGGCGAATCGGTGGGCAACGCCTACATCGTGGAATCGGGGCTGGCCCCCGGGGAGGCCGTGGTGACCAACGGCGCCTTCGCCATCGACGCCGCCGCCCAGCTCAACAATCAGCAGAGCATGATGAACCGCCGGGTTAATATCAAGGGCATGGAACGCCCCGATGCGCCGGATTATCAGGCCGGCACCCCACAGGAATTTAAGGTGCAGCTGCAGGAACTGCTGCAGCAGTATATCAACCTGAAGAATGCCCTGGTGGAGAGCGATCCGGAAGCTGCGGCGGAAGCCGCTGCGCGCTTTGTGGAATACCTCGATGAGGTGGATATGACGCTACTCGAAGGCCAGCCCCACATGTACTGGATGGACCAGATGCGCGCTATGCAGCAACATGCTAAAAGTATCGCTGAAAGTCAGGATGTGGAAGAACAGCGCAAGCAGTTCGGCTTCCTGTCGGACCTGCTCATCAAAACCGTGGAAGCCTTCGGCACCGCCCGCGCCGAACTCTACGTGCAGCATTGCCCGATGGCTTTCGATGATGCCGGTGCCGACTGGCTGTCGTACGAGGACGAAGTGCTCAACCCCTACTTCGGCGATCGCATGCTGAAATGCGGGACGGTGGAGCGGAATTTGGGGGAGTCGGACAGTGGGCAGTAGGCAGTTGGCCCTGCCCACCCTTCGGGCGGTCGGGTAAAAGTAAGCAGTGCCGCGCCGGCGAATGCACCTTTTAGGATAGAACGGAGAAGGAGGCTTAACACAGAAAAACTCCCGGGCATCACCCGGATTTATTTTATCACAATTTCAAACAACACACAACGATGAATTTCGCAAAATTCAATTCTCTCAGCACTTTTCTCGGTCTGCTGGCCATGGTTTTTCTTTTTGCCTGCGGCAATGGTGAAACAGCCGGTAACGGTGAAATGGCAGCCGAAGAACACATGCACGATGAATCCGCGCACGACGGGCACGATCATGACGACCACAGCCATGACGGCGAAGCCATGCAGCGCACCTCGGGCAGCATGATGGACTTCACCGGTCAGACGCCGCCGGCTTTTCAGCAACAGCTCGGGCAGTATGCCGAAGACTATCAGGAGCTGAAAGACGCACTGGTGGACACCGACTTTGAAGCCACTAAGGCTGCCGCTTCCGAAGCGCTGTCGTCCCTGGAAGAGGTGGACATGAGCCAGCTGGAAGGCGAAGCGCACAATTACTGGATGCAACAGCACAACACGATGCAGCAACACCTGCAGGCGATGGCCGGTGCTTCCGATATCGAGATGGCCCGTAAACATTTCGCGGAAATCACCCAGCCGATGAAGCATAGCATCGCCGCCTACGGGGTACCGGGGGAGACCTTTTACGTGCAGTACTGCCCGATGGCCTTCAACGACGAGGGCGCCAGCTGGATCAGCGGCGAGGAAGCTATCCGTAACCCCTACTTCGGCGACAAGATGCTGAAGTGCGGCAAGGTACAGGAGACGCTGGCTACTAAATAGTTGGTCGCTTGAGGTTTTGGGCGCTATTTGTCGAGGTGTTTTTCAAGACCTGGAATTTTCTTTACTAAAGAAAGGAGGTGCCCAAAATTTCAAGCTCCATAAACATATTGACGTCGAACGGGTCCGTGAGGAACCCCAAACCAGTTTGCGTCGGAAATCAATCATCAGACTATGGCACTACTTATCATATTTTTGCTTATCACCGCAGTCATCATCGTCTGGTTTCTCATGCGGGACAACCAGGGGGACCTGCCCTGGGAAAAGTATCCGGAAAGCCCGCTGGATGTTTTGAAGAAGCAGTATGCCGAGGGCAAAATTTCCAAAGAAGAATACGAAGAACAAAAAGCCATTCTCGAGGAAGATGAATGATAAACGGCTGAAATTGAAGGGGGCAATAGTTTAATGCTATTAACTTAACCCGGAAAATTTACAAAGAATTTTCCGCCCGAGGGGCTGACGAATTCAAAATTTTGGTTGCCAGGTAATTATAAAAATGCGTTAGCCGTCCCGCAGTCCCCAAGTCATTTTTCTCAGGTTGACGACATTGGTCAATAGTTGGCCTTTAACCTTTTAGAAAGAATTTATGGGTTGTTACTGTGCTTTATTCCAAAAATATGTTCCCCGTATTAGATAAATGCAAAATATTTTTCTACTTTGGGTGTGTCGAATTGAGTGGTTGATCTTACGCTCTTGATTGATTTACATCGCTTCATTTCAAACGCACCTCACTATGATGGATTCATTTAAACCAATTTTCAGAGGCCTGTTATTGCTTATCCTCGTGACAGGACTACAGCAACACACGACGGCCCAGATAACCGTTACTGGTCAGGTAACAGATGCCGAAGATAACAGTCCCCTAGCAGGCGTCACCGTTCTGGTGCAGGGCACCGGTACTGGTACCGTTACCGATGTCGACGGTAACTATTCTATCGAAGCGCCCTCCTCAAACAGCGTGCTCGTCTTTTCCTTTATCGGCTATGAGCAGAAGGAAATTCAGGTCGGCAAACAAAGTGTGATCGATGTGGCGCTCCCTGTTAGCACCGCGCAGTTGGAGGAAGTTGTGGTCGTCGGATACGGAACAGTGAAGAAAAGTGATTTGACAGGATCTGTTGGGTCCGTTAGCGGCGAAGAGCTAAATTCTGTTGCCCAAACTTCGGTAGATCAGATCATGCAAGGAAGAGTTGCGGGTGTCCGAATTACACAAACGAATGCGGAACCCGGCGGTGGCTTTTCGGTCAGAATACGAGGCACCAATTCCATTACCGCCGGGAATGAACCTTTGTATGTTATTGACGGCCTTCCGGGAGCTAATCCTCTAAACTCCCTAAACCCTTCGGATATTGAATCGGTGGAAGTGCTTAAAGATGCCTCCGCCACGGCCATATACGGGGCAAGGGGTTCTAATGGCGTTGTTATCATTACTACCAAACAAGGTAAAAAGGAATCTCCGCTGGAGGTTAATTACAATGTCTCCGTTGGTTTGCAGGAGCCTACCAGAACGCTCGACATGATGAATGCCCAGGAGTACATGTCTTTCTATAATGATGTTTTTGCAGACCGGGGCAGGCCTGCGCCATTCAGCCCGGAAATGATTAACGCTATCGGTGATGGGACAGATTGGCAGGATGAAGTATTGCGTTCCGCCGGGGTTCAGGATCACCGTCTTTCGTTTTCCGGAGGATCCAGGGAAACGCAGTACTATTTGTCACTCAGCTATTTTGATCAGGATGGGATAGTCATTAACAGTGGTTTCGAAAGATTTTCAGGCCGGATAAACCTGGTTCACTCTATTGGTGAAAAGTTAGATGTCGGCATCAATTTCAACAACAGTATTGAAAATAAACAAATCGCTCGTACGGGGCTCGGCGTAAACGTCGGGGCCGGTGTGATCGGAGCGGCATTACAGTTACCTCCCACCGATCCGGTATTCGATGAAAATGGAAATTATGCCTTCAGCCTGCAGGATTTAACTAATCCCGTGGGACAAGCAGAAACCATAGATATTTCTAACAAAATCACCCGAATGTTCGGCAACGCCTATATTGATTACGATATATTGAGAGATTTGAGTGCCAGGATCAATTTAGGTTTCAATCGAAGGAATTTAGAAGGGGATGTATTTTTTGACACGCAAACCCTTTTAGGACAACTCGAAGAAGGACAGGCTACCAGAAGTTTCGACGACGATACCGATTATCTGATCGAGTTTACTACTCAATATAACCCAGATTTAGGCGACAATCATAGTTTCACCTTGTTGGGGGGTTTTGGATATCAGCGATTCATCAACAGCAGCTTTTTCGCTTCCTCCCGGAATTTCTCCAGTACGGCTTTCGGCTCTAACAATTTGAGCGCAGGCGAGGTGGCTCAGAATCTCGTAGGCTCCAATAGACAGGAGAATACCATCGTTTCGGGGTTTGCAAGATTGAACTATAACATACTAGACAGATATTTACTGACCGGCACCTTCCGGGCAGACGGCTCCTCCCGCTTCGGCGAAAATAACAAGGTGGCTTATTTCCCCTCTGGTGCTATAGCCTGGCGGATCTCCAATGAATCATTTTTTCCTGAAAACGACTTCGTCGAGGACCTCAAACTGAGGGCGAGCTTTGGAATAAGTGGGAATCAGGAAATCGGCAACGGAAGATCGCAAATACTTTTGGGGAGAGGCCCGGTTGCGGTCTTGAATGGCGTTGAATTTGAGTCGATCGCTCCGGTTCAATTGCCCAATCCCGACCTTAGATGGGAAACGACCCAGTCTCTGAATATAGGAATGGATATGACATTCCTGAGCGGCCGGATAAGCGGATCTATCGAATATTTCCAAAATAAAACCCGCGACTTGCTACTCGCCTTGCCGGTGCCGACAACTACCGGTTTTGGAAGTTCCCTGCAAAATGTGGGGGATACGGAGAATAGCGGTTTTGAATTTAATGTCACCTCGAGAAACCTGACCGGTGCCTTTTCGTGGACGACCAGTCTAAACTTTGCCACTTTAAATAACGAAGTAATCAATCTCGGGGAACTACCCAGAATCCTTCAGGGAAGTGTCAGGTTCCTGAATGATTTTGCTTTGCTGGAACCCGGCGTGCCCATGAACTCCTATTATGGATATGAGTATGCAGGCGTATTCCAGTCTCAGAGTGATATAGAGAATTCTCCCACGCAGGCAAACGCCTATGTCGGGGGAAGAAAATTCAGAGATATTAACGAAGATGGCGCCATCACTCCCGAGGATCGTACGGTGCTGGGAAATCCATTTCCCGATTTTACACTTGGCTTTAACAATATCTTCAGTTTCAAAGGCTTTCAACTTGAACTTTTCTTTGAAGGCCGGTTCGGTTATGAGTTGGCCAACGTCACAAATATTGACTCAGAGAATCCAATTGACGACTTGAGGAACCGGCAACGCTATGTATTGGATAGGTGGACTCCGACTAATAATACGAGCGACACACCATCCTTTATCAGTCCCTCCCGACCGTTCGATTTTAACAGCAGGGTGATTGAAGATGCTTCGTTTTTGCGCTTGAGAAACTTCAGGTTAGCTTATTCTTTTCCGGGATTACAAAATAAACGTGTTTCAGGTTTGACGATTTACCTGGCCGGCCAGAACCTGTTCACGATCACCGATTATCGAGGGTATAACCCTGATATCAATGTGTTAGGATCCTCCAATACAGTGATCGATTATACTGCGTATCCTCTGGCAAGGACTTATTCATTCGGTGTCAACGTCAAATTATAAAACCTAATATGATGAAAAAATCTATCATACTTCCATTCCTTGTTATCGCACTATGTGCCATTACCTCCTGTGATGAATTGCTGGAAGAAAAAACGTTTACCGTTCTACAACCTTCGGACTTTTTCAAAAACCTGGAGGATGCAGAGATTACGCTCAATTCTGTTTACGGCGAGTTGAGATACAGTGATATTACTCGTGACGGAGTTACTCTGCAAGAGGTTTGTACAGATATTCACATCGAAAGGAGCGGCGGTATTTTTACCTTCAACGAACCCATTGAAGAGTTCGTCTGGACCAGTTCGCACCAATGGCTGCGGAATGACTGGGAACGGCGATACCGCGGAATTTTTAAAGCCAATGTCGTACTGGATAACCTTGCTCCTATATCAGGGGACGAAAAAAGGAAAGAGGAAATAAGAGCGGAAGCTGTTTTCCTGAGGGCATTCAATTATTATCTATTGTACGATAAATTCGGCCCGGTTCCAATAGTGACATCCAGTACGACAAGTGTGACGGACCGGCCGGCAAGGGCCAGCGAACAGGAAATGATTGATTTCATGATAAGGGAATTTAGAGATGCCGCCGATGTGCTGCCCCTGACTCCGCCGAGGGAGCAGTACGGCCGTCCTACCAAAGGCGCTGCCCTAACCGCTCTGATGAAGCTGTACATGATGATCAAGGATTGGGATAACGCAGCTTCCACCGCTCAGGAGGTTATGGACCTCGAGATTTATGACCTTTTCGTTGAAGGGAACAGAACAGAGCTGTTTAGCCCTGATAATCAGCGTGATAATGAGTTTATTTTTGTATCTGTTATGTCCGACACCCCCAACAATACTACTGGAGACGGATGGTTGAGCCATGTTGTGCCGAGAGGGTACCAGTGGAAATATCCCCCCAGGCAGATATTTGCCGCTGAATATAAAATACGCTCCGCGTTTCTCGAACTTTTCGAACCGGAGGATGAGCGCCTTGATGCATTCTTATTCGAGTTTGTCAATGCCGATGGTGAGACCATTATATTGGGAGAGGACGATGTCAGGAGCCTTAAGTTTCCGGAATATCCTACCCAGGGAGCAAGCCGGTCCTCCGATGATTTTCCTTTTTTGAGATACGCCGATGTGCTTCTCAGCCGGGCGGAAGCCTTGAATGAATTGAACGGCCTGAACCAGGAATCCATCGATTTGCTGAATATGGTTCGAGATGCTGCGAAGGTGCCTTCAGTTTCTTTAGGCGACTTTAATAGTCCTCAGGAGTATAAAGATTTTCTGCTGGATGAAAGGGGCCGGGAATTCCATACCGAAGCCATAAGAAGACAGGACCTGATAAGACATGGCAAATTCATAGAAATGGCTAGAGAAAGAGGAAAGCCGGCACAAGATTTTCAGGTTCGCTATCCTATTCCAATAACAGAAATTGAACGAAATCCGAATTTGGTTCAGAATACAGGTTATTGATCCCTGAACGCCTTGTTCGGAAGATCCTTAGCGCCCCTGGCAGGTCCGGAATGAAATAGATTCTATGGAATATGTTTCAACGGGAGGCTGTCAGGGGCGCTGATATTGGAGGGGGTGGGGTGCAGTTTTTACTTTTTGTAAATTGAGCCCTTCCATCAAATATTGATACACAGAGCAAAAAGGTTATGAATAAAAACTTTTTCCCAATTCTGATCCTGTTTCTCCTCTGGGGCTGCCAGACAGAGAACAATTCAACTCAAAGTAAAGAGGACCAGACAGCCCGTCATCTGGCAACTATGGAAAGTCCTGCCGAGGGCGAAAGCGGAGAACCCAACCTGTTCGTAGATAGTGAAGGGACAGCCTATCTCACGTGGATCAGTTACCTCAACGACAGTACCGACGCGCTGCTATTCTCCAGGCTGGAGGAGGAGGGCTGGTCCGAACCACGGCAAGTGGCTGCCGGCAGCGACTGGTTTGTCAACTGGGCCGATTTCCCCTCGCTGGCTGCCTATCCGGGCGGTGAGGGCCGGCTGGCGGCCCACTGGCTGGCAAAAAGCGCTTCCGGCACTTACGATTACGACGTCCATATCGCTCAATCGATAGATGGCGGCGATTCCTGGTCGGCCCCCTTCATCCCGCATACCGACGGAAAACCGGCCGAACACGGTTTCGTCACCCTGCTCCCCTTATCGCCGCAACGCATGATGGCCGTATGGCTCGACGGCCGCTATACCAAGGACACCATCGATGGGGAACGGGGCGCCATGACCCTGCGCAGCGCCACCTTCAACCCGCAGAACCGGCTCTATGACGAAGCGGAACTCGACCACCGCATCTGCGACTGCTGCCAGACTGACGCCGCGCTGAGCAGCGCGGGCCCCATCGTCGTCTACCGCGATCGCAGCCAGGAGGAAATTCGTGATATCTACTACACCCGACGCGTTGAAGGCCAATGGACGGACCCCAAGCCCGTATTTGCCGATAACTGGCAGATCGCCGGTTGCCCGGTTAACGGCCCGGCGGTCGATGCACGGGGGAATAATGTAGCCGTTGCCTGGTTCAGCAACGCCGCAGAGGCGGGCCCGCAGGTGAAGGTAGCCTTCTCCCGGGATGCCGGCGCCAGCTTTGAAACACCGGTGCGCGTCGACGATGGGGATCCCGCCGGCCGCGTTGATATCGTACTGCTGGAACCGGAACTTGCCCTGGTGAGCTGGCTGGAAAACCGCGAAAAGGGCGCCGGGATACGGGCGGTGAAAGTCAGTCCCGCCGGCCTACAGGGTGAACCTATGATGTTGGTAAAGACCAGCGAATCTCGCCGCAGCGGCTTCCCTATTTTGGCGAAAGCCGGCAAGCAAATACTGCTGGCCTGGACGCAGGTGAACGAGAACGGAAGTACAACGGTGAAGGTGGGGAAGATGGATGGTGGATACTAGATGCTGGGTGCTAGATGGGTGCTGAACCCAGAATTCTCCCTCATCAAACATTTGGGCCAGGGATTGGATTATCAAAGAAAGAACAACAACGAACGAAATGCAAGAATCCGATCAGCAAACCGACATTCCGGAAAAGGAAGACCATTCAAATCAAGATTCCCAGAATGGGGAGCATGAACACGATCACGGCGGACACAGCCACCAGGAACATCACCGGCAGATGATCAAAGACTTTCGCCGGCGCTTTTGGGTGTCTATGGTGCTGACCATCCCCGTGCTGCTGTTGTCGAGCACGATACAGAGTTGGTTGGGGCTGGAGTGGACTTTTCCCGGCCGCTCTTATGTGTTGTTCGGCTTTTCCGCCCTGATTTTCGTTTACGGCGGCTGGCCTTTTCTCACGGGCTTTATCGATGAGCTGAAGGAGCGTTCGCCGGGGATGATGACGCTGATCGCGCTGGCCATCACCGTCGCTTTCGGCTACAGCTCGGCGGTGGTGTTCGGCCTGGAGGGCAAGACCTTTTTCTGGGAACTGGCTACTTTGATTGATGTGATGCTGCTCGGGCACTGGATCGAGATGCGCTCGGTGCTGGGCGCTTCGAGAGCACTGGAAAAGCTCATGGAGCTGATGCCCGATGAGGCGCACCTTATCGAAGATGGAGAAACACGGATGGTGAAAGTGAGCGAATTGGAAGCGGGAGATCTGATTCAGATCAAACCGGGTGAAAAGATCCCGGCCGACGGTAAGATAGAAGAAGGCGAAAGCAATGTCAATGAAAGTATGCTTACGGGAGAGAGTACACCGGTGGGCAAGGAAAAAGGCGACGAAGTGATCGGCGGTTCCGTAAACGGTTCCGGCTCTTTGAAGGTGCGCGTCGAGCATACCGGAGAAGACAGCTATCTGTCAAAGGTGGTGGATATGGTGCAGGAGGCGCAGTCGCGCAAGTCGAAAACCCAGCGCCTGGCCGACCGGGCGGCTTTCTGGTTGACCGTTGTGGCGATCACTGTCGGTTTCGGCACCCTGGCTGTATGGCTCTTCGTCGGTCGCCCTTTCGATTTCGCCCTGGAGCGCATGGTGACCGTGATGGTCATTACCTGTCCGCACGCGCTGGGACTGGCCATTCCCCTGGTGGCGGCCATTTCTACCAGCGCTTCCGCGCAAAACGGGCTGCTCATCCGCAACCGGACGGCTTTTGAAAATGCCCGCAAGCTGACCATAGTGGTTTTTGATAAAACCGGAACCCTGACCACCGGCGAGTTCGGCGTCAATCATTTTGAAAGTGTCCGGGACGACGTCGATGATGAAAGCGTGCTCCGGCTGGCGGCCGCCCTGGAGCAAAATTCGGAACACCCTATCGGTCAGGGTATACTCAATAAGGCGGCAGAGCTGGAGCTGGATTATCCCGACGTCGAGGATTTCAACGCCATCACCGGGAAAGGTGTAGAAGCTAAGGTAGAAGAACAATCGGTTAAAGTGGTCAGCCCCGGTTACCTGGAAGAAAACAAAATTTCCATTCCCGACAGCGCCCGCGGTCGCGAGGGAGAAACCGTGGTATTCGTTATCCGGGAAGAGGAATTGCTGGGATTTATCGCCCTCGCCGACCAGATTCGGGAGGAGAGCTCGGAGGCGATCCAGCTGCTGCATGATAATGACATCAAGACGGCTATGCTGACCGGCGACAATGAGTCGGTGGCCAAGACCGTGGCCAAACAGCTCAACATCGATACCTATTTCGCCGAAGTGCTGCCCGATCAGAAGCTGAACAAAGTTGAAGATCTGCAGGGCGAAGGTGAATTTGTCGCCATGACCGGTGACGGTGTCAACGACGCTCCTGCCCTTGCTCAGGCCGATATCGGCATCGCTGTAGGTTCCGGTACGGATGTGGCGGCCGAAACGGCGGATATCATTCTGGTGGAAAGCAATCCGAAAGACATCGCCAACCTGATCCTCTTCGGTAAAGCTACCTACAAAAAGATGGTGCAAAACCTGTTTTGGGCTACCGCCTATAATGTGGTGGCCATTCCGCTGGCGGCCGGGGTACTCTTTCAGCAGGGCATTATGATTTCACCGGCGGTAGGGGCGGCGCTGATGAGTTTGAGTACGGTTATTGTTGCCTTTAATGCCCAATTGCTTAAAAGAAAACTGCATGTTAGTGCGAAAGCGGAGTAAGTAAGCAGGAAGCCGGTTTTTGGGCCTTTATCAACATTCTCATTACGGAGGATAAGCGGAAATAACGTATCTTTATAGCCAACTACCCGGAGTGTTAATCATGGTTCGAAAAGAGAATTGCTTATGATTCGGGAAAATGCAAAGCGAGACATTTTTTTCGAGTTGTCGCTTGCTGTGGGACAATCAATGGACATCGACGACAATTGCCGCCATTTTCTGAAGGCTCTTATTCAGGTAGAAGGCGTTCAGAAGGCCGGTATTTGGCTTAAACGAGAAAACGGAGAGTTGATCAAGGTTTGCGTCCTGCCTGGAGATCAATATTTCGCTTTCGCCGAAAAAAAATGGCTTTCCGTACTGAAAACTGGAGTGCACCGCACTGGTGAAAACTCCAAGGGAAACTTCCGCGATTTTTTCCCGCTGGGAGATCGCGGCATTCTGGTGATCGACTGGGAAAAAGCATTTTCGCCTCTTGGCGATTCAGAATTAAAGGTGCTCAAACGGGTCATTGAAAAGATGGCCTTCTCTCTGGAAGGCTGGCTGTCCTACGAACAACTGAAGAGAACGGAGCAGCGCTTGCTTTCTACCGAACGCAAGCAGCGCCAAATTATCGAAACCTCTCCGGATGCCGTCATCCTGGTTGACGGCAACGCCTGTGTACAGGAGTGGGGGGCCCGTGCCGAACGGCTTTTTCAGCTCCGCCCGGAGGAGGCCATTGGCCATCGCTGGTACAAGCTTGTAGTGCCTTATCGGGACTGGGAGACACAGGACCACCACCTGGAGCGTTTCCTGCGTTTCGGAGAGTTTCCCGTCGAGCAATTCAAGCCTACAGAAATTGTCGCTATTGATCGAGCCGGCCGGGAGTTCGCTGCGGAGATGACCTTTTCTTATCTGAACCTGGAAGGGGAAGCCCACTTCTGCTTGTTTATTCGTGATATTTCGGATCGGAAGGCGTCGGAAGCCGAATTGCTCAAAGCGCAAACCCGGCTGCAGGCGCTGATTTCCAACTTACAAACGGGGATTCTGGTGGAAAATGAAGACCGCCGTATTGTATTTGTCAATCAATATTTTTGCAATATATTTAATAGCGATATTCCGCCTCATGCCCTGCTCGGTCAGGATTGCTCCCTGGCCGCCGAGCGATTTAAAGAACAATTTACGGATCCACACAAATTCGTTAGAGGGATCGATGAATTGCTGGCTGAGCGGAAGCTCAGAACAGGCGAAATATTAAATTGCCGGGACGGGCGTATTTTTGAACGGGATTATATTCCGATCTACGTGGAGCAGGAGTACCTGGGGCATATGTGGCAATACCGCAATATCACCGAGCAAAAGATCAAGGAGCAGGAATTACTAGAGGCCAAGCAAACCGCTGAGGTCGCCAAACAAGCTGAGCGCCGTTTTTTGACCAACATGAGCCATGAGATACGCACCCCGATGAACACGGTTATCGGGATGATATACCTGCTGGATGATACGCCGCTGCAGGAGTCCCAACGTGAATACCTGGAAGCATTGCGCTTTTCTGCCGATAGCCTGATGAATATCATTAATAACATTTTGGATCTGTCAAAAATCGAAGCCGGCGAAATTGATTTCGAAGCACATCCCTTTCATTTGGGAAAGCTGCTGGAGGCCGTACAAAAAAATTATCAACTGGAGTTGAGGGATAAACCCCTGCAGGTAAACCTTTCTGTTGACCCGGCTATAGATTGCCTGCTCATCGGTGACTATACCCGGCTCAGCCAGATTCTGAACAACCTGATGAGTAATGCCGGCAAGTTTACGGAAGAGGGATCAATAAAACTGACAGCACGAATATACGAGGAATTGCCGGAGGCTTACCTGCTGGAGTTTGGGGTCAGCGATACCGGTATCGGTATACCCGTTGAGCAAATTCCCCATATTTTTGAAAACTTCAAGCAGTTGGGAAAGGATACGGCGCGCCGGTACGGAGGCACCGGGCTGGGCTTGTCAATCGTCAAGCAGTTAGTAGAGAAACAAGGAGGACGAATTGAAGTAGAAAGCCGGCTAGGTGGAGGGTCAGTCTTTCGGTTCTATCTGCCTTTCGGCAAAGGAAGGGCTATCGAAAGCCTGCAGCAGGAAGAAATAGTGAAAAAAGAGCAGCTGAAGGAGGCTCCACTGGACCATCTTACCCTTCTGGTTGTGGAGGATGACCCGCCTAGCCAATTACTGATCCGGCGGTTTCTGGACCGCTGGAAGTGCCGCTACCGTGTGGTAGCCAATGAACAGGAAGCTATGGAGCAACTGGAGGCTACCTCTTTTCACCTCATTTTAATGGACTTGTATATGCCTGGATACAGCGGATACGAGCTGGCAGCTAAGTTGCGCTCCACCGAAGGCGGCCTCAACCAGCAAACACCCATCATCGCCTTAACTGCTTCCACCCTGTCGGAGAAGCAAAAGCAGGTGCTGGAGGCAGGAATGAACGATTTACTGACCAAGCCTTTTTCTCCGGGAGCCTTGTACGAACTCATTTTGAAATGGACTGCCGATACCGATAATAAAACGGAAGCAAGAGTAAACGGACATCGCCGCAAAGACACCGTAGTTCCCCTGGCGTCATTCCATTACTTGTATGACTTCAGTCAGGGAGACGAGGAATTCGTCCGCGAAATGGTGGAAGCCTTTCTGGTAGAGACACCGAGAGGCTTAGAGGAAATGAAACAGGCCGAAGCGGAGGAAGACTGGGAACAGTTGTATCAAACCGCCCACCGGCTCAAACCGAGCTTCGAAATGTTGGAGCTGAACGGCCTGAAGCAAAAGCTGGAAGCTTTGGAAGAGATGCTGAAAGCAAAACCGGTAATGCGTAAAGAAGTGAAACAATTGCTGGCGGAATTCTGCAGGCAAAGCCGGGAGGAAATGGAAGAGATTCAACGCAGAGTTGAAGGATAGCAGAAGACCTCAGTAATTTCAGGTTAAGTACTTCCCTAAAAGTAGCACTGTCTGTTTTAGGTGATGATTCAGAGAAAAGTGCGAAGGTTCACTCAAGCTTGTCCAGAATAGCTTTGGAAATACTGAACCTGACCGGCAGGCGATAACGGGTGCGTACCTCAACACCGTTTATTTTACCGGGCTCCCAGTGCAGGTCGTTGATGATCATTTTCCGGATCACATTAAGAGCAGCTTGTTCACAACCGTAACCTATTCTGTTTTTGGCGCGCAGTCCGGTGATTCGACCATCGCGCTCAATAATGAATTCCAGATGTACCACTCCTGAGACGCCGGTTTGAAGTGCCTCTTCCGGATATTCCAGGTGTTGATAGACGAACACACGCAGGGCTTGTTCGGCTGCCCAGCGGCGTTCATATTCGTCCTCTTCTTCCTCATCGAAATAAGGGAAGAAGGGCGCTTCCTCTACCCGGTCGTATATTTTGTTGTAGTTGATGGAATCTAGGATTTCCTGGTTATATCCGGGAGCGGAAGCAGTATTTGCAGTGCCTGCCGCCGGTCCGGGGTCTTCTTCTATGCCCAGTGCTTGCTGTGCAAGAATAAAGGCATTATGAGTTTCAGCATCATCGGCGCCCAATGCTTTGGCTTTTCTCAGAATGGGCAGCGCCTCGGTAAAGTTGCCCAGCCGGACCAGGCAACGCCCCAGCAGACCGGCTGCTTCGTGTTTGTCGGGGGCGCGTATGACCGCCTCGGCAAGTTGCCTGGAAGCTTCCGCAAAACGGCCGGTGGAGAAGAGTATCCGCCCGTAATGAATATAGACAGCGGCATCGTCCGGAGCGGCCCGGATAGCCTCCCGATAATCCGCAAAGGCGCGGTTGAAATTATTCGTACGCGCAAGGAGTCGTCCGCGATGGCATAGCGCCTCCGAATACCGTGGCTTATGATAGACGGCGAGGTTATAGTCATCCATAGCATCCTGAAGGGCTCCCTCCTTTTCGGCCATTTTTCCGCGGAGTAAATAAAGCTCGGCTGCTTGTTTGGCATCCAGCCGCATCAAACCCTCATTGAGAACGAACAGCGCCTTGTCGAAAGCCTGAAAATTCAAATGTAAACGAGACAGCTCCAGATAAAAGCGGGCAATGGAGGGTTTGAGGCCCACCACGCGTTCCATATCGGCCGCAGCACGTTGATGATTTCCCAGTGCCTGATAGGCATAGCTGCGGTACTGAAAAGCCGTCAGCTTGTTAAACCTGTTGTCCGTGAAAGGGGGTGTTTCGAGTTCGAACGCCCGGTCGATGAGATCGACACAAGCCTGATAATCACCGGCTTCGTAGGCGCGCCGGCCGGCCTGTAAACACGCTGAGGGTTGTTGTTCCGGCGCCTGGCCAAGCCACTTTTCAATAAGCATTACCCACCAGTGGGCATAGGTGTTTTGTAAACTCATAGTAGGATCGGTTTTTCTGGGGTAGATAGCTGCTGGGAAAAAATTATTGCAGGGTATATGCTTTTAACAGCATTTTACTAAAAAAAATTGCTTAAAAGCCAACTTTTTAATGGCAACATGCAGGTGGTAGCGGTATTCTTTCACCCTCAGTCGTTTACCTCTCCGTCCTTGCATGTCAGGCAGGAGTTGCTCTATCATATAAATGCTTCATTATCGCATTGTGCATGCCGGAAGCCCAGCGCCGGGGCAGCATCCGGTTCAGCAGGAAATGCGTTAAGCGGTTCGAACAGCCCGGAAAGAGAAACAGCCGGCGCCCGAAATGACGCAAAGCGTATTCCGCCACCGCTTCCGGCGCTGCCGCCTTTGGGCTGATCCAGCTTTGCCGAGGCCGGGTTCCCCGGTAATTTGGTGTATCCACCGGGCCGGGACAGCACACGCTGACATCGAGGTCCGCGCCCCTGAACTCGTAGTACAATCCCTCCGCCAGGTTCCAGGTGAAGGCCTTCGTCGCCGCGTAGGGCGCGACCAGGCGACTGCCCCGCCAGCCGGCCAAACTGGAGAGCAGCAAAATGCCGGCGCGTCGTCCCCTGTGTAAACCCGCGAAGCGATGCACCAGCTGCAGCGGCGTCGCCATGTTGACCTGTATATGGCGGTCAAGTTCTTCCGGCGTATTAGACAGAAAGGTACGGACCGGACCGTAAGCAGCATTGTAAATCAGATAGCGGCAGTTTGCTTCCTCGAGCTTTTCCATAATACGGGCAACGGCTCCGCGGTCCTCCAGGTCCAAACACAAGGAAATGACCTCCAGCTCCCCACTTGCTCCCAATTCTTCTTCAAGCGCCGCCAGCTTCTCCCGGTCCTTATCAATCAGCAGTAAATAAAAGCCCCGACGGGCCAGTCCTTTGGCGAAAGCCGCGCCGAGTCCCTCCCCGGCGCCGGCCACGCAGGCCCAGAGGCCGTAGGTGTGCTTCAGGTTCATCTTATACTTATTATTTCCAGGTCTCCCAGTCATTTTAGACTTGAGTTTGCAGGGGAAGTCTTTGGAACATCTCCTTCGTTGACCCAAGAAAACTTTTTTAACGCAAATAAGGAATTACCCCGATAATTCCTGTTCCTGCTTAGGAAAACACCATTTCTGATAAGGTTTGTTACTATTCACCATCCTGGCTTCGCCAGGAAAGTTTTCAAAAAAAGCTACAGATTACACGGATTTCCCAAAATGATAATCTGTGAAAGCCCGTGTGATCCGTGGCCAAAGCAAGAAATATCGCCCCGTAGCGGCGATACTGAATAGTTGGTGAGGTTTGACCCGGAAAATTCACAAAGAATTTTACGCCCGAAGGGCTGACGAATTGCAAAATTTTGCAATTACCGGGGTTAACTCTGAAACAAGTGTTTGAAAATCAATGATTTTTGATCGTTTGTCGTCATTGTTCATGGTAAGTCCATGAATCATCCGGGTTAATATATTTTTTAGGATAAATAAAAGAGATTAACATGAAAATTTGATTAAATCATATTAAATTTATAATAAATTTAAAGTTCATAAACAAAAGATAATCAGCATGTAGGGGGGTGCGTTTATCCTATATGATTTAAATTACAGTAAAAAAATCATGGATTTTTAAAATAATTGTACTTGCCTCCCCCCGCTATCCCTCTTACTTTTGAGTATCAGTTCTAAAAAAAACTGATCACTACCACACCCGCACCTTACCCAAAAAAGGAAATCAGCACGTTCCCGAATCAATTGCCCGGCAATTGACAGTACCTCTTCTTATCAATCAAAAAAATTGATCCTATGACTATTTTTAACCCAAACAAGAGAATAAACACTTCCGGCCCCGGCTTCGGAGTATTTTGGACTTTTGCCTTATTACTTTCATTCCTCCTGGCTGGCAACTCATTGTTTAGTCAGGAATGTGACGATCAGTACGAAGATAAGCTCGAACTGACCTTCACAGCTCCTTCCGGAGGCACGGCTACCCACACCGTATATTTTAAAGGTGTTACTTACGACCAGGAAAGCTGCCAGTCTACCTGGACCTACTGTGTAGAGAACGGCGGCTCTCCTGAGATCAGTCACTACGTGATCGGAGAGGTGGAAACCTTTTTAGAATGCCTGAACAGCGATGACATCGTCGATGCCGTCACTTCTGCCGGAGGATGTGAAGGGGAGTTGCTCTGTGACCCCGCTTCCAATACCGGATTATGCGGCATCAAATTCGATTGTTCGATCAGCGACTGTGATTGTTTCTCCTTTACGCTGAACGGTATTTACGAAGTAGGCGCCATCTCCTTCGGCATCAAGGCCGGCACCCAAAGTGAGACCGGCACAATCGCCGGGCCGACCTGCGAGACGGCTACGCTGACCTGCGACGACGGCGATCCCTGCACCATCGACGATGTGCTGGATGCCGACTGCAATTGCGCCGGAACTTTTGTCGATGAGGACGGAGACGGCGTCTGCGCCGCCGACGACTGCGACGATAATGATCCCAACCTCGGCGCCACTGCCGAAGACATGGATTGCGACGGCGTAAAAACTGAAGACGACTGCGACGATAATGATCCCAGTATCGGCTCCAACGCCAATGACATGGACTGCGACGGCATCACTTCCGAACTGGACTGTGACGACCAGGATCCCTCCAACACCACTACTGTTCCGGATTGTGATTGCGCCTTCAACCCTCTTCCAGACTGTGATGGCGACGGCACCCCGGATCATGAAGAAGAAGACTGCGATGAGGACGGTATACCCGATGACTGTGAAGAAGACCGCAACGGCAACGGCATTCCGGATGAGTGCGAACCCGACTGCGACGGCGACGGCATCCCCGACAGTGCCGAGATGGATTGCGACGGCAACGGAATCCCCAACGATTGTGAGGCCAAGGACTGCGATAATGATGGTTATCCGGACTCCTGTGAGCCCGACTGCGACGGCGATGGTATTCCCAATGACTGCGAACCCGACTGCGACGGCGACGGTGTGCCCGATGATTGTGAAGATGACTGTGACGGCAATGGCATTCCCGATGATTGCGAAGTGGAGGATTGTGACGGCGACGGCATTCCCGACGATCAGGAAGAAGACAGCGACCACGACGGTGTGCCCGACGACTGCGACATTTGCGAAGGCTACGATGACAACGTCGATAGCGATGGCGACGGTGTGCCCGACGGTTGTGACGAGGGCTGCGTGCTGGAATGCGACGACTGCAAACTCGAAGGTGACTTTGGATCACGAACGACGATTTCCTTCTGCTGCCTGTCGATAACCATAGACAACTGGGTGCGCAAAGACGATTCCGGCGGTGAATACGTCGGCTTTGAAATCGTAGAAGCGACGGTTTCCGGTGAACCGGTAGCCCTGGATGATATCCGGTATATCGTAAAAGCCGGTGGTGAGTGTTACCGGGGTTCCGGCGCCGAGTGGGTCAATCCTAACGGCACTTCGGGCCCTGAAGCCAAAGCGATCTCTCACATTACTTTCTGTGAAAACACTGATCTCTGCGGCATAGAACCACTATTTTGCGATCCCTCCTGCCCGGATTTGACCTCCGAAGAAGATCCCTCAGTGGAACTCCGGATGGCGCCGAACCCCGTCAAGCATACCATTACGATGCACTACCAACTGACGAATGAGCAGGAAGTATCCATCAGCGTAGCGGACATTAAGGGGAACCTGATCATCAGTCAGAAACAGGAAGGAAAGCCAGGAGAAAACGAGCTGCGGCTGAACGTCCGCGACCTCGGCCCCGGCATGTACCACGTGATTTTGAAAACGACAAACGGCGTCGATTACGAGCGATTCATTAAGGTTACCGAATAAGCCAACGGATAAACCCAGAAAGCAACTCAGCAGGTGGCATCTTGTTTCTCTCCGGAGAACAATGATGCCACTTGCTGTTTTAAACCACTCTTTTCTCTACGCTTCTCTTCCTTCTTTTCTTTCACATACGCATTCTCTCTCATCCGGGAAAACATCGATAACGATTCAGAGTTGAGCTTCAACAACCTGGGTTTCGGTGCACTGATCGCTACCGACAGCCTGGTCAAGCCTTTCCCGGCGCTGAAGGACAGTTTTCAACGATAAAAACCCGGCTTTCTATGTACTCTATGAACCTATGTGTTTCTTCTTTCCTATTTCTTATTTTCCACATCGAATCCCTCAGGCCTTTTCCACCGTACCGGCGGCGCCGGCTCCGCGGGCAGTTCGAACTCCGATTGTTCCAGCAGGCGCAGCGCCTCTTCCACGGCGCGTTCCAGCTGCGGGTCCCGGCCTTCGAGAACGGCTTTCGGTTCCTGGATGACCTCGATATCGGGGGCGATCCCCTCGCCTTCCACCGCCCACTGACCTTCCACGTCGAAGAAGCCGCCGCGGGGCGCTACCATGCGGCCGCCGTCGATGAAGGGCGGCGTATCCCAGGTGCCGACCAGGCCGCCCCAGGTACGCGTGCCCACCAGCGGGCCGATCTCCTTGGCGCGGAACATGTAGGGCAGCAGGTCGCCGCCCGAGCCGGCGCGCTCGTTGATGATCATCACCTTGGGGCCCCAGATGCCGGCCATGGGCGTCGTCCAGGGACGCCGGTCATTGGCCTTGCTGTTGAAATAGCCGAGGACGCTGCGCGACATAATGTCGATCATGTAGTCGGCCGCCGAGCCGCCGCCGTTGTTGCGCTCATCGATAACCACGCCCTTCTTGTCCTGCTGGGCGAAGTAGTAGCGGTTGAAGTACTCAAAGCCGCGGCCGCCCGTGTTGGGCACGTAGACGTAGGCCAGCTTGCTTTCCGACAGCTCTTCCACCCGCCGGCGGTTGGCTTCGATCCAGTCCCAGTTGCGCAGCTGAGCCTCACTGGAAACGGGTTTTACCAATACCTCCTCGGCGCCCTCCATGGAAGGCTCGCTGTTGACGGTGATGTAAACGGCTCTTCCGGCGGTTTGCTCGAAGAACTGGTAGGGATTGCTTGGGGCAGTGAGCGCCCGGCCGTTGACGGCCAGCAGGTAGTTGCCCTCCTGAATGCCCAAGCCGGGAACCGCCAGCGGCGCTTCCACGTTCGGATTCCAGCTCTCGCCGGTATAGATTTTGGCGACTTTATAAAAACCGTTGTCTTCCTCCAGGTCACAACCCAGCAGGCCGACCGGCACGCGGTCGATATCCGGCATGTCGCCGCCGCTGACGTAGGAGTGACCGATAGCGACTTCGCCGCTCATGATATCCACCACGTAGTTCAGGTCGCTGCGGTGCTGCACGTGCTCGATCCAGGGGCTGTACCATTCGTAGATCTTATCCCAGGGGGCGCCGTGGACATTGTCGACGTACAGGAAATCGCGCATGTAGCGCCAGCCTTCACGGAAAATCTGCTCGTACTCCGCCCGCGGATCGATTTCTATCTTGACGTCCATCGCCAGCTTGCCGGCGCCGTTTTTGGGCGGGCTCTTGGTTTCCACCAAAAACCAGCCGGCGCCGTTGCGGTAGAGGAGATGACTGCCGTCAAAAGAGGTCACGCCCTCTCTAATGCCCTTGACAAACTCTTCGGCTTTTTGCTTTTCGACGTCGTACTTGTGTAAGGTCGCCCCGCTCTGATTCGGTACGGCTTCGGCGACGAAGACGGTGTTGGGAGGGCCGGCCCACAGGCCGAGGTAATTCCGCCCCGGCAGGTCCAGCGCCACGATACGCTGCATCAAGCCTTCCTGATCGATGCGGACGACGACGCCGTCTTCTTTTTCCTCATCCTCATCCTCCTCTTCTTCCGCTTCCTCTTCTTCCACTTCCACTTCCTCTTCATCGCTTTTCACCTTAACCGGTGACTCCAGGTCTTCTGTCAGCAACATGCAGTACAGGCTACGGTTGACATCAGGATCGTAGGAACTCATGTCGAGCCAGCCGGAATTGAGGCCGTAGTCGGTACTGGCCAGGAAGTAGAGGTACTTGCCGCTCTGGTCCCAGACGGGGGTGATGACGTCGGCCAAGCCGTCGGTCAGCTGGATGCGTTCCTCCGTCTCGACATTGTAGGCGAAGGCCGCCTTGAAGTGGCTTTCCAGCTGGCGCGCATAGGCAATCCATTTGCTGTCCGGCGACCAAACGGGGTTCATGGCGCGGTTGGGGTGGGCGTAGCGGTCGGTATCCACTTCTTTGGCTTCGCCGCTCTCCATGTTCACCACCCAGATGTTATAGTCGGTATCTGTCAGGGCGAGGTACTTACCGTCGGGCGACCAGTCGGGCTCGAAGTAGAAAGTGGCATTGGGTAGGGCGATGCTGCGTTTATTCTGTCCCATTTGATCGGCGATCTGCAGCTGGTACTCACCGCTCTCGTCTGAGAACCAGGCAATCTGATTACCTTTGGGCGACCAAATGGGATAGCGGTCGGCCACGCCGGGCGAGTTGGTCAGGTTGCGCCAGCTGCCGTTCTCCTTGGGAATAGTGAAAATCTCGCCCCGGTATTCAAAGATGGCCCGTTTGCCGGAAGGCGAAATATTGGGATTGGCCAGGTTGGCGGCACTGACGTCCTCCCAGCGGGAGCGGGCGAAGTTCATATCGCCCTTTACATGGATCTCTAACTGCTCCGACTCGCCGGTGAACGGATCGAGCAGGTGCAGGTAGCCGCCCTGCTCGTAGACGATAGCCTCCGGACCTGCGTCGAGGCTTTTGACGTCGAATTGCTGGTGGGTAGTGAGTTGTTCCTCTTCCTTTGTGGCCGGATCGAACATCCAGATATTACTGGCGTAATCTCTTTCCGAGAGGTAATACACCTTGTTTTTGAACCAGACGGGATCGAGGTGCCGCTCCTGGTCCGGCTGCGGGGTGCGGATCAGCTCCTTGCTGTCCATATCCACGATCCAGATGGGCATGGCCTGACCGCCGCGGTAGTTGCGCCATTCGGGGTCCCAGGAGGTGATGGGCACGTAGGCGATGTGCGAGCCGTCGGCGTCGATTTCGCCGTAGGCGGCGCGCGGGATGTCAATAGCTTTAGGCAGGCCGCCATCCAGCGGTACGCTGTAGAACTTATTGGTCTGCGTGGGATGTCCTTCCCTACCCGAGCGGAAGAGCACCTGCCCGTCGGGCGTCCAGCCCTGCACGTAGTCGCCGCCGGGATGCCAGGTCAGCCGCTGCGGCGAGCCGCCTTCGGCGGGCATGACATATACGTCGGTGTTGCCGCCGTACTGGCCGGTGAAGGCGATCCACTGCTCGTCGGGCGAAAAGTGAGGCGTAGATTCCTGTCCCTCGTTGCTGGTCAGTCGCACGGCGTCGCCGCCTTTCCAGCTTACCTGCCAAAGGTCGTTGGCGTAGACAAAAATAATGTGTTTACTGGACAGGGTGGGCTCCCGGAGAAGTTGGGTGCCCTGGCTGAAAATCGGGCTGTTCAGAAAAAGGATACAGCCGAATATTAGAAGACCTCTCATTGGTGTGGTATTTGGTTAGTGATGAGGTCTAATGTACGGAGAGGGAGTGGGAAATGGAGAAAATTACGGGGCAATTTTAAGGACAACCTATCCTGTACCGAATCCTGTCAACGGCCAGACTTCCTCCGGCTGGAGACTTAGAGGTAGCGGCCGTCCGGACTCAACGCCAGAAAGGAAGGGCTTTCCGGGGTCGCAGCTGTGTTTAGCGGCTTGAACCTCCGGTGTTCGCGATCGAAGCTATAGGCGTAGATGCCCTCGCTGCCGCGGACGGAGAAGGTGCCGATGTATATTATTTCTTTTTTGGGCTGTTCTGCCTCGGACCTGCTTTGCGAATGGGTGCACGATTGGCAGGCGTACAGCAGTATCAAAAAAAGCACTGGCAGCGACTGGGTAAGAAGTATATTCTTGCTGCTCATGGTCAACTAGTACACTGTGTACTAGACTTTCCGCTTTCCCAACAACAGCCCGCTGATGATCGCCAGGATCACCGCTCCGAAGAAGAGCGACGAGCCGCTCGTCTCTGTCCAGAACCAATCGAGTGTAACCTCTTTCCAACAAACCGACCAGAGGTTGCCCGTAATTGGAAACTGAGAAGAGGCGACGAATAGCATTACGACGTCGATAAGAATACCCGGCAGGGCCGCCGCCAGCCCCAACAGCAACACCAGCACGACGACCAGCGATTTGAGAACGGCAAATAACAGGCCCGGCAGGGAGATGACCTGGAAGCTTTCCACGGTGATCTTCCCGGTGATCAGACCGAAGATGATGATGAGGATGGAAAAGATAAGAAGACCGGTGACGTATCGTTTCATGCTAGGTGTTTTCTGGATTTGTAACAAATGACTTTCAGCTTCTTCTAACCTGGGCAGCCCGGAGCTTGTTCGGTGTCGCCCGGAAGGCTGATCATCTAAATATACGCATTGTATCCCGGGAAGGTCGACAATGCGGAAGAGAAAATCGAGGCCAAACTCCGGGAACAGCTTGAACACGGCCGCCTCCGGCTGTTGCCCAATGTTCATCTTTACCGATTTTGAAACTGCATAATCCCCCAGTTCAGATACCCTTTTTCCCCGGCCTCCACCCAATGTTTCAAGCCCGTCATCATCCTTTCCAGATAAGCCGCATTCAACTTTTTCACCAGCACCTCATACTGCTCCTTCAGGGTAGTCAAAACCCGGGAATAATGTTTTTCCAATTGCTCCGGAATTTCGCGCACCATCACTTCCTCCAGCCCCAGCTCTCCGGCCAGTTCCCGGTACCGGCGCACCGATCCCATCTCCTCCAGATGGATGCGATCCAGAACGGGCTGCAGCACCCTCGCCGGGCAATCGTCACTCTGCATGGGGTCGGTAAAGATGAACCGGCCACCGGGTTTCAGCACCCTCACTACCTCCCGGAACACCAGTTCTTTTTTGTTGCTGTGCAACAGGGCATCCTGTGACCAGACGAGGTCGAAAGCATTATCATCGAAGGGAATCTGTTCGAAGTTGCCGGTGGTTACGCTGACCAAATGTTCCAGACCGGCCGCACTGGTCTTTTGCTCATTGCGCTCGTTCTCCTTTTCACTGAGGTTGAGGCAATGCACCCGGCAGCCGTATTCCCTGGCCAGTAATCGCGCCGAGCCGCCGTAACCCGCGCCGATATCCAGTACCTCCGTATTTCCATCCAGAGCCGGCAGGCTGTTTGCCATTTCCCGTACCGTATTCCGGCTGGCGGCTTTGATAGGCTGGCCGGGCTCCTGATAGATGCCTATGTGAATATCCTCACCTCCCCAGATACGGTAGTAGAATTCATCGGCCTCTTCGCTGTTGTAATAGTCTTTCGTGATTTGTACCAGGTCTTTTTTTGGCATGTTTTGCTTAAGTTTGATAGTTACTAATTTGTCACCAGGCTAAGCCTTTCCTATCAGCTGAAAAAGAGAAAATATTCATTTTTTTACACAGAAAAATATTTCTTCTGCTATACTGACTCCTTTTCCCGTGAATAACCTACTGTAGAGCAAGAGATTTTTTCTTAAATTGTATGCCCTCGAAAGACCAGATAGAGAGGCAAAATATAGTCCTCCAAGTCCTTGGCAAGTGAATCTTTAACGCATAAATCTGGCTACCTTGAAACAGTTATTATTTTTCCTTCTCAGTTCTATAATCGCTACCTCTACCCTCACCGCCCAGCAACGGGAAACCTACGACTACAACCACTACCAACGCGACATGATACGCCACGGCGTGCAGGCCGTCCTGATGTGCAACGGCTTGTTCACCTCCAACCGAACCATCGAGCAGGTCTTCGCGCAGGAACTGGCCTACCTGCCGCAGCCCGTAGGTACCGCCCGGGGCGGCGATTACAAAATCGACTGGGCGCGTAAAGCGGTGGCCATCGGCGCGGCCGGCGGCACCCCGGTGATGCGCGCTGCCTTTCGCGAGGGCATCGGCTGCGTGATTATGGCGCCCGACCAGACCTTCGAAGATATCGACAGCCTGCCCAAAATCGATATGCCGCCTCCACCCGGTGATCCCGCCGAGATCCTCTGGCCCAACGGCGATCTGATTGAAGATACTTCCATCCCGGATGAGGTGGATCAGGAGGCCCTGGTCGCCGTTTCCCAATGGGCCTTCGAACGCGAATCGCCCGAGCAGGCCACGCTGAGTCTGCTGATCGTACACAAAGGCAAGCTCATCCACGAGCGCTACGCGCCGGGCGTTGATATGGACACCCGCACCCGCACCTGGTCGACCGCCAAGAGTATCGCGGTCACCCTGATCGGCATGCTTGTGGACGAGGGCAAGCTGGCGCTCGACGAACCGCTGGGCCTCGAATGGCTGCCCAGGCACCCGTCGCCGGAAACGGATCCTCGTTTGCGGATCACCCTGCGCCACGTACTCAATATGTCCAGCGGCCTATATCCCGTCGACAGCTACGGTATGGAGTACGCCACCGGTTCGGGCCTCGCCTACTGGGCGGGCGGCAGCTCGGTCAACGGAGCGCTGAACCGGGGGCTGGTCAGAAAGCCCGGCTCCGTATGGGACTACGAAAACTACGATACCATCCTCGGCGTACTCGCCATGAAAAAGGCGCTGGGCGATGAAAAGACCTACCACGAGTTTCCCCGCAAAGCCCTGCTCGACCGCATCGGCATGCGCAACACCCTGCTGAGCACCGACCGCTTCGGCGATTTCATCCTCAGCAGCCAGGTGTATACCAACGCGCGCGATCTGGCCCGCTTTGGCCTGCTGTACCTGAACAACGGCGTATGGGACGGCGAGCGATTACTTTCAAAAGAGTGGATCGACTTCGTCCGCACCCCTGCCCTTTCCACCGCCGAGCGCGGCCACTTCTACGGTGGCCAATGGTGGCTGGTACCGGATGATCGCGATGATGTGCCGAAAAACGCTTACTCCACCGCCGGCAACCGGGGCCAGTACGTCATCGTGGTGCCCACGCACGATCTCGTCATTGTCCGCCGCGGGCTCGATTACGGCCGGCAAGGGTTTAATCGCTGGGATCTGACCAGGGAGGTACTGAAGGCCTTCCCCAGTACGGAGGACGCAAAGGGAGGGCGATGAGTGAGTGGGGTGACTGGCTGGAAGCACGCAGGAATCGCGAAAGTTCACAAAGTAAACAGGCTGGCTGCGCTGATAGTGGGGCGGCACGCAGAAACGCAAAGGGCACAAAGTGAAGGGCCGGCAACGCTGGACTTTCTTCTTACAACGACCTGTTTGCTCCGCGAACTCTGCGCCTCTGCGTGGGCCCTCTCCTGTAAGCATGGTGCGCAAGGCTGACAGCAAGTGGCACGCAGAGCCGCAGAGGTACGCAAAGCTTACTAGACAGCCAAGCTGATTGAAGAGCAAACCAAAGCGTGCCGGGCAGCCTTTGCCGGTAAAGCGGCTATGGCGGCCAAAGGAAAGCACACCCTGGCGCGGCAGCGGCAGGAGGGCCCTTTCAAAACTCAAGGATCGAAGGTGGCGGCGGGGTTTCGTGTAATGCCCTATCACCTCTGTGTGATGCACCAACGACTGTTTTCGCGAAAGCGAAAACCCACTGACCAAGCTCTGTGTTCACTGCATGCTCTGTGGTAAAAATTTCTTCCGGCGCAGGCGGAAAATCCGGAAAAGTTCCCAAAGCTCCCTTACTGCCCCAGCAAAAACTTCAGCAAAAAGATCGTCGCCATCCCCCAGAAAGTACCCGTCGCCATGCTCAGGATGGCCAGCAGGATGGCGTGCGGCATCCACTTCTTCTCGTAGGCGGCCGTCACGGCCGGAGCCGTCGCGATGCCGCCCACGTTGGCCATGCTCGCGATCGGCACCCAGGCGGTGTTGATATTCAGTAGCTTGGCTGCCAGCAGCATGAGGATGAAATGACTGATCAGCCAGACGATCAGAAAGAGGAGAAGGGAGGTTTCGAACTGCACCAGGCTAAACTTCAGCTTCAGCCCCAGGATCGCCATAACGGTGAGGATCAGGATGCCGCCCAGCTTCAGCACGAAATCAAAGTTCCAGGTTTCTATCAAATTACTTAGCAACAGACCGATGATGGACAGGACAATAATCTGCGCCACGAAAGGCATCGGGATCCAATGGGTGAGCAGCACTGCCCCCAGCAGAATACCCGAACAAATGACGGGATGCAACACCTTCGCGTTCCGCTCCGGCGGATCCGGCGGCATGGTCAGGTTGGTGATGCGCAGGCTTCTGTTCAGCCAGTCGCTTTCCTTGATCCCCTGAAACATCAGGATGGTCCAGATATTCACCAGGATGTTGTCCAGCACCAGAATGGTCAGGAAGATGTGCTCGGGGCAGGCCACCAGTTCCTTCAGGACGAGCTGGCTGGTGCTGCCGCCGATCCAGCTGCCCACGATGGGCGGTATTCCTTTCCAGTACTCCTGCTCTACCCACACCCCGGTGATGAGGTGGCTGTCTGGGAGGAAGAAGGCGATCAGTGCAGGGAAGAGGGCTATCCAGCAAGACCCCGACACGAATACGGCGATCGGTTTCCAGCCGATAGCCTTCAACTGCCGGATCGACAGGCTGCTCATCACGGCCACAATGGCCAGTGGGATAAAGTAGGAACGACTGTACTGATGAATATCGGCGCCAGAATAATCCTGCCCGGTCAGGGCGGAAATAGCGGCGGGGATCAGATAGGCCAGCAGGATAGCGGGCACCCAGTTGAAGAAGGCCTGCAGGTACCGGTTTTCCCACTTGTCCAGCAGGTATACGGTTACCACCGTCAGGGCGGAGATGAACCAGGGGATCATGGGCGTTTATTGGTGAACTGACCTGCAAATAACGAATTCTGTTTCTTATTAGCCCGGATTATTCATGGAAAGTCCATAAATAATCCGGGCTAATGCCTCAAGTCATATTTCGATATTCACTGAACGGCCGCTATCGATCGACGCCTTGATCGCCTCAACGATCTGCATATCGATCAGTCCCTCTTCTCCCGAAGCCGCCACCGGCGTATCCTCCAGGATATTTTTTGCAAAAGCATCCATTTGTGTAATCTGCTGGTACTCGGGAACGGTGAACTGCTCCTCCTCATTGCGGGAGCGCAGGGTCAGCTCCGCACTGGCGTTGAAAGCCGGGGAAAGCTCGAGGTATTGATTCCCGCGCGCCACGTGCAGGCGGTCGACGTAGGCGGAGAAGCTCACCGTGGAATTGCAAATAGTTTGGTCTTCGAACTCCAGTTGCCAGGTGTAGCTGCCATAGATATCCTTGAAGAGTTCCGGATCGTCCTTAAAGGCCTGCGCCTTCACCCGGACGGGCATGCTGCCGGCTGCCCGGCGCGCCGCCTGGATCGCGTAGGGCCCCAGGTCCATCAGCGCGCCGCCGCCGCCTTTATCCTTGTCGATGCGCCACATGCCGGGGCGGGCCATATCAAAGCCGAGGCTGGCTTCGATAAGCTTGATACCGCGGTCGAAGGGTTCCTGCGAGCGGCGCATGAGTTCCAGGTGATGCGGCTCGTAGAATAGGCGGTAGCCGATCTGCAGTTTGCGGCCGGCGGTTTTGGCGGCTTCGATCATCGCCCTGCATTCCGCAACGTTCATCGCCATCGGTTTTTCACAGATGACGTGCTTGCCGGCTTGGAGTGCCCGAATCGTGTATTCGGCGTGCATGAAATTGGGCAGGACAATGTAGACGATATCAATGGCCGGATCAATGGCCAACCGGTCGAAAGTCTCGTAGTTGTACGTGTGCTCGGGCAATACGCCGTACTCCTGCTGCCAGCTCCCTTCTTTTTCGGGGGTGCCGGTGACGATGCCCCGCAGTTCGCAGTATTGCGTATGTTGCATGGCCGGGCCGAGCTGACGGGTCGCGTAATTGCCCAGGCCTACGAGGGCCACGCCGAGTTTGTCGTCGGGGGCAGCGCAGGCGGCTTCCAGAGGAAATAAAGAGAAGGCAGTTCCAAGAATACCGATGTTTTGAATGGCTTGACGCCGGGTGATAGGGTGCATGGGTAAGTAATTTAACAGATTATTGGACAGGAATAAAAGTAGGGAAATTTAATCTCTGAGCAGGTCGAGGTTTGGTCGAATGGAAGACAGGATAGATAGTAAACTGACATCTTTCGAGATCATAAGCCAGGGCGCGCTGGGAAAGTGCCCCCCGGCGCGCCACCGGCGGGAGGGTCTTTCCCCGGCTCCCCTGCCTTTTTACTATCCGCGATACTGAGTACACTGTCAAATAAGTAACTTTCCTATTTGAGGCCTATTGTTTTCGTATCTTTTCCGATTCCCTCAATCAAAAACTCAATTCATTTGCCCATGCAAAAGAAACAATTGACCTTAATCTTTTTTGGACTGCTGATTTCCGGTTTTGCCTTCGCCCAGCCGGCAAAGCCCGACCCTGATGTGGAAGAAGCCGCGGTGATCGACAAGCTCGAAGCAAGTATGCCGGACTACACCGGCATCGCCATGAAAATCTGGGAACTGGCCGAAGTCGGATACCAGGAATACGAGAGTTCCAAGCTTTTACAGAATAAGCTCAGGGAAGCCGGTTTCGACATCGAGACGGGCGTCGCGGATATTCCCACCTCCTTCATCGGCAGTTGGGGAAGCGGCGAGCCGGTCGTCGCCATCCTGGCGGAATTCGATGCGTTGCCGGGTGTATCCCAGGCGGCGGTTCCCTACCGGGAGGAAAGAGAAGACTGCAGCGCCGGGCACGCCTGCGGCCATCATCTTTTCGGCGCCGGATCGGTAGCAGCGGCGGTAGCCGTCAAGGAGTGGATGCAAAGCGAGTCGGTCGAAGGCACGATTCGCCTGTACGGGACGCCCGCGGAAGAAGGCGGCGCCGGCAAGGTATACATGGTGCGCGCCGGGCTCTTCGAGGATGTTGATGCCGTGCTGCACTGGCACCCATCGAGCAGCAACGGGGCGGACGCCCGCTCCTCGCTGGCCAACAAATCGGCCAAATTCCGCTTCTACGGCAATGCCTCCCACGCTGCCGTAGCGCCCGAGCGCGGCCGCTCGGCCCTCGACGGCGTAGAGGCGATGAACGATATGGTCAACCTGCTGCGCGAACACGTGCCGATGGAGACGCGCATCCACTACGTCATCACCAGCGGTGGCGAAGCGCCGAATGTAGTGCCCGAGTTTGCTGAGGTGTTCTACTACGTCCGCAATCCGGAGGCCGATAATGTAAAAGAGATATTCGAGCGGGTCGTCAAATGCGCGGAAGGCGCCGCGATGGGCACCGAAACGCGCATGGAGTACGAAGTAATCCACGGCCTCTACAACCTCATGCCTAATGAGACGCTCTCGGAAGTGATGTATCACAACCTTCAGAAGGTAGGCGGCGTGACCTACAACGAAGAGGAAACGCAATTTGCCAAAAAAATTATGGAAACCTATGATGCCGGCAAACTGACGCCCGCTTCAGCCGAAACAATCAAACCTTATGCTGTACAATACAAAGGCAGCGGCGGCTCCACAGATGTTGGAGACGTCAGCTGGGTCGTGCCCACCGCGGGTATGAACGCCGCCACCTGGGTGCCTGGAACGGCGCCGCACTCCTGGCAGGCCGTCGCGGCCGGCGGCACCAGCATCGGCGCCAAAGGGATGATGGTCGCGGCCAAAACGCTGGCGCTGACGGCAATGGACCTCTTCCAGAACCCGGAGCTGGCTACTCAAGCAAAGCAAGAGCTGACCGAAAAGCAAGGGGAAGGCTTCCGGTACGAATCCCTGCTGGGCGACCGGGAGCCACCGCTGGATTATAGGAAATGATACTGGATGCTCGATACTGGTGGGCCAGCATCAAGCATCCAGCATCAAGCATCCATCCAGCATCACTTCAACTCAAACACCACCACCGAAAAGGGCGGCACCGTTGCCTCCAGCGTATTCCCGGCTGTTTTGAACTGTTCGAATACAGCGGATTTTACGCGTTCGGGCTCTTCAAAAGTGTTGTGGTCCTGGACGCCGGCTGAGGTCAGGATTTGGGCTTCCGCTGAGGAAAAGGACATACCCCGCAAATCAATTGAAATGGTTTTCGACACTTTGGCATCGATATTAACGACAGAAACATGCACCGCTCCCGCATCATCTTTCGAAGCGGAGACGGAGAATGCTGGTAAGCTTTCATTACCCAGCTCATAGGTTTCGGTTTCTACTTGCACCGGCAACATCAGCGCGTCCTGGTGGACGTTATACATTTTCATGACGTGGTAGGTAGGCGTCAGCAACATCTTTTCCTCATCGGTGAGGATGACGGCCTGCAGGACGTTGACGGTCTGAGCCAGGTTGGCCATCTTGACGCGGTCGCAGTGATTGTTGAAAATGTTGAGCGTAACGCCGGCGATCATGGCGTCACGCATGGTGTTTTGTTGATAGAGGAAGCCGGGGTTGGTGCCCGGTTCCACATCGTACCAGCCGCCCCATTCGTCGACGATCAGGGCGATGCGCTTCCGTGGGTCGTATTTGTCCATGATGGTGGTGTGTCGCTGCACCAGCTCTTCCATACGCAGCGCCCGTTGCATGATGGTAAAGTACTGCTGCTCTGAAAAGCCGGTAGCCGGTCCTTTGTTGTTCCAGTCGATCACCGAGTAGTGGTGCAGTGCGACACCGTCGAGCATGTGATGCGGGATATCGCGCATCATGACTTCCGTCCAGTGGTAGTCACCCGAGCTGGCGCCGGAGGCGATGCGGTAGAGGCTGCCGCTGTTGGTCCAGTCGCTCATGAAGGTGGCGTACTGGCGATAGATGTTAGCGTAGTATTCCGCGGTCATATTGCCGCCGCAACCCCACATTTCGTTGCCGACGCCCCAGTATTTCACGCTCCAGGGTTCCTCCCGGCCGTTTTTTCTTCTCAGGTCGGCCATCGGGCTGGTTCCGTCGTGGTTGACATACTGAATCCAGTCGGCGAGCTCCTGCACCGTCCCGCTGCCGACGTTGGCCGACAGGTAGGGCTCGGCTTCCAGCCACTCGCACATATTCAGGAATTCGTGGGTTCCGAAGCTGTTGTCTTCCGTCACCCCACCCCACCAGGTATTGACGATGGTGGGCCGCTCGGATTTGGGGCCGATGCCGTCCTTCCAATGATAGGTATCCGCGAAGCAGCCGCCGGGCCAGCGCAGGTTGGGAATTTTCATTTCTTTCAGGGCTTCGATTACATCGGTGCGCACGCCGGCGCGGTTGGGAATAAGCATATTGTCCTCTCCAACGTAAAAGCCGCCGTAGATGCAGCGGCCGAGGTGTTCGGAAAAATGACCGTAGATGTGGCGGCTGATGCTATCCTTACCGAGGTCGGCATTGATGACGGCGGTGTTCTGGGTGTAGACTTGAAGGAAGGACAGCAGAAAGAGGACAAACAGAATGAATTGGTTTTTCATTACTTCAGGTGTTTATTACTTATTGACGCGGTGACACGGAGTCACCCCGTCAATCAACCAGGAAAAAGTCATCATCCGCCGGAACAAGAGAAAAAACTTAATCCTGATTAATTGACGGACTTATTGACGGGGTTTGACTGGTTCTCCTGATCGTTCTCCAACCGCTGACTGCTTCAGTAATTTTCCATCAACTGCTTCACAGTACCATCCAGCATCACCTTATTTTCGGCCACGTAATACAACCCCGCTTCGTGCAGGGCCCGCAGGTTGCCGGGACAGATATTATCGATCGCCTGATCGGCCTGGTGCAGCCCGGGATTCAGGCGGATGTAGCGACCGGAGGTATCTTCAAAGAGGTCCTGGAACTGCTGGTGATCAGTTATGAATCCTAAATTGCAATAATGGCAGGGGATTTGGAACGCCGAACGGGTAGGTGGGAAGATAGAGGGGGTAGTCGGCGAAGAATGTGGGATTTGTGGTCAATGGGTGATTACTCTTCTTTTCGACTACCCTCTGGAGGTTTCGAAAAATCCACTTGCTGATAAATCATTTTTACAGTAGGTTAGAAATTGGCTGGTGGCGGGTAAAACCGGCCACCAGCAACTTATCTAAAATAAGCTCGCTACCAGCGTAACTAACCCTAGTGCGCCGGGAACTAAATGCTTACAGGAAATCGTAGAAGAGAAGCGCCTGGTTGCGCAGGTAGATCGGACATTTATCGCTCCTGAATGACTTGAGCGAGCGATGATCCCCGCTCCGGAAAATCAGCACGTACAGTGCAGAAGAGGAGGATAAACCATGAAGCCCGGAGGCGGGGTCATCAAAACCGTGAAAATCACCAGATTCTTCTGCTCCTTTTTCCAGGCTGGCATCGGAGATCTCTCCGATAATGATGACCAGTTCTTTCTCACCCAGCCACGAGCTGGCCAGTGCAACATTGCCTGCTGCTCCAGCGAGCGTCAGCAAAATCAGTATGAGTAAATTCCGGATCATCATTTAGAATAACAAGTGCTAAAGTACTTTTGATTCCAAATCAATATCAAATTTAAGCGCTTTTTTAACTAAAGTTTACCATCTGCCGTAATTAAGCTACCCCCTCCCGACAAAAGGCATTTTAGTGGCCATGACAGTCAGGGAAAGCACATTGGCGTCCAGCGGCAGGCCGGCCATATAGAGGATCGCATCGGTAACGTGGTCTACGTGGATGGTCGGTTCGACGGCCAGGGAGCCATCGGCCTGGGGAACGCCCTTTTCCATTTTTTCCGTCATATCGGTAGCGGCATTCCCGATGTCGATCTGGCCGCAGGCAATGTTGTACTTCCGCCCGTCCAGCGCAGCCGATTTGGTAAGGCCTGTAATGGCGTGTTTGGTCGCCGTATAGGGCGCCGAATGGGGACGGGGCGAGTAGGCGGATATCGAACCGTTGTTGATAATCCGGCCGCCCATCGGACTCTGGCTTTTCATCAGTTTGAAAGCTTCCCGGATACACAAAAAGGCGCCGGTCAGGTTCGTACGGAGGACCCGCTCCCAGTGGTCCGGCGATAAATCTTCCAAAGGTACGCCCGGCGCGGTGATCCCCGCATTATTGAACAGCAGATCCAGCCTCCCGAATGCTTCCCTGGTTTTAGCAAATAAAGCCTTTACGGATTCCGGTCTGGTTACGTCCGTTGGTACCGCCAGCGCATGGGAGCGATTCTTCTTCGCGGCTTCGGCGGTTGCCTCCAGCGCTTCCCGCCGGCGCCCCGCCAGAACCACTGCGTAGCCTTTCTCCAGCAGTCCCAGAGCTGCAGCCCTGCCGATGCCCGAACCGGCGCCCGTAACGATCGCGATCTGCCTGTCTGAATTCATGATTTTAAGTTTTAGTAACGGTTTTCACGCCAATTCTTCATCGATAAATGCTGTAATAACCTCCCCAATAGATTCATCCTTCTGGAACCCCATCGCGAGCGCCCGTTGGGGAACAAAATGTACCGGCCAGGTCATAACGATGCTTTGAATGAACGGGTCCGGCTGCCAGTCGATCAATTCAACCGTTTCTCTGCCGGCTATGGCTTCCAGCGTCATGACCATCTCCTCTACTGAAGTGCTAAGCCCCGGTAAAGTGACGATCCGGCTGGAACCGAAAGCTTCGGCGGGTAACTGAGCAGCGTGGATAAAGTTTCGGATCACCTTTCGAGGGGAGAGTATCCAGATTTTGGTATCCCGGCTTACCGGGCAACTGGCTCTTCGTTTTTGTAAGGGCTCCCGGATGATGGAACTGGCAAAAGAAGAAGTAGCCGCATTGGGTTTTCCGGGCCGCACTACAACGGTCGGAAGCCGCAATACGCGACCGTTCACGAAACCTCTCCGGCTGTAGTCGTTGATCAGTAGTTCTGCTATTGCTTTTTGGGTGCCGTATGAACTCTGCGGCACCGGCGCCGTGTAGTCGTAAACCGTTTCGATCCATTCCCCTCCGAAAACGGCGCCGCCGCTGGCGAATACCAGCACCGGTTTCGCCTTCAACTCCCGGCATATTTCGAGCAGCTGGAGCGTAGCGTGCAGATTGACCTCCATGCCCAGGTCAAAATTCTTTTCCGCCTCCCCACTGACGATGGCCGCCAGGTGGAAAACGACGTCCGGTGCGGGTTGGAGTAAGGATCGCATGAACTTCCCGTCGCGGATATCCCCTTTCACTATTTTCAGTCGTTCATCATCAGGCAAATCGGCCTGAGTTTTATCGAAAACGACCAGCCTGGTAATCTCCTGGGGCGACTGCCCGTCGAGGGCAAGCACTCCTTCTTTCAATAATTTTAATGCCAGCTTTTTGCCTAAAAAACCCGCAGCGCCGGTGATCAGGATACGCATAGGTACGATTAAAATTTATGGCAATTCGCGAATTTGCCCGGTAGAGAGTAGATGGATTTGGGTAGAGAGATCATTCAGTCCGGTGGCTATCATCTCTCTACCCTCTACCCTTATCTCTCTACTAATTAATATGGCAACCTAAGGCAAAATTTAGTCATTCTAAATTCTAAAATGGAGTTTTGCATCCCGCTTTTTCCGCCTTCCCATTTCTCATTTCCACTTCATTTTGCCGTCCATCCTCCATCCACCGTCAGGGTCGCTCCCACCACATAGCTGGCGGCCTCGCCGGCCAGGAAGATCGCCGCGCCCTGGATTTCGCGCAGCTCGCCCCAGCGGCCCAGCGCGGTAGCGCCAACGATGAACTTTTTAGCTTCTTCCGTATCAGCGATCGGGATATTCATCTCCGTCAGAAAAGGGCCGGGGCAGATGGCATTGACATTGATATTAAAGGGCGCCAGCTCGAGGGCGAGGGCCCGCGTCATCTGCACGACTGCGCCTTTGCTGGAAGTATAGGGCGTGCGGTTGGCCAGTCCGACCAGTCCCAGTGTGCTGGCCAGATTAATGATGCGTCCGCCGCCGGCTGCTTTCATATACGGAACCACCGCCCGGGAGGCCAGCCAGACGCCATTGGTATTCACTTCCATGACTTGCTTGAATTCGTCATAAGACAACTCATCGATGGCCCCGCGAATGTTGATGCCGGCGTTGTTGATGAGGATGTCAAGGCGACCGAAGGATTCCATTGCGGCTTCGGCCATGGCTTCCATCTGTGCCGGCCGGGTGACATCAGCCTCGAAAGCAAGGGCTTCCGAATCATATGAGGCCGATAATTCCTTAGCTGCCTTTTCCCCTTCTTCCAGGTGACGGCTAACCAGCATGACATCCGCTCCGGCAGAAGCGAGGCCGGCGGCCATCGCGAGGCCCAGGCCTTTGGATCCTCCGGTGACGACGGCGGCTTTTCCGGAAAGGTCGAATTGCTGGATGCCTGGTAAGGGTTGAGTTGTCATATTTGAATGATTTTTAAAGGTCTTTGACAAAAGTAAATTGTTAGCCAGGCAAGAGAGCCCGAAAACCTTAACCCGGATTATTCAGTCGCCCCCTCAGGGTTCCCCCCAGCCGCCTACCTTCGAGCATCCAGCACCCAGCCCCTACCCCAGCTTATGTCCGCAGTTCGGGCAAAAGATGCCCGCGGCTTCCAGCTTAAAGCCGCAGGCGGGGCAGAAGTTGAGCTGTTCCGTTCCGGAAGGGCTGACCTGTTTCATTTCCGTTTTCCGTTCCAGCACGCTTTGGTAATCGCCTGCGTCGGTCCATTTAAACAGCTCGCTGGCGCGTGCTACGGCCCATAAGTTGTTTTTAAAGAGAAACTTGAGCACCTTATCGAAGGTCTTCTCGCTGAAGCCTTCGAATTCGCGGGCCTGGTTGACGAAGTCGTCGAGGTTGAAAGTATCCCAGTAGTTTTTCGGCAGACCGGCCAATTTGGCCATCATTCCGGTTACGACGGTAATATCCTGGCAGGCCAGCAGGCCGGCGCGGTCAGCCGTATATTCGGCCATCTGCATCCAGTAGAAGAGGGTGTAGCGTAGACCGATAGAAACGAGCCCGCCGATGCCCATGGTGATGCCCGAGAACGCCTCCGCCAGTTCCGGCAGGATGGAGCCGATTTCCTGGTAGAGAATGTGGCGGCTTTTGATATGTCCGATTTCCCGGCCAATGATAAAAAGCAGTTCCTCATCCGACAAGTCTTCCACTGCTTCGGAAGCGAGCATAATCATAGGTCGTTCGACGCCCAGGGTGAACGCTTCCAGGCCCTCCGCCCGGTATACGTAAAGATCAGGGATGTCGGGCAAGTTGAGGATACGGCAGGCTTCGTGTAGCAGACCGAAGAGTTCCGGCATGCTGCTGGGAGTCAACTTCAGGCTGTTGCCCGTGAATTGCAGCTTCAGAATCCGTTCGATACCCATCTCGTAGAACTTCTTGACCACCATATCGAGGCCCTTGGTGCGTTCCAGCGTATCGAGGGCCCGGGTATCGAAAGGGTGTTCGTATTCCCTGGGGTGCAGATTGGTCAGTGCTTTCAGCTCCATAGTGGCTTTTTACCTTCGGCCACCTGGTAGGCGTCGATCATGGACCAGATCCAGATGGGGAGGACCAAAAAGGGGACGATAAAGACCAACAGCACGGCGCCGCCTAGCATGAGCGCCCCCTTTTTGGTATCGCCGTTGTAAAACTGTCCTACTCCGGTGAGTAGAAAGGACAGCCCCGTGGCCAGCAGCGGCGTTTTGTCCCGGGCGTAATTACCCGCTTGAACCGGTCCGCTCTGGCTGGAGCTGGGCGAACGGTAGGCGCTTTGGCGGTCGCTGTCGGGCTCCGGATCTGTCATTGTGCGTTGGGTGGTGACCGTTAGTGCATTGCCACACTGAACACAGAACTTGGATCCTGTTTTGTTTTGATTTCCACAATTTGTACAGAACATGGTATTTGGGTTTTAGTCTCTAAATTTGGTTTTTTTCAATCTACAAAGACAATCCCGAGATTCGCGGCGGCGCATCACTCGCCGGGAAGAAAATGCGCACGTAGCCCGGCATGCCGCCGTCGGGACGAAGCCTGCCCAGCGTATATTTAATTTCCTCACCTTCTTCTTTATTGGATAAGAAGCCGAGGCTGCGGCGGCCGGTGTCTTTCTTTTCTTCCACCTGGAAGGGTTGCTTATAGAGATGCAGGCGTTGACAGGCGACCTCGACGTTGTGTTTGCGAAAGCCTTCTTCCAACTGTCCGTTTTGCAGCAGCGTATGATGAATCAACTCTGCCGTCGCGGAACTATCCGCTTGCGTACCGTAGCAGGCCAGGCAATCCAGCAGGCCCTGCAGCAGGATTTCTGCTTCCTGTTCCTTGTCGCTTTCGGCGCGCTCCTCAACAGCTTCCGGCCGTTTTTCATCACCGGCCGGCGCAGCTTCTTTTACGGAAGCCTTAGCCTTCCGGATTTGCTGGCGGCCGTAATCGATTAAGTCATTCGCCACCTGATTGACCTTCCGCTCCAGGCGCTCCTTAGCGGAGAGAAACTCCTGGGCGATGCCCTGCAGTTCCACTGCGATATTTTTAAAAGCTTTATCCTCGTTTTCCCAGTGGCTGCTGCGAATGGGATGGCCGCCGGCAGGCAGCGGTTTGAGGCTGGCCAGCAGGTCGAGCTGCCAGAGGCAATCCCGCAGGATAACCGGAATGATTTTCACCTCGCCCCGCTTTTGCCGTTCGAAGGCTTCGCGGAGTTCCTCTTCGTATTTGTTATAGCAATCGGGCGCCAGAAAGTTGGCGCTGATGAGCAACAAAATCACGTGGGCTTTGTGCAAATATTCGCGTTGCACTTCCGGCACGCTGGCTCCGGGATCGATCTTGCCGTCGTGCCAGACATCAATGTAGCCCTGACGCTGCAGCGAACTCAGATGGCGCTCCAGCTCGTTCTTGAGCGATTCGTCCTCTTCAGCGTAGAGGAGGTACAGATTGATATTGCCGGGGCGGTCCTGCATGGGTGTACGGTGTGCAAAAGTTATCGTTGCAGTTCGTTTGGAATCATAAGGTAGGAAAATGCGGGGTTTAACGCAATATTAAAGCGGTATTCCATCTAGAATAAGCTCGCAAAGTGGCTTTTATATCCTGATATTCCGGTTGCTCATTGCCCATCGATCAATAATCCCATCAGATAAATATCGTAAAACTTGCCGTCAAGACAGGTATCCCTCCGGATACACCCTTCCTTTTCAAAGCCGAAGCGCTCGTATAGGCGAATGGCATTGGTATTATTGACAAGCACCTTCAGGTTGAGTTTGCGAACCAGGCCGGAAGCCTTCGCCCAGTCGATCATAGCTTCCATCAAACGGGGTCCGATGCCTTTTCCCCAATAGGCTTTCCGGACGGTGATCCCGAATTCTCCATTATGCCGGAGTCGCTTTTTCGGGCTACCCTCCACGTGGAGCAGACCGGCGATCTCACCGTCCATTTCTGCGATAAGGGCCACCTGGTTGGGGGCCTGATGGCTATTCTCGATGAAGGCCTCTTCATCTTCTACACTCAGGTTGAACTCCCCGGGGCCAAAGGTGAGAAAGTCGGTTTCTCCGGCGACGGTTTGTACGTAGTCGAGCAGGGCGGAGGCATCCCGCTTCTCTGCTTCCCGGATAAGCAGCGATTCGCCTGTTTTGGTGCTCAGATGCCGGGGGAATAGGTCAGTCATGGTTATAGGATTAGTCAGGTAGTAACCGCACCATGATATCCTTGAAGTACACCGTACTGCCCGGGTCGTGTCCCTGCAATGCGATGGTTCCGCTGGAAAGCAGGCGTCCTTTCATCCCTTCGGGGCGCTCCGGATTGTCGGGCTCGGTGTAATCCACCACCTTTTTACCGTCGATCATCACCCTGACGTTTTTTCCATTGACGATGATGTGCTGGGTAAACCACTCATTATCCTTGGCGGGCGCCTCACGGACGTCATCTACGGCATAGAGGCCGCCGGTGCGCCGCCAGTCGGTATGGCTGTTGTTAACTTGCACTTCGTAGCCTTTGGACGGCCAGCCTTCGTCCTGGTATTCGGTGTGGAAGTAGATGCCGGCATTGGAGCCGGGCAGGGTCATCACCTGTGCTTTAAATTCAAAGCTCTTAAAATCATGATTGGCCACCACACCGTCATAGAAGAGGTGGGCGCGCGGGCCGTTGGCTACAATAGCGCCATCCTCCACTTTGAAGGTTTCGGGATTTTCGCTGACCCGCCAGCCGTTGAGGGTCTTGCCGTCGAATAGGGAAATCCATTCATCGCTGCCTTGTTTTTTGGAAGTGGCGCAGCCGGCGAGAAGGCCGGCTGTGAGAAGGAGCATCAGCAGGTTGTTCATAGATGACAGATGGTTTGGGCAATGAATATACAAAATTCATCCAATTTTAAATTTCCAGGTTCACTCAAAACAAAGGCAGAAATGCCCTTTCAAAACACGCAAGTAATTGATTTATAATGCTTTAAGCTCTAGCCTATGCTCCCCAAAGCGAACAAATGTTCCAAAAAACGAGGTTCCATTTAGCCACAGGTATTCCAATTATTGAAAAAGACAGGCTATCCTCCTGCCCGGTCTTGACGGTATCTTATTCCGAAATAACACCTGTATAACCAAAACCCTCAATTACAATCGGACGGTGAGGAAGCCCCGGATTGCGGGCATATTGATATTTTCCTGGCCAATAAACTATCCTTAGCTTCCCTTTTCTAGGATCTCCTTCACCCGCATCGCCACGATGCGTTCCTCACCGGGATTCATCATCCAGGTGGTGATATCGAGCGACTCACTGCCGCCCACCGTTTCAATGGAGGGATGGCCGTTGCGAAGCGACTCGCGGGCTTCGCCGGGCGTTATCCTGACCTTGCGCTCGTCCCAGCGGAGGCGCAGGGAGGGCACGTGGTTGGCGATGTCCGGCACGTGAATTTCCGGCTCTACACCCGGGACGCTGCCGGCGGCGTCGGCGATGAGCTGAATCTGGGCTTCCCATAATTTCCAGTCGGCCTCGTGATCGTGATTGACATAGCGTTCTACGGCGATGGTCATGCCGAGGACCTCCTCCTTGTTGACCTTCATGCCGCGGCCGATGGTATTGCCGCGCGGCGGCGCGTGCAGGCGGGCGGCGGCGATCAGGTCCCGGCGTCCCAGCAGCAGGCCGGCGCTCTGCGGCCCCCGTATGCCCTTGCCGCCGGAGAAACAGACCAGATCAAAGCCCATGTCGGTGTACTTCCACAGGTTTTCCACCGGCGGCACGTCGGCCGCGCAGTCGTTCATCGTCGGAATGCCGTATTTTTTGCCGACCTCAATCCATTCTTCATCCTTGATTTGGCCGCGGTTGTTGTTGGCGTTGAGGAACCACAGCATCGCCGTCTGATCATTGATAGCGGCTTCCAGTTCGCGGCGGTTTTCGACAAAAATGATCTTCACGCCGCAGTTGCTCAGATAGGCATGGTCTTCGGTGCCCCAGAAAATATGCCCGTGGATGTCGATCAGGCCGGGGGTAATGTACAATCCGGCGGCATCGATTTCCTGACCAGCCTCATCGACGGAGAGCTTCTCGGCTACTTCTACGATCTTACCGTCGTCAATAGCTACATCCATGACGCCGTCAATTTCATTGCGGGGGTCGATGACGTGGCCGTTGCGAATGATGAGATCAATGGATTGGGCGTCGCTAAGCGGATTTCCCGAAAACAGGAATAGCGGTAGCATCAACAGGTAATACCTGCTTTCGAAAGGGTTTAGACAGGTGGTTCTTAGCATGGTCTGGCAACAGTTTTAAATAAAACTGATCTTTCATCAGTAATTATAGACGCCAGACAACGGCCCTTTCCCCTAATCCTGAAATTTTGATCCTCAACTCTACTAAAGGTGAAGCCACAGGGATTTGCCTAACCAAACACAAGGCTAAATTACATTCCTTAATCAGTCCCGGGCTCCACATTCCAAAGGTACAGCGCCTGTACTTTCGGCTCCTTTTCCGGAGAAAGAGAGAAGAAAACCTGCACATCCTTCTGCTCTCCGTGCATCAGGAAAGTGCCCCTTAATTGGTTCTGGGGCCTGAGCGGATCGACGGCGGTAATCACCCCGGCCGCTTCCAGCACTTCGCGGGCGTTTTTCATGCGCAGTTTCCTGGACTGGTCCAGGTAAAAATTGTCTGCCAGGATTTCCTCCCCCAATTGTTCATCCCAGGTGTTGAGCAGTGCGCGGACCTGCTCCGTCCGCTTTTTGAGAATAGGTGATGCAGGAATGGCTCGTGGTTCAATGTCGCTTTTTTCCAAAATCACCTGCATAGCTTCGGCATTGGCCTGGCCAGTAGAGGCGTAGGTTCGGTTACTAAAGGAAATGATGCCAATTCCGTAATCCGGAAAGAAGCGGTATTCACATCCATAGCCGGGCAGACCACCGCTGTGGCTCACCCGGGTCAGTCCCTCGCAGTCTTTTCGGATACCCAGTCCGTAGCCGTAACCTGAGAGGATGGGACAGGGCTCCCCCTCTGCGTCTGTTGCCCCTGCGTATAAGCGGGGCATGGTGGGCACCTGCATCTCCCTTACCGTACTCCGCTTTACCGGTCCGGTTTCCGGATCGCTCCGGGGCGGCCAGGCTGATAAATGAAAAGCCACGTATTTACTGAAATCATTCAGAGAGGTAATCATCCCGCCGATGGCGCCGAAAGCGCCGGTGTGCAGCATCGGCTCCTCCTTCCACTGTTCTTCCTCCCAGCGGTACCCCTGCGCCAGCAGGTTATCCGGCACCTCCTCGTATTCCCAGTAAGTATTCGTCATGCCCAGCGGCAGAAAGATCTCCTCGGTAATGTAGCGCTGATAGGGCATCCCGGCCACCTTGCTGATGATCGTCCCCAGCATGGCGTATCCCAGGTTGCTGTATTCGTACTGGTAGGAAGGAATATTGGAAAAGGAAAGGCCGCCGCTGATCAGCTCCATGAATTCCTGATCACTGTCTTCCAATTGCCGGTCGGCCCAGGGGTTATCCTCTGGGAAACCGGAGGTCATTGTCATCAGGTTTTGAATGGTGACCAAAGGCGCATCCCTGCTCAGATATTCCTGACCGGCAAATCCCGGGATGTACTTTGCTACCGGGTCCAGTAAAGATAATTTCCTCTCATCCCGCAGCTTCAGAATAGCCATGGCTGTAAAACTCTTGGTCATGGAAGCGATGTGGAATCCGGATTCCGCCGTTACTGGTTCTCCGGTATCCAGGTTGACGAGGCCGGTTGCACCAGAGAAGACCAGGGAGTCATCGACGACAATACCGTATACCAGCCCTGGATAGTTATTCTCTTCGGCGTGCCGCCGGAAGATGGCGTCTACTTCAGGAAAGGTGCTTTTAATTTTTTCCAGCCGTTCCGGATCGGTAAATACGGGTGGCTGGTAGGTGGGGGAGATATTAATCGTCACCGGAATGGTATTGTCAGTTGATGTTCCCTCCTCTGTCCTTTTGGCACAGGCCAGTAAAATAACAGGCATCGTTATCAGGACGAGCCTGGTCCAGGCAGTTGTTCTTTTTCTCATTTTCTGTTGACGTATTTTCTGGAAGCTTATCCGGAAACAAGATAATCATTTGATTGTGAAAAGAAGGCGAATCATTAAGGCCTTAAAATTGCGGCTGTATCCGGAGAATTGTAATTTCACAGAAAAATATCAATCTCTGGATATATGAATTACATTATACCCTTTTTCAAGACAAGCGCTATTCTCCTGTTCATTTCCCTTACGTTAATTCCTTCCGCCTTCTCCCAGCCGGAACACTCCGTCGCCCGCCAGTGGAACGAGGCCCTGCTGGAAGCTATCCGCAGCGATTTCGCGCGGCCTACCGTGCACGCCCGCAACCTGTTCCATTTTTCCATTGCGATGTACGATGCCTGGGCGGTGTTCGATGATGAAGCCGAGCCTTTCTTTCTGGGTAAAAACGTCGGCGGTTACGAATGCCCCTTTGACAGCTTTCCAATGCCCGCTGATGTGGAAGCTGCCCGCCGGGAAGCCATGAGCTACGCCGCTTACCGGCTGCTCAACCATCGCTTCCAAAACGCTCCGGGTGTATCGCAGATCCGGCCCAGGCTGCGGGAATTGATGAATGAACTCGGCTACTCCTGGTCTTTTACCATTAGCGACTACAGCTCCGGTATCCCCGCTACCTTGGGCAACTACATTGCTGATCAGCTTATTCAGTTTGGATTACAGGACGGCTCCCATGAGCAAAGCGATTATGCCAATCGCTATTACCAACCAGTGAACGCCCCTTTAGTCACTGACTATGCCGGCAATCCCGATATGAGCCACCCCAACCGCTGGCAGCCGCTGACGCTGGCCCTGTTTATCGATCAAAGCGGTAATGTTATCCCGGGCAATACGCCGGAATTTCTGAGCCCGGAATGGGGCGAGGTCGTCCCCTTCGCCCTGACGGAAGAAGACCTGACGATATATAACCGTGACGGCTACGATTACTGGGTCTATCACGATCCCGGACCACCGGCCTACCTCGACTCACTGGGCGGAGGCGCCAGTGCTGAATACCAATGGGGCCACAGCCTGGTGGCCATCTGGTCGGCCCAGCTGGACCCGGCCGATGGCGTTATGTGGGACATTTCTCCCGGCAACCTGGGCAACATCAGCGACTTCCCGGTAACGCTGGAGGGATTACGCGACTTCTACAACCTGCTTGATGGCGGCGATATCGGTCAGGGCCGGGCCCTCAACCCGCACACCGGGCAGCCCTACGAGCCGCAGATCGTCCCCCGCGGCGATTATGCCCGCGTGCTTGCCGAATTCTGGGCTGATGGCCCCGACTCGGAAACACCACCCGGCCACTGGTTTACCATCCTCAATTATGTCAACGATCACCCCTTGCTTGAAAAGCGCTTTAAAGGCGAAGGCCCTGTGCTCGGCGATCTGGAATGGGATGTCAAAGCCTACCTCGCCCTGGGCGGCGCCGTACACGACGCAGCCGTTGCGGCCTGGGGCATCAAGGGGTACTACGACTACACGCGCCCCATGAGCGCCATCCGCTATATGGCCGACCAGGGGCAGAGCAGTAATCCGAACCTGCCTAACTACGCCCCGGACGGCATCCCGCTGCTCCCCGGTCTGGTGGAACTCGTACAAGCAGGGGATACCCTGGCGGGCGATGAGGGGCAACACATTGGTAAAATAAAACTCTATGTCTGGCGGGGCCCTGATTACATCGAAGATCCGGAAACCGATGTAGCCGGCGTCGGCTGGATACTGGCCGAACGCTGGTGGCCCTACCAGCGGCCCACCTTTGTCACGCCACCCTTCGCCGGCTACATTTCCGGTCACTCCACCTTTTCGCGCGCCGCCGCCGAGGTACTCACGCTGCTTACCGGCGATCCCTACTTCCCCGGCGGCATGGGCGAATTCCTGGCGCCGAAGGATGAGTTCCTCGTCTTTGAAGACGGCCCCAGCGTCGACATTCGCCTGCAGTGGGCCACCTACCGGGATGCTTCCGACCAGACCAGCCTCTCCCGCATCTGGGGCGGCATCCACCCACCGGTCGATGATATTCCCGGACGGCTCATCGGGCAGACAATCGGTCCCGCGGCTTTCCGGCTGGCGGAGCAGCACTTTACCGGGAACTTCACTACTTCTAACAGAACGGTTGTCAGAAGAGAACTAGCTGCGCGGGTCTACCCCAATCCGGTCGCCGTGGATGGGGTGCTTCAACTGGAATTCGCGAAAGCGCCGGGCCAGATCAACGCCGAAATACTGAATATGCAGGGGCAGGTAGTCGGAAGACAGCAGTTCATTCCGGCGGGCAATCAGGCGACCCTGCAATTGCCAAAGCTGCCGGGCGGGGCCTACCTGCTTCGAATTGCCGGTGAAGATTGGATCGCTACGCAACGAGTGATCGTACAGGATGCGAATTAGATGGGATTTACGGATTCTAACTTTTGCGTTGCTATCGAAAAATAAACATTCGGGAAACGGTTGAAGAGAATAGGGAAAGAGTAGACTTGTTGCCGGCGGGAACCGTATCCACCTACTGAAACTCGTAGCCCTTTTCCGGAAATTCCAGGACGTATAGCTCCGGCTCGTCGTGTCCGGTACAGTATATTTTTCCATCCAGGATAAAGCCGCCCGAGTTGCTGCGGGTGCCGAAGTGCTCGATTAGCTTTTTTGTAAAGAACCGGGATTCGACCTGCCGCCACTCTTCGTCGAAGCGGGCGAGGCGGGTCCAGCGGTTATCTTTGCCTTCCGAAGAACCCCCGCCTGTATAGTGGGCGAAAGCCGCGTACCAGTCGCCGGCGTAGCGGTCGATCCAGGTGGCCGATCCGTTCCATATGCCGAAGCTATGGTTATCCGCGTGGGTCATCGTTTCGGGATCGAACCATTCGATGGAGCTGGCCATGGGCGATTGGGGGAAGTTGGAATTGGTACAGTTAAGCAGTCCGTCGATGACAATGCCGCTGTTGAGGTGATGGAGGACGAAATCCTCGTCATGCCAGGTCTGTACCAGGGCGCCGTCCGCTTTGCGGTATTTGCTGATGTTATCGTTGTTGATGGCGTAGAAGTGGGTTTCGTCATACGAAAAACCTTGATGGATTATACTGACGTCGAAATGGTTTGAGAATTCAAACTATTTTCGAGTCAGTATATACCGCTCCGATTGATTTGAGAGAACTCTCAAATCAATCTGCGTCCGGGTATATCTACTCAAAAGGGCATTAAAAAACGCCCGGCGATTACCTCGCCGGGCGTTTGGGTACGATGGCAGAGCGTGCTGACTTACAATTCTCTGAGCTTGATATTGCGGAACCAGACATCATCGCCGTGATCCTGCAGGCCGATATAGCCTTCCTTGGCGACTTCCGCCCAGTCTTCGTTCAATTCCGGGAATTTACTGTCGGCTACATCTTCATACCACTGAGGCGTCCACAGGTGGTATTCGACTACGGTCTCGCCGTTTTGCTTATGTACGACAGTGCCATCATAGACGATGATTTCCACTTGATTCCACTCGCCGAAAGGACGGGCGTTTTGCGGATCGGCAGGGTAGATGTCGTACAGAGAGCCGGCTTTTCTGCTGCCCTCTTTCCCGAGCATAGCATCCGGGTGGTTGGCATTGTCCAGAACCTGCATTTCCGGAGCGGTTTTCCAGATGAAATCGTATTCCGGCGTTTCCTGTCCCAGGTAGAAGATTCCGGAATTACCACCCCTGGAGACTTTCCACTCCAGCTTTAGTTGGAAATTGGAAAACTTCCGGTCGTAGATGATATCTCCACCTTCTTCAGAGCCGGCTTCGCCCCTTCCGGAGCCCGCCATATAGATTTCCCCGTCATCGGTGATTTTCCAGTCGGAAGGGAAAGTTTCCTTTCCGTAACCGCGCCAGCCTTCAGAGGTCTCCCCGTCGAAGAGGAGTATCCAGCCTTCTTCTTTTTCCGCCTCTGTCAGGGTATTCAGCATGGCTTCGGTTTCTTCGGCAGCGGTTTCTTCTGTGGTTTCCTGCGCGGTTTCTTCTTCGCCTTGTTCCTGAGATGGACCGCAACCGAAGAAAAGGGACAGTGCCAGTACCGGTAATATCCATTTATATTTAATCATGTCACTTTAATTTTAATGTGAAATTAATAGTCCCAGCCCTTGCGGTAGGAATGCTTGACGTATTCTGCCGCAGCTTCTTTGGCGTTGAGCGTCGTCCGCTGCGTGTTGAATTTAGGATCACCATCGACTACTTCGAAGGTATCAGAGGTAACGACTCTGATTTCGTCTTTGTCGTCAATGTTGGTGATTTCCATATTCTCAGCATCCCACTCGAGCACTCTTCTCAGATCTTGCAGACGCACGGCCAGGTTGCCTGCCACCACCACTTCGTTGAGCGGACCGGAATAGCCGAAGTGTGAGCTGGGCTGCACGCGATCCTCTTTGTCTTCCTTGCAGGCGCGCACCCAATCCATTTCGTGGCTGGTTTCTATTCTGCGCAGCTCGTTGGTAACCGGCGGCGGATCTTCTTCCCGGCCGATGATGAAGGGATTCATGGCGTAAGTACCACAGATGAGGGTTCCCTTCGTACCGTGGAAGATCGCCCCGCCCCAGCCTTGCTGATCACCGGGATACATGCCGGGTTTCAGGCCTTCCGGACGATCGGGTTTCAGGCCGCCGTCGAACCAGGTGAACTCAATGGCCGGCATATTCACCTTGCCTTTTTTCGGTCTCTCGTTGAAGAAGTAAGTCACCTTTTCAGCGATGGGCGCACTTTCGGTATTGACCTGAGAAGAGCTCGCTTGAAAAGCGTAGGGATAGCCCAGTTCGAGCGCTTTGAATACCGGGTCAATGATATGGCATCCCATATCGCCCAGGGCGCCGGTGCCGAAGTCCCACCACGCTCTCCAGTTCCAGGGCGTGTAGGCCGGATGGTAAGGACGCCAGGGCGCCGGTCCGATAAACAGGTCCCAGTCGAGTGTCGGAGGTACGGCGGGCGTAGCGACGGGACGTTCCAGTCCCTGTGGCCATATCGGGCGGTCGGTCCAGGCTTCCACTTTAATAACCTCACCGATTTCACCGTTCCAAATCCACTCGCATACTTTACGAATATCGTCACTGGAATTACCCTGGTTGCCCATCTGGGTAGCCACACCGGTTTCTTCGGCCAATTTAGCCAGCATTCTGGATTCGTAAACCGAGTGGGTCAGAGGCTTTTGTACGTAGACGTGTTTGCCCATTCTCATGGCATCGGCGGCCGATACGTAATGGGTGTGATCCGGCGTGGCGATCACCACAGCGTCGATCTCATCGCCCATATCTTCGAACATCCGGCGGTAGTCTTTGTATTTTCTGGCATTCGGATAGTCATTGAAGCACTCGGCGGCATACTTCCAGTCGACATCGCAGAGGGCGATGATATTCTGGCCTGTAATGTTGCGCAGGTTGCTGCGCCCCATGCCGCCAACTCCGATGCCGGCGATATTGAGTTTTTCATTGGGTGTGATGTGTCCCAGTCCTGAGACGACATGACTCGGCAAAATACTAAACCCGGCAAGCGCCACGGAGGAGTTTCGTACGAACTTCCTCCTGGAAAGTTTAGCAGGTTGATCAGATTGTTTACGCATAATTAAAAAGTTGGTAGTTTGACAGTTAACAGTATATTACAGCCCTAACGGCGGGCATGAAAAAATTACAACCGATTTGGGAATTCAATTTGCCGAAAGGGGGCATTGTGAAATACTCCTTTGGCAGGCTTGCGATCGTTTTATTACTCTGCCCGGGCTGACTTTCGTAAATTGAACACATTGACCAAAAGATTACTATAAGATGTCACTCCGATAAGATAGGGCAAAAAATTGATTTGGCCCATTTTTCGGTTTTTCAAATTTTGTCAAAGCACATTAATAGTCCGGATATAACGCTTCTCTGACATTTCTAAGGCGCGGCAGTATACCCCGGGGATATTTGCGAGGAAGCTAGTACACAGTGTACTAGTGGACGCCGCCAGAAGTTTTAGGCTTTCTTTCGGAAAAAAGAAAATAGTAAGGTTAACCTGGATTATTCATGGTAAGTCCATGAATAATGGACGACAAATGATCGAAAGTCACTGATTTTCAAAAATTTGTGTCAGGGTTGACTGTTGGTCGAGTGTCTCTGACCGCTTTCTTGATTCGGGTAGAAACTTCTGGAGGCATCGACTAGTGCTGGGATGAGTTTAACCCTGGTTGGGCACTTTTTCTATTCTTCTGTTCATCAGTTCTATTGTTCTGCAGTGCTGTATGAATGTTACCTCAAGCGGAACCGCAGAAGAGGAGAACAGAGGAAGGTCGAACAGTAGAAGTGCCCTCAGGCCGTAAGTTATAACGGTATTCGATCAGATGACCTACCAGGTCTTTTCTACCGAAATCGGTACCATCACCGCGGTGTTCTCCCAGATCATGGCCAGATCGGCCGAGGTATCTTTTACGTTGCCGAAGACGAAGGTCATGGTTTCCACCGGGCCGGGATATTCCTGCGCGGGCACGGTGATACGCAGGGCGTCTTTGCCCTCGTCGTAATTACCGGTGCCACCCTGGTCCGTAACGGTATTGAGGATAAAAGTCCACTCCTCTTTACCAGGGATGCTGAAGACGGCGTATTCACCGGCCTTCACTTTCTTTCCACCGACCATCACGTCGGTGCTGAAGGAGATTTTCGTAGCCATGTTGGCGCCTGTCCGCCAGAGCTTGCCGTATGGAACAAGGCCGTTGGCGGCGAAAATGTCGCGGCCTTTGACGCCGGGGCGGGAGTAGGTGATCTCTACGTCCGTAACGCCGAGGCGCTGGTAGGCTTTGCCGAGCGGGCTGGCCGCGGGCTTGTCCTGGGCGTCGACCTGGAGCGACAGAAGCAGAGCGAATACGCCGATGAATAGCTGGATGTTCAATGTTTTCATGATTGGATCGATGTTTGAAAATTAGGTTAGGAATTTCAGATAGTAGAAAATCAATCCAAAGCTAAGAAATTATGCCAGGATGAAACAGAGAATGTTCAATAATTCAGAGAAGGGACGGCATTATCCGGGTAATTTCACCCGCCGGTAAATATCCCCGAGCTTCACTTCGCAACCGGCTATTTCGACGGATTGGTCCATCCCCTCCGCTGGAATATACAGCCATTTTTTCGATTGATCCTGCCGGTAAAAGGATTCCACGTAAGCGTAATTTTGCGAAAGCAAAACATATTGCTGCAAGGAGTCGATCATTTGGTAACAGCGCCATTTGTCGGTACGGTCGTGTTCCTCCGTGCTGTCAGAAAGTACCTCCATCACAACTGTCGGGTGGAGATCGTCTTCCATTTTTCCTTTATACTCCAAAGTTTCGTTTCCTCGGGAAGGATAATCAAATCCGGATAATAGACCTGATTACAAACAGGCATATATAACATGCGGTCAGCCGGGAAAACTTCACTTGCTGATCCTTCGAGGAAAACACCAAGCAGCTTCGTCAGGTTTTGCACGATTCTGCCGTGATTTTTTGAAGTATAGGTCACTGGTCACAATTTCCCCATCAAAAAACTGATGGCGTACTTTCGATGCGTATTCAAAATCGAAGTACTCCTCCAGCGTGTATTATTTTTCTTGTACCTGCGTATTCATGGCATTTGTATGAAAAATGATTTTTATGTCTTTCAAGATACTTGATACCTGCGGTTCTGTCAACGCCTTGTGTGGGTTTTGTTAAAAAAGGGTGTTGAGTTTGACAGAAGAATAGAGCAGCCCCGACTGGGACGAAGTGAATGTCTGTCTTCCGACTTCCGACTTCCGACTTTAGGAAGTTCCCATCCGCCGTTCTCCTTTCCGGATAATCTTTTTGCTCTCATGCCCTTTGATCACGCCTACTTCATCATCGAGATAGACGATGGCGCCGGTGGGACAGCGCTGGATCGGGACGGTGGTGTCGTGATCTTTGCTGTAGTCAATGACGGGCAGGTTGTGAACCATAGAGATGAGATCGCCGCCGTCCATAGCGCATTTGCCACAGGCGGTGCAGGCCACCTGGCACTCTTCCAGAATTTCGTTGCCGGCTTCCAGGTTTTTACAGGCCACCCAGAGGCGGTGGCTTACAGGTTGCAGCGAGAAGAGATCTTTAGGGCAGGCCTCCACGCAGTCGCCGCAGGCCGTACACTTATCAACGTCGACGACCGGCAGGGAGAATTCGTTCATTGTGATGGCGTCGAAGTCGCAGGAGATATCGCAGTCACCATAGCCCAGGCAGCCCCAGAAGCAGCCCTTGCCGCCACCGGAGACCAGGGAAGCGGCCTGGCAGGTTTCAATGCCTTTGTATTCGGCACGGTTGCGGGCGACGTTGCTACCGCCGGCGCAGGCCAGCCGGGCGACAATTTTTTCTTCCGCGCCCAGGTCCACGCCCAGGTATTTCGCAATGGCCGCCCGTCCTTCATCGGTGCTGACGGTGCATTTGCCGGGCAGTGCTTCTCCGGACACCAGCGCCTCGGCGAAGGGCCGGCAACCGGGGTAGCCACAGGCGCCGCAGTTGGCATGCGGCAACATTTCCTCCACCACGTCAATACGCGGATCCTCATATACGTACAGCTTCCGGTTCGCCACGATGAGCATAATGGCAAGCAGCAGCGTCAATCCTCCCAATGCGGCCAGTGCGATGATGATGGTCATGTCTAGGTTTTGTTTTTCATTATAGTTTAGAAGTTTAGACGCTCGCCCTTCCTACGGACCGTCCGGTCGGGCTTCGCTGGTTTAGGAGTTTAGCAGATCTGAAAATGAAACTTCCGGTTTCGGGTCTGCTAAACTCCTAAACCAAGCCTCGACGAAGTCGGGGTAGTCTAAACCTTTAAACTCCTTCAGTAGATCACTTCCGCCCACTTTCCGCCGGCGACCAGCTCCGCTTTGCGGGTTCTCCACTTCTCCTCGCCGAGGATATTGGAGAAGGCCTTATCCAGGTTTTCCTTGACCTTTTCGTAGCCGGCCACGTAGATGTAGGTGTTGGCGCGGGATAACATATCGACGATCTCGGAGGCCCGTTCCTCGATGGCTTTGTCCAGTGCAATGGGGTCGCCCCAGGCGGGGCGGGGGCTCAGAGCAGAGAAAGCTTCGAAGGTTTCCTCGTCGTAGTACTGGGTTAAGTCGTCGTTCTTTTCGTTCATATAGAGCAGCTCCAGACCACTGCGGGCCCCGTAGAACAGGCGGATCTTACCTTCCCAGTCTTCCACATTCTTATAAATATGCTTGATGAAGGCGCGGAAGGGCGCGATACCCGTCCCCATACCGATGAGGATGAGGTTCGCCGTTTTGTCATCCGGCACGTCGAAGGGCAGATCGAAGGGGCCGGTGATGGTGATTTCGTCACCCGGTTTCCGGTCGCAGAGGTAGTTGGAGGCGATGCCCGGGTATTGCTCCCCGCTGAACTCGTCGACGTAGGAACAGCGCTTGACCAGCATAGTAATCAGCGTGTGGCCATTCTCCTCGGCGGGCAGGTCGGCCACGCTGTACAAGCGGTGGTGATACTTCCTGCCAAACTGACCGTTGGTCTTGACCAGTACGCCGAAGCTCTGATCCACCTCGACATCAAAATCTTCCCGGTCGACTTCCAGTACGATTTCCCGGATTTCGTCCGTGTCCTCGGGCGTTAGCCGCTCGCTTTTCCTTACCGTCGCCTTATAGGTGGTATCGGTTTTATAATCCGCTAATTGTGCCATAATATGCCTGTTTATTAGTGTTTTTTTTACTTCGGTTCTAATTGGTTGCTTTTATTCTCGCAGATCGTGGTGCAGCCGCAGTTGGAACAACTTCTCCGGTCCGCCAGCACGTCTTCGTCCGATAAGTACTCGGCGAAAGTCCTGCGCCAGAGCGTCTGTACGATAACCCAAAGGGTCATCATGGCTATGATTCCGCCGACCGCTATGATGAATGATTCAAGCATTTGCTTTCTTTTTAGATGCCAGACGTCAGATATCAGACGCCAGATACTGTCAGGTTAACACGAGAACTTCTATCATCCTCCCAAGCCGGCAAATCCCATAAACGACAGGGACAATATCCCCGCGATCAGCAGGGTCAGCGCGGTGCCTTTAACCACGTTGGGCACGTCCGCGAAGTCGAGCTTTTCGCGCAAGCCGGCGATCAGGACCAGGGCCAGTGTAAAGCCGGCGCCCGCGCCCGAAGCGTAGACGATACTTTCAATAAACCCGTAGCCCTTGCTCGTCTGGAACAGGGCCAGCCCCAGGATGGCGCAGTTCGTCGTGATCAGCGGCAGGAAAATACCCAGCGCCCGGAAGAGGGTGGGGCTCATTTTCCGGATAAACATCTCCACCAGCTGAACGGTGGAGGCAATCACCACGATGAAGCTGATCAGCTGCAGGAAGGGCGCATTGATGGCTTCCAGGAAAGCGTGGATGCCGTAGGCGCACATCGAGCTGATGAGCATCACAAAGGTTACGGCGCCGCCCATCTTGGAGGCGGTCTCCATCTTGCCGGAGACGCCCAGGAAGGGACAGATGCCCAGGAAGTACGCCAGGACAAAGTTGTTGATCAGGCTAGCGTTGATGAATATATACCAAAGGGATTCTTCTTTCATGAGCTTGCTGCTTTTCTCTCTTTTGCGATATTAAAAATCAACAGCCAGATGGCCAGGGTGAAAAAACCGCCCGCCGGCAGGATCATGACGATCCAGTTCTGAAATCCGTCCGGAAAAACCGGGAAATTGAAAATGGTGCCGTTTCCGAATACTTCCCGCACTGCGCCCAGGCAAAGCAAGGCAAAAGTGAATCCGACGCCCATGCCCAGCGCGTCCATGATGGATTTGCCGATGGTGTTTTTAGAGGCGAAGGCTTCGGCCCGGCTCAGGATGAGGCAGTTAACCACGATCAGCGAGATAAAGGCGCCGAGTGCCTTGTGAAGATCCACGCTGATGGCCTGAATCGCGTAATCGGTGATGGTGACGAAAGTGGCGATGATCAGAATATAAGAGGCGATGCGCACCTGCTTGGGAATGAAGTTCCGCAGCGAGGAGACCAGGATGTTGGACATCAGCAGCACAAAAGCGGTTGCCAGCCCCATCGCCAGGGCGTTCATCGCGGTATTGGAAACGGCCAGTACGGGACACATCCCCAGCACCTGCACGAACACCGGGTTGTCGCGCCACAGTCCCTTAATGAACTCATCCGTCGGGGGACCTTGGTTCAGGGACTCGAAGAAGCCTTTTTTATCCTTGCCTGTATCGCTCATTATTGCGCTATTTTCGATACTCCTGTATTGAATCAGTTTAGAAGTTTAGGCGCCGCCTACTTCGTGGCGGCTGGTTTAGAAGTTTAGACGCTCTCCCTCCCTACGGGCCGTCTGGCCGGGCTTCGCTGGTTTAGGAGTTTAGCAGTTCTGAAAACGAGACGCCCGGTTTCAGAACTGCTAAACTCCTAAACCAGCCGCCCCAGCGGGGCGGCGCCTAAACTTCTAAACTTTTGCAGGTAGCTCCAACAATTACTTTTCATTGCCTGCCTACCCACCGACAAAATCTTCCGTATTCTTATAAATCAGCGGCGCCCATCTGGCGGCGCTTTCATCGATAATATCTCCGATCGCCCGGGAAGAAATCGTGGCGCCCGTGATACCCTCCACTTCCCATGGATTTTCCTTGGCGCCCTGCTTGACGGTAACCACCTCGTGTTTGAGGCCGGTTTTTTCTTCATTGAGCGTGACATCCAGCCCTTCGAAGTTGGCCAGGAATTCGGGGGACTTTTCAATTTTATCGCCCAGTCCCGGCGTCTCTTTACTTTCCAGCACGTAGAAGCCGATGACCTCCTGCTGTTCCGGGTCGTAGCCGTAGAGGATGCGGATGATATCGGCATAACCCTGTCCGGCGGCTTCTATGGCCACGCCTACCAACTCTCCATTTTCGTTGTAACCGGCATAGACCAGTTCGCCTTCCGCACCTTCCTCCTCGACCGGAACAAACGCATTGTCTTCAGTAAGCCGGAAGGTCTGTGCGGTCTGCGCGCCGGGGAGTACCCGGAAGATGGCTTTTTGCAGCGCTTCGGCCCGGTTTTCTTTGATGATCGGTTTGGTTCCCTGAAAGGTCATGACAATCATCAGGGCGCAGAGGATGCCGATGCCGACCATAGCGCGGAGCATTTTCAGGCTGTTGTCGGCAGGAGCGCTTTGTATAGTTTTGGATTCACTCATATTCTATTCAATCTTTTGTCGTTCCGTATACCCGCGGCTGGATCATATTGTCGATATGAGGCGATACGGCGTTGGCCAGCAGGATGGCGTACATCACGCCTTCCGGCAGTCCGCCCCATAGACGAATAACCACCACCAGCAATCCGATTAATATTCCGTACAAAGTGGCCCCCGCCGGTGTGATGGGGGAGGCGACCATATCAGTGGCCATAAATACGGCGCCGATCATCAGGCCTCCGGAGAAAAGCATAAACAGCGGTTCTGGGTAGGCCTGCGGATCGATGAGATGGAAGATGCCGCTAAGGCCGTAGACCGTTGCTAGTATCGCCACCGGTATGCGCCAGTTCATCATCTTGCGGATGACGAGGTAAGCGCCGCCCAGGAGAATCAGCACGGCGCTCGTTTCCCCGATAGAACCGCTGACTAATCCCAAGGCCAGCTCGCCTGTCCCGGTGGTCACCTGGTCGAACTTGAAGGCCGCCAGCGGGGTGGCGCCGGTGACTGCGTCAAATTCGGGTTCCATAAAGGGGAAGGTGAGTATTGAGCCGGCAATTTCGCTGAATCGGTTGTCGGCGAAGGCCGGGAACCAGGTGGTGATGGCTACGGGAAAGGCGGCCTGTAATACTGCCCGCCCCACCAGCGCGGGGTTGAAGACGTTGTAGCCTAGTCCGCCGAAAATAAATTTGCCGAGCGCAATCGAAATGAAGCCGCCGGCGAAAGCCATCCACAGCGGAAAGGCCGGCGGCAGGATGAGCCCCAGCAACAGACCGGTAATGACGGCCGACCAGTCGGATATCGTGCTTTCCTGATTGGAAAGGCGGCACAGCAGATGCTCGGTCAATACTGCCGAGGCTGTCGTCGCAACCAGCACCAGCAGGGCGTTGATCCCAAAGGAGAATACGGCGAAGGCAGCGACCGGCAGCAGGGCGTACACCACGTTGCGCATGATTTCATCCGTGGTGAGGGCCTGCTTGATATGCGGCGATGTACTGATATTTAAGGTCTTCTTCAGCATAATTTTTGCTCTGATTGACAGGGTGACTCGAAGTCACCCCGTCATTTTTGTTTCTATTGACGGGGTGACCCGAAGTCACCGCGTCAATAGAACATACTAGGTCCTTGAGCTCACAATTTTACGTTTTCTGACGACAGACTTGGAGAGGCGGAAGTACTGCACCAGCGGAATATTCGAGGGACACACGTAGGAACAGGATCCGCACTCAAAGCAGTCCATCAGGTTGTAGTCGTCCGCCATCAGGTCGTAGGCTTCAAATTTAGCTAAGATGCCCAGCTTTGACGGATTTAGCGAAATCGGACAGGCATCCACACAGGCGCCGCACTTGATGCAGGGGTAGATCTTCTGCGGCCGCTTGACCTGCTCCTCCGTAAAGGCGACGATGCCTGAGGTGCCTTTCACGATGGAAATATTCAGGTTGGAAACGGCCACGCCCATCATGGGACCGCCCATATACACTTCGCTGAGATTTTCGTCAACGCCCACCTGTTCCAGCACATAGCGCAGCGGCGTACCGATGGGGATCAGGTAATTGCCTTTCTTCTCCACCGCCGGGCCGGTGATGGTGATCACCCGCTCCTGTATGCCGCGCCCTCGTGGGAGGAGGCGACCGATCTCCGCAGTGGTGGCCACGTTGACTACAACCACCCCGACATCGATCGGCAATCCGCCCGAAGGTACTTCGCGATCCAGAATTGAGGTGATCAGCATTTTCTCCGAGCCCTGGGGGTACTTGACCGGCACGACCCGCACCTTCACGGGCAGGTCGGCGGGAATTATACTTTCCAGGTGGTCGGCCGCGTCCTGCTTGTTGGCCTCGATGCCGATGATGGTTTCTTTGGCGCCGGTGGCCTTCATGAGATAGCGGATACCCGTGAAGATATCTTTTCCCTGCTCCAGCATGACGCGGTGGTCGGTGGTCAGATAGGGTTCGCACTCGATGCCGTTAAGCATGAGTATATCGCATTGTTTGTCTTCGGGAACCTTCAGCTTCACGTGGGTGGGAAAGGCGGCGCCGCCCAGCCCGACAATGCCGGCGTCCTGAACGCCTTGCAGAATTTCCTCCGGAGTGGCCGTCTCGAGATTGACAGGCTTGCCGTCCATCACTTCCTGGCTGGACCCCGGAAAGGCTTCCAGGTAGATGCCGGGCACCATCTTGCCGGAAATGACCGGCACGTTGGCGATCTTACGGACGGTTCCCGACACAGGAGCGTGTACCGGAGAAGATACGTACCCACCCGCTTTGGCGAGCAACTGCCCGCGCGCGACTTCCTGCCCTTCGCGGACGATAAGCTCCGAGGGGGCGCCGATATGCTGCACCGTCGGCAGGATAATCAAGGAAGGAAACGGAAACTGCCGGATAGGCAGACCGTTGGTCTCTTCCTTATGCTCCGGCGGGTGAATGCCGTGTTTGAATGTATTTTTTCGAAGACTGAAAAGTCCCATTGATCGTTTTTTCAATATATGTGAGGTCGTAATGGCAGAGCGTAGAGGGTAGAAGGTAGAGGGACAGACCATTTTGAGAAGACCGGATGTCTCTCTACCCTTGTCCCTCTACTATCTACTCTTATCTCTCTACATCAATTATATTTCTCACCGCGCTTGATCCACTTTTCGTCTACCTCTGAGGGATCCTCGGGCAGGCCGGGGTGGATGACGCGGGCCGTACATTTCTCCGCCGCCTTGACCAGGTCTTCGTAAGGTCCGCCGTGCGGGTCCTTGATGTAGGCCTTGTTGTCATCATTGTAGGCGAAGATGTCGGGGTTGAGTTTGACGCACTCGTCGCAAGAGGTGCACTCTTCCGTTTCCAACCAGGGCGCCATGTAGTCACCTTCCGGCTGTGGAGCTTCTGTGGTATCGGTGGCGGCTTCCTTCGGCTTTGCTTCCTGCGCCATGGCCAGTTGGACAAGGCCGCTGTCGCCATTGCCGCCGGCCAGCTGCATCAGGCCCTGTGCGATCTTACCGACCACGTCAGCGCGCACTTTGCTTTCGATGTCTTCTTCCTTCACTTTCGGTTTGGTCTCAACACCGGCCAGCCCGCGCAGCATGATCCAGAAGTCGCGCCGCTCTTCGCAGGATTCGACGATGCGTTCGGCGACAAGCACGCGGCTCAGGCGCTGCTTGCGGTCGACGGCCCAGATGAAGGGGAACTTGCCTTCGCGTTCGGATTGATCCATTTCGAGGAACTCGCTGAGCACCACCATGCTGTCGTTCCAGGCATCGCGCGGTACGCGACGGAAGTGCTTGCGGAAGCGAGCCTCCGTGAGGGCGAAGTCGGCGAAGGTCATGGCAACCTCCATGGTCTTTTCGCGGCCGTTCTCTTTATAACGGAGCTTATAGGTCGGCCATATCTTATCCATGTCGGGATTGCCGCTCAGGTCAAATGCCTCTTCGGCTTTAACGCCCTTGTCCGGGTTGTATTTAAAGATTGGGTAGGCGCGGGATTCTACCGCCAGTTTGGCCTGGTGTTCGCCCAGGTCGTCACCGACGCCGTGTTCGGGCTGACAGGTAGTGTACAGGTTGAACAGAGCCGGGCGGCGGGCCATCAGACCGTCGATAAAGCCTTCGATCATCTGTGTCGTATTGGCCAGGGTGCCCTGCAGCACGTAGGTGTTGCGGTGCGCCATGCCGATCAGACCGATCTCTTTGCGTGGTTCGGATTTGCCCTGCCATACTTTGCCGTACTGAGCCATATCGGATATTTGCCCCATAAAGCCGGACGTACAAGCCTGGCCACCGGTGTTGGAGTACACCTGGGTATCGACTACGATGACCTTGATGGGTTTGCCGGAGGCCATCATGCGCGACAGGTTCTGAAAACCGATATCGTACATGGCGCCATCGCCGCCCAGGGTGACAACCGGCGGACAGAGCAGCCATTCTTCATCAGTAAACTGCAGCCAATTGAAGTAGGTGAAGAAGGGGTCGTGCTCTTCGGGCTTGTATTCGCCTTTGAGCTCCAGCTCGGCCTTGCGGATGGCCTTGAAGCCTTCCGCCATCTTGGCCATGTGTCCTTCAAAGACGCCCATCGCCATAGAGGGGGAATCCTGGAACAAGTGGTTGGCCCATGGGAAGGGATAGGGATTGTAGGGCCAGGTACTGCCCCATACCGAGGTACAGCCCGTAGCGTTGAGCATACCCATGCTGGTGCGTCCGTTGCCGGTTACCCCTTCCGTATACTTCCATTTCAGGTTTTTGAGCTTGGCCAGCAGTTGCGTGACATCGCGCAGCCAGGCCTGATCGATGGGTTCGCTCTCCTGCATGGATTCCAGTTTGCCGGCCAGGCCGGACATGGTCATATCGCTGTTTTGCATTTGCGAGATGACTTTCGCCATGGTGTCGGCGTCACTGACGTTGACACTCTTGAAGAGCTTGCCCTGGATGTGTTTCTCCAGTTTGTCGATCAGTTCTGTCAGGTGGTCGACGTGTTTCTTGATGCGTGGTTGCATCAGCGATTCTACCGTGGCGACGAATAGGTGGATGACCGATTTTTCGGAGCAGCCCAGACAGGCGCCGTCGCCGCTGGCAAACTTCAGGTAAGCATCCTTATTGAGGAGCATGGTTTCCAGCGGTCCGATCTTCTCTTCCAGATCGTCGATGCGGTTGTACTTCGCAGGAGTATTGGGCAGATCCATCCAGAGATCCCATTCCTTTCTCAGCTTAGTAACGGAGTCCTCGGTCTGAGGTGCTACCCGCAGGGCGTCATAGTCACAGACCTCGACACATTCCATACAGCCTTTGCAGGTGGTGGGGTTGATGGTGATGCTGAACAGACCGCCACTGCCGGCCTGATCCTGTTCAAAGACGTCGTAGTAAGGCCGCGTGAGGGCGAATTGGAAATCGCCCAGCTCTTCGCGGAACCATTCCATCTCTTCGGTCAGGCCGTTGCCGTTGTCATTTTCGGCGATGTATTCGTCAATGGCGTCCTGGATGAGGTGGTTGACGGCTACGCCGTTTTTACCTTCTTCATTCATCAGCGCGCGAACCTTGCTTTCCATCTGGCGCGTGGCTTTGGGCAGGTATTCCACCTTGCCGTGGTTTTTCTTCACGCGTTTGACGACGGTCTCCAATATGTCGGACAAGTCGCTGACCAGGCCGGGGATGGCCGTATCGGGGCAGACGGTATAGCAGTCGGCGCAGGCTGTACAGTTTTGTGGTATCCATTCCGGGTGTTCGAAGCGGATGCCGGTCATATCGCGGAACAGCGAGGAGACGGCGGGCATCACGCTCAACCCGATAAAGGGATCGGTGATATTGTCGTTACCCATTCCGCGCTGATAGAAGTTACCCGTCTGTTCCCAGAAGCGATGGATATCACTGAGGTTGGATTGGCTCTCCGGGGTACTCTTCAGCATTTCCGGAATCGGCAGGAACTTGGGCCCCGTTTCCTTTTCGCCCTCTCCGGCGCCGACTTCCTTGCTCTTGATTTCGTGCACCTCGTCGAAGCCGCGTTTCACGACGCGCATGTTGTCGTCGACTACGCGCTGGCCTTTGGAACCGAATTTACTTTGCAGCTGATCCTCGATAGCCCGGAGCAGTTCCGCATCGGTGAGGCCCGCCTTTTCCATGAGGGGAGAGGCGGCGAAGAAAGCGCCCTGGAAGGCGATGCCCTGCATGCGCAGTTGCAGTTCGGGATCGGTGGCTTCCTCGCGGGCGATCCTGAAGCCGTCGATATAGAATATGCGAATATCGTTGTCGACGATAATCTTCTGGTAGGGCTTCGGAATATCGGCCCAAACTTCTTCGGGTTTCTTTTTCTCACTCTGGATGATAAAGACGCCGCCTTTTTTCAGGCCGGCCAATGCGTTCGTGTGCTTGAACACGTTGGGGTCGGGCGAGAGCACTACGTCTACGAAATAGTACTCGCAGTTGATGCGGATGGGCTCCGGTGCTGCGGCGAGATAGTAAGTGGTCGGCTGTCCTTTTTTTTCCGAGCCGTACTTCGGATTGGCCTTGATATCATAGCCCAGCAGGTCGAAGAGCGTCATCGCCAGGTTCTTGCCGGTGGTGATGGCGCCCCAGCCGCCGATAGAGTGGAAGCGCACCGTGACGGCGTCCTTCGGCATGAGGTTCGGATTTTCCGAACCGCGCACCGACAATTCCTTCACGTGCGGGTAGGCCTCCTGTATGCTCTCCTGGTAGGCACGCTGCTTGGGCGTAAAAGGCACATCGCGAATAAAGTCGATCGACAGGTAAAACTGTTTTTTCTGTTTGCCGTCAGGCAGCATGTTCTCTATAGCGCCGATAATACCTTCCGGCTGCAGATCGCGGCTACCCATACCGAAAGAGCCGGAGTAGAGGGCCGGCAGGTCCGTCGGCTTGCTGAAGGTGGCCAGGTCGGGATAGGGTTTTTGTTTTTGGCTGACGCTGTTTTCGATGCACTTGTTGAGGGTACTGCGAATTTCGCGCAGCATGGGCAGGTCGGCTGCCAGCGGTTGGTCGAGGCGTTCGAGGACGACCACGCCCTTTTTACCCTTCAAGATCTTGCCGACGAGGTCGGCGGGGAAGGGCCGGAACATAACGAGGTTCACCACACCTACCTTAATGCCGCGCGTTTCGCGCAGGTAGTCGGCGACCGATTCGGCGCTCGGCACTACGGAGCCCTGACCGACGATGAGGTAGTCGGCGTCCTCGGCGCGGTAGGTCATCACGCGTTCGTAGTGGCGGCCGGTGAGTTCAAAAAATTCTTTAAAGGCTTGTTCCGTCAGTTCCTTGATATGGTCGAAGAAGAAGGGCCGCTGTGCGGCGACGCTCTGCATATAGGAGTCCTGGTTCTGGACGATACCCGCCATAACGGGATTGTCGACATCCCATAGTTCCGGGATGCGGCGGCGGGTCTCGCCATATATTATGCGTTGCGCGGGCGTGGGCGTATCGATGATATCATCGGGGCGGCCCAGGAATTCGGCGATCAGATCGCGCTCGGGCAGCACCATAGATTCGATGAGGTGGGTGGTTAGGAAGCCGTCCTGTGCTACGATGCCGGGGTTGAGCGCCAGCTCAGCCACGCGGTGGGCGATGATGTTGAGGTCGGCCACGTGCTGTGCGTTCTTGGCGAAGAGCTGGAAGAAGCCGGTGTCGTCAACGGCGTGGTAATCGTCGTGCCCGGCGTGGACATTGAGGGTCGACTTGGTCATGGCCCGGGATCCGACGTTCAGGACGTAAGTCAATCGTTTGCCTACCGCCGCGTACAAAGATTCGTGCATGTAGGCGATACCCTGGCCCGAGGAGAAGTTGGCGGCCCGCAGTCCGGTCATGGACAGACCGGCGGTGACGGCGGCCGCGGCGTGCTCGCCTTCCGGCTCGATAAAAATCAGGGGGCGGTCGGAAATGTTCAGGTGGCCTTTGGCGGCCGCGTCAGCCCAGTATTCGCCCATCTGGGTGGATGGGGTAATAGGGTAGGCGCCTGCCGCATCCGTGGATTCCCGCTCGCACATGATGGCGGCAGTGTTGCCGTCCAATGCGACGCGGGTACCAGGATACTTGACCTTCTTATCTTGATCTTTCATAGCAGCTGCTTCTTTTTTACGGAACATACTTTTACGATTATAGTGGGTTACGGCCCGAAAATTAGGAGAATGTGTACAGGGAGAGAATGACAATTGTCAATGGAGGGGGTGACTTTAATTCAGGGGGATTGATTAGTTGAGTGGTGGAGGTGGCGTAAAAAGTGCATTTTTGCCGTTCAAAATTGCACTATTCATGACCATCATCTACTTCCTCGACCTCCTCGGCACCTTCGTCTTTGCCATCAGTGGGATGCTGGCGGCCGCCAATAAGCAGTTTGATATTTTTGGTGCCGCCGTGATCGCCTTCGTGACGGCCGTCGGCGGTGGTACTTTGCGGGATTTGCTCATCGGCGCGCAGCCGGTGGCCTGGATGCAGGATCTCAATTACCTGTCGGTGATCGGGCTGGCCGTGCCGCTCAGTTATTTTTTCCGGTCCTTTATCCTGCGCCTGCGCCGGACGATGTTTTTGTTTGACTCCATTGGCATAGGACTGTTCACCATACTGGGATTACAGAAAACGCTGGATATGGGCTTGCATCCGGTAGTGGCCCTGATGATGGGCGTCGTATCGGCCGTATTCGGCGGAGTGATTCGCGACTTGTTGTCGAACCAGGTACCCCTGATTTTCCGGAAGGAAATTTATGCTACGGCATGCATAATGGGCGGGATCTTATATCTCATTCTCAATTCGTTCCAACTGGATTACAATATCAAGGTGATCGGGACGGTGCTGTTTATTATCGTGATCCGGATTGCAGCGGTGAGGAGGCACTGGAGTTTGCCGGTGATTGGGTAGGTTTAAGGGAAAGTTGCAATAGTTCAAGGTGCATTGATTACCCACAACTCTTGCTAGTGCCGGGGGCACTAGGGCTAACTTCTGCGGTTCTGAACTGTTTTGCGGAGTTTTCACCAAAATTTTGGCCTTACAGAACCGTAGAAGTCCCTCAAACCAACTTATGGGTAATCAGCACAGTTCAAGGTTTCGAGGACCATCGAACAGCACGAGTTGAACAATCAAAAGAAAGCAGTGTGTTAATTACTGGAAGACTTAGTTTCTTAAATCTTCAAAAGCGGTTGACCATGGTACAAGCAGGCGATGTAATTGAGAATCCCAAAACCGGGGAAAAGGTGATTTTCCGGCAAACCGGATCCGAAACAGAGGGACGACGATTGGAGTTCGATATGTTTGTAAAAGCGGGCGGTTTTGCCGCAGCAGAACATATTCATCCGGGTCAGACGGAACATTTCCTGGTCAAAGAAGGAGAGCTGTGTCTCAGCAAAAACGGAGAAAAACAGCAATACGTGCAAGGGGAAGAAGCGACCATCCCTCCGGGGACACCCCACGTGTGGTGGAACAGCGGTGACGGCGAATTGCACGTCCGGGTGGATTTTCGCCCGGCCGGACGCTTCCGCGACTTTCTGACGAGCCTGTTTGCCCTGGCGCAGGATGACCAAACGGATGAAAAAGGGATGCCAGGCCTGCTTCAGCTGGCGGTGATGATGCAGGAGTATGATGATGTCATTTACCCGAGCAGTCCGCCACGGCCGTTACAGAAGGTGCTGTTCGCTATTCTCGCTCCTATCGGCAGGTGGTTGGGGCGCCGGGCGGATCATCCTTATCCGGAGAAGGAAGAGTAAAATATATTCTCTGTCCAACCCTGTCGGGATCCACCTCAGGCAGGGAGAGGAGGAAATGATCGTTGCTCTTCAAATCTATTCGAAAATCCGAAAAGTCATAAGACAAAGTAATCAACAAAAGCTCGTTTATTAGTTTTGTAAATCAAAATTATTTATTTTGTAAATAATTTCTTTGTAGCCTTTCCATAAATGAACATTAAAAATAAAAGATCGGGCAATAACTTAGAAGCATCAATAGAAGAGGTAGAATTTGCTGACTATAAGAAGATTGAGGAAAACGAAAACTTTACTTTCGATTGGTTCCTCGAAGAAAGAAATGAGGTTTATAAAATTTTTTTGTCGGGAGAAGATAACGATATTCTGGGATTGATTTCTCTGATGGACATTCCGGAAGAGTTAAGAATCCACATTAACTTGATTGAGGTTGCAAAGATTCACGTTGGAGAACAGAAAAGATTAGACAATATTGCGGGATGTCTAATTGCATTTGCGTGCTCAATTGCGTTTAAAAGGGGATACGGAGGATTTGTTTCGTTTTTACCGAAGACGAAATTGATCGATTTGTACCAGGATAAATATGGGTTTCGGCAATTTGGAAGAATGCTGGCTATGCAGTTTGAGCGTTCCAAGCTTTTGATTGACAAATATATAGGTGATGAGCAAAGGTAAATACGAAAAGATCTACAAGGAATTGAGGAAGCAATTCTCCGATGAAGAAATTGCTGAAGGGTACGTATTTCCGGAAGATTTAAGCGAGGAAGAGCGAAAGGAAATAGAGGAGGAATTCAGGGTTTTACGGCTAAATGCGCTTAAGGAGAGAACAGAAGAGCAGCGCATTCTTGGGGAGTTGATGCGGATGAAACTATTGATCAAAGATTATTTGAACCGGAGCGGATTTGAAGAAGCTTTTTCCTTTTCGAATCAGCTGGAGCAGTATATTAAGATCATCGACCGGAGCAAGAAAGATTTCGCGGAGGACGTTGATGTGCACCCCACTAAGCTGAGTCGGTTATTGAACGATCGGGAAAATCCCAATATAGAATTAATGTATCGCCTTGAGAAACATTGCAGTAATATAATCCCGGCTATTTACTGGTGGAAACTGTATTCAAGAAAGTTAGAGGAAGAAATAAAAACCGATGAAGAGAAAAGGAGGACCGAGCGCAGGAAGGTAAAAAACAGTCTGAAGTTCAGAGCCTGACTGTTGGTCGGGTGTTCGCTCTGGCGTGGTTGGATTATAATTTCAGAACGAAGAAATGCGACAGCCCATACAGGTCTACGATCAATCACCAAAAGCATTCCGGCCAGGTACTCAAATTTTATGAAGGCTTTAATTTTACAAATGAGAGGAGCGGGGGACTCTAGCCGGGCAGTGGAACAGCAGGAGTACCTCGAGTATACGGGTTTGGCGCCAAACCAGATAGATTTCGCAGATCTGTTTGACCAACCCGGTTTTCCTCCCGAGCGGCTGCTCGACTATGGTTTGTTGTTCATCGGCGGCATCTCGCGCGACAAGCCGTCGGAGCTGAGCTGGCCGGCGCATCGCTTTCCCTTTATTCAAAATCTGCGCCGTCTGATGCGCCTGGCTATTGAGAAAAAGGTTCCCTCCCTGCTGTCCTGCGGCGGCTTCGCCATTGCGGGCGATATGCTGGGCGCGAAAACCTATGGTAAATCCGAAAACTTTGAACTCGGCGTGTATCCGCTTCGTAAGACCGAAGCCGCCCGGCGCGACGTTTTTCTGAGACCGGTTTCCGATGGGTTGAATATGGTGCTGGGGCACGTGAAATACTTTGTTGAAACCCCTCCTGGTACAGAATTACTTTTTTACACAAATACCTATGCCGACCGCGTTCCAGTACAGGCCTTCAAGGTAACCGGCGCCCCCTTTTACGCCTTTCAGGGCCATCCGGAAATCTCCTGCTACGAACTCGCCGAACGGGTGAAGCCGATGCGCTATCGCCGGAATTACTTCCCGAAGCGCCCGGGCCACGCCCATGATGCGCAAAACGGTTACAATGACGAAGCCTACAAGGCCTTTTGTCGTCTGCAAGCGGATACGTCGGAAGCACAGGGGTTGCTGAAGCGGTTTGTAAAATTAGTGGAGGAAGGGGCTTTTTCACCACCCATCCAGTCGAGCCCCGATCGTGAAACCGAAATGTGAAGCTGCGGCGCGTATCTGCTATCAACTCTCCGTGGTTCTCGGTGTCACCTCTGTGAAACGCTGTGTAAAAAACATTTTTCGGAGTGCGGTCACTTTCTCAATTCCTGAATCCACGAATTTTTAACCCTGATAAGAGTGTTGATTACCCATAAGTCCGGTTTTGGCTACTTCTACGGTTCATCTGTTCGTCAGTTTTACTGTTCTGCGGTTCTGAATGTCTACAAAAAGGTGAAAAACTGTTTCAAACAGGCCGGAA
>Ga0102943_1000038_pt1 | contig 79014 bp, 73 predicted proteins | sample SalPonC_black_MG_FD_78174 | JGI IMG/M metagenome (GOLD analysis project Ga0102943, IMG submission 78174) | Salt pond soil microbial communities from South San Francisco under conditions of wetland restoration - Salt Pond MetaG... | ecosystem: Environmental > Aquatic > Marine > Intertidal zone >...
CGGTGGTGCGCAGAAAAGGTTGGGTCATGACGGTTTCCTTTGGTATGTCCAGCGTCTGGTCAAGTGTTATAGGGCAGCAGGCGACGCCATCAAGGCGGATCCGGTTCCTGGAAGTTGACTTAGCATAAAGGCCGGGGCCGGGCAAGGGGGCAGGCCTATCCCTTTTGGAAACACAAAGCTCTTATCCATCGCCAACAAGGTGATTGCCAGGTTGCTTTTCATCAGCCCCCATACCGTCGCCAAATGACAACATCTTCAACAAGTTTGCCGCCAGGGACAGAATCCAGGCCGGGGTGCTGGCGGTCTGCAGCGGAATGATATGAAGATCCGGACTAATTGGCCAGAGGGAGGCTGACGATAAAAGAGGTGCCCCGGCCCGGGCTGGAGGAGACCTGCAGCAGGCCTTGATGGCCTTCCACCACGATGAAGTAGGAGACAGACAGGCCGAGGCCGGTGCCCGTGCCTACGGGCTTGGTGGTAAAAAAGGGCTCGAATATGCGCTCACGGATCTTCTCTGGTATGCCTGGGCCGTTATCCTGGATCTCCACACAGGCCATGTCCCGGCTAAGAAAATAGTGAATCAAGAATTTGGGGGCTTCCACCCCGGCCTGGGCCATGGCCTGGGCCCCGTTTTTCAGGATATTGAAAAAGACCTGCTGGATCTTGCTTCGCTCACAAGGGACAGGGGGAAAATTTTCCCGGCCCCGGGATGCAAAGGCAAGGCGCCTGAAGTGGTAGTCCTTTTTCAGGTTAAAATCGTTTTCAAGCAGGGCAATGGTGGCATCCATCATCTCCGGCAAGCTCTGGGCCTGCTTGGGGTCACCGTCCTTCCGGGAAAATGAGAGCATATTGTCCACGATGCCTGCCGCCCTGATACCGTTGGCCACGGCCTGGTCCACCATCTGGAAAAGTTTCCGCTCCTTCATGTAATCTTTCACCTGCTCAAGATCGATCCCGTGTTTTTGGGCCGCCTTTAAATTTGCAGGCAGGGGTCTGGACAGACGGCTTTTGACCACCTGGATGTTCTGGATCATCCCGGACAGGGGATTGTTGATCTCATGGGCCATGCCGGCGGCCAGTCCGCCCACGGACATCATCTTTTCCGACTGGACCATCATCTCCCGGGTCCGGGTCTGCTCACTGATGTCGTCCACCCGGATCACCGCGCCCGGGGCCGCATCGGACAGGATGGGGAAGATCATCACATCCACCACCATGTTTTTATCCTTCAGCGCCAGGATCTGCTTTTCCCGGCTCTGGGCGGCCCGGGTCTCCATGGCCCGGTGCAGATCGGGCCGGAAAGAGGAAAGCTGGGGAAACAGAACGGTGAATTCTTTTCCCACGGCCTGATTTTCCGTCACCCCGGTCATCTGTGCGGCATCACGGTTCCACTGGGTGACCACCCCTTTTGGATCCACCCCGATGATCACCGAGGGCATGGAATTGATGATGCTCTTGACATAGTCCTTGGCCCGGCGCAGGGCATTTTCCCCCTGTTTTTGAAGGGTGATGTCCCTCAACAGGATCAGCCAGCCGCTCTGCTCCTTATGGTTTCTCCACAGGGGCGAGATCCTCAGATACCAGTCTTTAGGGGCTGCTTTCTGAATCTCCGATCCCATCTGCAGTTCCACGGGCTGTCTGCCCCTGGACTGTCTTATCATCCGGTACAGCCTGGGCAGGGCCTGCTCAATCAGCACTGGGGAGACCGGGGAGGGATCCATGCAGAAGGCCTTGGCGCAGGCCCTGTTGATCTCCACCACCCGGTCCTCCATGTCCAGGACAATCACAGGATCACCCAGCCCGTCCATCACGGCCTTATGGGCCAAGGGCACCAGATGGATCAGATGATATCGGAAAAGTCCCAGGGTAAATACCAGGCAGGAGGCCATAAAGGCGGTAGGGCTCAAATCCACATAGGTTAGACCAGGCATGCCAGTCAGATAGACGCCGTTGGCCACCCAGGGGATAACCATGCCTGCGATCAGGATCAGAATCTTTTTTTTCTTCAGTCCGCTGGCGGATACTGCCCCCTGAATCAACAGGACAAAAGCCATGCCGATCAAAGCGTAGGAAAAAACCGTATGGGCCCAGAACATATATCCCCGGTTGTACTGAAGGGCCTGGATCCCCGGTGCCTCAGCCAGCCAGGCATCCTTCCACATCAGGTGGTGCCAGTCATTGGTAAATACCGAAACAAGGATCAGGCCCGGCATCAGCCACAGCCATCCGGACAGTCCCCAGGCCAGAGGCCCGGGGTCTTCTACGGCAACCAGAATAAACCTGAACAGTAGCAGGCCCACACAGCCTGAACCGAAATACTCCAGGCGCATCCACATCAGTTTGGTAGCCAGCCCCGGACTGAGCAGCTCCATGGCATAGGCCCCGGTCCAGACAGTGGCGCCGGCCAGCAGAAAGATCAGGTACCTGGCCCTGATGTTCTGCCGGTCATGGACAAGATATGCCCCAAGACCGATATTGACCATGCAGGACAGCAGGGTCATACACCCGTAGACCATGTTCCAGTTTAAACCAGTCTCCATTATTTTCTTGGCCTGCCCTGGCAGGTGTTCCGTTGGTATCTCATAACCCGCTCAAAATACACAATCCCCTCCCATTCGTCCACAATGGATTGATCCAAAATTATTTACCTGATTTTCGCAGGCGGTGCTTTCCCCCCACCTGGGACAGAAGATGAAATAAATTAAACGGAAATAGCGCCGATTCCTTAAGACCCTGTCTCTATGTCCGAAAGATCGCTCGGGTTGATGAAAAACCCAAGGTTGTCTCACAGACATTACCACCTATTCCATTTATTTTGCCCAGGAGCAGGTCGTACATGACCCTATGCTGCCGGGGATCTAGCCTGTGGGAAGATCTGAAGGCAGTGCCGTATTCCCTGAATATATTACCGATGATTGGGCTTGAGTCCGTCTTCTCTGGAAGCGTCGTATGTTCGGAGCTGGAGCAGCTGGAAAAGATAGGATCTTTTTGTAAGAAAGTAGGTATGGTGGATGTCAACAGCATCATCACCCTGCTTCAGGCTCTGTCCTATCCGTTAACTTTCAGTGAGTGAAATCACGCTATTTAGGAATTCTTGCACGGACTGCCGTAAACAATACCTTTGATTTAAAGGCCAGGCCAAGGCTCATTTTTTTTAGCGGGAACAGAGGCACATAAAAAGTATCTAACGCCATATTGTTCAGATAAAAACGCATCTGTTTGCCTTCCCTTTTAATGGTCAAAGTGTTTTTCCGGGCCCAGTCGATCTTGTCCGTGCTGAACTTTACCGGCATCCGGTCGGCAAATTTTCGTCTGACATTGACATAAAAATCGTTTTTTACCCAGTTTTCATAGATGGAATATGTGCAGCGGCCCGATTTCCAGATGTCGAAAAAAAATTCAACCTGAGAGTAGTTGCTGCCCGCATCGGAAAGGGAAATGCTCAGGCTGGCATCGGTTCTGTGAACAAATCTGAAGGTCAGGTCCATAATAAAATCCCCCCTGATTTCGGGCCTGATGGGGATATACTGCCCCGGGCCTATCCAGGTGTTGGTTTTTGCCTCAAGGCCGTAGCCCCCGCCCTCGGCCCTGGCAATGCCGGATTTGGTTGTATTCTGGGGCCAGGAGGCAAAATCAGCGTTAAAGGCAACTTTGCTGCCCCCTTTGAAATTCACACCTTGAAGGGGAATCATAGTAAAATTAAACGGCGCCACGGTGTGCGATGGGGTCGGTTTTTCCTCATGGTTCTGTCCAGAGGCTTGCTGGTCGCAGATGGACTGGATTTCGCTTTTGGTAAACCCGGCATTCAGCATTTTTTCAACCTGTGCTGGTGTGCATCCGGCAAAGGCGTTTACAATAGATAAAAGATAAATGATCACACCCAAAACAATACCATATTTCATATTCTGCCTCCTGAGTTGCATATCCTTATTTTATATTTCTTAGGGATCATCACGGCCCCGATTCGATGGAATCCTGAAGCCGTTTTATGGCAACGGGCTTATATATCCTGGCATGGGGCATTATATTTTCAAGTTTGCTTTCCCGCCCGTCCATGAACGCCTTGTATTCTTTGCGTGGAAGGATGGTGACAGAGCCTTTTGTATGGACATATTCAAGGTGCTCTATTTGGTCTTCAAAGGACTTTCCCGGCGGCAGGTCAATGGAAATGTCCAGCCGGCCGGATTTGTCCACCGAGGCGGTGATGGCATCGGGGAAAAAACAGATTTTGCCGGTCTGCCAGTCCGTGATCTGGGCCCTGGGGTCCATGAGGTGGCCGGTGATCTTCCAGGCCACCTCTTTTTCATGGTCGGTTTTGGTTTGGGAAAGGGTCTGGTGGACCACATAAAAGGCCAGGCAGAACCCTAAAAAAACAAAGACCAGGGCTGGATAATTGGCCTTCATTCTGCCGACTATCGGCACCTCGATATCAATGGGCTGGCTGGTCTGGGCATCCAGATAGGTCTTCTGCTTTAGCAGGGCGATAAACCCGAGGATGATAGAGATAATCGACAGGATAAAAGAGTATAATACAATCGAATTCATTGACGCACTCCTTTTAATATATCAAAGACTTTGGCTGGTCTGAACCCTGAATTGGACCGTGAATCGTCTTTTACCGGAATAAGCGCACATCTGCCGCAGGAAACCCGCTGAATTGGAAGAGAAGATGAATATTAGATTGGCATTAATTTAATATGTTTCTTTGATGAAAGTCAAGCGTGGTGAGGCTGAAAACTAGGATCAGGGTTAATAGTGTAAAATGCTTTCTGTAAAATTGATTTACGACCTTGCTTGAGGATGTTGGATTCTCGGGGTTGAACTTGCCGGTCCATGGGAGCGAAGCGACACCAGAAAAGGCTGCGCTAATGGATTTAAGCAGAAAACGGTCGCGTCACGACTGAAGGAATCTGCTATTGAATATCCCCGCTCCCCAGGCCAAGCAGTTCGTCTTTTACCGGGGCAGTGTCTTCAAGGCCCGCTGAACCCTTAAAAAGCTGGCTATTTATCAAATAATGATAGATCCATCTTTTCTACTTTTTTCTTCAGGGCATCACTGGTAACCACATCGTCGGAAAACATGCCGTTCATAATAATTACGACCAGGCTACCTGAATTGTTCTCCAGTGGAATAAACAGGCCCCCACTTGATTCTCCCATAGGTCTAAAAAATTCAGCTTTTCTTCCTGCTATGGTGATTTTTTTCTCAGAAGGCATCTGTGATTGTTTGTCGGATGACAGTGTAAATTGAAAATTAGACTCTCCTTGGGAATACGCCACAGATGCGGCCCCATCGTCCTGGCTTTCAGAAACGATATTGACATTGCCAGACAACGCTTTACGGGATTCTTGTTTTAAAATTTCCAACGAAAAAGATCCAGCAAATGCGGACGAACACAAGAAGAGACTCAGAATAAGCAGGGGCATTAATTTTTTCATCGCTATCCTTTGAATAATTGTATAAAAGATATCTTGATACTACAAAGTGCTAATTAGTGTCCATAAAAATACGCATCTGATGTCATTTTTTACATGGGCATCAAGTTTCAATAAAAAAATCAGGCGATCTTGATCTATGTCAATGAAAAGACCCTGCGCATCCTATAAATAGTGAATTCAAGACAGAACATTTTCCAAGGCATTCTGGTTATAGGGAGAGGATAAAAATGAATACAGATCCTGAGATTAAAAAGCTGAAACGCCATATAGCGCACCTTGAACAATCAGAAACCATCACAAAGAATAGACTGATCCGGTTTCAAAATTTTTTAGATGCCTTTCCATTTGGTATTTATATTGTGAATAAATGCTTTGATATTGAGTATACAAATTCAACTTTAAAAAAAGAGTTTGGGCAGCCCGATGGTCAAAAATGTTATCAGTATTTTCATGACCTGGAAACTGTTTGTCCCTGGTGTAAAAATGAACGGGTCTTTAATGGGGAAACAATTATCTGGAATTGGCACTCTGAAAAGACAAACCGGGACTATGAGCTTTTTGATCTGCCCCTTAAAAATGACGACGGCAGCATATCAAAAGTTGAGATTTTCAAGGATATTACCCAGCGGGTGAGGCTTGCATATGAGCTTGAACGATTACGGCTTGCTGTGGAGCAGTCTGCCGACGGCATCATTATGACCGATCTTAAAGGGGATATCACCTATGCCAATGCGGCTTTGGAAAAACTCTATGGATATCAACCCCAAGAACTGCTTGGCCAGCATATCAGGCAACTGAATATAGATGAACAGATAATTGATAAAACCATTCTTCCTCAAATAAGATCCCAGGGCCAATGGCACGGTGAACTGGCGCAAAATCCGAAAAACAAAGCTTTGTTCACAGCCTTTGTTTCATGCACGGTTATTCGGGAAAAGGATCACCCTGTTGCCTTGCTGATTATCATTCAGGATATCACGGACCTGAAGCATTTGGAGCATACGCAGCAGCAGACAAAGAATCTGCTTGAAAAAGTCTATGAAAGCCTTGACCAGGCCGTATTTGTGGTTGATCCCCGGGACCGTAGAATTTTGTCATGTAATACAGCATCGGAAAAGATATTCGGGTATGCCAGAGATGATATGATTGGAAAAAACACGGTATTTCTTCATGTCAGCAAACAGGCCTACCTTCAATACGGTAAAAGACTTACCCGGGCGTTGGCATCAGGAACAGAGTTTCATGTAGAGTATAGTTTAAAAAACAAGCAAGGAAAAACAATTCCCACGGCGCATATCGTGAAGGCGGTCAGTGGGGGGGGGCTGCCGCCGGTTCATGTGGTGGTCATTAAAGATTTAACCTTTCGCAAACTGGCTGAAGAAAAATTTGAGCATCAGCAGACAGAACTCGAAAACAGGGCCCAGCGACAAGAAGAGTTGAACGCGACCTTGAAGGTCTTGCTGGATCAGCGGGAAAAAGAAAAAAAAGATCTTGAAATCAGTTTGACCCAAAAACTGAACAGCTTGATTCTGCCCTTTATTCACAAGCTGCGGGAAACCAAACTAGACCATAGGCATGCAGATCTTTTGAACATCCTGGAGGCCAATATCAGGGAAATAACCAAGCCGGTGCAGCAAAACCTGTCTAATGAAATGATGCGGCTGAGCCCGGCTGAAAATACCATTGCCGATCTGATAAGGTCAGGTTACAGAACCAAAGAAATCGCAGGTAAAATGAGCATCTCGGCCCGAACTGTTGAATTCCACAGGGATAATATTCGTAAAAAACTGAATATCAAAGGCCAAAAGGTAAATTTAAAGACATATCTTGAACGCATCTCTTAGATATGCCCCTTGAACACTCCCTCGTTTAAGTGGGACTCTTGTGCCGATACTTGCTGTTAGAAAAAATGAACTGACCTACACCGACCCCTGATCGATAATGGCGTCAGCCACTCTCCTAAATCCGGCGACATTTGCACCGAACACATAGTTGCCGTGCCGCGCTGATTTACCGCAGTCATCAAATAGTTTTGGTTTTGACACAGGTAAATATAGAGATTCGGCTCTTTTAAGGCGTTCAACATCTATTTCGGAAGATCCAGGATCCTTGCAGGTAAATTCTTCACAAAAATGGATTGGCCCTTTTTTGGTTTTATAGTAAAAGCAATCTTTGGTATTCAAACAATTGGTGCAAAGATCCATGTGCTCATTTTTTTCGGTCATACTGCCTCCTAAGTAATGATTACTCTGATGTCAGAAGGGGGTTTCCCTTTTGATTTGGCATTACCTGCGATCCTTGATTTTTAATGGCATTTATCAGCTTTGATGCCGTGGTTTTTGCGTCTCCCAAGGCCATCAGGGTTTTTGGGTTGTCATACAGCGAATTTTCAACCCCTGAATAACCGGGCTTTGAATCATAGTTGCATACGATCACGCTTCTGGCCTTGTGCGCCATGAGGATGGGCATTCCGGATATTGGGGTGCCGGGGTGCTCAATGGCCGACGGATTGACCACATCACAGGCCCCGAAAATCACAGCCAAATCAGTATCCTGAAATTCGAGATTGATTTCATCCATTTCAAAGAGACGGTCATATTCAATATCCGCCTCTGCCAGGAGGACATTCATGTGCCCGGGCATGCGCCCTGCGACAGGATGGATGGCAAATTTAACGCGTTTTCCCATTTCTTCAAGCAGCTGGGACAGGGCCACCACGTCGAATTGCGCCTGGGCCTGGGCCATGCCGTACCCGGGAATTATGATGATGGTTTGCGCCGTCAAAAGCTGTTCTGCTGCAGAGGTGATCACATCTTTATTCTTGCCTGCCTGGGTTACCGCTTCGCCGGCGTTTGCCGAGCTTATCTTTGCAGCCAGTTTTTCGATGGTCTCTTTTGCATCTCCGAGCAGAAGCGTGGTTTTGTCATTCTGGTACAGAGGATTCTCGACCCCCGAATATCCGGGGCGGTCATCTATGTTGCAGCAGACGACATGGCGGGCATCGTGGACATGGAGTATGGGCATTCCGGAAATAGGCGAATTTTCGGCCGTGATGGCAGCTGGGTTCACCACATCACAGGCGCCGATCACCAGGGCAAGATCTGTGTTCATGAAATCCGGATTAATCGTGTCCATCTCTTTGAGCAGGTCATAGTCAACCCCGGCTTCAGCCAGCAGAACATTCATATGCCCCGGCATTCTTCCGGCCACCGGATGGATGGCAAACCAGACCTTTTTGCCCATGGAGATCAAGACGTCAGTAATCGAAATGAGGTCAAACTGGGCCTGGGCGACTGCCATACCGTATCCTGGAACAATGATGATGCTGTCAGAATCGTTTACGATTCGGGCAGCGGCTTCAATCGGGTCGGTTTTTTCAGGACCCTTGTGTTTGTTTTCTTCAGCAGGGGATGGCCCCCTGTCTTCTTCCAATGGCAGTGCTGTGTCATTGGTTTCTAAGAGGGGAATAAAGACTCTGTACAGGCTTCTGTTCATGGCCTTGCACATGACATGGGTCAGTATGGATCCAGAGGCTGCCACGGCAGCACCGCAGGAAATCAAAAGCGTATTGCCCAGAACCATTCCGCAAAGCGCTGCAGCCAGCCCGGTGGTGGCATTTAGAAAGGAAATGAGTACAGGCATGTCCGCACCGCCCACCCGAACAGCGAACAGAACGCCGAATACGAGAGCGGTGATAACAATGCCCGTCCACAGAACCACTGCCATGCTGAACGGTATTGACAGGGCGCTGGCCAGTATGATGAGCCCCACAATGCCCAGAAAAAGGATGCTGTTCAGCAAAGTATGCAGTCTGAGGTGGACAGGCGGCCCGCTTAATTTGTTGGCCAGCTTGCCCGAGGCAATCATTGATCCGGAGAAGGTAAAGGCCCCCATGGCCAGTCCAAACAGTCCGGAAATCTCATTAACAAGGTCAAGCGCGACCCCGCCCCTGGACAATTCAACAAAGGCGATTAAAAACGAGGCCAGGCCGCCTGCCCCGTTCTGGAATGCCACCATGCAAGGCATTTGAATCATTCGCATCCGTGTGACCACCCATATCCCGGCCAGGGCACCCATGGTGAGAAAACCGATCAAAGCCCAGGGGTGAGCCGGTGGATGCCTGAAGAGCACAATTCCCCCTGCCAGGGCCATTGCAGTTCCGGCGATGAAATTGCCTTTTCTTGCCCGGTCCGGGGTCCGGAACAGCCAGATCCCCAGAAACACAAGCCCCAGGATAAAAAAATCCAGCCCATGGTTTAAGGCGTCAATCATACCGCTCAATGGTCTGCCTCCCTGGCGTCTCTGGTTTTGAACATCTTGAGCATCCTGGCTGTAACGGCGAAACCGCCGAAGAGATTGAACGCCGCCATCATCAGAGCAGCGCCGCCAACGAGCAGTTCGAAAAGGCCGGACTCAACGGAGAAAAGCACCAGACATCCCAGAATGGTGACCGCAGAAATGGCATTGGTCATTGACATAAGCGGCGTATGAAGCAGCGACGGGACCTTGCCTATCAGCAGGATCCCAATGATGAACGAAACCGTAAAAACACCGAGGACAAGGGCTATGATTGCCATGATTTTATCCTGAAATTTGCTTTGTTATTGATCAAGGCCCATGGCTTTCCGGGCGCCTTCGTGATAAAGCCTGCCCTTGTGGGTCACCAGGGACTTGGCAATGATCTCATCTGTCATGTCAAATTCTTCTCCGATTTTCGCCTTGAACAGATTCTCCAAGAAATAGTAGAGATTGTTGGCATACAGCCACGATGAATGGACCGGCAGAGAACCGGGGATATTCTTTATACCGCTGATATTTACCCCTTCATGGATTGATTCTTGGCCTGGAACGGTGACCTGACAATTGCCCCCCTGGTCAACTGAAACATCTATGATTACAGAGCCGGGCGTCATGGATGCCACCATCTGTTTTGTCACCAGGACCGGAGCGATCTCTCCGGGAACCAGGGCAGAAAGGATGACAATATCGGCCGCTGCCACCTGGGGGGCCAGGGCTGCCCGTTCCTGTTCAATCCACTCATCTGGCAAGGCTTTGGCATATCCACCATTTCCAACGGCAATCTCCGGGGGCAGATCAAACCCTGTGACCTTGACCCCGAGGCTTTCTGCTTCCTTTCTTGCGTCAGGCCGGATATCAACGGATTTCACCGAACCGCCGAGGCGCTTGCCCGTGGCAATGGCCTGGAGTCCCACGACCCCGGTCCCGATGACCAGAATATTGGCCGGTTTGATCATGCCGATGGATGTCCCGATCATGGGAATAAATCCGGGAAACTGACTTGCCGCCATGATTATGGATTTATATCCTGTGATGGCACTCATGGAGGTTAACGGATCCATGCGCTGGGCCCTTGAAATTCTGGGAATCCCGTCCATGGTGAACGCGGTGACGCCCTTTTCCATCAACTGCTTCATATTGGCGTGGTTGGACGGGGCAGCAGGGTGCAGGAAGGTGATGAGAATCTGATCTTTCCTGAGCATATCAATTTCATGGAGATTAAGCATCTCATTGAACAGGGGTTCTTTGACTTTCAAAATAATATCAGCGCGTTTGAATACCTGTTCTGCGTCTTTGGCGATGGTTGCTCCGGCTTTTTGATAATCGCTGTCGGTGACAAATGCGCCTGCGCCTGCACAGGTTTCCACACTCACATCAAACCCAAGTTTTATAAATTTCTGAACGGTCTCCGGCAGAGCCGCGACACGATTTTCGTCTTTCATTATTTCTTTGGGAATACCGATTCGCATTTCTTACTCCTGATTTTATTTCAGTGCATTTAACCTGGTGTGTTTGATAAAGCCGGTGTCATAACTTTTTGAATCTGTTCGTAAGTGCCATCCAGGGCATCGTGGAAAATCGGAGGTGCCGGCGAGGACAGCAATGCAAAGACCTCATGGTTGGCCTCATTAATGAACAGGCGGACAAGCTCCTTGTTGAGATCCTGGTTCGCCATGATAACAGGAACCAATGTTGATAAGGTTTCGGATGCCATAATGCGGATATTGTAGTAAAGATCATCTTGTTTGATCAGCTGGACAATCTGCTCTGCCGTCTCAATGCAAGGTCTTCTCAAGGTTGCTGCAGCTTCCACGGCAGCTTCACGCAGCCGCCAGTTCCCGTCATACCGCAACAGTCGGATCAGTTCCCCCTGGTGATCGTCCAGGGTTGATGAATCTCTTAGAAGGTGCAGGGTGTCCAGTGCAGTGCCCCAATCCATTAAGTTTCCAAAAACCTGATCTTTCATAATTCCTCCAGTAAATAAAACCAGACTGATTTTCAGTCTCTTGTTTTTTGTAATACCAAGCCTGTGGTTTGACTTTGGTAAGAGCAAAGGGTATGCCACAGGCTATTGTTTTATAAGATGCTGGAAATATAGGATGTTTTTGGCAGTGCAGCTGTGGTGATTGTTGCTTTTATGTCGCATATTGCAACGCTGGTGCAGATTGCACCTTGGTGGCAGGCTTTAAAAAAGATGCTTTTTTGAACTTTAATCTTCTGATCGATTCTCTTTGCTGGTCATGCCCTGATTCATGATTCAAATAGCCTTGCCAAGCCGTCAGTCCTAATAGGCGTTATTGAATCTTAAACCGTTTCATAATCCGGTAAAGGGTTGAGCGATTGATCCCTAGAATTTTTGAGGCTTCTGTTTTATTTCCCCCGGTGGATTCCAGCACTTCTTCTATGTGCGTTCTGTTCATCTGGTTCAGTGAGTTGATATTTTTGCGGGGGCTTCTGGATACAGCGTGTCTGAAAATATTGGGCAGGCTCTCTACCGACAATACAGGGCTTTTTTCGAATAATGTGGCCCTTTCTATGATATTTTCCAATTCTCTGACGTTGCCAGGCCAGTCGTATTTCTCCATCAGCTTCAAGGCTTCCGGGGATATGCGATCAATCTGCCTGTTGTTCTGAGCAGCATAGTGCTTTAAGAAATGATGGGCCAGCAGGGCAATATCATCGACACGCTCATACAAAGGCGGTAAAGTGATGGTGACAACATTCAGCCTGTAGTACAAGTCTTCCCGAAAGGTTCCCTTTTCAACCATCTCCTCAAGATTTTTGTTTGTGGCAGCAACAATTCGGACTTGAACCATCTTTCGCTTAAATGATCCGACTGGTTGGATTTCGCCACTTTCAATGGCTCTTAAAAGGCTTTGCTGAAGGCCTTTGCTGATATCACCGATTTCATCCAGGAACAGGGTGCCCCCTTCCGCAGCTTCAAAGACCCCCTTTTTATCAGATACGGCACCGGTATATGCGCCTTTAACGTGGCCGAATAATTCACTGCTAGTCAGATTCTCATTGATTGCAGCGCAATTGACCGGCACATAGGGCTTTGTCGCCCGGTTCCCATTAAAATGTATGGCCCTTGCCACCAGCTCTTTTCCAGTGCCGGTTCCACCGCGAATCAAAACGGTGGTTCTGGAATTTTTTACATGCTGAATGGTTTTAAAAACCTCTGTCATACCTGGACTATTGCCAATGATATTGTCAACAGTGTACTTTTGTTTTAACTGACGCTTCAATTGGGTATTATCCAGAAGAAGGGCTTTTTTCTCCAGTGTCTTTTTTACGACGATTTTGAACTCTTCCATGTCAAAGGGTTTGAGGATATAATCTTCAGCACCTTCTTTCATGGCTGAAACCGCAGTATCTACTGTGCCATAGGCTGTGATCATGATTACCATGATACCGGCATCAAACCGCTTTGCCGCTTTTAAAACCTGTTTACCGTCAATACCTGGCAGCTTGAAATCTGAGACGACCAGATCAAATGCATGCTGCTTGATCAGTTGCAGGGCTTGTTCTCCAGTCTCTGTGGAGTAGACATCATACCCCATTTTCTTGATGACATGCACCAGCCCTCTGTTTAAATTTAAATCATCTTCTACGATTAATATTTTAAACGATACCGCAGTCATCTGTTTTTAAGCCCCGGTTGGAAGTTCAAGTGTGAAGTGTGTCCCGGTTTTGCTGGCCTCATTTCGGGTTGAACTGACCACCTTTAAATCCCCGCCCAGTTTCCGTGCCATTTCATAGCTGATAAAAAGCCCCAGGCCGGTTCCCTCTCCGGGCTTTTTGGTTGAATAAAACGGATTGAATATATTGGCCATATCCTCTTTGCAGATACCGATGCCGGTATCTGACACCTCAATTTTGACCAGTTCTAAAACCGGAACAAAGCGCGTATTCAGCGAAAGAATGCCGCCGCTGTGCATGGCTTCTATAGCGTTTGCCACAAGATTCGTCACGATGGACTGCAGGGTGCTGGGGTCCGCCAAAACATCCGGCATATCTGGCTCCAAGGTCATTTCGACATGAATATTTTTTGCATCGCAGTGGGGAATGGTGATTTCCATCAATTTGGTCAAAAGATCGTTGCAATTGACTGTCTGCATGTCACTTTGGGTGTGCCTTGAAAAATACAAAAGATTTTTTATGACACTGCTGCCCTGTTTCACTTCATCAATAACGGTCAACAAATGTTGAGAAATACTCTCCTTGTTAAAATCCTGATCTTCCATATCTTCAAGGGCAATTTGTGTGTAAAGCAGGGCATTGGCCAATGGCGTATTTAACTCATGGGCCAACCCGGAGGTCAGAAGGCCCATGGATGCCAGTTTTTCTTTTTGAATGACCTGAAACTCCATTTCTTTTTCCCGTTGATATTTTTCCTTTACCATATTTGCGAGGGCATTTGAGATAAAAAATGCCAAAACAAAAACAAGCCCCCCGGTCAAGAGAGTGTAAAAAAACGCCTTTTTTTCAAGCACCTTGATTCGATTCAATATTTCAACCATATCCTGATCCGCCATGACGATCCAGCCAAAAGGATCGACACTTTGCTTGGCCTGCAGAACAGACTTACCCCGATAGTCGATGGTCTGATAGGCAGACAACTCCCCCTCGGGCACAGGCTTTTTTATCGAAACCCAGGTCTCAAGGGTTTTGGCGCCAAATCGGGATGTGGATAAAAACCACCCTTGTTCATCAACCAGATAAACTTCTCCGGTGTCTTCCATATTGTTTTCTTGCAATAGCACACTTATGGTCCGGAAATCGACCAGGCTGTATAAAAAATGGGCTTCACCTGTTGCCGGGTCTGGTGGCAACGGTTTTGATAGCATCAATACTGGAATTTGGTCATTGTTTTTCGTTATAGTGAATATCTTGGTTATTTCAGTGCCCTGCCATGACAATTGTGTCTGCGCCGCCATCTCCAGAATTTTGGAATCCGTTTTCTCATTTCCAGTGCTGAAGATGAGTTGCCCTGATTGGGTCGCGATAAAAAATTGGATGTAGGGACTGTTCTGATTATTGATTATTTTATCAATATGGTGGCTGACGTTCTTTTCTGATAGATCCAGAATGGTGCTGATCAGATGGATATCATTCACCCTCTCTATCATGAACAGTTTAATGGACTCAGTATTTCTTCTCGCCATATTGGATAAGTAGGCAGCAGCTTTCTCTTTTATCATCTGTTTGCCTAAAGTAATCCCGTTAAATCCGAAAAAAACCAGTGGCACCATTGCAATTAGCATAAATACAGAAATCAAAAGCAAACGAAATTTCTGGAAATCGGATTCTGTAAATTTTGTATTGATAGCCTTATTCCATGATTTACAATGTTGAGTCTTACAGCGACTTGAAATCCTTTTATCATGGTAATACGTAATATCCAAAGCAAATTCAAATCAAAACACAGAAACTGGCCAATCAAGATATAATTGAAAATAAAAATGATGATGGCGTATAAATGGGTGGGCCGGCCCTAAAGATCTATCTTGAAGGCATCTCTTAAATACGGGGTGATCCCCGGTATTTTACCCGCAATATTCAGGTATTGATTTGTATTTGCTTATATATTTAAATGATTCACGAAACAAGCTGATCACTGATTTGGACACAAGCATAAATCGTCACCCCAATAAAAGGAGAGTTTGTCATGTTTTGCTTTCAATGTCAGGAAACCGCAAAGAACCAAGGATGCACCATTAATGGCATGTGCGGTAAAAAAGGAAGTACAGCCGAGCTTCAGGATCTTTTGATCTACAACCTAAAAGGGATCGCCGTGCTTGCCCAGCAGGCGAAAAAGGCGGGGGTGGATGTTTCTGACTCATACGGGCGATTCATTGCTGAAGGCCTGTTTACGACCATTACCAACGTGAATTTTAACGATGAAGACCTGGTGGATTGGATCACAAGGGCTCAGACCGTTAAAAAAACCCTGTTTGATGCAGTCAAGGACAAGGTCGGATCAGATCTGCATGACAGTGCCACCTGGTTTTCGCAAGATGCGTCAACATTCCAGGCCAAGGCAAAAAAGATCGGTGTTCTTTCTACAGAAAATGAAGATGTCAGGTCTTTAAGGGAACTTCTGGTTATCGGGCTGAAAGGCATCTGCGCCTATGCCGATCATGCTGCGGTATTGGGCGTTACCAAAGATGAAATCTGGGATTTTTTGTACGAGGCACTGGATTCAACCACCCAGGATCTGAGTGTGGATCAGATGGTTGCCATGGTCATGAAGGCAGGAGAAACCGCAGTGACCACAATGGCAGCCCTGGATCAGGCCAATACCCAGGCCTATGGCAATCCGGAAATCACACAGGTCAATATCGGTGTGGGAACACATCCGGGTATCCTGATTTCCGGTCATGATCTCAAAGACATGGAGGAACTGCTGGAGCAGACAAAGGGCACGGGGGTGGATGTCTATACCCATGGGGAAATGCTGCCGGCCAATTGCTACCCGGCCTTTAAAAAATATGATCATTTAAAGGGCAATTACGGGGGATCCTGGTGGCACCAGAATGAGGATTTTGAGACCTTTAACGGGCCGGTTCTGATGACCACCAATTGCATTATTCCCATTAAAAAGAAAAATACGTATCAGGATAAGGTCTTTACCACAGGGGTTGTCTCCTATCCTGGAACAACCCATATTCCGGAAGGAAAAACGGGGGGGCCAAAGATTTTTCAAAACTGGTGGCATTGGCAAAAACCTGTCAGCCCCCCACTGAAATTGAAACCGGCAAGATTGTTGGCGGTTTTGCCCACAATCAGGTTTTGGCCCTTGCAGACAAGGTCATAGAGGCGGTTAAATCCGGTGCCATCAAGCGATTTATCGTCATGGCCGGATGCGATGGCCGCAACAAAGACAGAGACTATTTCACCCAGGTGGCTGAAAACCTGCCCAAGGATACTGTAATTCTCACCGCTGGCTGTGCCAAATACAGATACAACAAACTGGACCTGGGAGATATCGGAGGGATTCCACGGGTGCTGGATGCCGGACAGTGCAATGACAGCTATTCTCTGGCTGTCATCGCCATGAAGCTTCGGGATGCCTTTGGCCTGGAGCACATAAACGATCTGCCCCTGTCCTTTGATATCGGCTGGTACGAGCAGAAAGCCGTTGCCGTATTGCTTGCCCTGCTTTCCCTGGGCGTGAAAGGGATCCGGCTTGGGCCGACACTGCCCGCCTTTGTGTCACCCACTGTATTGAATGTGCTGGTTGAAAACTTTGATATCAAACCCGTTGGTGACGTTGACGCTGATATCGCTGCCATGATGGCAGGCAATTAACCCCTATAGGAGATCTGAATATGGACAAGTATGACTGTATTCCCTGCGGCTGGATTTACGACCCTGAAGAAGGGGATGACAACGGGGGCATCGCCCCGGGTACCGCCTTTGATAACTTGCCGGATGACTGGACCTGTCCGGTTTGCGGTGTGGGCAAGGATGAATTCCAAAAGCTAGAATAGCGGTTTTTTGTTACCCCTGAAATACAGCCGCTCACATTGAGGGGCTGTATTGGGTTTACGCAGCTTGACAGGAGGCGGCATGGGATTGAGTTATAAGATGCGACTGGTGGCAGTGGTCGTGGTCATGGGCATTGCAGTTGCCGGCGGCCTATTTGTGAAGGGGCTTGTTAAACCGGCATCCTTTGGCGTTTACGGGCATTACCGTGCCGATGCCATTGAAGAGGAAACCCTTATTCCCATCCGGCATGCCACAAATACGTCCTGCTATACCTGCCATCCCTATGAGGCCCGGATTCACAAAACCGGCCTTCACAAAACCATCTCCTGCGAATTCTGCCACGGCCCCTGGGCCGACCATGTGGCCGGAAATAAGAAAATCGGTACCCTGCCGGTTAAAAAAAACAAAGAGATAACCACCCTTTGCCTGCGCTGCCACAACACCGAGATCAAGGCCAGGCCGCATGAGGTGATCAAGACGGTCGCCATGCCCGAGCACCTGGCATCCCAGAAAGTTAAGCTGACCCATAATTGCAACCAGTGCCACCACGTCCATGCCCCTCTCAAATATATCAACCGGGCCAAACAGATCACAGGGTTAGGGGAGAAAAAATTATGAAAACAGATCAGGAAAAACGCGACTTTTTAAAAAAAGTGCTGAACGGTACCATTGCAGGGTCCCTTTACCTGGTCATGCCCATGGCAGCACTGACCATGGGAACAGGCGATACCCCACAGGATCCCAAGGGACCGGATATTTCAAAACTGCCCGAGCAGGTACCGGGAATCCGGGGCAAAGCGTACAATATCCTGGAACAGGAATTCGCATTTGTGGTGGACATCACCCGGTGTATCGGGTGCGGTGCCTGCTGTGTGGCAGACCAGCAGGAGTACAATGTGCCTGAGGGCAATTACCGGACCTGGGTGGAACGGTATGTCAAAGGATTTTCTGACCAGGTCTATGTGGATGCCCCCAACGGCGGCCTGGACGGATATCAGACCCCCAGATCAGACATTGATGAATGGATCCGGGATACCTTTTTCGTGCCCAAGCTGTGTAACATGTGCAAAGAGGCCCCCTGTGTCCAGGTCTGTCCTGTGGGCGCCACCTTCACCACCCCGGACGGTTTTGTTTTGGTGGACCATGACCGGTGCGTGGGGTGTGCCTATTGCATTCAGGCCTGCCCCTATTCTGTCCGGTATATCCATCCTGAAACAAAAACAGTGGACAAGTGTACCTGGTGCTACCACAGGGTCCGCAAAGGATTGCTGCCCGCATGTGTTGAGGTTTGTCCCACCGGGGCCAGAAAATTTGGCAGCCTCAAAGACAAGAATTCCGAGGTTTACAAGATCCTCAAGGGCCCAGGGGTGCTGACGGTGCTGAAACCTGAAATGGGCACCTGGCCGGCCCTGTATTACAAAGGTGCCAGAAGGGAGGTGGTCTGATGAATACGGCCATGGCTGCTGCTGCAACGGCAGGGGAATCCATAGGGTCCGCCACCATGCTGGTCTCCAACTATGTCTTTCCCAATGACCTTCATGTCCACTGGTCCATGATGATCGTGCTGTATCCTTATATCACAGGGCTTGTGGACGGGGCCTTTATCATTGCCGCCCTGTACTATCTTTTTAACGTAAAAAGCCTGGAACCGGTGGCCCGGTTTTCCCTGCTCTTTGCCCTGGCCTTTTTGTGCTGCGCCACACTGCCCTTGCTGCTTCATCTGACACGGCCGGAGCGGAATCTGAACATGCTGCTGACCCCCAGCCCATCTTCGGCCATGGCTGGATTCGGTTATATTTATGCCGTCTCCATGGGGGTATTGGTCTTTATTGTATTGTTTGTCTATCGACCGGTGCTGGTGGCGCTGAGGTCAACATCCAGAGGCTGGCTGCAGATGGTGTATCGAATCATCACATTTGACAGCATGGACCTGTCCCGCAAAAGCCTGCAGCTGGATGCAAAAATCATCCGGTTCCTGGTCGGCATCGGCATTCCCATAGCCGTGGTGCTTCACGGCTATGTGGGGTTTATCTTTGGCGGGGTCAAGGCCAACCCCACCTGGTCCACACCGTTGATGCCGGTGATTTTTTTATTTTCCGCCTGTGTCTCGGGCATTGCAGCCATTATCCTGGCCTATATCCTTGTGCGCAAATTACGGGGCCGGTCCATCAATCATTCGGCCATCACCACCATGACCAGGACCCTGACCCTGTTCTTTATCCTGGCCTTTTGTTTTGAAATGCTGGAGGTCTTTTCACATACCTATTTGAAATCCGGATACCACCACATGGTAGAGGGCCTGCTCAACGGCCCCCTGGCCTCGTCTTTCTGGCTCTGGCAGGTCAAGATCTGCTCTGTGATTCCATTGATCCTGCTGGGGGTGATGGGATTGTTCAGACTCCGACAGGGGATATACAACCTGCTGGCCGCAGTCGTATCCGCCATTCTGCTGCTTCAGGTGCTGATCATGCGCTGGAACGTGGTCATCGGCGGTCAGCTCATGAGCAAAAGCGCCCGGGGGTATACTGAATTTCACCCACAGTGGTGGGACAAGGAAGGGATCGTTGCTGTGATCGTTGTTATGGCCATTCCCTTTTGTATCCTTTGGGGCCTTGGAAAAATCTTTCCCTTCTGGGCTGGTCAAGGCAAATAAATCAGAACATCGTCAAAAATACATAAGAGCGCTGTGAAGGGAGGTGATTGTCAAATTGTGGATTGAACTGCCGGACCACGGCAAAGGCCGGTAAATCTTAATACCTATTGGAGGGTTAAACCATGACTGTGTTAAGGTCATTGATGATTGTGATTGTGTTTGGGATGCTGACGGCAGGAACGGCATTCGGCCTGACTCAGGCCTCGTTTGACGTGAAAAATCCCAAAAACCAGGAAATCAACAAAAAGTGCATCACCTGCCATTTAAAAGAGAACAAGTCCCTGGTCAGGCAGTGGGAAACCTCTGCCCATGCCGCGGCCAAACAAGGGCAGGTGGGCTGTTATACCTGCCATGCAGCGGAAAAAGGGGACGAGCTGGGATACAAGCACGAGGGTGCCTTTATCAAGGCCATCCTCTCTCCCAACGACTGTGCCAAGTGCCATGAGCCCCAGGCAAAGGAGATGGCAGTCTCTCACCATGCCACCGCCGGAGAGATCATGGCCTCCCTGGACAATATGCTGGCCGAAGTGGTCGGGGGCATGCCCGACAACAAGGGCAACATGGTTTCGGGCTGCTGGCAGTGCCACGGCTCTGTGGTCAAGGTGAAAAGAGACAAGGCAGGCAAGCCCCTGAGATCCAGGACCGATGCCCCACAGATGGACTACAATACCTGGCCCAACTCCGGTATCGGCCGGATCAATCCAGACGGATCCAAAGGCGTGTGCAATGCCTGCCATTCCAAACATGACTTCTCCGCCTCCCGGGCCCGCCAGCCGGAAAACTGCGGCAAGTGCCATCTGGGTCCGGATCATCCCCAAAAAGAGATCTACGAGGAGTCCAAGCACGGCATTGCCTATTTTACCGCAGAAAAGGGCAATACCCCCAACGGCATGAATATCCGCAAGGACGGGGCCTGGGTCCTGGGGGACGATTACCATACCGCCCCCACCTGTTCCACCTGCCACATGGGCGCTTTTGTCAAACTCAACGGCTCTGTGGCCAAGAGCAGCCACAATGTGGGGGACCGCATCTCCTGGAATTTGAGGGCACCGATTTCTTCCAAGCTGAACCGGGTAACCTTCACGGACGGGTCTGTAACGGACATCACCGGCGACATCCCCCCGAGACCGGGGCAGAAGGCCAAGAAAAAATCCTATGTCCGGGAGGGGGACAAGCTCAAGAAGGTCGTTGAGGAGAAGACCATTGCCTCTGTGGTCTCCTGGAAACAGCGGCGTGAAAGCATGCAGGGCGTCTGCAAGTCCTGCCACGGCGTCAACAAGGTCCGCAACTTTTACAAGCAGCTGGATGACGTGGTTCACCTCTACAATGACAAGTTTGCCAGGCCGGGAGTTGAACTGGTGGATATGCTCAAAGCAGACGGCATATGGCAGAACACAGGATTCCAACACAAGCTGGGGTATACCTGGTTTGAGATTTGGCATCATGAGGGACGCAGGGCCAGGATGGCGGCGGCCATGTTCGCACCGGACTATACCCACTGGCACGGCCTGTATGAGGTTTCCCGGAATTTTTACCATGAGTTCCTTCCCGAGGTCCAGGAGTTGGCTGACCATGCGGGCAAGGGCGAGAAATACAAAAACTATATTGAAACCCTGCTGGCCAAGCCCGAGCATATCTGGACCCGCACCGGCGGCAGTGCGGAAACCATGAAACTGATTGAAGAAGAAAACAAGCTTCGGTATAACCAGTAATAAGCGGTTGAGATCAGGCAGGGCGTTATGCCCTGCCTGATTTTGGATATTATTTTAAAAAAGGTAAAAAATTTGAACAAGATCATCTATGCGATCATGCTGTTGGGTTTAATGGGAGCGGTGCCGGGAATCTGCGGGGAGAAAGAAGACCTTTTTGCCTCAATTTCGGCCCTGGATATCCAGTGTCAGGACTATGCCCTGTGTGCGCCTTTATCAAAAAAGCAGCAGGCCTATGCCTTGAAACATCTGGAGAAGACAAATTCTGAAAAAATATACCGGTTTCGGGATAACAATTTGAACATTGTGGCAGACAAAGAAACCCACCGGGTGCTGGTCATGTTTCAGCAGTTTAAAAAGGTGGGGCAGCAAGCTGTTCAGGACCTTTTGGGACATCTGTTTATAACCTATGGGGACCCGACAGTGTCAGCCCATGATAAGTTGGTCTACTGGGCCTGGGGGGAAAAAGAAAAATTCACTGCAGACCAGTATAAAGCGGCCAGGGAAAATCAAAGGCAGCTGAAAATCATCGCCACAGTGAAACTCAATTCAGAAGTGAACATCATGGAAAAAGGCAAGGGGCAGGCCAGAGGAGATCTGTACTATATTATCAGTTCAGATCCTTTGCTTAGATTTTTTAAAGACAGTTGAACTATTAACGCGGCTGATCAAGGGGGATGCGCAGCGAAAAGAGCGGGTAAAAAATTGTGGTTCATCTGATTAATGCGTACTTTTTGTTGTGAAGGTCCAAAAGTTTCAGTTTAAAAAATTCAAAATCACTATATCCATAGGCTTTTCGCTTCATCGTTTTGATTTTGATCGAAACTGCTAAGGCAAACGGTCTGAAGCCATATTGGTATCTGAAACATCTGTTTGAACATCTGCCCGAGGCGATGACCGGGGACGATTTCAAGGCACTGCTTCCATACAAAATCGAGAAAAATCAGCTACTCGGACCTTCCGATACGCCGGCGCAGTCCAGAGTGAAGTTAAAACACCGGTTACGTTACATCGAATTCTGGCTGGGCATCTGAGCTATTATGCAGCGCCTGGAAACGGGAAAGGCATCTCGTATTTCTTCTATAGAGTATCCTGGTTCTGGTTAAGGCAACTACGCCGACAATAGACAGCGCCATCGTATGACGTGGGAGAAGTTTGGAAAAATCTGGTCCATGTTCTTTCCTCCAGTAAAGATAATCATCCCTTTGCACCGTTTTGACGCCACAACTCAAGGGAGGAGCCCAGTGCCTTAGTCGCGCACGCTGGGGTCTGCGCGGGGGGGCCGGGAAACCGGCATTCCTACCGTGACCGGGACTTGGAAATAAATACCTCCTCCATCCTGCTTGTCTTTTAACTCGTATCCTTTGTTGGGCAGGAGGGCGCATATTTTAATATGCTCTCTTGAATTCAGCATGATATCTGCATGGAAAGAGTTGTATAAATCCTTTTCCCAGGATGAATCCACAAATGAAGGGTTTAGGGCAAACCGAGTAGAGGGTATACTGGTCTTATGATCGAAAACATTCTGGCCTTGGATAGGGATCGTGGAATTTAAAAACGGACCATGGGGAGGACAAGTATAAGATGAGAGAAAAAGAGCAGGTGATAAATGAAATTATTCAAAATGAGTGGGTCATGTTCAGCTCGGTAAATAAGGCGGCCGGTCAATCATTCAAACCCAGTGAACACCCGTCCTGCCAGGATTTTCCAGACGAGTTCAGACTGCACAGGGAATCAAAGCTTTTGCCCTGGTCCCGGCAGACCCTGAACAGCTATCTTAAGGATCTGGTCCGGGCCCGTGACCTTGGGAAAAATCTGATGACCTATAAATACGCCCGCATGGACAATCTCATTCCATGTGAAAATAAGAGCCCCCGCATTGAGGCCATTGCAGACCAGCTTGTGAAATGGCAAAAGGGGTTTATGGAAAAATATCCCGGGATAATGTCAGGGGCACGACCACTTTCAGGTGGCAGACCCGGTGTTGACTGGGCTTCCTTTGAAAACTACCTTCGGTGTGAGCTGGAAACTTATTCTGAAAAAACCCTTGAATATCTCTTTTTGGACATCATGACAATGAAACAGCAGGGCAAAAGCATGTCAGAGGAAGTCTATGCCCACCTGGTCGGGAAAAAAGGGTATGTATCCCTGGACCAGGCAGAGGATAAAATGAATTAACAAGGCCCCGTCTTCAGTTGTTGTGTGACCTGAAGCCGGGGCCTTTTGTCTGAGTTTCTAATACAGGGGAATATTTTTTTAGGATGGGACAGGCGCCTGCTCAGTTTTTTTAAACCTGTCTGCAATTTTTTTCAGTTCATTAAAGCGGGTGTCGTCCAGTTTTGCATCCTTAAAGAAATAGGCCCTGCCAAGATTTGTGTACTTGGGCTGGCCCATCCTGTGGTAAGACAGAAGTTCATATTCACATTTTTTGCCGGGAAGACCGGCCAGAAATTTTGTGATGGCTAAAATGTCTTCCTTGGTGTCGTTGAACCCGGGGATAACAGGGGTTCTGACCCTGACTTTGAGGTCAGGGAATTGTTCTTTTAACCGGGAAAGATTTTCAAGGATATTTTTATTGGTCTGGCCCGTGTATTCAATATGGTTTTCTTCGTTCAGGCTTTTTAAATCAAACATCAGGGTATTGACATAGGGAAGGCATTTTTCAAGGGTTTGCCATGAACATGCCCCGCAGGTTTCAACGGCTGTGTCGATACGCCTGGCCTTTGCCTCCCTTAAAAGGGCAAGGGCAAATTGGGGCTGGGCAAAGGGCTCCCCGCCTGAAAGGGTCATTCCGCCGCCTGAACGGGCATAAAAAAGGTCATCTTCTTCCACCCGTTTTAAAACATCCTCCACGGATTTTTCTTGTCCGTACACAATAATTGCCTTTGCAGGGCAGGCATCGGCAAGAAAAAGGCAATCTTTTGCAAGTTCGTGGTTTACATCGACCTTGCCGTCCTCTCCTTTGGTTATGGCGTCGTTTTCACACTTATCAAGGCAGTGGTTGCATTTATCAAATCCGATACACTTGCCGCGGTTATAGGCCAGTTCCATCTTAAAGGATTGTGATTCGGGGTTGGAACACCATTTACAGCGAAGGGGGCACCCTTTTAAAAAGGCGATTGTTCTTATGCCGGGCCCGTCGTGAACTGAAAATTTTTGTACACTTAAAACCATACCTTTTTCTTTGCGATCCAGAAGAGAGCTCATAGTTTACCTGTCTTTTTTTGATACCCGTTGAATTTTAAAATTTACAAACGGCAAAAGGGCAGCCTGTCTGACATTCGTCTTGCAAGCCAGTGCTGCCCTTAGGGACTTGGAAATCAACATGTAAATTTCAGGGGGGATGGTTTTCCCCCCTTTTTTTTGTTTATGCCAAATCAGAGTGAACCTGCAGTCTTACAAGCCTACAGCACCTCATGGCCGGTTCTTGCAATCAGGTCATCCTGAAGATCCTTGGACAGGTCGCAGAAGTATGCGGAGTATCCTGCAATCCTGACGATAAGGTTCTTATAGGTTTCAGGATCGGCCTGGGCCTTTTTCAAGGTATCTGCATTGACAACGTTGAACTGGATGTGCCAGAGGCGCAGATCGCAGAATGTTCTGATAAAATCAACCAACTTTTGTGTGCCCTCTTCACCTTCAACACATTTGGGGGTGAACTTGATGTTCACAAGCCGGGCTGCACGCTCCCGGAAGTTAAAGTTTTTGGTGGTGTAGTTGGACAGCATAACCGCTGTGGGGCCGTTAACATCGGCACCCTGGGAAGCGGAAGAGCCGTCGGAAAGGGCGGAATAGGCAAGCCTTCCGTTGGGAGATGCTGAAACAACCCTTCCAAAGGGAACGTGGGAGGTAAAGGGAACATATCTTACATCCAGGTGAACCCCCAGCTCTTTTTGGTATTTGTTTGCAAAGGAAACGCATACATGGTCAAGTTCTTTGGCAATGGCATCGGCATAGGGATCATTGTTGCCGTAGCAGGGTGCGTTCTGAACCATCGCACGGATATCTTCAAACCCTTCAAAGTTGGCACGGACTGCCTCAAGGATCTGGGACATGGTCAGTTTTTTATCTTCGTAAACCAGCTTTTTAATGGCGCACAAGGAGTCCACAACGGTTCCAATCCCCATGAACTCAAAATATCCAAGATCAATACCGCCCGGTATATCCGGCTGATGAAGATCCACACAATGCTCCATACAAAGGTCATGCATGGCAGAGCCAAAAGGTGAGGCAAAATGGTTTGCCCGCAGCCGGATGACGTTGTGCTGCTGGATAAACGCATATTTCAAAAAGTTGATCTGCTGGGCCTTGTAGGCGTTGAAAAATTCATCCCAGGTCGCAAAGCTTGTGGGATCACCGGTTTCAATCGAGAGAACCTGGTCGCCGAATTTGAGCATTTTACCGTTGTAAAGCACCATCTCAAGGGCAGCGGCAAAGTTGATATAGGGGTTGCCCGATGTGTAGGTGTCCCGGTTGGGCATCCGGATTTCAGCACAGCCGGATACGGCATAGTCGTAGATTTCTTCAAATGTTGCACCCTTGGAAAGGTGAAGGGGGATAACCTCTTCATCGTTGATCAGTTTGGGGAAACCAGAGCCTTCTTTGATGGTTTCGGCAACCTCTGCAATGAATCTTTCCGGGGCCCGTGCGTGGATGCGTGCCGCAAGGTCGGGGTAATGATGGGGGAACTCACGTTTTGATCTCAAAATAAGGTAGGTCAGCTCGTTGGTTGCATCCAGGCCGTCCTTGGTCTGGCCGCCCACGGTTACAGCTTCCCAGTGGGCATAGCCTTCGTTGAAGTCACCGCCCTGGGGTGAGATATAAAGGTCGATGAACTGGGCCATTCCCACATAGAGGCATTCAATGAATTCAATGGCCTGATCATCCGTCAGGATACCGGCCTCAACATCATTTTTGTAGTAAGGGTACAGGTACTGGTCCATGCGGCCGTTGGAGATAATGGTTCCTGTCTTCTGCTCGATTCTTGAAAACATCTGAGTGAACCACTGGCTCTGGATGGCTTCGTGGAAGTTGCTTGCAGGATGCTCGGGAACCTTTCTTGATACCTCGGCCATTTTCAGAAGCTCGGCTTTTCTGACCTCGTCTGTTTCAGATGCCGCAAGCTCTTCGGCAAGGTCTGCATGGCGGTTTGCCCAGAGGATGATCGCATCGCAGACGATTACAATGGCTTCAAGGTAGGGTTTTTTGGTATTGTAATCTGTGGGAGAGAGGGGATCAAGGGCGTCTAACCTTTCCTGGCTCTCTTTTTTGATTCCGCCAAATCCCCTTTTGAGGATTTTTTCATAATCATGAACCCATTGCAGAGAGGATCTGAAAGAAGAGGTTTCATTGATGATATACCGTGAAGACAGCCCGTCGGGATCGTCATATGTCAGCTTATGGGTGTCTTCGTCAAGGGCGGTGTTCAATGCCTCATGATAGGTTTTGCCTTTCCAGTAGGGAGCGATTTGCTCAACAATGATTTTTGCATCCTCTTCGGAAATTGAAAAAGGAGAGCTCTCCCTGGTGGGCAGTTCCTTGACGGCCATATCCAAAAAATCCCCGTCCAGCTCGGGATAGAGAATGCCGTAACGGCCCTTGCAGCCGGAACGGCCGCAGATCAGGGAATCATCGTCAATATAAACGGTGATGTTTTGAGCAATATGCATCATTGCCTTTGCCCATCTCAGGACCAGGGGTTCCCCTTCGGTTTTCTCCATGGACTGTGTAAAATACAGGGCACGTTCAACATCGATAACAGGCTTTAAATTTTCAATTCTGTCAAGGATCTTGAATACACGGGCATGGCTTTCCCTGTAAGGGTTGGCAACGCCGTCAATTTTGTTTTGTACCAATATTTCATGGGGTGAACGACAACATTCCATTTTAACTCTCCTTACTAAATATTGTAATTATAAGCTAATTACCGCTTTTTAGGTATCGTGACTCAGCTTCTTGAAATGCACAGAGGATGCCAAAGCCGGGGATAAAAAAGTAACATACTGAAAATACAGTGATTTATTCCATGGCGGAGGGCTCCAGCCTTGATTTTCTATAGCGGGGATTTGTGTTTTTTTGTTGCGAATATGCAACTAATATAACTCTTCGCGAAATTTTGTTTTAAAAACAGATAGTTGCAATTTTCCCAATTTTGATGCAAAAAAACAACCAGGATATTCATGGTGCAGTTTGGCATCATAGGTGTCTGTCTCCGGTGCAGCCCTGCCCCAAACAGGTGACGGTCAGTGGTGATATAAAAGACTGGGAAATTATTAGTTCCTATGGATAGGGGATTGCACGATTATATCTGATAAAAGCAATCATTGGCACACAGCTTGCTATCAAATTTGTGCATAAAAATTTTATAACCAGATACCCAGGAAAATTATCCAGGAGACAGAGAATGGGCAAACAGGTCATCACGGCCTTTGAGATTACAAAAGCCATTAATGCGGGTCAAAAGGCGCTGGATTTAAAAGAGACAGACTGTATTGTCACCCCGGAAGCCCGGGATATGATGGAAGAATCCGGTATTGGGTTTGCCGGGGGAACCTGCCCCGTTGCCACAGTGGAAAAAAATTTTTCTGAATCCGCCGGGGCAGGCAGCACTGAGGCCAAGTCTGCTTCTCCACCCCTGTATGAAAACAAGGATCTTACAGCCAGGATATGTGATCTGGTCCGGGACAAACTGCCCGAAGCCGGGGGCCAGGAGCTGGAAACCCTGGTCCAACAGGTTGTGGCTGACCGGCTTTTAAAGCCTGCCGCAGCGGCCCAGTCCGAATCCTCCGGGGCTGTGGCCCGCCAGGGAGGGGTCTCCCTGATCAAAGGGGATCTTTTGTTTGACCCCAGTTCCCAACCAGCCATCCCGGGCAAGGTGCAGCTTTCAGAAACTGTCCGCTGTCACCAGGATTCTCCTTTGACCGTTACTTGTATGAAATGGGAAAATACCTTGTTTGAGCGGGTTGTTGAATCCCCTGAAATCAGTATGGTGGTGGATGGCGAATTCACCCTCAACGTGGAAGGCCGGACCTTTACGGCCCGTCCCGGGGATATCCTGTATATGGAAAAAGGGGCAAAGGTCTCATACGCCAGCAATGCCGATGTTAAGCTGGTCTGTATCAGCGCTTAGGGGGCAGCCGACGTGGGGATTTTTGAAAACTGCATGGAAATGTGCAAAGCCGAACCGGGTGTGGTGGCCTTTCCGGACTGTCTGGACGAACGGGTCCTGGCCGCTGCCACACGGCTTAAAAAGGAGAAGCTTGCCACCCCTATTCTGGTTCAGTCTCCCTTTGCCGTAACGCATAAGATCCAGGGTACGGGCAAGTCCTTTTCCGGATTCACCGTGATAGATCATACCAACAATCAATTGCTTGAAGAAAATATCCACAACTATACCCGGATACTGGAAGCCAAGGGCAAGTCTGTTGCCTTGGAAAAAATCGAAGCAGCCATGCGGTGCAGCCTGGCAGCTTCTGCCATGATGGTCAGGCAAAACCAGGTGGATGTGGGCGTGGCCGGGAATCTGTCCTCCACAGCAGACGTTATCCGGGCAGGGATCAGCATTCTGCCCAGAAAGCAAAAAAATATTTCCAGTTTTTTTCTCATGGTATCCCCGGATGAAGCACAGCACTATATTCTGGCCGACTGTGCCGTGGTGCCGGAACCTGATGCCGATACCCTGGCCGACATTGCCATTGCATCGGCGGAAAAGGCTAAAAATCTTTTGGGCGAAGAGCCCCGGGTGGCCATGCTTTCTTTTTCCACCAAGGGCAGTGCCCAGCACCACAGGCCCTCAATGGTCAGAGAGGCGGTCCTGGCTGCCCGGAAAAAAGCGCCGGGAATCGTAATTGACGGAGAGCTTCAGTTGGATGCCGCAGTGGTTCCAGGGGTTGCCTCTCTCAAAGCCCCGGGCAGCCAGCTGGGCGGCAATGCCAATGTTTTGGTCTTTCCCTCACTTGAGGCGGGAAACATCGGCTATAAAATGCTCCAGCGAATGGCCGGCTACACAGCGCTGGGCCCCTTTTTGCAAGGATTTGAAGGCGGCTGGCACGACCTGTCCAGGGGATGTTCGGCAGAGGATATTTTTAAAGTGGCTGTTGTGGGGATCTGCATGCAGCGCGGAAATACTGCGGTGACCCCGACCTCTTCACAGAAACGCATAACCGCTTAAACAGGAACCACAGGTGAGAACACTGCAAAACACATTATCCAGGGATCAGCTGATCTCAAAAATAAAGGCCGCCGGTGTGGTTGGTGAAGGCGGGGCAGGATTTCCCGCCCACGTGAAATACGATACAAAGGTTGAAACCGTCATTGCCAACGGATGTGAGTGTGAACCCCTGCTCTACTCAGACCAGTATATCATGCAGACCTGTGCCAAAAGCATTGTCACCGGCATGAAGGCGGTCATGCAAGCGTCCGGGGCTGAACAGGGCATCATCGCCATCAAGAAAAAATACACTGCCATTTCCCAGGCGTTTAAGCAGATACTGGCGGATACGGGTATCCAAATTTTTGAACTGGATAATTTTTATCCGGCAGGGGACGAACAGATTCTCATCCATGAAATCACAGGCAGAACCGTCCCCCCCCTTGGCCTTCCCAAGGACCAGGACATGGTGGTGGCCAATGTGGGGACTCTTTTCGGGGTGGCCAATGCCCTGGAGGATCTTCCTGTGACCCAGAAGATTGTCACAGTTACAGGAGAGGTGGCAACCCCTGCCGTGATCTCTGTGCCCGTGGGAACCCCGGTCCGGGAGTGTATTGAATTCTGCCAGGGTGCCAGTGTAAAAGACCCTGTGGTGGTCCTTGGCGGCCCCATGATGGGAAAATTTTTGACCACCGAACAGGAGATTGACCAGGCCGTAGTAACCAAAACCGTCGGCGGTATTATTCTGCTGCCCCGGAACCATCCCCTGCACCAGGCTGCATCCCTGTCTTTGGAAACCATGCAGATAAGGGCGGCAACTGCCTGTATCCAGTGCAGAATCTGTACGGAACTGTGCCCCAGATATCTGGTGGGGCAAGGCTTTGAAACCCATCGGGTCATGCGGGTGTTTGCCGGTGGCAGCCAGGATCTGGAATCAGCTTCCCAGGCCATGATGTGTTGTGAATGCGGGGTGTGTGAATTGTTTGCCTGCCCGATGGGGCTGTCTCCCAGGCGGATTAATGCAGAGTTGAAAAACAGGTTCAGGCTGGGAAATATTCAATACCAGGGCCCCAAAGAGGTGATCCCCAATCAATCCCTTTTCAGGGACTATAGAAAGGTGCCCACACCGAGGCTGGCCACAAAAATAGGGATTGGCGCTTACATGGACATTCATCCGGCATTCTTAGGAAGTTACAGCCCTGACCAGGTCTCCATCCCCCTTTCTCAGCACATCGGGGCACCGGCCCTTGCCGTGGTGAGCCCCGGGGACACGGTGCAAAAGGGGGATTGCATCGCAGATATTCCGGACAAGGCCATGGGGGCCAGGATCCATGCATCCATTTCCGGTGTTGTTCAATCCATAGACCAATCCATAATCATAAAAGGGAGCTGATATGCAAGCGGATCTCCAAGCCCTGGGCATGATCGAATTTAACAGTATTGCCGCCGGAATTGAGGCGGCGGATTACATGGTGAAAGCGGCTCAGGTAACCCCCATTTTTTTTAAAACCATCTGCCCGGGCAAATTCCTTGCCGGGGTCCACGGTGAGGTGGCCTCGGTGAATTCGTCTGTTGACGCGGGAAAACAAAGTTCTCCCGATACTGTGGTAGATCATTTTGTCATCCCCCATATTACCGCCCAGGTCGTGGCGGCTCTCTCTGGAACCGCCACCGGGATCCAGGGGTCGGCCCTTGGGGTCATTGAGACCTTTTCCGCGCCCTCGGCCGTTCTGGCCGCTGATGCTGCAGCCAAGGCCGCTGATGTCTTTATTTCTGAAGTGCGCATTGCCATGGGGCTTGGGGGAAAAGCCTTTGCCCTGATGTCCGGCGACATCGCCTCGGTTGAATCGGCCGTGAATGCAGGGTCCGAGATCGTAAAAGAATCCGGTCTTTTGGTCAGACGTGTTGTGATTCCTGCCCTGGACACCCAGGTAAAACCGTTTATTTTTTAATTTTTTAAAGGACAGATGATATGAACCTAAACGAGTCCATGGGATTTGTGGAAACCTTTGGCATTGCCGCTGCCATAGAAGCAGCCGACATCATGCTCAAAGCCGCAAACGTTAAAGTCAAAACAGTTGCCAACGCTGATGCCGGTCTGATTACCGTATTCTGCCACGGGGATCTGGCATCCTGTCAGGCGGCTGTGGACGCTGCCAAGGCCGGGCCTGCCGTCTCGGGAAACTGTATTAATTCCCACAGCATTCCCCGGCCCAGTCAGGATGTCCAGGGTCTTGTGGACAAGCACATCGGCAATCTGCTCAAACCGGTCAAGACAAAGAAACCAAAGGCGGCTGCCAAAAAGGCCGACCAGACAAAAAAATAAAATAATAAAAACCTGTGCACGGAATAATAATCTTTCGGCACCATCAAAAAAAGGAGTACAATCATGGATGCATTAGGAATGATCGAAACCAAGGGAATGACCGCATTAATTGAAGCCAGTGACGTCATGGCAAAATCCGCCAGGGTTCAGCTGGTGGGCTACGAACGGATCGGCGCCGGTATTTTGTGCGTAATGGTCAGGGGTGATGTTGCCGCCTGCAAGGCTGCCACGGATGCCGGAGCTGCCGCTGCAGGCAAGGTGGGCGAAATTGTGGCTGTCCATGTTATTCCCCGTCCCCATGACGATCTGGAATCTTTGTTCCCCATTCAGATAAAGTAGGCATTCGGTTGAACAGATTTTTTGCCTGATATCAAGGAGATGAAAAATGGAACTTGGTAAAATAACAGGTCAGGTCGTTTCAACGGCCCGCCACCCCAAACTGCCCTACATGACCTTTCTGCTGGTGGATATTGTAGATGTGGAAGGCAATGTTCTGGCCAGGGGCCAGGTTGCCGCCGACAGTATCGGGGCCGGGATCGGGGAGCTTGTCATGCTTTCCAGGGGCAGTTCCGCCCGGATGATCCACGATGACCAAAGTCCCATTGACCTTTGTGTGGTCGGTATCATCGACCAGGTCTCGTCCGGGCATAAATCTCTGTATACCAAATAGCGGCAGGCCACAATGGCCTGCCCCTTATCAACCCCATTGCATGAACTGGAGGCCGGATGGCTCAACTAGCAGAAACAGATATAGAAGCAATTGTAAAAGAGGTGCTTAAAAAGATCACCGCACCCGACGCCACTGCGCCAATTTCATCTTCAGCCGGAGATTGGGGCGTTTTTGAGTCCCTGGACGATGCCGTTGCCGCAGCAACCGCTGCCCAGAAAAAAATACCCACAACCGCCATACGGGAGCAGGTGGTCCGGATGGTCCGAAGGGCAGCCCGGGCCAATGCCAGGAGACTGGCTGAAATGGCCGTGGATGAAACCGGAATGGGCCGGATTGAAGACAAGATTAAAAAGAACCTTTTGGTGGCCAACCGGACGCCCGGGCCTGAGATTCTAAGCGCCAGCGCCGCCACAGGGGATGCGGGAATGACCCTGTTTGAGAATGCACCCTGGGGGGTTATCGCCTCCGTGGCGCCGTCCACCAATCCCGCGGCCACTATTTTCAACAATACCATTTCCATGGTAGCCGGGGGCAACTCAGTGGTGTATGCCATTCATCCGGGTGCCAAACGGACCACCCAGGAAGCTGTGAGAGCCGTAAACAAAGCGGTCCATGCCGAACTTGGCATTCAAAATATTATCACCTGTGTCAAAGAGCCTACCATTGATGTGGCCCAGAAGCTGTTTACCTATCCGGGGATTAATCTTCTGGTGGTCACCGGCGGAGAGGCGGTTGTGGAAGCGGCACAGAAAAGTACGGACAAGCGGCTTATTGCGGCCGGTGCCGGTAACCCCCCGGTTGTTGTGGATGAGACAGCCGACCTTGCAAGGGCAGCACAGAGCATTTATGACGGTGCCTCTTTTGACAATAATATTGTCTGCTGTGATGAAAAGGAGATTATTGCTGTTGAATCCATTGCCGATGATCTGAAACGTCAGATGGAGAAGATCGGCGCTGTGGAAATTACCCTGGACCAGGCAGAGGCCATTGCGCAAAAGGTGCTTTTGGACTATCCCGGTCCCAATCCCCGGCCCAATCCCAAATGGGTGGGAAGGGATGCACCAGAGCTTGCGAAACTTGCCGGCATCTCTGTTCCGGAATCCTGTCGCCTGCTCATTGTGGATGCCGGTACCGATGTCAACTATTTGTTTGCAAAAATGGAGCAGATGATGCCCCTGATTCCCATGCTCCGGGCCAGGGATTTTCCCCAGGCCATGGAATGGGCATTGATTCTGGAGAAAAACTGCCGCCATTCAGCAGGGCTTCACTCCAAAAACATTGACAATATGGATGCCATGGCAAGGGCGGTGAACACCAGCCTCTTTGTGAAAAACGGCCCCCTTATCGCAGGGCTTGGTGCAGGAGGCGAGGGCTGGACCTCTATGACCATCTCAACGCCCACGGGTGAAGGGGTGTCCAATGCCAGGACCTTTGTCCGGCTCAGGCGCTGCACCCTTGTGGGAAGTTTCAGGATTTCCTGATGATACCGGTTTCCTGGGATATCGTACAAGAACGCCTGGATCTGGCCATGGGGATTCTCAACGACGAGACCCCTGTGGCCTTTGACGGGCCGTTCCATGTCGGAATTGACCTTGGTACAAGTGACGTGGTGATCATGGTCATTGACGGGGCAGGCCGTCCCGTGGCTGTCTTCCTTGAATGGGCCGAAGTCGTCAAAGACGGGGTGGTTGTGGATTTTTTGGGGGCCAACACCATTGTACAGCGCCTCAAGGAAAAGGCCGAAGCCAAGTTGAATATAACCATTGAGGGTGCATCCACCTCTTTTCCCCCGGGCACCGATTCCAGGCTTTCCACCAATATCATTGAGAATATCGGCATGCAGGTCCTTGACGTTGCGGACGAACCCAGCTGTGTGGCAAGGCTTTTACACCTGGACAGGACCGCCGTGGTGGATGTGGGAGGCGGAACCACCGGCACGGCCGTGGTCCAGAATGGCCAGGTTGTTTTTTCAGACGATGAGCCCACCGGCGGTACCCATATCAGCCTGGTTATTTCAGGCCATTTTGGTGTCTCTTTTGAAGAGGCGGAAAAGCGCAAGAAGCAAAGTGAAAAATACGGAATACTGGCACTTTCCACCCCCACCTTTGAACGGATCTGCGATATCGTGGCCGGCCACATTAAAATTCACCGGGTTGACCAGTTTATTTTTTCAGGCGGTACCTGCAGCCTGCCCGGATTGGTACCTTTGCTTGAAAAAAACCTGAACAAAAAAGTACGCATACCTGGAAATCCCATCCTTCTTACGCCCCTGGCCATCGCCTCTTTAGGGCTGGATCAGGGCTAAGGGCAATGACCGGGTGGGTGTTTAGTCAGGCCGAAATTTTGCATGCCTTTTGTCCCAAGAAACAAACAGATAGTGGATCGCCGGTTTGAATTGACGGTCTAACTCAGGTATTATCTACCTTGAGGTAAATGGTTGAGGTGGTACTTAAATTGCCAGTTGAATCTGCTTAAAGGAAAGAAACATGATCCATTTTTCAGATGACAAACATCCCATCATAACCAGGCATTTTAAATGTATTTTAAATTTGTTGCCGGATGCAGTTTATATCAGCGCCAGGGATGGCGTAACCTTGTTTGTCAACAGTCGCTGGGAGGAAATTTCCGGGATTTCGGCTGAAGAAGTTATGGGTAAGAATGTTAGGGAAGTTGCCAAAGAGGGTGTATTCAAGCAGATCGTAAATCCCAAGGTTGTGGCCACCGGGAAATCTGCCATGGTGGTCCAGCAGCTGAACGGCAGAAATGTCGTCATCAACGGCCATCCCGTGTTTGACACAAATAATGAGGTGGAGATGGTGGTCACCTTTGTAAGGGATATCACGGCGTTTAATAAGTTAAAAAATGAAATTTCAACCCAGAAGCACTTGATCTCATCCTACCAGCACCAGGTGGCTGCAATTGATCCGGAAGCAGTGTTCCAAAATGACGGCATGGTGGCTGTGAGCAAACACTCATTAAGCCTTTTAAGGAAAATAGCAACCATTGCCCCTTCTGATGCGGCGGTTCTCATCCTGGGGGAAACCGGTGTGGGCAAGGATGTGGTGGCCAATCGCATCCACAGGCACAGCCAGAGAAGTAACAAGGAATACCTGAAAGTCGACTGCTCATCCATTGCAGAGACCCTTATTGAATCGGAGTTGTTCGGCTATATGCCCGGTGCCTTTTCCGGTGCCAACGGCAAGGGAAAGAAAGGGTATTTTGAGCAGGCCTCTGGTGGCACCTTATTTTTGGATGAGATAGGAGAACTGCCCCTTCCCATGCAGACAAGGCTTTTGCGCGCCATCCAGGACCAGGAGATTATCCGGGTGGGCTCCACCAAGCCTTTGCCCATAGATGTCCGCATCATAGCCGCCACCAACCGGGACCTCCAGGGGGCCGTTAACCAAGGGACCTTTAGAAGGGACCTTTATTATCGGTTAAAGGTGGCGGTCTTAAATATCAGAAGCCTCAGGGAAAGAAAGGATGACATCCTTCCCCTTATTATGGTCTTTTTGAAAAAACACAATGCCAAATACGGAAAAGATATTTCATTTTCAGACTGTGCCCAGCAGAAACTGATCAATTATGAGTGGCCGGGTAATGTAAGAGAGCTTCGCAATACCATCCACAGTATCGTGGTCATGGCCAATAAAAGGCTTATAAAAGCGGTTGATTTGCCAGATGAATTTGCATCGGCCTTTGCCTGTGATGACACAGGAACCCAGCAGACCACCTATTCATCTGATCTGGGTAAAAAACCCCTCAAGGCCATCCTCCAGGATGTTGAACGCAACATCATCAACGATACCATCTCCCTTTACGGGTCCATTGGCAAGGCCGCAGAAATCCTTCAGGTGAACCGAAGCACCATATTCAGAAAAACAAAGGGCCAGAAGCTGTAATCACGCCAGGTTTTTCCCGGCAATATCCCCTTGAAAACGCCCTCCCCATCCACACACAGATGTTGCAAAATTGCCCCTTGTTTGGGAATTTGCGCTTCTACCCTGGCGATGCACTACTGCAACCTGCCATTTAAATTTATTTTTTAAAATGATGCAGGAAGGCATCATAGATTGAATGAAAATGTTTCGAAAATGCAACATCCGTGGTTGAGTCTCAAATTCGGGGTACTCGCACCCGCAGCCGCTTCCCGGGCAGGCATTATCCTTGCTGTTCTCATCTGGGTTTTATCGGTTTTTCCGCCCGGTCACTGCATTTTGCACTGGCTCCTTGGGGGCGGAAAGGAATTTTTGAATATTATATCTGATTGGTTTTAAATAGCCGCCATTTGAAAGAAGATCTCTGAATATTGGTACCTTTTTTGCTATGTTCTTATTAAGGTTTGGTTAGAGGGTAGTATGTTTTAGTTTTTTTAATGATTTTAATGAAATGGAGAGAAAATTATGTTTAAAAAAGCATTGTTGATTCTTGCAGCATTTGCATTGATCACAGCGTCACCGGCATTGGCGGCAAAAAAGTATGAATTAAAGATTCAGACTGCCGTGCCCAGTTCAAGCATGTATTTTGAAACCATGGAAAGACTGGGAGAGCGGATTGAAAAGCTATCTAACGGCCAAATCAAGGTTGAAGTTTTTGCCTCAGGTGCCATTGTAAAAGCCTTTGAAATCCTTGATGCTGTCAGTGACGGCATTGTCAATGGCGGTCAGGCCTGGACCCATTACTGGTCGGGCAAACATCCTGCCGGTCTTTTGTTTGCAGCTCCCACAGCCGGACTTGGTGTCGGTCTTGACCAGACAGGTCTTTTGTCCTGGGCCTGGGAAGGTGAGGGCGGAGACCTTCTCAATCAATATTACCAGGAAGAGCTTCACTATAATATCAAGGCTTGGCTGACCATGCCCATGGGACCTGAGCCCTTTGGCTGGTTCCCCCACAGCTTTGATTCCCTTGAAGAATTGAAACAGATGAAATTCAGGTCTCCTCCAGGAATCCCTTCAGAAAGCTTTAAAGCCATTGGCATGCCCGTTGTTTCCATGCCCGGATCCGAGATTGTTCCTTCAGCCCAGAGGGGTGTTATTGACGCGGCCGAATGGATCTCCCCCGGTGATGATAAGCTTCTAGGCTTGTCCGATGTCTGGAAATCATATTACCTCCAGGGCCTTCACCAGGCACTGTCCATTGGTGATGTCTACATCAACAATGACTGGTATAACAGCCTGCCGGATCACCTCAAGTTTGTCATTGAAGTATCCATGAAAGCCATGGTTGCCGACCAGGTTTCCATGAACGTCAGCATCAACAGCGAGGCGCTCAGAGACATGGTCGTAAATGAAGGTGTTAAACTCCACGACACGCCTGAAGAATACTTCCAGGCTTATATGAAAGTTGTTCCCCAGATCATGAACAAATACTCTGATAAATCGCCATTTTTCAAAGAGGTTTTTGAATCATTGAACAAATGGGCAGACCTGACCGTACCCTACCAGGTAAAGGTCAACGGCCTGTATTACAAGATGGGTAAAACTGCCATGGAGTCTGGAACCATGCAGGACTACAAATAATAACCAGATAGGATAGGTAACCGGCTGCAGGACGTTTTTCCTGCAGCCTTTTTTCTAAGTATTACAAAATGAGGTTGTGTCATGTCAAAAAATTCTGAGACTGCATCTTCGGAAATCGGCCCGTCCCTCCTTGCACAAAGGCTGGTCACAGGGTTTGATTCCATCAGTTCGTTTTTTGGTAAAGCTGTGGCAATTCTAGTGCTGCCCATGATGTACGCCCTTGTTCATGAGGTTATTTCACGGTATTTTTTCAATGCCCCCACGATCTGGGCCGGGGATGTTGCCTTGATTCTTTACGGGATCTTCTTCATGGTTGCGTCTCCCTATTGCTTGAAAACCGGGATGCATATCAGAACGGACTTTCTATACAACAGGTGGACGGTAAAATCCAAGGGCAGGGTGGATTTTTTCACCTACCTTTTCCTTTATTTCCCCACCCACGTCATCTTTCTTATGGTGGGGTGGAAATTTTTTTATAAATCATTTTTACAAAACGAAGTTATCATATCCAGCCCGTGGATGCCGATTATCTGGCCCATGAAGCTGGCCATCCCCCTAAGTCTTTTCCTGATGATCCTTCAGGGGATATCCGAAACCATAAAAAGTTACTATGCCTGGCGTCATGGACAATTCTATTGGGGTGAAGGAGATCATCATTCCGGTGATGCGCCTGCTAACGCATGTGACGGCTCTTCACTTATAGATTAGGGGGAAAACACGCATGGAACTTATCTTGAACATGGAATTTAACCAATTAATGGCGATGCTGTCTCTTTTCGGGCTTATACTCGCATTCTGCACAGGTTTTCCGATCTCCTTTACCATGATGTTCATTGGTATATTTTTCGGTTATCTGGGCATTGGAAAATTGGTATTTTATCTTCTAAATCTTCAGTTTTACCAGGTCATGAGTGATCCTATACTCGGGGCCATACCATTCTTTTTGCTCATGGGGTATTTACTGGAAAGTGCGGGGCTGATGGAAGGACTGTTTTTGTCCATCCAAAAACTGATGGCCCCCATCCCCGGGTCCCTGTACGTAGCTGTAATCCTGACCGCCACCATTTTTGCGGCGGCCACAGGCATTGTGGGCTCATCCATTACCCTGCTGTGTGTCATGGCGGAACCGGCCTTGCGAAAGAGTAACTACAATATCCAGATGGGGGCCGGGGCCATAGCCGCTGGCGGGACATTGGGGATATTGATTCCGCCAAGCATCATGCTGGTCGTTATGGGGCCGCTCATGGGTGTTCCGGTAACCGATCTTTTTGCTGGCGCCATTATCCCGGGTATCCTGATGTCCGGCCTGTATTGCATCTATGCTTTGACCCGCTGCTTTTTTAAACACGAGCTTGGTCCACCGCTTCCCAAAGAGCTCAGGGCAGACTCCTTTGCCAGCCTTTTCGTTGAGATTCTCAAGGGCGTTGTGCCTCTGGTGATTCTTATCGGTGCCACTCTGGGTAGTATCCTGGCTGGACTTGCTACCCCCACCGAGGCCTCAGCCTGCGGTGCGCTGGGTGCCCTGATTCTGGTTATTGCCTATGGCAAATTTGAATTAGGCGCCTTTAAAAACGCCATGTATTCAACTGTGAAGTTGTCTGCCATGATCCTGATCATGATTTGTGCTTCCAACTTTTTCGGGTCTGTGTTCTCCCGCCTGGGCGGTGCCAGCTTGATGTCAGACGTGCTGGTGAGCATGAACGTATCCCCCTTTGTCATGGTTGGAATTATAATGATTATGGTTTTTTTGCTGGGCTGGGCCATGGAATGGGTACCCATAGTTTTGATTGTTCTGCCCATCCTTATGCCGACCATCAAGGCATTGGGCATTGATCCCTTATGGTTTGCCATTATCTATGCCATGACCCTGCAGACATCCTGGCTGTCCCCGCCGGTGGCATTGTCCTGCTACTTTATCAAAGGATGTATTCCCAGCTGGAGCCTCTCCGATATATACAAGGGCATGATCCAGTTCATATTCTGCCAGGTGGTCGCCATTATTTTGATAATGCTTTTTCCCATGCTGGTGACCTGGCTGCCCAGCGTTATCAACGGATAAAATCAACCCCAAAGGTGTATAATCCTTAGACCCAAAAGCCCTGATTTTTAGGATCAGGGCTTTTGAGGTTTCAACCCTTTTTGATGTGAAAATGTTTCTATCCTGCACCCTTTGCCCATGAAAACAGGGTGGATTCCATGGGCGTTTGCAAACCTGCAGCATCTGTCTGGAGTAATGATGCTGAAATGCAACATTATGAAAATGGATTGAGTTGATTCCTGGATGTTAAGCATTCAACCTCTTTTTTTTGGGGGGTGTTCTGAGAGTAAGGTGTTGAAATACAGTATATTTATTGTTTTTTTATGGATGAATTCTTAAAGTGATATAAATTTGGCAAGCTATGGTATGTGATTTGCTATCAGTATACCTCAGGACAGTGTGGCTCAACAAGTGCAACCCGTTTGAAAGCATTACAAAACAGGTGGCCCCACTAGCCATACCCTTTATCCAAGCCAGTTAATTTGGAAAGCAGACGGTCATGAGTATCCTGCCCGACAGGCAACAAAAAGGTATTGTTTTCAATATCCAGAAATACGTTCTCCATCATGGAGAGGCCATGAAAAGCTTCATCTACCTTAAAGGATGTTCTTTGGCGTGCGCCTGGTGTTCTGATCCTGAATCCCAGGAACTTCTTCCCCAGCTTGGATACAACGCTTCCAAATGCCTTGCTGTTGACCATTGTTCCAGGTGCCGGGACACCTGCCCTGAAGGTGCCCTTTCCATGGGCGAAGACGGTAAAATTCAGGTGGACCATGACCGTTGTACCAGCTGTTTTTCCTGTGCCCAGCTCTGCCCTACAGGGGCTTTGATGGTTTACGGTTACGAGGCCACTGTGTCGGATGTTATTGCACGGGCCGAAGCCGATGCTGTGTTTTATCTGAGGTCCGGCGGCGGACTGATCCTGAGCGGAGGCGAACCCCTGTTCCAGGGGCGGTTTGCCATTGCCCTGCTGAGAGAAGCCAGAAAAAGGCGGATCAATATCAGCATTGAAACCTGCGGCAACGTGTCCTGGAACATTATGGACCAGGCCGCCCAATATCTGAACTCGGTGTATTATGATTTAAAGGTGATGGATCCCCAAATCCACATGGCTGCTACCGGGTTTGACAACACCCTGATCATTGAAAACCTGGTCAGGCTGACCCAGAAATACCCGAACCTGCCCGTAAGGGTCAAAACCCCTGTGATCCCGGGTGTAAATGATACAAAAGAAGCCATAGGCGCCATTGTGGATTTTTTGGATCAAATGCCAAAAGTCACTTATGAACTTGTGGCCTACCACCAAAGGGGGGCCATAAAATATACCTATCTTGGAAGGCCTTACCCCCTAGAGGGGACCCAGGCACTTTTAAATGAAAAATTTGCTGATCTCCAGGCCTTTGTACTGGAAAAAAGAAAAAAAGCAGTCCAAAAGATACCGTGCTAATCTCCCCTTTGGGGAAAACCACAAGAGAAATTGGTGCCCCAAAGGGGTCCCGTATATAAAATAGGAGCATAAAATAATGGACATTATTGATTTTCGATTCAGGCCTAACACCCCGGAGACCATTAACGGTATCCAGAATTCCAAGATGTTCAAAGGGCTGTGCAAGAGCATTGATTTTTCTAAACTCAAACCCCAGACCCTGGATGAAGTGGTTTCGGATCTTGACAGGTATACTGTCCGTAAGGCCGTGATCACCGGCCGGGATTGCGAGACCACCTACGGAGCAAAATCAAACAATGAGAGTGTTGTTGAGTTTACTTCCAAATACCCTGAAAAATTTATCGGGTTTGTGGGACTGGATCCCCACAAGGGAATGAACGCCATTGAAGAACTCAAGGTCTCTGTAAATGACCTGGGGCTCAGGGGGGCTGCTGTAGATCCTTACCTGGCCCAGATCTATGCCAACGACGCCAAATACTATCCCATTTATTCCAAATGCTGTGAACTGGATATCCCCATCGTTTTTACCACAGGCCCTGCCACCCTGGTACCCAACGCCATCATTGACCATGTGGCCCCCCGGTATATTGATGTGGTTGCCCGGGATTTTCCGGAACTGAAAATCGTCATCAGCCACGGCGGTTACCCCTGGGTCAACGAGGCTATTATTGTTGCCGAGCGGAATCGCAACGTTTATATCGACCTTTCCGAATATGAGTTTTCTCCCATGTCCGAAGCCTATATCCAGGCTGCCAACACCATGATTTCCGACAAGATTCTCTATGCCAGCGCCCATCCCTTTGTGGACTTTAAGCAGGCCCTTAAAACCTATGAAGGGTTGGATTTCAAACCCGATGTCCGCCAGAAGATCATGCATGACAATGCCGCAGGCCTGCTTGGCCTGTCACAGACCCCCCCCAAAGCTTCGGGCATCAGCGGATCCCAGGTGGAAGATTTGGTGGGGGACATTGTTCGCCAGGTCATGAAGGAATTGAAAAACTAGCCGGGAATCGGCCAGCAGAAGAAATTGCAAAATTATTATGCACGCCTAAAAAGTTAATAATACTTACGTTCAAGGCCGCAATTGCACTGGGGGCATCTTTGTTTGAAACAGGGGTCACCCGGGGCACCGGCGCTCTTGTATCCGCAGGCCTGGCAAAAGCAGTACCCCCCTGGATTTTTAGTCGGCTGAGGGGCTTTTTTTACAGAAACAGGGTCCTGGCTCATGGCCGTTGTTTCCGGTTGCAATGTGATTTCATAGGCGGATAAAATATCAGCAATTCTGCCGGTTCGGTTCTCGAAAATGGTGATACCGGCACGCTCAAGCAGGGGACGGGACTTGGGCCCGACCCTGCCAGTGATAATTTCAGTTACGCCTTGTTCCATGACGGTCTGAATGGCTGTAGATCCTGCACCGCCGGTCTTGCCGGCACCAGGGTTTGGTATTATTTTATGGGTATGGGTGTCTGTGTCAAAAATAACAAAATACTGGCACCGTCCGAAAGCTGGGTCAACATGGGCGTCCAAGTTATTGGTCGTGGCACTGATTGCAACGTTCATTACAATGTTCCTTTGTTAAATTAAATTGGCCTTTGGCCGAATTGACAGTTACTGGTATTATAACCGGTAAATAAAAAGGATAAACCATACCCATGATTCAACATGAATATTCATTTACCAGAAATCTACCCATTGAAAACTTTTTCTCCTTGATGATACAGCATATAGGAAATCATCAAGGCTGGAAAGTTGAACCTGATCTAAACGGCTATACCATCGTCTGGACACCGACCATATTTTATAACATATGGCAGGTGCATCCCAAGGTCATTGCCACACTCGAAAAGGTGTCTGAGGGAACCACACGATGCCGGGTGTTAACCACCAATAGGGGTCGGGTATTTATCGATCTCTTTGGTATTTTTAAACGGGTTCATAAAAAGTCATACACTCAACTTTTGGGCCCTATCAGGCAAGCAACCAAAGAATATGCGACAGCACCAGAGAAATAGCACCAGGTGGTGCTCATTCAGCTTGGGCAGGGGCGGGCACAATCGGCAAAGATGCGCCTGCCCCCTGGCCAAACAAATTGTAAGTTTTCCGCGGAATTGCTATGCTGGGAGCGCATTGAAACAGTCTTCTGAAAAATCTTAATATGCAGCTTTATTTTGATAAGGAGTGATTTGGTGGCTGAAACTCAAAACCGCAAAGTGGCCCTGACCCGGTCGCCGGTGGAGTTATACAAGATCCTGAAGTTCGAGAACCTGGCTGCCAGCGGCGGAGAGGCCAAATATCTCATTGCTGACGGGTTTGTCCTGGTAAACAATGAAACAGAGACCCGCAAGCGCCGGAAGATTTATCCCGGGGACCGGGTGGAGATAAACGGCATCTGCCTGATCATGGAAGGCAAGGAATAAACCGGCATTCATGGCTAAGACAAAACACATCAAATACGAACGGGTCCAGCACCTGCCCAATGTTTTTTTTCCCGAGGGCAACACCCTTGTCGATTTTCCCTGGCAGACCGGTGATACCCGGGGCATTATCCTGGAGCTGGGTTGCGGCAAGGGAGAGCATGCCCTGGCCCTGGCAGCCCTTTATCCGAACTGCCTGGTGGTGGGAGTGGATATCAAAAGCCACCGGCTGTGTTCCGGAGGGGACGAGGCCATGGCCCGGGATCTGGACAACCTGTACTTTTTGCGTACCCATGCGGCAGCCTTGGCAGCGTGGGTTGCCCCGGGATCTGTCCGGGAAATTTGGATCACCTTTCCCGATCCCCATCCCAAGCAGCGGGAAATCAAGCATCGGCTTAGCGCACCGGATTTTCTGGCCATGTACGCGACCCTGCTGCGACCCGGCGGGGTCGTGCATCTGAAAACCGACAGCGATTCGTTTTATGGATATACCCTGGGGGTGGTGACGGACTGGGGCGGGGCAATCAAAACCCGGACCCGGGATCTCTACAGGGCAGGCGCATTGCCAGCCGGTGCTGTCGGGGTCTGTTCCGCCTTTGAGCAAAAGGCCAGGGCCGGAAACCGAACCATTAAATATCTGAAGTTCACCCTGAATTAACCCTGTCCCTGACTGCCATATCTACTTCGTATTTTCGCGAAAAAAGCGAAAGCGATAAGGCCTGGATTGCAGTTGATTCTGTGCCGGGTGTCGTGCTATACATATTGGCTATTGAACAGACGGGGTACAAGGTCCATCAAGGCCTATGGATGAACCGGATCTGGCCCCCTTTCCGGATACAGGCGGAAATTTATGATAGACATTGAAAATATGGCGATTCTGGTCGTGGACGACAACAAGAGCATGCGGTCCATTGTCAAGAAGTTATTGCAGCTTCTGAATATCGGCGGGAAGATCTATTTCGCGGAAAACGGAGAGGTCGGGCTGGCCATTCTCAAGGAAAACAAGGTGGACCTGGCCATTGTGGACTGGAAGATGCCGGTGATGAACGGGTCTGATATGCTGGAAGCCATCCGCAACGATCCCCAGATCCGGGATATGCCGGTGCTGATGATCACGGGAGAGTCCCAGCGGGATGTGGTTTACGAGGTGGCTGAAATCGAGGTGGATGCCTATCTTCTCAAGCCCCTGACCCCTGTGATGCTGGAAAGGAAAATCAAGGATGCGATTCAGAAGGCCAACGAGCCGGATGAGGCCACCCTCAGTGCAAGACGGGCCAAGGTCTTTGAGGAGTCCGGCAAATTGGACCTGGCCATTGAATGCCAGACCAAGGCCGTTGCCTGCAAACCCAAGGCCTCCCGCCTCAAACGCAACCTCGGTACCCTTTACGGAAAAAAGGGGATGGTGGACAAGATGGAGGAATGCCTTTTGGAAGCGGCTGCATCCAATGATCAGGATGCGGTCACCCGCCACTTGCTGAGCCGGTTCTACTGGGAGAAAAAAAACTGGGACAAGGCTGTGCAATATGCCTGTGCGGTACTGGCCCTGACCAATCGCTACAACGACACTGCCGTTAAGATGGGAAAACAACTGCTGGGCGTTAAGCAGAACAACCTGGCCGTCACCCTGTTTACCAACCTGGTCGACAAGCTGGAAAAACAGCTTCCAATCAAGGAGTCTATTCTGGGTCTGTGCGTGGAAAGCGGGGAAATGGGATTTGCAAAGACACTTTTGGGAAGACTCCTTGACGAGTTTCCCTCCCAGCACGGCCTTTTGTTCAAGGCAGGAGAGATCTACGAACATCTGGGTGATGATGACAAGGCCCTAAAGTATTATCTGGCGGCAGATCAAACGATGATCAACCCTGTTGAGTCCAAATTGAAAATCGCCCGGCTTTATTTGAAAAAAGAAAAGGTTATTCAGGCCGACGACCTTATTGCCCAGGTGCTCCGCCTGGAGCCTGAAAATGAAGAGGCCAGGGCGTTGCGCAAAGCCATTTAACCCCGCTGCAAAGACCCTGATGGCCGATTCTGCGCTCAGTGGTGTCCACCAGGCGTTCGCCTGCAGGTGTCTGGCAGCCGGTCATGGTCTTTTATGAACTGCTCCAATACTGGAATTAGCGCATCCACAGACGCCTCCAGGGGCAGGACAACCGGAATACCCAGCTGTTTTTGGGCTGTTGATCGAAAGTGTTCCAGGGTTTTGGGAATGCTTTTTTCGCTGTTGAGGGCCACGGCAATGACGCGGGTGCCGTACATTTCAATGAGGCGTATTTCATCACCAAGCGTTGGCAGGCGGCAGCCCAGATCCTCGACTGTGTCAAAGCATTCCCGAAAGGGGGCATGCTGGAGGATCACCCCTTTGACATTGCCCGAGACTATGATTTCCGAGCCGCAGGGGCCCAGGGGATTTCTCAGGGCAGACTGGCCCTCCACCACGATGAGATCCGGCCGGGCCTCTTTTTCGCATCGGACAATGGCAGCTTCAATTTCCCCAGAGACAAAATCATTCACCGTGGTGTCCAGGATGAAGCCGTAGGGGCTGCCCTGGAGCCAGCCGGTCTGGCCGGTGTAGATCATTTCAGCGTCAATGCCGGTCTTTGCGCAGGCGTTGACAATCATTCCAGCGGTGGTTCGTTTGCCCAGGGCGCAATCAGATCCCAAAACGGCGATCTTCGGGGTGGTGACCTTGTAGATGTCGCCGGACCAGAAGTGGTATTGCTCCCGGGGCAGGGGGCGTCGCACATCTATGATGGTGGCATTGTTTTCCAGGGCGGTGCGCCTAAACAGGGGATCGTCCCCCAGGAACATGTGCATGCCGCTGACCAGGGAAATTCCCCTTTGCAGCATGTCCAGGGCCAGGGCCTGCCAGGGGCTGTCCAGGCGGCCGCCGGACAGGGCCACCCCGATAACGGCGTAGTCGGGTTTTTCCCCCAGGGCCGCCATGCAGGCGTCAACATCGGAAAATATCGGGATACCCCGGTGAATGCCGTCCATGACTGCCCCGGCATCCTTTCCGGCGTTCACCCCATCAATGACGGCGAGCACCTTGAAGCGATCGGTGCCCCGGATCAGGCCGTGGGCGGTTTTGGCGTCAGGCAGGGCGAAAAGCCCCTTGGTCAGGATCACGGCCGATCCCATGAGTGTCTCTGTATTATTGGGGTCTTTCATCAGATTCTTGTTACTCCCAGTCCAGGTTTGTCCAATGTGCTCAGCATGCCGTGTTTCAGCAGAAATCCGCCGGTGACGATGTCTTTTGCCAGGTCCAGGCTGCCGTCCAGGTCAAGGAAGCGGGTGGCCCTGGAGGCCATGGCCGCATGCAGGGCGGCTGAGATGGATACAATGCTTTCATCCATGCAGCCCCACATGAGGTGGATGCCGGCATGGGCCGCAGTCCTGGCGATATCCCTGCCGTTGCCCACGCCGCCGCACTTCATCAGCTTGATATTGAAGATGCCAAAGGGCTGGGGCGGTGCCAGGAGGTGGGCCACATCACAAGGACCCAGCAGGGATTCGTCGGCGCAGGCAAATCGCCGCAATGCGTCGGGCAGGTCAGCCATCTCCTGAATCCGGCTGGCGCCCAGGGGCTGCTCTACAAATTCCACGCAGTGACCCGTGGCCTTGAAAAATTGGTCATAGTCGTCTGCGGTGTAGCCCATGTTGGCATCCACCCGTATCTTGAATGCAGTGCCGTATCTTTCATGGATCTTGACCACCCGCTCGATATCCTCTTCCACATCCAGGCCGGTCTTGATCTTGAGGATTTTAAAGCCCAGGCCCAGGTATTCCTCTGCTGCTTCCAGGGTCTTGTCCACTGGCATAATGCCGATGGTGATAGAGGTGGGCAGGCGGTTATGCACCCGTCCGAGAAGATCGGCCAGGGGAAGGCCCAGTGCATTTCCCGCAAGATCGTGAAGTGCGATGTCCGCTGCGGCCAGGGCAGCCGGGGTTGTGCTGAAGGTTGTGTTCAGGGTCTTGAGCAAACCGTTCAGCAGACAAATATCTTTGCCCTCTATCATGCCTGCCATTTTCCTGAGTGCCTTTTCCGAACATTTCATGGTTTCTCCGGTCACCGCCTCGGAAGGCGAGGCCGTACCAATGCCCTGGATGCCGTCGTCGGTTTCAAGGCAGATGAGAAGATTCTCCACCGTATCAATGGTTTCAAAGGCAATGGCATAGGGGCGGGTCAGTTTCAGGTTTTCTTTCCACACCGTTGCACGGGTGATTATATGGCTCATGAATATGTCCTTGCACCAGGGGGTGATTCATCGGGCGTCCATCCCTGGATGCCGTGTCAGCAGGGCTGTTGACACCGGGTTTCAATCATGGCAACCCTGACTTTGGTTAAAATAAACAGTCTGTATATCTATATGAATTCAACCCGCTGTCAATCAATTTTATTCAAGTGGCGAAATGAGGCGTTTGGTCCGTGGCACTGAAAAGCAGGGTGGTGGTCATGGTGGCGATGTCAGGCACCGGTTTGACAATCAGGGGGTAAGCAATTATCTTTACGTGCAAACAATGTTGCCGTTCTGTCTCTCCAACCCCAAATGATTAATTTCAGGGGCAAACAGAGTCATTACAGGGGGCTAATAAAACGCTAACCTTTGGATGGTCATATATGGTCCTGTACAGCCAAAGAGACAAGGAGGCTTAAGATATGAAAGAAAGATTCTGCTGCACCAACCCCGATTGTGCCAAGGAAGATAAGACAGGTATTGTCATGACCCTGGATTATGAGGTCATTATGGACGAGAAAAACATGGCCCAGATGTTCTGCCCCAAATGCAAGTCCCGCCTGACCCGTCTTGAGGATACATCAAAGGCTGCATCCTGAACCCTGAAGGAGTCCGTCATGAAGGACGTTAACCTGTCTAACTGGCAAGACCATCTGGTTTCGCCGGAGTCTGTGTTAAACCATATTCAGCCCGGGATGGCGGTCTTTCTGGGTACAGGGCCGGCCGCGCCCAGAACCCTGATCCGGACCCTGTTTGATGTGGACACCCATAATATCCGGGACCTGGAGCTGGTTCAGCTTTCCGTACAGGGGGAGACCATCCTCTCCCTGGATAAACTCCACGCCCCCAACTACCGGCTGAAAACCTTTTTCGCCGGGTATGTGGCTGCGGACACCATTGGCGAAGGCCTGCTGGACCTGGTGCCGGCTTATACCTCTGAGATTCCCCAGATCATCAAGTCCCGGCGCATTGACGTGGACGTGGCCTTTATCCAGATCACCCCGCCCAATGAGTCCGGGTTTTGCAGCTTGGGTACGGCCGTGGATGTGGCCAGGGAAGTCATGGAAAAGGCCAGCCTGGTGGTAGGAGAGGTCAATCCGGACATGCCCTTTACCTACGGGGATACCTTTGTTTCCATTGAGGCGTTTGACCTGCTGGTTCAGGCTGACCGGGGCCCCATCACCTATACGCCGGATCCGGTTTCCGATGTGATGAAAAAAGTGGCGGCCAACGTGGCCTCGGTGATCCGGGACGGGGACTGCATCAACTACGGCCACGGGCCCATGTTTGAAGCCCTGGTGCCCTACCTGTCGGATAAAAAGGACCTGGGGATCCATTCCCTGTACTTTACCGATGCCATGGCCGAATTGGTCAACTCCGGGGCGGTGACCAACAGCAAAAAAATTCCTTTCCGGGGGAAGTCTCTGGCCTCCTATGCCCTGGGCACCAAGGATTTGTATAAATGGCTGCACAAGAACCCCATTGTGGAGTTCCAGGGCATTGACTGGGTCTGCAACTCCCAGTACATCGCCAACAATCCCCAGTTCGTCTGCCTGTACGAGGGCAGAAAGGCCGATATATTAGGCTCTGTGGCCTTTCCCCTCAGGGGCTCTGTTATCACGGGGATGGGAGAGGGCATTGATTTTTACAAGGGGGCCGAGGCCTCCAGGGACGGCAACACCATTATTGGCCTGCCTGCCAGGGATGAGAACGGCAACCCCAATATCCTGGTCACCATCAAGAATTTTGCCAATATCCTGCGCCTTCGGGAATCGGTTCATGTCATCGCAACAGAATACGGGGTGGCCATGCTCAAGTGGCGGACACTGAGAGAACGGGCCCAGGCCATCATTGAGATCGCCCATCCCGACGACCGGGAAGCCCTGGTGAAAAAGGCCAGGGAGATGAAAATTCTCTACCCCAACCAGATTTACGTGACCCGGTCCGCCCACCTTTATCCGGCCCATGTCTCCTATACCAAGACTTTTAAAGGGGAAAAAATGGTAAGGTTCCGGGCCATGAAGCCATCGGACGAAGAGGGGATGCGCAGGTTTTTTTATCGGTGCCCCAAGGAGACGGTGTTTTACCGTTTTTTCTACTCTATCAAGACCATGAGCCACGACAAGATGCAGGAGTATGTGAACGTGGATTATGCCAGAGAGTTTTCAGTGGTGGGATTTGGCGGTAAAAAGGGAGAGGGAAAGATCATTGCTGAGGCCCGTCTGGTGACCAGTGATGAAGGAGACATGGGCGAAGTGGCCTTTCTGGTTGACGAGGAGTACCAGGGCGTGGGCGTTGGCTCCTATCTGATGGACCTGCTCATCGTGGAGGCCAGGAACCGGGGGTTGAAAACCTTGTCCGCCCAGGTTCTCAGCGAAAATCAGCCCATGATAAAGGTTTTTGAAAAGACCGGACTCCCCCTGCAGGCCCGTCTGGAAAGCGGGGTGTACCAGGTAGACATGGATCTCACGAAATAAAAGAGAACACGGCCTGGAAAAGGATGATGCTGGCCGCATTGGCCACGTTCAGTGAATTTTTCGCCCCGAACATGGGAATGTGGACACAATGGTCCATTACCGGCAGCAGGTGGGGGGCGATGCCGTACTCCTCGTTTCCCAGAACCACGACGGCCCGGGCCGGCCAGTCCAATTCATGGCAGGGCCGGGAGCCTTCCAGGGTATCTACCCCTATGAGGGTGAACCCTTCTGCTTTTTTTTCGGCCAAAACAGCGGCCAAATCTTCGGTTTTTTCCTCTGAGACCCTCGCCCCCATGGCTGTTTTGGCCACTCTCGGGTCCTCGCTTCCCGGACAATTGCCCAAAATGACCGTTTTTATCCCGGCGGCCTCGCAGCTTCGAAGGATGGAGCCGATGTTGAACAGGCTGCGCAGCCCGTCCAGGGCCACCTGAAAGGTCATGGCCGGCGGCGGTGGGGCAGAAACGGCCCGGTCTCCTGTGATCATGGTTTGGGCCATGTCCGGGTCCCGGATGACCATGCCTGCGGCAATGCGGTGAAAGTGGATGGCATCGGAGAGCCAGGCCAGGCAGGCGGGGATGTCTTGTCCGCCTGGACATGGTTTTGGCAGGTCAAGGCCGGCCCAGCTCAGTATGGTTGAATATTCCCGGAGAAGTTGTTTCCATTGGTCCGGGCAGACCCGTCCCGTTCTCAGGGCCTGGAAATTGGCTGTGAGCCAGGCTGCCAGGTGGCGGTGACGGCCCGGGCCGGTCAGGCGGGTGAATTTTTTCTGTGTAAAGCCAAAAGAGTGCATATCCCCTTATACCAGGCCTGCGCCCTTGTGGGTACATAAAATTGTACGGGTCAGGGTCCCTTGTTTTTCCCCTTAAAGAATTTGGTTTTGTTTGCCGATATTAGACCAGTCACCTGAATGGAATCGGGTGGCAAGGACAAGGAGAAAAAACATGGATAGTTTTCCGGAGGTCCGTTCAGGCACCTCATATCCCAGTTTTCAGGATACAGGGTTTTCCGGCAGGGCGATTCGTCAAAAGATCAGCTCCTACAAAGGCATGGATGCAGGGCTGACCATTAAAACCCGGGAGGGGGATGTTGTCACCCTTTCCACCAGCCGGTTTTCATCCATTAATGCCCATGAGTATTCCAGCCAGGGCCGCATGGCAACAGAAAACGGACAGGTGGGGGCAAGCCACAGCAAGGGTCAGATCCAGTTGACCTCGGGGCAGGCCTTTTCCTTTACCGTGCAAGGGGATCTCAACGCTCAGGAACTGGCCGATATTGAAGGCATTGTTTCCGGCATCGACGGCATCGTCTATGAGATGGCAGAGGGGGATATGGATGAGGCGGTTGCCCTGGCCCTGTCCATGGGAACCTACGACGCTGTGTCCGGCTATGAAGCCGATATTACCATGACCCAGGGCTATTCCTACTACACCGAAATCGGGACTGCCGAGTCCGCCCCTTTTCTGGCCGATTCCCAGGGCCGCACCTCTTTTGTCCCGTCCATAAGCGCCTCATTTAAGGAGGATGTGTCCCGGCTGTTAGAACAACAAGAGGCCGATGCCCTGGCCTATGCCCAGCAGCCGTTAAGCCAGCTGTTTGATCATTACCTGGACCATCAGGCCGGCCAGGAGGCAACATCCGCACCTAAAGATCCGTTCTCTTCTGTTGAGCAGGCCTTGAAACGTCCGACCGTCACCGCCCTGGAGAATGCAGCCAAGACCGTGGACCTGCTGATCCAAAAACTGGTCAAAGATGCCTTTGACAAGACTCTGGATGAGCTGGCTTAAGGGTCTGCCGCCATTTTTTACAATCCCCGTTTTGACCTGAAGGTTACGCGTGACCTGAAGGTTACACGTGACCTTTAGGTTACACGTGACCTAAAGGTTGTACCGGGCCAGAGCCGATGTCACGATATGATCCACCAGCCTGCGGTAATCTGCCATTTCTCCCTCCTGGGAGGCATGGTGCAGGGTGTAGATCTGGGGGCTCCAACTCTTAATGGGTTTCATGCCGGGTATGCCGTTGATCTCGATGATTTTCAGGTTGCCTGCGGCGTCCAGCCGCATGTCTGCCCGGACATGGTCCAGGCAGTTCAGGGCGGTCATGGCCTTGTCCGTGATTTCCACAGCAGGGGCAAAGTATTGGTCCACGGGGCGGATTTTGGTGGCCCCCACCCCTCGCAGATCAGCCCTTAAGATGGGATATCTGCCAAAGAGTTTCTCATCCACCATGACCTTGCCCGGGAGATACTCCTGGTATTTGCCGTTGCCCAGCATGAGCACGGTGTATTCCTGGCCCGGCAGGTACTCCTCCACCAGGGCCGGCTGGTCAAAGGTTTTGTGGATATAGGCCACCTGGGCAGCCAGTTCTTCCTGGGTATTTACCACGCTGTTGTCGTTGATGCCCACGGATCTGGATTCAAAGCTGGGTTTGACAAAGGCTGGGAAGACCACATCTGGCAGGGCATCCCCCAGGGCCATCTGAAGGTGATAGGGGACGGAAACCCCGGCGTTTTCCAAAATGTCGTGGGTGGCGGTTTTGTGGATCAGGGACTTCATGGTGGCAGCATCCGGTCCGATATAGGGCAGGCCTTTGGCATCCAGGATATCGGCGACCCAATTGTCCTCTCCGGCACCCATGCCGATGGTGGCTTCGTTTTCGGTGAGGTGGTACAGGGCGCTCCAGATGATGTCGAAGGCCTTTGTTTCCAGGGCATCCTCCAGGTCCTTGTGGGTGGTGATAAAGGCGATTTCTGCCTTTTTTCCAGAGGCCTCAATGGCCCTGGCCATCTCTTTGGTGACAGCCATGTCCCCCCAGCCCTGGGCATCGCCCCCTGGGCCTGTGATCAATAGTACTTTTTTCATGTTTATTTACCGTTAAATGTCAATGTTGAACAAATCCCTGTCCAGGGTATAGGCTTTCAGGGCCTGCACCACCTGGGGGGCATCCGATGCCAGCAGGGCGTCATAGGCGTTGATTCGGTTCTCTTCCCAGGTGACCCTGGAATAGATCTCCATGTCAATGTCCGGCCCCCCTCCGGCCAGGGCATTGTCAATGGCCCGGGACACCATTCCCTGGTTGGGATTGATGATTTCCACAGGGCGGCCCGACGCTGCCAGTCCGGCCCGAAAGGCCTCCTGGCAATAATTGAAATGGGTGCAGCACAGTGCGGCAAATACAGGACCTCCGTTGCTGTCCAGCAGGTCGGCAGCAGCTGTTGTATATTCGGCAATAAGGCCGGCGGTCTCCTCTCCAAAGGGATCCCGCTCGATCTTTCCGGCCAGGTTCAGGCAGGGCTGGCCCATGATGCGGCTGGAAGCGATTCCCCTTTTAATGAGGGCGGTTTCATGGGTGCGGGCCTCTACCGTGGCCGGGGTCCCGAAAACAATCACCTGTCCTTTTGGATGGGCAATGAGTTTTTCTTGAATCATGTCCACCCCGTGGTCAATGATTCCGGTCACCGGTACAGGCGGGGCCCCGGCAAATTCGGTAAAGGGATAGATCACCGACAGGGTGTTGCAGGCAATATAGATATGGTCCGGGTGGAATCCGGCCATGGCGGTCATGGCGTTGTGAAACACCCTTGCCCGGGCGTTCATGTCCGGGTAGTGGTTGTAGCCCTTGTACTGCATGGGCCAGGCATTAAAGTAAATGAGGCGGATCTTTCGGTACCGGGCATCCTGAGCCAAACCTGTGGCCAGGCCGGAAAACACGGACAGGCCGCCAAGGCCGGAATCCGTCACAAGGATGGTGGTCTGTTTTTTTTCAGTCATGGTTTCCAATCTTTCGGGTCAGCCATTCTCTGGCCAGGGACCTGGCCCAGTCTGGGGCGGAATCGGTCTGGCCGGTCACGGTCCGGTGAAGAAAATCCCGCCAATGAAAGAAGTGCTGGGGGCAGGCCATGCGGTTTCTGAACATGGCCGCACCCTTGGGGTCGCCTTGTTTCATCTTGTCAAGAATCCGGTCGACTTCATTGTAGAATCCCTCACTGCCGTAATGATCCAGAAATCCGTTCCAGGCCTGGGCAATGCCTTGGTCGGTGTCCAGCGGTATTGAAATTTCCTTGAACCGGGTGAAAAAATCGGTGAGCTTATCTTGTTTCAGCCGGCTGACCCCCCGGTCATGGATGGCGTAAGGGATCAGGGACAGGCCGGTGATTCCGGCTTTGTCTATGCCCAGGCAGACCATATAGCCCAGTTTTCTCCAATAAAGCGTGGTGGGCTGGTAAAAGATGAAGTTGCCCAGGCTGCAGCAGATGGGGGTGTTTTTTCTGAAGGTGATGCCCTGGGGAACGTGGGGATGGTGGCCGATGACGGCGTCCGCCCCGGCCCGGGCCGCTGCGTCAAAGGCTGCCATGACATAGGGCGGGGCAAAGGGAATGTACTCCGGCCCGCAATGGGCCACGGCAATGACCACATCAACATTTTTTTTCAGGTCGGCGATACGGGCTTCAACCCCGGGAATGTCCCAGCCCGTGACCCCGGGACCAATCCCGGCCGTGGTATAGTCTTCTGCCTCGCTGAAGTTGACCACGGCAAGGGTGACCCCGTTGATGGTGGCGGTCAGCGGGGTTTGCGCCTCTGCCTGATTCGTTCCGGCGCCGGTGTGGGCGATATCCCTGGCATCAAGGGTGTTACGGGTTTGTTCAAAAGCGTCACAGCCAAAGTCAAAGATGTGGTTGTTGGACAGGGTGACCCCGTTGACCCCGGCAGCGGTGAGGCCCTGGGCATGGCAGGGCCTGCCCTTGAACACGGCCCCGCTTTTGGTGACCGGGGTGCCGATGTCGCTGAGGGGGGCCTCCAGGTTGACAATGGTATAATCAGCATCCTGCATCTGGCCGAGCAGGTCGTGGTAGATGCCTTCAGGGTCGGCCTGGATCAGAGGGGCAAAGTCCCTGATGGGGGCCCAGTCGCCCCCGAAAACAAGGGTGCCTGCGGCAGGTCGCCCGGTGTCCCAGGTGCCTGTGGTAAAATCAAAGGGTGATGTCATATGGGACTGTCCTTCCGGCTGAAGACAAGGGGCATGCGGGACGGCAGTCCTGCCGTGACCTCGTAATTAATGGTGCCAATGATTTGGGCAATGTCATCAGCGGTGACAGCAGCATCCAGCTGGGATCCCATGAGGACGACCTCATCGCCTTCGGCAACCCCCGGGATCCGACCCACATCAATCATGGTAAAATCCATGCAGACCCGGCCCATGACCGGGGCCTTTTGTCCCTGCACCAGCATGGTGCCTTTGTTCGAGAGCAGGCGGCTGTATCCGTCGGCATATCCCACGGGCACGGTGGCAATGGTCGTGGGGGCTTTTGTGACATGGGTGGCGCCGTAGCTGACGGGAAAATTTTTTGGGACCGTTTTTATATGGATGATTTTGGTCTGGATACGCATCACAGGGACCAGGGTCAGACCGGATCGGTCCATCTGCCCTGAGGGCCACAGTCCGTACATGGCAATGCCCGGGCGGACCATGTCAAAGTGGGACTCGGGCAGGGCGATGAGCCCGGCGGAGTTGGCAGCATGACAGAGCCTGGGGCGGCAGGCATTTTCTTGGAGAAGCCCGACCAGATCTCCAAAACGGTGGACCTGATCCCGGGCATGGGCCAGATCGGTTTCATCGGCCCGGGCCAGGTGGGTGTACATGCCTTCGGTGTCAAGGCCTGCCAGGGTGTTGATTTTTTTAATGATCTGTGCGGCGCCGGGTATGTCCCCTTCAGGGCCGCCAATGACCATGCCCAGCCGTCCCATGCCTGTGTCCACCTTGATATGGATTTTCAGGGTGACCCCAAGATCTTGGGCTGCACGGGCCATCGTCTCTGCGGTGCCAAGACTGCCCACGGATGCCCGGACATCATTGGCAGCCATCCAGGCCACCTGCGCCGGCTGGACTTCGCCGAACAAAAGAATGGGAGCCTCAATGCCGGCGTCCCGAAGGGCAACCGCTTCAAAGATCCGGGCCACGGCCAGGTGATCGGCCCCGGATGCCAGGGCGGTTCGGGCTGCCTGAATCGCGCCGTGGCCGTAGGCATCTGCCTTGACCACGGCCATGAAGGCGGTGCCCGGCCGGGTCAGGGCCTTGAGGGTCCGGATATTGGCGGCCAGGGCGTCAAGATCCACATGCCGTTGAGACAGCGGAGAAAACGAGGGGATATGCTGTGCCATTAGATCTCGTTTCTGCCGTAGGCTGCGGTGTAGTCGGCCCAGGTTTTCAGCAGGGACCGGGTCTTTTTTCCGGGGTTGCCGTTGCCGATGGTCAGGTCATCCACCTGGACGATGGGCACCAGTTCCTTGTTGGAGGCACAGATAAAGACTTCGTCCATTTCTGGCAGTTCATCAGCCGTGATATGGCGCAGCTCAACCTGGTATTTGTCCTTCATCAGGTCAAGGACAATGCCCCGGGAGACCCCTGGAAGGATAACGTCCGGCGGGGTGATCAGGCGGTTTTCCTTGAAACAGAAGAGATTGGTGGTGGTGCCTTCCAAGAGGCGGTTTTTCCGGTCCTTGTAAATGGCCTCGATACCCCCTTGGGCCTTGGCCAGGCTCTGGGCAAAAACCGCGGACAGATAATTGGTGCTCTTGGACTCCGGGATGAACCGTTCCATCTCCACGGTGACCACTTTGGCCCCGTCAGTGTACCACCAGTCTGGCAGCTGGTACTTGGGGGTGACCATGACCATGAGGATGCCGTTGCCCTGGGGGGTGACCCCATCCGGGCTGATGCCGCCGGTATAGACGATGCGGATATTGGATTCGTCGTGGTGGGGATTTTTCTTCAGGGTCTGGGCTACGATATCGACAATCTGCTCATGGGTATGGCCCAGGGTCAGGTTGATGGCCTTGGCTGAATTTTCCAGCCGGGTCACGTGGGCGTCCAGATAAAAGGGGCGGCGGTTGTAGGTGATGAGAAAGTCAAACACCCCGTACCCCCTGAGAACGGTGATATCTTTTGCCGGCACCATGGCCTTGTCCTCGTCTACAAACTCCCCGCCAACGTAATAAATATCCATTTTTTTAGGTTTCCTTTTGTTTCAGTGTTATGCCAGGCCCCTCAGGTGCGGTCTGTTTTGGTTCATGGCCCGGCGGCCAGAACACTGATGCCTGATATATCAGTTCATCCCCGGCGTCAATAAAAAAAAGTGCAAATCAAAAGTACAAATCAATGGATTCTTATACACGAATTTCATTGAAAACACAAAAATGTACACCCTGTTTGGGGAAATATTTGCTTTTATGTATTCTTTTGTCCGGGGCCAGCCAGCGGAAAAGATCAGAGTTGATCCGGGTAATCATGATCGGGTAAACAGGGCGGCGATGCAGCATATTGCCCGGGATGAAAAGTTTTTCTCCATGTTGGGGCCGAAGTGCCGGGCGGTTTTCCCGAAGACCAGGCCCGGATGCAGGGCCGGGGGAGACAAGGGCTTTTTACGGGTATTGATTTTTTGCCACCAGTCTGCCGCAGCCTGGGTTTGATCTGAGACATGGACAGGTGTAAATCCGGCACAGATAATCATCTTTTCAAGAACCTGCCAGGGAACGAGAAATGAGGTGGTGTCATCCGATGCCCAGGGCACGGGCATAAGCGGGTCCGGGCCTTTTCCCCTTGTGATTTCGTGGAGGATCAGGCTGCCGCCGGGTTTGATCACCCGGTAAAGCTGGGCCAGGGCTGACGCCTTGTCTGGGATGTTCAGGAGGATGTGCTGGCACAGGGCTGCATCAAAGCCGCCCTCTTCAAAGGGCAGGTCCAGGATGGAGCCCTGTTCAAAGGAGACCTTTGGGTCTAGCCGGCACCATCGGGTCAGGGTCCGGGCGGTTTGGATGAAGTCCCAGGACAGGTCAATACCGGTGACCCGGCAGTTAAACTGGTCGGCCAGAAGGCGGCTGGAGCCGCCATTGCCGCAGCCGGCATCCAGGATAGCAGGAACCTTGGGCGGGGCGGTTTTTTCCTGCCAGGTTTTTATCAGCGAGATGGTGGACAAAGCTCCGCCGGTATGGAGCTGGTCCACGGCAGCCAGGTCCCTGGGGAGGATGGCTTGGGGGCGTTTGCCAAGGGCTTTGAGGCCGGCCCGGATCCGGTCTGTCAGATCCGGGCTGGCATAGTGGGTTTCAACCGCATCCATGTCAGGACTTCAATGCCTCAATATCCCCGAAAAAATCCAGGGATTCTGGATTCTTCAGGGCGTCTTTGTTTTTAACTTCTTTGCCTTCTATCATGTGGCGCACCGCCAGTTCCACCTTTTTCATGTTCAGGGTATAGGGGATATCCGGGGTCTGGATAATCTTGGCCGGAACGTGGCGGGGAGAGGCATGGGTCCGGATATCGGTCCGGATCCGGTTTTCAAGTTCCGGGGTCAGGGTCAGGTCCCGGGCCAGCTTGACAAATAGAATGACCCGGACATCGTTGTTCCAGGGTTGTCCCACCACCACAGAATCTTTGATTTCCATCATGGCGTCCAGGCGGCGGTAGATCTCTGCGGTGCCGATGCGAACCCCGCCCGGGTTGAGGGTGGCGTCGGACCGGCCGTACATGATGATTCCGCCCCGGGGTGTTACCTTGATAAAGTCGCCATGGGTCCAGATGCCTGGAAAATGATCGAAATAGGCTGAGTGGTATTTGGAATCATCCGTGTCCCCCCAGAAGTAGAGGGGCATCGAGGGAAAGGGTTTTGTGCAGACCAGCTCGCCCTCCTGATCCACCAGGGGCTGACCGTTTTCATCAAAGGCATACACAGCCATGCCAAGGCCCCGGCACTGCAGCTCTCCTTCGTAGACCGGGCCCATGGGGTTGCCCAGGGCAAAGCAGCCGTTCAGGTCTGACCCCCCGGAGATAGAGGCCAGCTGAAGGTCTTTTTTGACATGGTCGTAGACAAAGTTAAAATTTTCCTTGGACAGGGGGGAGCCTGTGGAGAGGACGGATTTTAAAGGCGTTAAGTCCACGATTTCAGCAGGGGTTACACCGGTGTTTTTCAGGGCCTCAATATATCCGGCCGAGGTGCCGAACACCGTAATTTTTTCGTCTTGTGCCATCTGCCACAGGGCCTCGGGGCCGGGGTGAAAGGGATTGCCGTCGTAGAGCACCAGGGTGGCCCCTACAGACAGGCTGCAGGCCAGCCAGTTCCACATCATCCATCCGCAGGTGGTAAAGTAGAAGATGGTATCTTCCCGGGTGAGGTTGGTATGCAGCACCAGCTCTTTTTTCTGGTGAAGCAGGACGCCGCCAATGCCCTGGACCATGCACTTGGGAAGGCCTGTGGTGCCAGAGGAGTACATGATGTATAAGGGATCGTTAACGTCCATCTGGACAAATTCAACCGCTTTTGCACTGGCATCTTTAAAGTCCTTGTAAAGCACTGCCTGGGGCAGACAAGAGATATCCGGGGTCTCACTGACATAGGGGGCCACCACGATTTTTTCAAGGCAGGGCAGTTCCCTGACAATACCTGCGATCCGTTGTATGGAGTCCAGGGGCTTGCCTTTGAAATAGTACCCGTCTGCCGTGAACAGCACCCGGGGCCGGGTCTGGCCGAACCGGTCCAACACCCCCTTGATGCCGAAGTCCGGCGAGCAGGAGGACCATACTGCCCCCAGGCTGGTGGCCGCCAGCATGGCGATGATGGCCTCGGGCATGTTGGGCATGAATCCCACCACCCGGTCGCCGGCCACGACCCCGGCCTGCTTCAGGGCGGATGCGGTTTGGGCCACTTCATCATAAAGGGCGTTATAGGTCAGGGTGCGCCTGACCTTGTCCTCTCCCCTGAAGATGATGGCGGTTTGTTCGTCCCGGAACCGCAGCAGGTTCTCGGCAAAGTTGAGTCTGGCCCCGGTGAAAAATTTGGCCCCGGGCATCTTGTCCCCATCAGTCAGCACCGCCTCATAAGGCTGAGAGGCGGTTATGTCCAAAAAATCCCAGGCCTCGGCCCAGAAGGATTCAAGGTTTTTTACCGACCACTCCCACAAAGCGGGGTAGTCGGTGAACGCCGTGCCGAATCGGTGGTTAATCCGGTTCATGAAGGAAAAAAGAGTGGTGGATTGGATCCGGTCCGCGTCGGGGTGCCAGAGCAACTTGGCCATGGGATGCCTCCTTATTCGTCGTAAAGCACTGCCAGAATGGTTGCCGTATCTGTTTTCGCCGTCAGGTAGTGGGGGGTAGTGGACAGATAATAGGCAGAGTCTCCAGGTTCCAGGTCATGGGACTCCTTGGCAATGGTGAGGTTGGCCACCCCGTCCAGGACAAAGACAAACTCTTCGCCGTTGTGAACTGAAATTTCGCTGTCCTGTGTTTTCTCCAGCTTAACGATGAGGGCCTCCATGTGCCTGCCCTGGACTTCAGGTGCCAGGCTCATATACGAGTAAACGTTGTGTTTTCCGGTTTTGGATGCGGATCGGGCGATTTGTTTGCGCTCGTTTTTCCTGGTAATGGAGTACAGCCGGGTGCCCATGCCTGACACCAGCCGTCCCACAGCGGCATCCAGGGCCTTGGACAGACGCATTACCGTTCCCAGCTGGGGGTTTTCCCGGCCAGCCTCGATATCCTGGAGTCTGTCCACCGCAAAGCCCGTCAGGCTGGACAAATCTTCCAGGGAGATGCCCCGTTCCTTTCGAAGCGTTTGGATTCGGTTGCCCACTTCATCCACATCCCCTGATTTGCCCTTGCTGATGCTTCCGGTGAGATCCTCGAAATAGTCCAGGTTGGTATGGGGGACCTTTTCTTCTTTTTCCATGGTATCTCCTTGTGAAGGGATTGCTTCTAATCCCTAGGGTTTAGGGGGCGGGTAAGCGCTGATCAGGTGATTCCCCCAGTTTTTTCTTGAGTTTGGCAAGGCCGGGCCTGGCATATTGCATATGACCCTGTTTGAGGGTTCGGCCGTTGATTATGGCCTCGCTCCTGAGGCGGGATTTGACGGTTTTTTCCATCTGTCTGCCCAGCCAGAGGATCCTGTCCACATCGTATCCATGTTCTATACCCATTTCATCGATTTGTACAAGGGTATCTTCAAGGCAGACCAGGCCCACATATCGTTCATCATCGTAGTAATAGTCGCCAGTGCCTTTGATGGGGCGGTCGTCGATGAAATTGGCCGGCTGGCCCCCAAGACCGCCCAAGGTGGCCTCAAAATGGGTGATGCCTGCCTGGAGCGCCGCCAGAACCGAGGCTGATGCCACCCGCTTGGTTTCGTGGAAGTGGGCGATGTGCAGCCGGGTGTCTGGAAGGTCGTCCAGGATCATGGAAAAATACCGATACACTTCCGGGGCTGAGGCAGATCCGTCGTGGTCGGCATGTTCGATGTCCGATGCCCCGATGGACAGCCATTGCCTGGTAAAGGCCAGGGCATCTTTCATATCTGTGGCCCCGCCGATGGGCGATCCCCAGATGGTGGAGACGGTGCCGCACATTTTGATGCCGGCATCCCGGCACTTTTTAATGCACCGTTCCGCCTCTTGCCAATAGTCGGGCAGGGTGGTGCCGGAGTTGGCAAAGTGGTGCTCCTCTTCCGTGGAGACCATCATGAGGACCCGGTCCGGTCCGATGCCCCGCTGCTTGAGTTCAATGGCCCGGTTCACGGCCGGTTCCCGGATGGTGATGGCGGTCAGGGTGACATCGGCCATGTCAATGCCCTTTTTGGCGGCCCGCTGGATAAAGTTTTCCGATCTCAGATGGGTCAGCAGCGTTTCAGCATCGGCGAACTGGGGCATGTTTCGGGGATTTCCCAGGTTGGTGACTTCGATATTGCGGCAGCCGGCAAAGATCAGCTCTTCTAAGTAAGTGATCTTGGCCGCGGTGGAGATGAATGTTTCCAGGTGCTGGAATCCGTCCCGGATGGTGATGTCACCGACGGTGACCTTTTGTGGCATTCTGGGGAAGATCTTCCAATAATCATGCGCTGTCATGGGCCTCTCCTTGTTTTATAAATGGGGTTAAGGTGGTGTCCGTTTCGGCAGCGAGCAGGCAAATTAGAACCTAAAATTACCGAATGATGGATCTCCTATGGGTTTGAGAAGGCTGACTTCAAAGGCAAAGGCCAGCCAGTCCCTGATTTGTGAAAATTTAAGCACCCGGTCGTTGAGCAGGCGGGCGGCGCAGAAAAAAGGATGGGCCTCTCCCTCATACTTGTCGAACATCTTTTGCTGGAAGGCCTGGATTTCTTCATGGGTCATGGGATTGCCCGTCTTTTCCCGTTTGGCCTTTTCAATGGAGAGCAAAACGCCGGCAGCGCTCTTTCCGCTCATGACCGAGGTGCGGGACCGCATGGTGGAAAAGAGAAAATGGGGGCGGTATGCCCGGCCGCACATGCCGTAGTTGGCTGCCCCGTTGTCCGGTCCCAGGACCAGCTGGATCCTGGGCACCTGGGCGCAGGATACCGCCCGGACCATGTCAGCCCCGTATTTGCCGATGCCGGCATGTTCCGATTCGGAACCGACCATGTATCCCGGCGCTCCCTGGATGAAGAGCAGGGGGATTTTTTCATAGGAACAGCGCACCACCCACTCGGTGACCTTTTTGGCGCTTTCGTGGAAGATGATGCCGGCCCCGTGGGAGCAGACCACCCCCACGGGCAGTCCTTTTATGCGGATCTTACCCGTGAGGATATTGGTACCCCGGCCCGGGGCAAAATTTTTCTTGGCTTCAATAAAATAAGAGCCGTCAGCAATGGCCCCAAGGATTTTATACCCGTCCATGCCCTGGAGGGGGGAGGGAGGCAGGATGTCGTAAAGGCTGTCCAGCGGTGTGACAGGCTCCTGGACCTGGTACCGGTGAAGATGAACGGTCTGGGGGGCGGTGAGGCAGAGAAGTTCCCGGACCCGTTCAATGGCCTGGCTCTGATCCTGGCAGAGGTGGTCGGCCCCGCCGGAAATCCCGGTATGGACTCTGGCTCCCCCTAAATCCTCGGCGGAAATCGTTTCGCCGGTGGCCATTTTGACCAGGGGAGGACCGCCCAGGAATGAAAAGGACTGCTGATCGATCATCACGGATTCACAGGCCATGAACACGATATAGGCCCCGCCCGCGGTGTTGCCTCCTGTGGACAGGGTGACCTGGCGAAGTCCCTTGGCAGACATCCGGGCCATGTTGTAGAAGATGGAGCCAAAGTGCTGGTCATCGGGAAAGACATCGGCCTGCATGGGCAAAAAGGCCCCTCCGGAATCGGCGATATACACGCAGTTCAGCCCGCAGCGCTCGGCAATGGCCTGGGCCCGCATGTGTTTTTTCAGGGTGATGGGAAAATAGGTGCCGGCCTTGACCCTGGCGTCATTGGCCATGATCATGGTCCAGTTGCCATGGATCTTGCCGATCCCTGTCACAATGCCGGCACAGGGCACATCCTCGACGCCGGGGTATCCCACGCCGAATCCTGCCAGCAGGGACAGCTCAAAAAACGGGGTGGACGGATCAATGAGGTCAGTGATCAGGTCCCGGGCCGGCCGCTTGTTCCGTTTGTAAAGGGTGTCCACAGCCTTTTGCCCGCCCGGCCAGATGGCTGCCTGCTGGCGTTGGGTCAGGGTGGCTTCCTCTGCCAGCCAAAAGGCGCGGTTTTCGTTGTGATCGCTGGTCTGATTCTGGGTCATGGGGCATCATCTCCCTTTGTATACGGGGTTTCGTTTTTCCCTGAACGCGGTGAGGCCTTCAATACGGTCTTGGGTGGGAATGGTGACCCGGTAGGCGTTGGATTCAATGGCCAGGCCCGTGGCCAGGTCGGTTTCAATGCCTTTATCTATGGCGTACTTGGCCATTTCCACGGCAATGGGGCCGTTGGCACCGATCCTGTCGGCCATGTCTTGGCTGGATGCCAGAAGATCCCCAGGCGGGGTGATATGGTTGACCAGGCCGATATCAAGGGCCTCGGCCGCATCTACCCGGCGACCGGTTAATATCAGTTCTTTGGCCTTGGCCACCCCGATGATCCTGGGCAGCCGCTGGGTTCCCCCGCCGCCGGGGATGATGGCCAGCCGGGTTTCGGTCAACCCCATGGATGCCGTGTCCGATGCCAGGCGGATATCCGATGCCAGGGCCAGTTCCGTACCGCCTCCCAGGGCAATGCCGTTCACCGCTGCAATCACCGGGATGGGCAGGTTCTGGATGGCGGTGAACAGGTTCCGGATAACAAGGATGAATTTTTTCACCTCGTTTTGGGTCAGCGTGGCCCTTTCCTTGAGGTCTGCCCCGGCGCAAAAGGCCTTTTCTCCGGCGCCGGTCAGGATCAGGCAGCGGATATCGCTTCGGTATTGCAGGGCGTCAACCGCGTCCCGGATGGCGGATAAAAGGTCAAAGTTCAGGCAGTTCATGACCTCTGGTCGGTTAAGGGTCAGAACCAGGGTGTTGTTTTTTTCTTCACTCAGCAAAAGCGGGGTCATTGATGGTCTCCAATCTGGTTATCCGGCCAGGCCGGCCTGATGGCTGGATTGCCTAGCATCCTATATACCTGGAAATAACCAGGCGCTGGACCTCGGAGGTGCCTTCCCCGATTTCCAGCAGTTTCTGGTCCCTGTAAAACCGTTCCACATTATACGCCTTCATCAGGCCGTAGCCGCCGTGGATCTGGACCGCATGGTCCGCCACCCGGCCCATGACCTCAGAGGCGTATAATTTACCCATGGCCGCCTCTTTTTCATAGGGCCGGTCATGGCTTTTCAGCCAGCAGGCCTTATACAGAATATTCCGGGCACATTCGATCTCCATGGCGCAGTCGGCCAGCTTAAAGGCCACGGCCTGGAATTTGGAAATCGGCTGGCCAAACTGCTTTCTCTCCTTAGCATACTTCAATGCCAGGTCATAGGCCCCCTGGGCGCCGCCAAGCCCCATGGCCCCGATGGACAGCCGTCCGCCGTCCAGGGTGGCCAGCATCTGATGGAAGCCGTCTCCTTTGTTGCCCAGGATATTTTTTTTGGGTACCCGGACATTGTCAAAGTAAAGCTCAGCCGTATTGGAGGCCCGCCACATCATTTTTTTGTGCATGGGCACGGCCTTGAAGCCCTTTGTGCCCGCCTCCACCAGGATGCAGGAATACTCGGGTTTTCCGTCGGGTCGCTCCCCGGTCACCGCCTGGACGGTTACGCCCATGGTCATGTCGCAGGCTGCATTGGTGATAAAGATTTTGGATCCGTTGATCACCCATTCATCTCCCTCCAGCACAGCGCAGGTTTTTGAACCGCCGGCATCGGATCCAGCCATGGGTTCGGTAAGGCCGAATCCCCACAGTCCCTGTCCGGCACAGAGTTTTGGCAGGTATTTTTTCTTTTGTTCTTGTGTGCCAAAGTAATAGATGGGGCCGATGCCCAATGAATTGCCCGCGGCAATGGTGGCGGCTTGGGAACCGTCGATCCTGGCGATTTCCTCTACGGCAATGATATAGGAGATATAGTCCATTGCCTGGCCGTCGTAGTCTTCTGAAACAAACATGCCAAACAGGCCGATTTCCCCCATCTTCCGGGTAAGTTCTTCGGAAAAGGTCTCGTTTTCGTCAAGTTCGCCTGCCATGGGGGCGATCTCCTTTACGGCAAACTTGCGGACTTCTTTGCGGATCATTTCCTGTTCTCTGGTAAGGTCAAAATCCACCCTGTGCCTCCTTGGGTTAAGGGTTACGTCTTGATGGTCAGATTCAGAAAGAAGATGCTCGGCGGATCCGGGAATACAAAACTGATCGAGCGCTCAGTCTATTTGTTGAGAAGTCTATATTTAAAGAAAATGATTTGTCAAATGTTTTTTGATCAGGCGGTATTATTGAATTTAAAGACGTGGCTTGTTTTCACCTGCCAGCCCTAAAAAACAAGATAATCTTGTCTGGGGTTTTGGGTTGGGGCGTTAAATGGTGTATACTGCAGACAGACGGGCTGGGCCGGCCTAAGCCCGGAAAAACCAGATTCGTCTACCTTGTACCGGCATTAACTCAGGCCAGGGCCGGTCTTTAACTGGCCGGCTTTGAAAGGAGGCGTGATGAAGTTTGACATTTTTTTAAATCCGGTTGACGGATCAGACCACTCCCGGCGGTCCACGGAGTACGCCATCACCTTTGCAAAACAATTCAAGGCCCGGATTATCCTGCTTCACTGTCATAACCACTTTCCGGTGGTATTGTCCGAGCCCTATTACCAGCAGGCCATGGATGAGATCATTACAGATTCCCAGCTTTTGATTCAGCCCTATGAAACCCTGTTGGAAACTGCCGGGGTTGAATATGAAATCCGGATACTGGAGGGGCTGCCCGGATCCAGCATTGCAAAAATTGCCGAAAAGGAAGCCATCGATATGGTGATCATGGGGTCCCGGGGGGTTTCGGATTTTCAGGGGCTTTTCCTTGGCTCCGTGGCCCACCAGGTCCTGCATAAATGCAATGCCTGCCCTGTGTTTATCGTAAAATAGTCCTTAGCGGTCAAGGCGTGGGCCCCTGTGTCGTTCAAACCACGGCAAGGTCTGATGGCACAGGAGAATCGGGTTTTGCCTTGGCTGGACTGCCCCCAGGTTTTCATTGATTTTACCAGGACCCTGGTGTAGAAGTGATTTTTGTTTCAGACGACTGGGGAACAATCATTGAGGGTGGCCCATGATCTATATCTTTTTCTACCTTGTTGTAGGGGCGGTGGCCGGTGTTCTGGCCGGACTTCTTGGCATTGGCGGCGGGCTTGTCATTGTGCCCATGCTGACCGCTGTATTTACCAGTCAGGGGATGGCCCCAGACTATATTCTTCACATGGCCCTGGGCACCTCCCTGGCCAGCATTTTGTTTACCTCCCTGTCCAGCATGCGCTCCCATCATAAGCGGGGCGGTGTCATCTGGCCGGTGGTTTTCAGCATCACACCGGGCATCCTGGTGGGCACCTTTGGGGGATCCTGGCTGGCCTCTTTGCTTTCCACCCCGTTTTTAAAGGGATTTTTCGGCTGTTTCCTGCTTTATGTGGGCACCCAGATGATCATGGGCATCAAGCCCAAGCCCAGCCGGGATATTCCGGGCGCGACAGGTTTTTTTGCCGCAGGAAGCATCATCGGTGTGTTTTCCAGTCTTGTGGGCATTGGCGGCGGCACCCTGTCCGTTCCCTTTTTGACCTGGTGCAATACAAAGATCCACAAGGCCATCGGCACATCTGCGGCCATTGGATTTCCCATTGCCATTGCCGGCACCCTGGGCTATGTGACCAGCGGACTAAAGGTTCAGGGCCTGCCGGAATGGTCCCTGGGGTTTGTGAATCTGACGGCCCTTATGGGCATTGTTGCGGCCAGTGTGCTCACGGCCCCCATCGGCGTAAAGCTGGCCCACAGCCTGCCCATTGGCAAGCTCAAGCGCATCTTTGCCGTCCTGCTGTATGTGGTGGGGGCCCGGATGCTGTTGACTGTGTTTTTTTAAAAAAAACGTGGGCGGCCCAGGCAGACTGGATCATCAAAACCCAGGCCAGATCAAACAATCAGGATCCTGAGCGAATTTTATGGGGCAGTCCCCAGACACTGCTGACCCGTGTCAGGATAAGAATGTTCAAGTGGGGTCTTTGAAGGATATTCCCAGCTTGACGGCGGCAAGGGCCCAGGGCAGCCCGTGAAAAAAAAGGTCAAACCAGTCCAGGGGGCGGACCAGGGTGCCATTGACCAGCATGGCGATTTTTTCAAAGAGATGGGGCGGGGTAAACGGGGTGAGTCCCGGAATGACACACAGCAGGATCAGGATATTCCAGTTCAGCTGCTGGATCCATTTCACAATTTTTCCCATGGCATACCCTTTAGTTGCCGGCGAGAACAAGGGTCTGTTCATTCCTGCCGGGACTGTTTTAGAAGTTATCTGAAAAATTTACCACGAATTCGCAATCCTGTCCATTACCTGGAACAACATGGCCAGGGCCGCACCCAGGTATTGATGCCAATCAGGACCGGTGTAGACATATTTTTTTTCATTGCCTTGACAACCCATTGAAACCATGAGAAAAGCGAAAATACCGAGCGCTCGTTCAATGTCCGCTGTTCAGGCGGTCACCCCAGCCTAGGAGGTTAATTGACCAGAAAAAAGTCAGCTGCCTTTACCAACGGCGATGTCCCCACCCAGATTAAAAATCCGGATCTGGTCCGGGAGCGGCGCAGGCATATCATCGATGCCACGGTTCCGCTGTTTATTCAGCACGGCTATCATAAAACCACCACCCGAATGATTGCCAGGGCTGCCGGTTTTTCCATCGGATCCCTGTATGAGTATGTCAGTTCCAAGGAGGATCTGCTGTATCTGGTCTGCAGGGCCATTCACGAGGAGGTCCAGGAGGCGGTGGAAGGGGCCCAGTCAAAACCGTCAGGAGAGCGGGAGCAGCTGGCGGATGTGATCCGTCAGTATTTTCTGGTCTGCGATAAGATGGCGGACCATATCCTGCTCATGTATCAGGTCACCCAGTTTCTGCCGGAAAAATGGAAAGCCCGGGTATTGGAAAATGAGTTGAACATCACCGACATTTTTATCCGGGCCCTGGCCGGTATGTCTGGCAAACACACCTTTCCGGAGCTGGACGACGAGGTGCTGAACCTGGTGGGACATAATATTTCCGTTTTGGGTCAGATGTGGGCCTTTCGGCGGTGGCACATGAACCGAAAATTTACCCTGGATCAATACATTGCCATCCAGACTGACGTCATCCTTGGTCGCCTGTTTTAACTCCCTTTAAAAATTTAAAATTTGTATTTCTTTTTTTGTGATTATATGCCAGTAATTGGAGATATATAAACTCTGTTTGGTTTGGTCAAACTTTCCGTGCGTACCAAAAAGGAGATCTTATGAGCACAGAACCTGATGTATACACCCCTAATTATTCAGTCAAGATCGTCACTGCCACCTCTCTTTTTGACGGCCACGATGCGTCCATCAATATCATGCGCCGCATCCTCCAGGACACCGGTGTCGAGGTGATTCACATCGGTCACAACCGATCGGCCCAGGAGGTGGTGGATGCCGCCATTGAAGAGGATGCCCAGGGTATTGCCGTCTCCTCCTACCAGGGGGGGCATGTGGAGTTTTTCAAGTACATGGTGGACATGCTGCGGCAAAAGGGGGCGGATCACATCAAGGTTTTTGGCGGCGGCGGCGGGGTGATCATCCCCTCGGAGATGGACGATCTCCATGCCTACGGGGTGACACGGATCTACTCTCCGGAAGACGGGGGTAAATTGGGACTCCAGGGCATTATCAATGACATGGTACAGACCATGGATCAGCCCTGCGTCGACTTTGACGCCCTGGACTACAACAGCCTGACCCGGGACAACAAGCGGGCCACGGCCCATTTTATCTCAGCTGTGCAGGAGGCCTGCGCCAATGATAAGGATCAGCTTGAGCCCCTCATGGCCCGGGTCCGAAAGATGGCGGCAGGCCGGGATGTCCCGGTCATCGGCCTCACCGGCACCGGCGGCGCCGGAAAGTCCTCTCTGACCGACGAACTCATCAATCGCATCCTCAGGGACCTGACCGCGGTGCATATTGCCGTGATCTCCTGTGATCCCTCCCGGCGGAAAACCGGCGGCGCCCTGCTCGGCGACCGGATCCGCATGAATTCCATTGAAACAGGACGGGTCTATATGCGGTCCCTTGCCACCCGGCGCTCCCAGACCGAACTGCCCGAAGCCCTTCCCCATGCCATAGAGGTGGCCAAGGCCAGCGGATATGACATGATCATCGTGGAAACCGCCGGCATTGGCCAGGGGGATTCCCGGGTGGTGGATCTGGTGGATGTCTCGGCTTACGTCATGACCGCCGAGTATGGTGCCCCCAGCCAATTGGAAAAGATCGACATGCTGGATTACGCCGATATCGTGGTGGTGAACAAGTACGAGAAAAAGGGAAGCGAAGATGCCCTCCGGGATGTGAGAAAACAGGTTTTAAGAAACCGTAAGGCCTTTGACAAAGGCCCCAATGAGATGCCGGTATTCGGCACCATTGCCTCCAAGTTCAACGATGACGGGGTAACCGCCTTTTATCACGGCCTTTTGGACAGCATTGAAGATATAATGGGGATCCGGTACGACTCTGCTATTCCCAGAGCCGGGTCAAAGGAGTCCTCCTCCAAGACCATTATCATCCCAGGAGAGCGGGTCCGGTATCTTGCGGAAATCGCGGATACGGTGAGGGGATACCACGAGGAAACCCGGGGGCAGGCCAAGGCCTTGCGCCAGCGCTGGCACCTGGAAGAGACCATCCAGGCCCTTGAGGATAAGGACAGTCTCTCCCAGCTCAAGGCTGCTGTGGCTGACGCCGGTGCAACGGTCAAGAATGAAACCAACGAGGCCCTTGCCGCCTATGAAGAGTGGACACAAAACTACCAAAAAGAGGAACTGGTCTATGAGGTCCGGGGCAAGACGTTCCGGGTCCCCCTGTACAGCGAGTCCCTTTCCCACTCCAAGATTCCCAAGGTGGCGGTACCCAAGTTCAGCGACCCCGGGGATCAGTATACCTGGATGCGCAAGGAAAATTTTGCCGGGAATTTTCCCTATACCGCAGGTGTTTTCCCCTTGAAGCGGGCGGATGAGGATCCCACACGGATGTTTGCAGGGGAGGGCGGGCCTGCCGACACCAACGCCCGATTCAAGATGCTGTCTTCGGCCTATCCGGCCAAGCGGCTGTCCACGGCCTTTGATTCGGTGACCCTGTATGGGTTTGACCCGGACCGCCGGCCGGATATCTACGGCAAGATCGGCACCTCCGGGGTCTCTATCTGTACGCTTGAGGATGTGAAGGTGCTGTACGGCGGCTTTGACCTGTGCGCCCCCAACACTTCGGTTTCCATGACCATCAACGGCCCAGCCCCCATGATGCTGGCCATGTTCATGAATACCGCCATTGCCCAGCAGACAGATGCGTTTGTAAAAGAAAAGGGCCGTCAGCCAGACGAAAACGAGGCTGAAGAGATAAAAAGCTATGCCCTGTCCAATGTCCGGGGAACGGTCCAGGCCGATATTCTCAAAGAGGATCAGGGCCAGAACACCTGTATTTTTTCCATTGAGTTTGCCCTGAAGATGATGGGGGATATCCAGCAGTACTTCATCGACCATGGGGTCCAGAACTTCTACTCGGTGTCCATTTCCGGCTATCATATTGCCGAGGCCGGGGCCAATCCCATCACCCAGCTGGCTTTGACCCTGGCCAACGGGTTCACCTATGTGGAGTATTACCTGTCCCGGGGCATGGATATCAACGATTTTGCCCCCAACCTCTCGTTTTTCTTTTCCAACGGCATGGATCCAGAATACACGGTGATCGGCCGGGTGGCCCGCCGCATCTGGTCCGTGGCCATGAGGTACAAGTACAAGGCCAATGAGAAATCCCAGAAGCTCAAATACCATATCCAGACCTCGGGCCGGTCCCTGCACTCCCAGGATATCCAGTTCAACGACATCCGGACCACCCTCCAGGGATTGTGCGCCATTTACGACAATTGCAACTCCCTTCACACCAACGCCTTTGACGAGGCCATCACCACCCCGTCAGCGGAGTCCGTACGACGGGCCCTGGCCATCCAGCTCATCATCAACCGGGAGTGGGGCCTGGCCAAGAACGAAAATCCACTCCAGGGCGCCTTTATTGTGGACGAGCTCACCGACCTTGTGGAAGAGGCCGTTCTCATGGAGTTTGAGCGGATCACCGAGCGGGGCGGGGTGCTCGGGGCCATGGAAACCGGGTACCAGCGGGGGAAAATCCAGGAAGAGTCCATGTATTACGAGTGGCTCAAGCATACGGGCAAGCACCCCATCGTCGGGGTAAACACCTTTGAAGATCCAGATGCTGATTATGCGGAAATGGCCAACCATATGGAACTGGCCCGGGCAACGGACGACCAGAAGGATGCCCAGCTTGACCGGCTGGAGGCCTTTAAGACAGCCCATGCCCATGAGATGGATCCGGCCTTAGAGGCCCTTCAGGAAACCGCCCTGTCCGGGGGCAATATGTTTGAGCAGCTCATGGAAACCGTAAAATACTGCTCTCTTGGCACCATTACCAACGCCCTGTATGAAGTGGGTGGCAAATACCGTAGAAATATGTAAATAGGCAGGCTTATGATTAAACATCAGATCAGACAGGAGGCAGGTCATGAATAAAGCAGTCATTGTCAGCGCCACCCGCACCCCGTTGGGCAGTTTTGGTGGCTCATTAAGCACCATGGGGGCCACGGACCTGGGCGGCTTGGTCATTGAGGAGGCCGTTCGCCGGGCCAATATCGAAAAAAATCAAGTCAACGAATGCATCATGGGCATGGTCCTGCCCTGCGGCTACGGTCAGAATCCGGCCAAACAGGCTGCGGTCAAGGCCGGGCTTGCCTGGGAGGCTGAATCCATAACCGTGAACAAGGTCTGCGGCTCCTCTCTTAAGGCGGTCATGCTGGCGGCCCAGGCCATCCAGTGCGGCGACGCTGATGTGGTGGTGGCCGGCGGCATGGAAACCATGAGCCAGGCCCCTTACTATATGGACAAGGCCAGGTGGGGCCTTCGCATGGGACCGGGCCGCATTGAGGATCATATGATCCATGACGGTCTGTGGGATATTGTCAATGACTTTCACATGGGCATGTCCAACGAGCTGTGCTCGGAAAAGTGGGAAGTGAGCCGGGAAGATCAGGACCGGTTTGCTGCAGAATCCTACCAACGGGCCACTGCCGCCATTGCCCAGGGAAAGTTCAAAGACGAAATCATGCCCGTTGAAGTGCCCCAGAGAAAAGGGGATCCCAAAATATTTGACACCGACGAATGCCCCCAAAACACCTCCTACGAGATCCTGTCCAAGATGAAGCCTGCCTTTAAAAAGGATGGAAAGGGCACGGCAGGCAACGCCTCCATCATCTCGGACGGGGCATCTGCCCTGGTTGTCATGAGCGAGGCCAAGGCAAAGGAACTGGGCTGCACCGTCATGGCCGAGATCGGGGCCCAGGCAAGCTATGGCATTGATATGAAATACGTGCTCATGGCTCCCATTTATGCCATTCCCAAGGTCCTTAAAAAACAGGGCATTTCAGCCGGGGATGTGGACCTCTTCGAGATCAACGAGGCTTTTTCCGGCACCTCTGTCGGCATTAACAAGGTGCTGGAACTGGACCCTGAACGGGTCAATGTCAACGGTGGTTCCGTGGCCCTGGGCCACCCCATCGGCGCTTCGGGCGCCCGGGTTTTGACCACCCTGATTTACGAGATGATCCACCAGGACAAGAAAACAGGCCTGGCCTCTTTGTGCCTTGGCGGCGGCGAAGCCGTGTCCCTGGTGGTGAACCGGTAGAAAATTTATAATTTTCATGAACAAAGGAGAAAAAGATGGATGTGAATACATTTGGGGTCATCGGTTCCGGCCAGATGGGCAACGGGATTGCCCAGGTGGCGGCAGCTGCCGGTCTCAACGTGATCATGAGCGATATTAAAGAGGAATTCTGCGACAAGGGCATGGCCACCATTGCAGGCTCCCTGGGGCGGCTGGTGAAAAAGGAAAAAATATGCCAAGGCGACAAGGACGCCATCCTGGGCCGGATCAAAACCTGCACGGATCTCAAGGATATGGCAGCGGCTGATTTCGTTGTCGAGGCTGCCGTGGAAAGAGAAGACCTCAAGTTCAAGATTTTCAAGGATCTGGATGAGATCTGCCCTCCCCATGTGATTTTGTCCACCAATACCTCGTCCATCCCCATCGGCCGCATCGCAGCCCAGACATCCCGGCCGGACAAGGTCATCGGCATGCACTTTATGAATCCTGTGCCCCTGATGAAACTGGTAGAGGTCATCAAAGGCATTGCCACAAGTCAAGAGACCTTTCAGCTGACCTGGGACCTGTCTGAAAAATTCGGCAAGACCCCGGCCGAGGCCAATGATTATCCCGGTTTCATCGCCAACCGCATCCTCATGCCCATGATCAACGAGGCGGTGTTCTGCCTGTACCAGAGCGTGGGCAAGCCCCAAGATATCGACACGGTGATGAAACTTGGCATGAATCATCCCATGGGGCCGCTGGCCCTGGCTGACCTCATCGGCCTGGACACCTGTCTGGCCATCATGGAGACCCTGTACGACGGGTTCAAGGATTCCAAGTACCGGCCCTGCCCTCTGCTCAGAAAATATGTGGAGGCCGGCTGGCTGGGCCGGAAGACCGGGAAGGGGTTTTACGATTATAAGTAACCATAGGATTTAAAGTGGCCCTGTCATTCCTGACGCGACTGTTTCTGGCGCCGGTGCTGATCTGGCAGGGGCGGCAGGTAAAAAAAAAGACCCCCAGACTTCCAGAGGCAGCAGGCCCCAGATCCGGACATCAGGTCGGCGGTCCCCGGAAGATCCGGCTTTTGATTCTTGGGGATTCTGCGGCTGCCGGAACCGGTGTCGGGCGGCAGGAAGACTGCATTGCCTTTCAGCTTCCAAAGGCCTTGTCATCCCGGTACATGGTGGACTGGTCCCTGGCGGCCCAAAGCGGGCTGACCACGGTTCAGATGGCAGATCGCCTGGAACAAATGGCGGGCCACAGCACAGATTTGGCCATTACCTCCCTGGGGGTGAATGATGTGAAAGCCGGGATGTCAATATCCGCCTTTCTGGATCATCAAAAGCGGTTGATTTTTCTTCTGAGGCAGCGGTTTCAAGTCAGCCAGATCATTGTTACTGCTGTGCCGCCCATGGAAAAATTCCCGGCCCTGCCCTGGCCGCTTAATCGGTACCTGGGCGCCAGAGCTGCTGCAATGAATCAGGCCCTGGCCCGTTGGGTGGAACAGGAGGGGGATATCACCTTTTTGACACTTGAGTTGCCCTTTGAGGACAGGCTCATGGCCGGGGACGGGTTCCATCCGGGTCCTGAACTGCACCGTATCTGGGCGGAACAGGCCGCAGCCCTGGTAAAGGGCGGGTTGGGAAAACCCACTTATTTTCCGTAGGTGTCATCAAAGCTGTTCCAGAAGGCCTGGTCCTTGTCCTGCCATCCTTTGCCAAAGGTCTTGTCAAAAAAGGGCCTGAGGGTTGAGAACCAGGATCCTTGGCTTCCCTGGAGCCTGGCCCGGATGACATCGGCGGCATGATCAGGCAAATTGGCCAGTTCATCCTTGGGAATATAAGAGGCTGCCCCCTTTTGGATGGATTCCTTGAGATTCTCCGGTGTCAGGGCATGGGCGGTGAGCATGAGGGCAGGCACCTTTTTTTTCCGGGCCAGATCCAGGATGTCATAGCCGCTGACACCCATGATATCCAGGATGGCCAGGTCATATTGGTTTTTTTTCAGCAGGGCCTTTGCCGTGTCAAAAGAGTCGGCCAGATCCAGAAGGCAGGTGTCCAGCAGTTCCTCCACGGTCTCCAGGATATCTGGTTCATCGTCCACCACCAGGATGTTGCGGTCCTTGAGCAGTTCTTGTGAAGACAGGTCTTCGAGGTCAAATTTAACCGAGGTCACAGGGCAGGGGGCCTTGAGGATGACATACCGGGCCGTGGATCCCAGGATAGCCTTCTGGGCCCGGGAGGTTTTTCGGATGCCGATAAAGATATGGTCAATATTGTTGTCTTCGGCAAATTTCACCAGGTCTTCCCCCGGGGAGAGTCCCCGGACACTCTGGGTGGCTTCGCATTGAATCCCTGAATTTTTCAGGAATTGCCCGGCAAATTCAAGGCCGGCCACTGCCTTTTCAATGTCTGCCTTTTTTTCAGAAGACCCGCCGGTCATAGAGGTCACCACAAAAACCTGGGCGCTGTGGATGCCTGCCATATCCCTTGCCAGGGACAGGGCCAGCCGGCCAACCTCTCCTCCGTCGTATCCCACCAGTATTTTCATATGATCTCCTTTGGTTTATGCGTGATGCGTATTGCGTGATGCGTGGTGCGTGGTGAGATTCGCATCACGCAATACGCACACCGCCTTCACATCCACCGCTTGCGCCGCTTATAAGATTTAATGTTCTTAAAGGATTTTCTGCCCCCGCCCTTGGTGATCCCCATGTAGAACTCCTTGACATCGGGGTTGTTCTGCAGGTCTTTTGAGGCACCTTCCAGAACGATTTTTCCCGACTCCATGATATAGGCATAGTCAGAAATCCCCAAGGCCACCTTGGCATTCTGTTCCACCACCAAAATGGTGGCGGACAACTCCTGGTTAATTCGTTGGATATTGTCAAAGATTTCTTTTACCAGCATGGGGGCCAGTCCCAGGGAGGGCTCGTCCAGCATGAGCATCTTAGGAGCAGCCATCAGCGCCCTTGCAATGGCGATCATCTGCTGTTCCCCGCCGGAACTGTAGCCGGCCATGCGGTTGGTGACCTGGGAGAGCCTGGGAAAGTGATGGTACATGAGATCCAAATCTTTTTTTACGGCTGCCGCCCCATCCGTTCTTGTGATGGAGCCCACCAGGATATTTTCGTTCACGGTCAGGTGTTTGAATAATCGCCGGCCTTCAGGCACCATCACCACCCCTTTTTTGACCACCTCGGTGCCGAGCATCTGGGTGGTGTCCATACCGTCAAACCGGATGTGACCCTCCTTGATGGCACCATTTTCAGGCTTGAGCAGGCCGGAGATGGCCCTGAGGGTTGTGGTTTTCCCTGCCCCGTTGGTTCCCAGCAGGGACACCACACCCCCCTTGGCCACATTGAGGCTGACCCCCCGGAGCACCTGGATGATGTCATTGTAGACCACTTCGATGTTGTTGACTTCCAGAAGATTTTCCATTGGGCCCTTTCTTTTTTCGGTTGCTCGTCCGGGTTACATCCCGGTCCTCAATTTTTTCATATACACGGACTCGATCGAGGAGATGGCCCTGAACACCTGATTCTCCACCTTGTAAATATTGACCATATCCACGCCAACATGGTCATCCTCAGAAAAGGAGACCGGCCCCACCGCGGCAAAGGATTCAAATTCATTTTCCCCGTGCATCATATTCAGCATCTTGTAGAGGTTGGCCGGGGTGATGTCAAGGCCGGCCTTTTTGGCCATCATAATGGCCTGGGTGGGGATCTGGGCCTGGAGGATGCCGGCGGCGTAATTGTGGGAGTTGGCCGCTTTGTCGTCCCTGCCGTATGTTTTGGCCAGTTCCAGCTGTTTTTTGGATTTGGCATTGTCCTCAGAGGTTAAATTATAGGAACAGGTCCAGTAAAAGTTTTCCGCCGCATCCCCGGCCAGGGCGATCAGATCTGATCCCCCGGTGTAATGGGCCCCCAGAAAGGTCAGTTTGCCGGCCTCACCAAAGGATTTGGCATTGACGTTCAATCGCATGGCATCCTTGAGCATGGTGGCCACCGGAGACTGGACGGTATGGCTGATGACATACTGGACCCCTTTGCTCATCAGGCGCTGGAGCATGGCCGAGTTATCCAGGTCTTTGCCATGTTCCACCACCTCCACGATTTCCATGTCAAGTCCTTTTGCCACGGCTTTTTTTGTGTCATCCACAGGCCCCCGGCCAAAGGCGGAGGGGTGGATGAACAAGGCCACCTTGGGGGTGCTGCCCTTGTGGTTGTTGACCACATATTCGGCCAGGGCCACCATGTTTTCGGAGTAGGTGGCCACCGGGATAAATATGTAGTTGGAGTCCACCAGGTTGCCCTCGTGGTAGGATGAGGGGGCTGTGGGCATTTTTACCTCTTCAAAGTCCCGCTTGAGCCCCAGGGTGGAGCCGGTGGAGTAGTTCAGATAAAAGACAATGCCCTCGTCCAGGTACTCTTCAAAGTTTCGCTTGGTCACAGCGGTTTTGTACTGGTCGTCCCGGATGGTGCAGTCGATGGTGTCGTCCCCCAGCAACTTGTTGTCGTTTACGTACTTGAACCAGTCTTCAACCCCCTTGGCCAGGGGGTTGCCCGCATCGGACGTGGGGCCGGTGATGGCGCCTGAAAACCCCAGTTTGTAGACCTGCCCGGCAATGCCTGATCCGGTAAAGGCTGTGGCCATGATGAGCACCAGAGCACACCCTAAGATTTGTCTTACACCAAAATGTTGTTTCATGCGTTTCCTCCTTTGTTCCGGTTTGACCTGTTTACAGGCAGTTGAGACTCGTGAAAACCGGGTCGTCAATACCTGAAGGGCCATAGTTTGGTATATGATTTTACGATTCGCCACCAATTGGCGATCCCCCGGGGTTCGAACATGAGAAAAAGCACAATCACAAGGCCGAAGGTAAATGGTTTAAGCGCGGTTGCAAGGTTCATCCCGGCGGGCAGGTATTGGCCGGCCACCTCGGACAGGGTTTCCACCTGGAGATCCAG
>Ga0102943_1000039_pt1 | contig 78893 bp, 49 predicted proteins | sample SalPonC_black_MG_FD_78174 | JGI IMG/M metagenome (GOLD analysis project Ga0102943, IMG submission 78174) | Salt pond soil microbial communities from South San Francisco under conditions of wetland restoration - Salt Pond MetaG... | ecosystem: Environmental > Aquatic > Marine > Intertidal zone >...
CTTTGGGTACGGGGCAGGCTTTTTTGAGCTTCATAGCCTTAGCTATGGAGCTAAAAAAAGCTGAAGCATGACGGAAAAAGAGGCATAAGAAAACTGAAGAATTAAGTGAAACAGCCTCTTAGTGCCGGAGGCACTAGTGCTGGGAACTTCATCGTTAGTCGAACAATATTGACAAATCCGCCTAATTAAGGTAATTTCACCGAATAATGAATACCCCTATAGAAATAATACATCGGATGAAAATCTTTGAGAAAACTATTTTGTGGCTCTCCTTCCTTTTCCTGACCCACCATGCCGAATTGGTTGCTCAAATCAAGCCCGTGATGAATACCGGTGTTACCCGCGCGCTGGTTATCGGCATTTCCGACTACCAGAATGAGCAGATCAGTTTGAATTATGCCCATAAAGATGCCGAAGCTTTTGCCCATTGGCTGACCACCCCGGCCGGCAACGGGCCGGCGGCGGATCAGATTCAACTCTTACTCAATGAAGAAGCTACCCTGGGCCGTATCGTTAGTGGACTTACCTGGCTGGTCGAAAACAGCCAGGCGGGCGATGAAGTCATCCTCTACTTCAGCGGCCACGGGGACATGGAGACCCGGCTTTTCAACAAAGCCTACCTGCTCACCTATGAAGCGCCCGCCAGTACTTACATGGGCGGCGGCGCTCTAGCCGTCGATGACATGCAGGACATCATCCGCGGGCTCACCGAAAGAGAAGTCAAGGTAACCCTGATCACCGATGCCTGTCGCTCCGGCAGCCTGGCCGGTGACAACATCGAAGGCTCCCGCGCCACCACGGAAGCCCTGATGAACCGGTTTGAGCACACCATTAAGATCCTTTCCTGCCAGCCTTCGGAATACTCCCAGGAAGGCAAACAGTGGGGAGGAGGGCGAGGCGTCTTTTCCTATTATCTCATTAACGGACTAAGCGGTCTGGCCGACAGCGATGAAAACCTGATGGTCAGCCTCGACGAACTGGACTTGTACCTGCGCAATGTCGTCCCGAAGCAAACAGCACCCGAAACCCAACGCCCCAGAGTGGATGGCAACCTTTCGGAAATTGTGGCGGAAGTAGACCCCGTCTTGCTGGCCAATCTGCATCAAAAGCTGGACAACCAGATGAAAGTGCTGGCAGCGGTTGAATATCGCAGTCTCCCCACCGCCTTACCCGCCAAGGCGGATACCAACATTTTGCCCCAGTACAAAAAATTTCAGGAAGCGCTTGGAAATGGACACTTGCTTTATCCGGAGGAAGGCTCCGCCTACTCGCTATATCTACAACTGTCAAAGGAGGATAGTTTGGCAGAACTGCACGGCCTCATGCGGCGGAACCTCTCCGCAGCGCTGCAGGATGAAGCCCAGGAAGCCATCAACAGTTACCTGAATACCGCTTCCGAAGAACTCGCCGAGCGATGGGGATATGGCGAAAAATATGCTTCTTACCCGGAGTACCTGAATATTTCCGCAGAACTCCTGGGGGAAAACAATGCTTTTTATCCCTCGCTTCGCGCCCGTACCTCATATTTTACCGGCCTCAATAAAAGGCTGCGGGGGGAAAAGGTGAATAGCCGCCAACTCCTCCTGGAAGCCATTGAAAACCAGGAACAGGCGCTGTCCTGGGACGAAAATGCCGCGTACGCTTATAACGAACTGGGGCTTCTGCATCAAAGACTGGGCACTTGGCAAAAAGCCGTAGAAAACTATACGGAGGCGGTGAAGCGCTCCCCGAGATGGGCACTACCACTCAATAACCTCTTCGCCATATATACCGAGCTCGAACAGTACGATTCGGCCCTGCACTACGGCGAACGTGCTCTAAAGGAAAAACCGGAGCTGGTATATGTGCACAACAACTTCGGCTGGATGTATCTACGTCAGGGGAATCACAAAAAGGCTGCCCCTTATTTTCATAAGGCGATCGAGCTCCAACCACAATATCCTTTGCCCTACCAGAATTTGGGCCTGCTACACTACTATCTAAAGGAATTTGAAAAGGCGGAAAAATATCTGGCCACTTATTTGAAGCTGGCGCCGGGCGATGCCGACGGCTGGAACGATTTGGGGCTCATCCGCAAAAAACTGGGCCGGTTTTCCGAAGCCAAAGCCGCTTTCGAAAAAGGCATCGAAGTGGATCCATCGGCTGCCTTGCCCTATTACAGTCTCGGGAATATCTATCTGGAACAGGAACGGGAATATCAGGCGGCAGAAGAACTGTTGCTGAAATACCTGGAAATAGTTCCCGGTGATGCCGATGCCTTGTTTGGACTGTCCTTTATTCATCACAAGCAAGGCGAGGAGAACACTGCTAAAAAGTGGCTGGAAAAAGCTTTTCAAACCGAAGCGGGAAAAGAGCTCTACAAATATCTGGAGAGTGAAGCTGAATTGGCTGATTACAGAGGATCGGCCGTATATCAGGAGCTGGTCCGGAAATACTTCTCGGAAGGCAAGTAATCAAAAAAAGAAAGATCTGCCAAACTTTGAAAATTTGGCAGATCTAATCAACTGGTATCGAACCTTCCTGACTTTTCCCCTGAGAAGGTTCCTCCCGTTAAAGAAGTCAGGACTTATACAGCAGATAGTCGTAATAACTTTCCGTCATTTGCTGAACAAACTGATTATCAGGATATTTTGCCAAAGCCGCAGCCAGCGTTGTCATCGCATCGTGAGTCAGTTCCGCCCGATCAAGGGCGACGGCCTGCATGACCAGTTGCTCCGGATCAACGGCCTCCTGGTAAACAGCCTCGCCTGATAATTTATCAAGTACTTTCTCTTTCTTTTTGCCATCCGATATTTCAAAGCCGAACTTTGGACTAGTGGATTCCTCCCCTACTTGCACCTGCCAGTGGAGGGAATCCCCTTCTGTCGTATCTAATTCGCTGAGATCCACCTCTATAAGGGCAACGTTTTTTCCTTTTTCCTCCAGGATGGGTTGATCGTCTTCTTTATTAAAGAGCCGGAATATATATTCATGCTCCCCTTCCGCTCTGGTCCATAAAAAAATCGTACGGGTGTCACTTACCAGACTCTCTTTCGGACTGACTCCTTTTACTTCATCTGTTATCTTACCCCAGCCGATGCTGCCACTGCCGCCGCTATCTTTATCGCGGCCCCAGCCGATACTACCGCTGCCACCGCTGTCTTTGTCGCGGCCCCAGCCGATACTGCCGCTGCCACCGCTGTCTTTGTCACGGCCCCAGCCGATACTGCCGCTGCCACCGCTGTCTTTGTCACGGCCCCAGCCGATACTGCCGCTGCCACCGCTGTCTTTGTCGCGGCCCCAGCCGATACTGCCGCTGCCACCGCTGTCTTTGTCGCGGCCCCAGCCGATACTGCCGCTGCCGCCGCTGTCTTTGTCACGGCCCCAGCCGATGCTGCCGCTGCCACCGCTGTCTTTGTCGCGGGATATGCCTCTTTCTTTAGCAACAGCCTGCAGGGCGTCGTCAAAATAATGGACGAATCCCCTGAGGAGTCCTTCACTATTCTCGGACAGCACTTCTAAATCCTGCTTCCCCGGCTGATCGAACACGATAAATTTGCCATTGTGGAATACCCGGACGCTTGCCTCATCGGCTAACACGATTTGTCCTTCCGGAGAAACACTCATCCCTTCCGTGAGTACAACAGGCTCTTCGCCTTTGATATGGAGATGGACCGTTCCGGTCAGAGAGGTGACTACACCAGGGTTTGTAGAATTCTTGGAGGAGAGTTTCATGATATGCATTTTAGAGGTTTAGCAATCAGATCATAAGGTAGTAAATTCCTTGGCTCTTAATTATTTGCCCGCCATCTTTTTTTCACGAACCACAGCCCATTGCTGCACTTTTCCGGCTTCGTTCAGAAAAAACAGCAATTTGTGTATCGGGTAAACTAAGACCGAACCGGAACGAAGTTCCAACCTGCGGTAAGGCTTCTGGTAGTGTTTAATCACTTTCTGCTCCGCGTCCCCGGTTTTTATTCCGAGGGTTGTCTGCCCGGTATAGTTTTCTCCGGTCAGATGAAAGAATGCGTAGGATCGTCCATTATCGGCAAAATGGAAAAATACAGAAGACTGCTCCTTGTCAGCGATACCGAGGATAATAGATTCATTCACCGGTATTTCGCGATGGATTGCCGGATTGGAGAGAAAAGCCTCCGGACGCAAAGAGTCTACCATTTCCAGCCCCTTTGCGCTGCGGCTAAGGGCGATAAGGGGTTGCGCTTCGCTTTTCAAAATGCGGATATTTTCCGCAGCGAGACTGCTGCCCAGGGCTTGGGCTTTTCCAAAGTTATCCAAAGCTTTTTGTTCGTCTGCCTGAGTGGCGGCGAGGATACCCAACAGGGTCCAGGTATCGGCGGTAAGCTTCAGCAAGTTCTGCTTCTTGACCATGCGCAAGGCTCGGCTGGCGTAGTATTCGGCATCCTCCGGAAGATCCAGCAGATGATACGCTATGGCTTTGTTCAAAAAAGCGGTAGCGTAATCCGGGTCCAATGCGATGGCCTGGTCGAAGTTTTCGATCGCCGTTTCCAGCAGCCCGATCCGGGCTTGCCGGCAATCCCGGCTCTGGCAGGGAAACCGTGTCGCGCCCTGCTTCAGGCGGCCTTCCGCATCCAGTTCAATGGGCAACCCGTAGGGAAGTTCGTTTTTATGAAACTGAGGCAGGGCTTCCAGCACGGCCATTACGCCTAGATTGTTGTACAAATCGCGGCTTTGAAAATCGCGGAGAATGCGGTGCAAGTAAACGCGGGCATCCTCAAAACGCTCAAGCGTAGTGAGTAGGACGGACATTTCGTAAACGTCCACCAGTTCTTTTACCTGGTCAGCGGCATCAGCCGCTAACGCTTGTCTTTCTTCCAGTGAAGGATAGCCATCGAGTTGCGCATCGAGGCCGTAGGCTTCATACAGTCGCTCCAGCAACTCGGGCATCATACCAAAGGTGGGATAGCCGGCAGCGTAAGCCAAAAAACCGCCCAGATGATCAGCCTGGGCTTCGTAATTGAGGCTGTTCTCTCCGTTAGCGACTTTTTCACCAAGCTCACCTCCCGTCTCGGCTGCAAACTGCCGCGACCATCCGTGTTCCTGATAGTAATGCGTCAACTCATGAGCCAGCAGGGCCGCCACGGCGTTGAGCGAATCGGCGCCAAAAGAGCGGCACACCTCGTAGGCTTTGATCTCCAGGCCGATGACCGGCCCTTCCGGGTTCATCCAGGCGACGTACTGACCCGCATTTTGCATAACTAGGCGGGGCCTGGGCAACTGCCGGTTACCCTGTGCCTCGACGAGGTCCTGGAAGATCTTTTTGACAACGGCATACTCCGGGTATTGATCACCGGCCTCATGATCGTAAGGAAAGGAAGCCCCCTCGCCCGCGCGTACAAAGGCAAAAGTGGGTGCTTGGGATTGTCCGAAGAGGAGAACGGGGGCAAGTAGCAACAGATGAACAACAAGGTTTCTCATTATATGCTTGTGGGGTGTGGTGATGTAGGTGAAATATTTTCAACGTAATCTGCAAAAGACCTGATGATACAGGAAGAGAGATAGCCATAAATCCACATGGTTCTCCCAGCCTCCCGCTTATGTCCAAAAGTTGGCCGTATAGTAATCAAAAGCTCTATTTCAAAAACGTCGCCGCCTTCTCCAGTGTCCCCTGCCGGGCCAGAAAGGAAGCGTAGAGCTTGCGCAGCAGTTGATCCTCCGGGTAAGCCTGCAGCAGCCGTTCGTAGCGCCGGCCGGCGTCATAGAACAAACCGCTATCTTCCAGTAAATAGGCTTCGATCAACATTTGTTCTTCCGGCGTGCTGTTCAGATAGACGGGGTCTTCGAAGTGAAAGGCCAGTGTTTCTTCCAGGGCCTGCGGAGCGAAGGTAAAAGTCAGCGCCGCGGAGCGCTGTGCCGGCGCCGTGCTGTTGGTGGGCAAAGGCATATCTTCCTGATGCGGCGTCACCATCCAGTAATAGGCGGTTCCCGGATTGAGGTAAAGCTGATCGAAGTCAAGCGTAAAAACCGTATCTGGGGTGCTGGCTTTGAAAGCCAGCATATCGTCCGATTGGCGGTAAATGAACAGGTCATACGCTGAAACATCCGCTTCGGCGTTCCAGTTGAAGGTGATGTGTTGACCGGCGAGCGCGCCGCGGATCAGCACATTGGCGGCGAGGCCGTATTCGCCTTTGGCCCAGCCCTTGATGCCGCCCGAGCGGGTCATATATTTTTCGTGATAACGCTCCAGCGATTTATCGTCATTAGCGCTGGTCACCCCTTCGGTGACAAATCGCCAGAAGCGGCTGATAAAGTTGAGCTGCCGGCGGTCACTTTTTTCGCGCAGAAGGGACTCCAGGTCGTAGATGCCGCCTTTATCAAGCAATTCGGGCTGCCCTTTGAGGAGTAGCTTGGTCATCCCTCCATCGACAAACTTGATGAAGCCCTTAGAGGGCAGCTCTTGTCCGGGAGTGACCCGGGAAGGTTGCGACTGCCGGTCAGGCAGGTATTCGACCTTGCCAAGTGTTGTGAGTACGATGACTTTTTCCTGGCCCGTTAGGCTTACGCCAAAAGTTAAAAAAAGAAGTAGGGAGAGCAGGTGTTGTTTTCTCATTATTCGTCGGATATGTTTAATTGACTGTTCTTTACCCGAAAGACAGCTTATTCTTTTGAACAGTTAAGTGCTTGTTTAAAGTTCCTTATTCTGCGGAAGCAGGCGCTGAATGAAGGGAACCTTTTTGCGAATCAGGTTCTCGTAAATCATTACGAAGTCGTAAGCCAGTACCAGCGCCAGAATGCCGAACGCAAAATCGAATTTAACCCGGAAAAACTGAAAAAGCAATGCAATTAAGAAGAACAGCGCTACAAATTCGATTAACTGCAGTACACGGGTGATCCCGTGGAAAGCTTCATTGAAGCGACGGTACACCCAGTGGATGACAATGACGTTGGCATAGGTGAAAAGAATTGCGAGCAGACGGGAGACCCAGATGGGTACTTCGTAGATGTAGTCTCTGTCCAGGATCATGGAGAGAATGTTCGCATGAATGAACACCCCGTACATATCGGGAAAGGAGCGGCCGGAATACTTTGGATTAAGTGGTGTGAAAAAGCGATCCAGCAGTGACTCATTAATCCGGTGCTCTCCTATGAAGCCCAGCAGTACGGCTTTGTCTTTTACTCCGGTTGACAAATCGACCGTTGAGTCCAAAACAGTAGCCATGTCATATTGGGCAAAGTAATTTTCTCCACCTATATAATTAATGCGTTCCACTTCCCGGTCTCGCTGCTGCAATACCCGTACCGCTTTGGGATCCATTTTTTCCGCTATGGCAACCGCGAAAGCATCTGCTCGTCCCAAGCGGGTGCGTTCGGAAGGGCTGAACAGTCGTACGGTCCGGCTTTCATTCGAGACAAAATTGGCATAGCCCATGGTGGCGTAGTTAGAGAAAAAGGTGTCACAAGCGATCTCCTCTTCAAAGAGGTTCTCCACTTCATTGTAGTTCCACAATGAAGTGGCCAGCACGACGTTATCCGCTTCGCGAATACTGGCTTGCAGCAGACTGTCGGTACGAGGCTCCTTGCGTCCTTCCAGCATAATGTCAACGCCGATCACCCGGGCGCCCGCGTCCGACAAGCGGCTGATGACCCGCGCCAGCTCGGCCCGGCTGGGTTCGCCTACATCGACCAGGATGATGCGGTCTTCAAATTCACCGGGGGCCAGCGCCTCATCGCGCAACTGCGAAAAGACGATATCCGTCACCTCGTAATCCTTCAATCCGTAGTTAAAAGGATCGAGGAAATGCAGGTTGAGCCGGATAAAGTCCAGCAATCCGATGAAGGACAGAATCAGGATGGTGATGATGATGCTATGGGGCCTGAAAAGGTATTTATGCATGGTAAAAATTGCTCGGGGACGAGTTACGGAATATTTTACTGTCCCGGCCGGATTTTTCTACGAACATAGGATAAAAACCGGATTGGAGTTAAGTTCCCGGCGCACTAGAGTCATAATGATAACGCGACCGTCGGCTTCTCTTTCCATACGCAAATCCGGAAAGCGGGCGGAAAGGGCGATGAATTCCTCCCTGGTCAACGCATGCTGTAGCATCACCGGACCGTACTGAAGCAATTCTGTCAGGGAGTTCTCTCTTGCGCCAACGGCAGCCATACGGCAAGTAGTTTTGTTTCTTACAAAATAAAGAAAATTTCCTGTTTTCGTGGTTTTCCTAAAAAAGTCTACATTTCCGGCATGAAGGCTTACAACCTCGATACGGCGCGACAGCATCCCGGTGAAGTCACCGAGCTCTACCTGCATCATTGCGGATTGACGGAGGTTCCGGAAGTTGTATGGCATTGTCCGCATTTGCGAAAGCTGGAAATTACCGGGAATCAGCTTCAAACCCTGCCGGCCGCCTTTGGTGAACTCCGTCAGCTGGAATACCTGAGCCTGGCCGGTAATCAGTTGGAGGAGCTCCCCGGCGAGCTGGCCTTCCTGCCGCAGCTGCATTACCTCGATTTGTCGGACAACCGCTTCGAAAGCCTGCCCGAAGCGCTGCTTTCCCTCACCGGGCTGCGTTTTTTATCCCTCAAGGGAAATGTGTTGGCGGAATTGCCTTCGGAAACGGAGAACTGGCAACAGCTGGAGCAGCTCGACCTCAGCGAAAATGAGCTTAAAAGACTGCCGGTGCGTCTCGGCCACCTGCGTGCGCTCCGGGACCTGCGGCTGAGCGGCAACCGCCTGCGGAGCCTGCCGCGAACCCTGGGCCGGCTGCGGCAATTGCAGCGACTGGAAGCGGATAATAACCGGTTGAAGGGATTACCTTCGGGCATCATTGACGGTTGGCGTCAACTGGAGCGCTTGCAGCTATCGGGAAACCGCCTCGCTGAAATCCCTGAAAACATCCGCCATTGCGCACCGCTTGCTCATCTCCTGCTGAATGACAACCGGCTGGAGCAACTACCGGCGGAGACCGGAGAACTGTCGTGGCTGCGCCGCCTCGAAGTAAGAAATAATAAACTGACCAGCTTGCCGGAAAGCCTGGGGCAATGCCGCTTTTTGCAGCAGCTCGACGTCTCAGAAAACGCCTTGCGGGAAATTCCGGCCACCCTGGCCCGCTGCGATCGCCTGGAGCAATGCTCCCTGCGACACAATGCGCTCCGCGATCTGCCGCTACTGCCTTCCGGTCTGCGCAGGCTCGATCTCTCTCATAATGAGTTGGCGGAGGTCCCGGATACCGTTATTTCCCTGAAACAGCTCCGTCAACTGGATCTGGGATACAATGAAATCGAATCGCTGCCGGAGCTTTTCGGGCAACTACATACTTTGCAGGAACTACGGCTGAGTGGTAATCCCATCCGAGACTTTCCTGCTCCGTTACTACAACTCGATAGCCTGGAACAACTGCGCGGCGCAATCACGGGCAAAGCACGGGAACGTCTGCTGCGCCTGCTGCGCGCTTTCCGACAACAAGATACGCCGTCCCGTCTTCGCCCGGCATTATACCATATCTTCAACGGAGAGGAACAGGTGTTGGCGACTTTCTCCTTAGAGGATTTACGCTGGGGGCTGCGCTTCCCCATCAAGGAATTGCGCCTGCTGTTCCGGGAGCATCTCATCCGGAAGCGGGGCGCCCGCCGCCCGCTGGGACAGGACGCTGTCATCGCGGTAGCCGGCTCTATACCGATAGATGGCGAATTGCTGGTAAACAGGCTAGATAGACAGGGCATGAGTCTCGTTGCCCCCGGAGGCAACGGTCTCACTCATCTGGTCCTTGGAGAACAATTGCCGGAAGATTTACCGCTGGATGCTTCCCTCACTTTTCTCGATATCGCTACCCTGAATACCTTTTTACAACGAGCCGAGGGCCGCTTGTCGGCAACGAAAAACCCGCAACAGCTGGAACGCCTGCGCCAGCTGCTGCTGCATCCGGAGCCGGCCAATGTGCGCCTGGCCCTGCAACTGCTGCGCGGGAGCGGAGCGCCGCCCGATCTGCTCACCGACCTGTTCTTTGTATGGAAAACCGTAAAAAACCGGCGCCTGAAAAAAGACCTGCGCCAACTGCTGGAATTACACCTGCCCGAAGAAGACCGGCGCCTGCTTTCCCTGCGCCTGGGACTGTCACCTTCCCTTCCGGATATACAGCTGGAACAGAACATTCTTCGCTTTGGGCTGGGGAAGTCGATTGATGAGCGGCGGCTGCGGGAGCTGGTGCGCGCGCGGATCGCATAGGCCTCCCGAAGCTGCGGCTTTCGTATTTTTCATTCTCCCCTAAACGCAAAGATCTCCGACTGTGTACGCGCTTCATCCATGATCGTTTTCATTTCCTCTATTATTTCGGGATGCTGCTCCGCGATGTTGTTGGTCTCGCCCGGGTCTTCGGAGAGGTCGTACAGTTCCAGCGACGCATCGGGATCCTCATTAACGCCGAGGCGAACGGCCTTCCAATCGCCCTTGCGTACAGCCTGCTTACCGCCCTGCTCGTGGAATTCCCAGTACAGGTAATCGTGTTCTGGCTGCTGCCCGCCGCGCAGGGAAGGCAGGAAGGAGATGCCGTCTATGTTGCCTGGCGCTTCGATGCCGGCCAGTTCACAGGCGGTGGGCAACATATCCCAGAAGGCGGAGATATGCTCGTTGCTGCTCCCCGCTTCGATGGTGCCCGGCCACAGGGCGATCGTCGGCACGCGGATGCCGCCCTCATAAAGGTCGCGCTTGTAGCCGCGGTAAGGCCCGTTGCTGTCGAAGAAATCGGGGTCGGCGCCACCCTCCTTGTGGGGGCCGTTGTCGCTGGTAAAAATGACGAGGGTGTTCTCCGCCAGTCCCAGGGCTTCCAGTTTATCCAGCACTTCGCCTACCTGATGATCGAGGCGGGTGACCATGGCGGCGAAGGTAGCGTGGGGTTTTTCCACCGAGCCGTAGGGCCCTTGCCGGTAGCGCGGACCTTCGTCTACGCCCTCGTAGGGGGTTTCGGCAAACTGCCCCTCGTAGGAGGCAAAGATACTGTCGTTGGGTACTTTCAGTTCTGCATGGGGCGTGATATGGGGGTAAAACAGGAAGAAGGAAGTGTCCTGGTGATCTTCTAAAAATTGCAGCGCCCGGTCGTGAATCAGGTCGGGGGCGTAAGTCCCTTCCTGCTGTCCTTCGTTTTCCGGAAGAAGCACCTTATCTTTATTATCCCAAAGGTAATAGGGATAATAGTGATGCGCCAGGCGCTGACAGTTGTAGCCGAAGAAGCGGTCGAAGCCCTGGTTGACCGGATCCCCCTCCGAGCCGGGGTAACCCAGCCCCCATTTGCCGAAGGCGCCGGTGACATATCCGGCCTGTTTTAGCAACTCGGCCATGGTGACGATACTATCGGCCAGCGGATACTGCCCTTCCGGCTGTACTTCTTTGTTGCCGCGGATAAAGGTATGGCCGGTATGGCGTCCGGTCATAAGCGCAGAACGGGAGGGCGCACATACAGTGCTCCCGGAATAGTGCTGAATAAAGCGCATGCCCATTTCGGCCATCCGGTCGAGGTTAGGGGTCCGGATTTTCTCCTGGCCGTAGGCGCCGACATCCCCGATGCCGAGATCATCGGCCAGGATGTACACAATATTAGGGCGCGCAGCAGCAGACTGCACGGATTCATCATCAGGCTGCTGCTGTACGCCGTCAGCGGAGCAGGAACAAAGCAGCGCCAACAGAGCGAAGAAGAACAGTTTTGACATAGATCGAGTAAGCATCATAAGTTTTGTATTTACAGGTTTCAGGAAAGCTGAAAGTAGTCAGCATGTTTTAAGTAAGCGGTTTAAATAGGAACTCAACAACTTTTTTGTTTTTCTTTTATAGAAAGTGGATTAAACTTTCTTTATACACTTGGATTTTGAAAATCACCCTGACAGCTTGTAGAAGGAATAATAATTAAAATTCAAAATATTTTTACTTCCAATACCCATGAAAGTAGTTGGAATAGGCATGTCGGCCGGTGGAATGGAAGCCGTCTCAGAATTTCTCGAGCATCTCCCAAAAAATACGAGAACTGCTTATGTGTTGATACAGCACCTATCGCTCAATCACAGGAGTATTATGAATGAGTTGCTGGCCAAGCACACTACTCTTCCCATTTCCATCATCGAGGAACCGACCTTTCTTGAAGCCGACCATCTGTATCTGATGCCCGCTGATAAAAACTTCACTTTCGAGAAGGGCATGTTGATGGTTCACGACCGCGATCCACAGGAAACGCTGCATCTCCCTATCGACCTGTTCTTCCATTCCCTGGGACGGTCGCTGAAAGAAGAGGCGATCAGCGTTATTCTTTCCGGTTCCGGCAATGATGGCGCCCGGGGAATACGCACCATTAAAGAAAACGAAGGACTGGTGCTTGTCCAGTCTCCTGCAAGCGCGAAGTTTGAGAGCATGCCGCGGGCAATCGTGGACCTGCGCCTGGCCGATTATATTGATACGCCGGCAAATTTGGCGAAAACGCTTGGCCGAATCCTTGCAATCCAGTCCCGAAGCAGAAAGAGCAAGGCGAGCAGCAACCAGGCTAATCCCCATTTCGACCGCATCATTGCTGCCGTCTGTGAGGCTTCTAACATCAACTTCAAAGCCTACCGTACGCAGACCTTGCTGCGGCGGATGGAGAACCATATGATGTTGCAGGGACTCCAGGATTGGAATCAATATACCGCCCTCATTGAAACCGACGCGAAAGCAGCCCAAACACTGGGCCGTAACTTCCTGATCAGCGTCACTCAGTTTTTTAGAGATTCCGAAGCTTTTAAGGAGCTGAAAACTAAAATCATTCCGTCGATCGCCGCCCACCAGGAAGAAAAAAGCATCCGGATCTGGATACCTGCCTGTTCTACCGGTGAAGAGGCTTATTCCATAGCCATTTTGTTGACCGATTATTTGACATCAAAGAACTTACCCCTCAATTTTAAAATATTTGCTTCGGATATTGATACCAGGGCGCTGAAGATAGCCTCCACGGGATGCTATCCACCGGGCATTGAAGCAGATGTTCCGCTACGCTTTCTATCCCGCTATTTTAAAAAAGAAGCGGAAGCATACTGTATTCACCCTGAAATTAAAGAAAAAATACTCTTCGCCGCCCATGACACCCTTGATGATCCGCCCTTCATCCGGCTGGATCTGATCTCCTGCCGTAACTTATTGATCTATCTTACCCCTGCTTATAAAGAAAAACTACTGGCCACCTTTCACTTTTCCCTGAATGAGAAAGGTTTTCTCTTACTCGGATCCAGTGAATCCGTCGGGGGATTGAAAAACGTGTATGATAAAGTTTCCGGTAAAACATCCGTTTTCCAAAAAATTTCCGGTGACCGGGAACAAATGCGCTCCCGGCTTCGGAGAACAAGCAACCCGGATTTATCCAGACGGCGTGCGCTTCCATTGGATCCGGCTTCCGCCGGCAACTCATGGAATACTGGCAACGACACAAGGCCTGAAAAAACCTCCGATTTTTACTACAACGCTCCAATGGAAGAAGAAAACATGAATGATCCTTATACCCGGCACTTACTGGAAACATTCAGTCCCACCTCTGTTTACGTCAATAAAAACCTGGATGTCCGTTACCTCAATGGCAACCTGGAAAACTTCCTGCATCTGCCGCAGGCAGTCGCCCAAATGAACCTGCAGAAAATGATGGACCGTGAAACGAGCATCATCTTCAGGAACGGAGTTCAGGAAACACTGGATATCGGCAAACCCATACTATACCGCGATACCGTCTTCATTAATAACAACCAGAAAACAGAAGCCGATCTTACGTTTCAACAAGTGGAGATCCAGGGCATCAAAGAAGAGATAATTCATATTCAAATAGACCTGAAATCAATGCGCCGGACGAAAAAGCCCGACGTCAAAGAAATAAAGAAAAAAGACCAGATTTCCCAGCACGTGCTGTCCCTGGAAAAACAATTGAACCAGTCCCAAAAAGAAACCAGGCGACTGGTTGACGAACTGGAAGTCACCAACGAAGAACTGGAAACTTCCAATCGCGAGTTGCTCGCCGCTAATGAAGAACTGCAGAGCACAAACGAAGAGTTGCAGTCTACCAACGAAGAACTATACACGGTCAACAGTGAACTGCAGGCCAAAAACAGAGAACTGAACACCATCAATAATGACCTTGACAACCTGCTGAAAAGCACGGAATTCGGCACTATCTTCCTGGATACCAACCTTAAAATAAGGAAATTCACCCCCGCCATCCGTGAACAGTTCGACTTGCTGCCAACTGACATCGGACGGCCAATTACCAATTTTTCCAGCAAACTGGAAAACCTGGATATCGGAGATATATGCCGGAAGGTGGCCGATTCGCTGGAACCTTTCTCCCGCGAAGTCAGCAATGATAAAGGCAATCATTTTCTGCTCCGCATCTTCCCCTACCGAATCTATGGGGAGACCTTCAACGGCCTCGTCGTTACTTTCGTCAATATCGATGATTTATACCAGGCACGCGGCCGGATTAAAAACCTGGCCGGCAAGTTCGAAGCAATTTTCAACTATGCCGACAACATCATTCTGGTTTTAGACAGAAATGGTAAGGTGCTGGAAGCCAACAGAAAACTCGGCCCCTACGCTGCCAAAGAGCTTCTCGGCGCTCATTTGCATGACCTCCTTCCCAAGAATCCAGGACAGCAAATCAAGGATACCCTGCAGCGCATGTTCATAGAGAACAAAACACAAAAACTAAGCATCCAACTAAATAAAGAAAAGGAACAAAGGCTTTATTACGATCTCAGCTTTATCCCCACAAAACACCAAAACAACTCCGCCGTAGAAAACCCGGCCTACGCTACTGTACTGGCTACCGACATCACCAGGCGGGAGGAATCCATCCGGTCCCTGGAAAACTCCCTTAATGAGTTCAAAGGCTTCATGGACAACGCCGTCCACCAAATGATCCTGGTAGATAAGGAAAGTATCATCCGCTACATCAACCGAACGGTCTACACCAGCTCCTCTAAGGAAGACTTGATCGGAAGAAAAGCGACGGACTTTGTCAGCCCCGCTGACCGGGAAAAGTATCTGAAAATGATTGAAGGAATATTTGACGGTAAACCTTTTGATTCAATCTCGATCACGCACCTTAATGAGAAGGGTGAAGAAATTGAATTTGAACTGATCGCCACCCCGGCTATCATCAACAACAAGATAGGGTACGTGGCCATCATCAGTAAGGATTCAATGAGAGAAAAAAACGGAGGCGGTTAATCAGGGAAGAAAGGCGCGTGCGAAATTATGCCCCCAAGCCCGTTTTCATGGCTCCTCCGCCCCTTCTCGACATCCGTTGAGCAAGACCTTGCTTATCTTTTACCGCCTCATCACTGTTGCGCCTGTCCGGAACCAACACCAAGCTGCTCTTTCAGGGCCATTATCCTGCTGTAAGAGCTCTTGATTCGTTCGGATGAGACCTTTCCTTCGTCCAGCAGGCGCCTGATCGCCTCAATGGCCTTTGGCGCTATAGATTCATCGTATTCCAGGTTATTCCCGAAGGTAAGCACATCGACGCCGGCCTCTATAGATTTCAGGATAATCGTGTCAAAATCGAAAAGCCCGTGGACCGCCTTCATGTTGAGGTCGTCGGAAAAAACCACGCCATTGAAGCCTATACTATCCCGGAGCAGGCCGTTAATATAATGCGGGGAAAGGGTAGCCGGATATAACGAATCAATTTGACTGTTATACACGTGGGCGGTCATGACGCCAACGGCCGCCCCGGTTTTCAGCAATTGCCGGTAAGGCTCCAGCTCGACGGGCTGCCAGGTATTGCTTACATCCGTAAAGCCCTCGTGTGAATCGCTCGCGGAGCTGCCGTGACCGGGGAAGTGCTTGAGGACGGAGGCGATGCCGAGGGAATCGTGAACACTGATCCAGGTGCGGGCGTGCCGGATCACCGTTTCCGGATCGGCGGCGAAGCTTCTTTCGATTCCCCCAATGACCGGATTATCGGGATTGACATTGAGATCTGCTACCGGAGCAAAATTGACGTTAAAGCCGAGGGAACGGAGGTTTTCCGCGTTCCGTCGGGCGTAATAAGCCGTGGAGTCCAGATTATCCTGTTCTCCGAGGTGCTGCGCGCTGGGCAGGTCGGGAAAGCCGTAGCGGGGCTTCAGGCGATTGACCCGGCCGCCTTCCTGATCGACAGCCACCATCAAGGGCTGTGGCGCCAGCGCCTGGATACCGGAGATCAGCTTTTTGACCTGCCCGGGTGACTCGATGTTGCGATCAAACTCCTTATTGACCACGTCGTAGTCGAACAAAACGATGCTGCCGGCCAGTCCCTGTGCTATCTGCTCCTTGATGGTCGGACTGACTTCTTCAATATGCTTGCCCCGGAAGCCGATCATGATCATTTGCCCGATCATGGCATCGGTGATTGCTTCGCCGGTTTCCTGCGCCGCCTGCTGCTCGGTGGAAGGCGTGCAGCCCAGTGATAAAAAGAGAACGGAGAAAATGGCGACAGCTTTGACATTGACTGTGTGCATAGGAAATAGAATACTGTGGTGGTGAAAAAATAAGAAATCCCCTCTCCGATTGTGGGAAGAGGGGATTCCGGTATTTGTACAAAACGGGACATTTATCAGACGTCCACGTTCGCGTACTTGGCATTCGCTTCGATGAACGCGCGGCGCGGGGGGACATCCCCACCCATCAGCATGGAGAACACGCGGTCGACCTCGATAGCGTCCTCGATAGTTACCCGGCGCAGGATACGCGTATCGGGATCCATCGTGGTTTCCCAAAGCTGTTCGGCATTCATTTCACCAAGACCCTTATAGCGCTGTATCTTTATACCGCTCTTATCGTTTTCTCCACCACCGTAGGCCTTTACTGTTTCGCGGCGTTCCTCTTCGCTCCAGCAGTAGCGGAACTGTTTGCCTTTGCTTATCCGGTAAAGGGGCGGCTGGGCGATATAGATGTACCCCTTTTCAATGAGCGGGCGCATGTAGCGGAAGAAGAAAGTGAGGATGAGGGTAACGATGTGGCTGCCGTCGACGTCGGCGTCACACATGATGATTATCTTGTGGTAACGCAATTTCTCGATGTTGAGATGGCGGCCTCCTTCCTCAGTTTCCTCGATACTTACGCCGAGGGCGGTAAACATATTTTTGATCTCCTCGTTCTCGTAAATCTTATGCTCAAGGGCTTTTTCCACGTTGAGAATCTTACCCCGCAGCGGCAGGATGGCCTGGAAGTTGCGGTCGCGGCCTTGTTTGGCGGTGCCGCCGGCCGAGTCGCCCTCTACCAGGAAGATCTCCGCTTCACCGGGGTCGCGCGAGGAGCAGTCGGCCAGCTTGCCGGGCAGCCCGCTACCGGTAAGCGCATTTTTACGCTGCACCATTTCGCGGGCCTTGCGCGCTGCCTGCCGGGCGGTAGCCGCCAGCACGACCTTGTCGAGAATGCGCTTGGCTTCCCGCGGGTTTTCCTCCAGGTAGTGACTGAGCACCTCGCCGACACTACGCGAGACGATCCCGGTCACTTCAGAGTTACCCAGCTCGCCTTTAGTCTGTCCTTTGAATTGCGGTTCGGGCACCTTGACGGAAATCACGGCGGTGAGCCCTTCACGGAAGTCATCACTGCTGGGCTTAAGCTTTTTGAAAAAATTATTCTCCTCCCCATACTTGCGAAACACCCGGGCGATCGCCATCCGGAAACCGTTGACGTGGGTGCCCCCCTCACGGGTATTGATATTATTGACGTAGGAGTAAATCGTCTCGGAGTAAGAAGTATTGTACTGCAGAGCGACATCCACCTCAACATTGTCTTCCTTCCCCGTTACGAAGATAGGCCGTTCGGACAGCTTTTGTTTTGAAGCATCGAGAAACTGTACAAACTCCTTCAGGCCGCCTTCTGAATGAAAATCTTCACTTTTAAAAGCGCCGTCTTCTTCCTTCACCCGCTCGTCGGTCAGCTTCAGCGTCAGTCCGGGGTTGAGAAAAGATAACTCCCGCATCCGATGGGCGAGAATGTCATATTTGTAAAGGACTTCCTCAAAGATCGTCTCGTCCGGATGGAAAGTGATGATCGTACCGCTGCCTTCGGACTCACCGATCACTTCCACCCCTCCTTTCGGTTTACCTTCGGAGTACTCCTGCTGCCAGACTTTTCCGTCCCGGTGTACTTCGGCGCGCAGGTTAGATGATAGTGCATTCACGCAGGAAACACCGACACCATGCAGACCGCCGGACACTTTGTAGGTGTCTTTATCAAACTTACCTCCGGCGTGCAGCACGGTCATAACGACTTCCAGCGCCGATTTTTGTAGTTTGCTGTGCATGCCGGTGGGTATGCCGCGGCCGTCGTCTTTTACCGTGATGGAATTGTCGGAATGGATGATTGTTTCGATATAGTCACAATACCCGGCAAGATGTTCGTCAATGGAGTTGTCGATGACCTCCCAGACAAGGTGATGCAGGCCTTTCGTATCGGTACTGCCGATGTACATGCCCGGTCGTTTGCGAACCGCCTCTAATCCTTCCAGCGCCTGAATATTGCTGGCACTGTATTCTCCTGTTTTTGCTTTCAAAGGCTGATTTTCTTTTAGCTGATTCATACTGCAAAGATACTAAAATTTTATGGCATTCATTAGGGTTATGCCTGCTAAACAAGCCGTGACGAAACTACTTCCGTAAACTGAAGGCAACGGCCTGAAAACGTATGATACTGAGTAATATAAGTCGATGCTGGCGGTACTCGGCCAAAAGCCGGTATGCCCTTGGGTTTGTTTGCTGATTTCAAAATAATTTCACCATTTACTAAACGCTTTTCAAACTGGAAAAGTTATTTATACAACCGTGGAATGAAGAAGCTGCCATTCATGCCCTTCCAGCAGGCCGGCAGAACCGGCCTGTCAAGGAAAGCAGTACTTAACCCGGATTAAAGCCAGGAGAAGAATAAGTTTTGTTACATTGCTACGCGCCACCTGTTATCATTCAAAAAACGGAACGCCAACATGGAAGTGCTCGTCGATCGCCCGGCTGAAATGAAAAAAGCCGTTGTCAAATTGTTGAAATACGCCGGCGACCGGAAAATATTTGCCCTGAGTGGAGAAATCGGCGCCGGAAAAACGACCCTGGTCCAGGCTTTCTGCCGGCATTTGGGCGTGGAAGAGGCCGTGACGAGCCCAACCTTCTCCCTGGTCAACGAATATGAGTACTACGACCCAAAGAGCGGTGAGACCGCCCTGATTTACCACCTGGACCTGTATCGCCTGGAAGACATCGAAGAGGCGTTGAACATCGGTATTGAAGAAATACTGTACCGCGACGCCTACCTGCTTATCGAGTGGCCGGAACTCATCGAACCCTTGCTGCCCGAAGACGCGATTCGAATAAACATTGAAATAGTCAATAATTCCAGGCGAAAAATCCTATTTTTGTAACCATTCCCTGGAATTTACGCTATGAGTGAAAAGGACCGTCGGATATCTTTACCTAGAGAATTTACCGGAACCCGGTATGAGACCCAAACGGAAATGCTACAAGTGCAGCAAAAGCCTAACAAGCTGTACATCGGCATTCCCAAAGAGGTGACCATTCAGGAAAACCGGGTGGCGCTGGTGCCCTCCTCCGTCGCTACGCTGATCGCTTATGGCCACCGTGTCATCGTCGAAACAGAAGCCGGTGAAAAATCCAATTATTCCGATCACGACTATTCTGAGGCCGGCGCCGATATTGCCTACAGCGCCGAACAGGTATACAAGGCCGAGATCATCATCAAGGTCGCGCCGCCTACGCTGAAAGAAATAGACCTGATGCACCCCAACCAGATCCTCATTTCTCCTTTGCAGCTGCCGATTATTTCGGGGGAATACATCAACAAATTGCGGCAAAAGCGGGTCATCGCACTGGCTATGGAGTACATCAAGGATGAATCCGACACTTTTCCCGTCGTACGCATTATGAGTGAAATGGCCGGCATCGGCGCCATGCTGACCGCCGCCGAGCTGCTTTCCTCCACCAGCGGAGGCAAGGGCGTGCTCCTGGGCGGCATTTCCGGGGTCCCCAGCGCCAAAGTAGTTATCCTGGGCGCCGGCATCGTCGCCGAATACGCCACCCGCACTGCGCTGGGACTAGGCGCAGAAGTTCGCATTTTTGACAATAATATTTACAAATTAAAACGCATCCAGAATCAGGTCGGACAGCAACTATACACCTCCGCTATTATTCCCCAATATCTCGAGCAGGAGCTGCTCACCGCGGATGTAGCCATCGGAGCCATGCACTCCAAGTCGGGACGCACTCCCATCATCGTCAGCGAAGATATGATCGTCAAAATGAAACCGGGCTCCGTAATTATCGACGTAAGTATAGATCAGGGCGGTTGCTTCGCCACTTCGGAGGTAACCACCCTGGATAATCCGACTTTCGTCAAACACGATATCATTCATTACTGCGTACCCAATATCTCCTCGCGGGTGTCCCGAACCGCTTCCGTTGCGGTAAGCAATATCCTGACCCCCATCCTGCTGAAAGCCGGCAGCACCCAAAGTATTGAACACTTGCTCTTCAGTAATCATGGCCTGCGCCACGGGGTCTATATCTATAAGGGTTGCCTGTGTAATGAATATCTCGGCGAACGCTTCCAGATCAAATCCACCGACCTGGATCTGCTTATCACTTCCAACTTGTAAATAGTGCGCAAAGGGCAGCTGTGCCGGCAGTAAGCGGCACGTAGAGCCGCAGAGGGCTCTCGCCATCACTGCACCGTCAACTTCACCTGCAGCGTGGCTCTTAACTCCGGATCGTAACTTTCAAATCGCAGATCATTGACGCCCTCTATACGGATCCTTCCGAACAGGTCTTCCTGATCGAACAGCAACAGCAGCGCCGGCGTCCGGGCATGCCAGAGATAGTTGAGGGTTTCTTCTTCCACCTCATCATCCAGATTTTGCAGCACACAGGTTTCCGTGTTGACCTCCTGTCGATCGCTGTAGCGTAAGCGATAGCTGACAGTCACCTTTCCCGTAATGCCGAAATTGAGTTGGAAATCTTCCAGGGAAAGCGTAAAGCCGTTGTAATCGAGCAGCGCGCCGTCATCACAGTAAGCGCTGTTCAGGCTCGCACATCCCCCGTTGAGCAGGTCGCAATCTTCTTCAAAGACGAGAAGGCCGCTATCCTGGAGGATTTTTGCTTCGTAGGGGGTCCAGTTTTTACCACAGACGATACTACAGGCTTCCTGCTCGGGCCGCCCCAGATAAGCGATTCGGCTGCTGATACAACCGTTGCCGTCACGCACCATGAGCAAGTGAGGCTGATTAGGATCGTAAGGTCCGGGAATTTTGGCGGTATTGCGAAAAGAGAACTCATCCACTGCAAAGGAGTAAGGGGGGACACCGCCCTGCACCTCTGAGAAGATCAGGTTGCCTTCGGCGTCGATAGTAGTACGGAACCGCGTCATCAGGCCGTTATGATCCAGGCAGGGGTAATCATTGACGCGGAGCTGATAAAAGGCATCATCGGGATAGAAGGGTGCCGTAGCGGGCACAGCGGTTTCCCGGATAACGCTATCCGTACAAGCCTGACTGAGGAGTTGTTGCAAGTCAATGATATCCTCTCCTCTGAAAATAGCGGGATCTACGTAGATCAGGTTATTCAGGCGTTCGTAAACCACATCGAGTATCTGGCGTAATTCGCCAGCCCAGCCGGTTTGAGTGAACGGACGAAGTACCCGGCATTCATCTCGAATGTACACCGGTACGGGCACCGGAATATCCGCCGATTTGTCGACCCGCCAGCGCCATTGGGCATCGGCGCTTCCTTCCATCCAGTTGGCCGACAGCAAAGACATCACACAACTGTAACTGAGATACTCTTCAAACTGCAGCAAAGTATTGAGCTTGCGTCCCGATTTTAAATTGAGCGCAATGCTGCTGAGTAAGGGGCCTGTATCTTCAAAAAACAGATGCATGACGGTGTCGCTGTCCATTTTGGCGTAAGCCAGCGAACGAACCCCCACCTCGCCGTTGGGCAGAAATTCCCCGAAAAAGAGCGCTGTATCTCCGGCTGTATTATAGACTTTAGCAATGATGCCCTGCCCATCCGGACCGGCGGAGTTGGGCTCAAAAAGCACCGTAGCCTGAGAGGCAGAAACCGGGTCGTCGTCTTCTATAATAGGAGAATCAAATATCAGGCCTTCCTGATTAAAGCAGCCGGCAAGCAGTATGCTAAGGAATAGTAAAAACAAAAAAGTATAGGTAAATCGGTTCATGACATAGTTAATTTAGAGTGCCGGCCCTTGCGAACGGCTTTTTCATTGTTCTGCCCGGCTTTTTATTGAGCCGGAACCAGTAAGAAGGCCTTAACGTAACCGCTGCGCCCTTCAAAACGCACGCGCCACCACCAGCGATCGTGTTTTTCTAGCAACTCTACCTGGTCCCCGGGGCGAAAGCGAAGGATGACTTCAGTTTTGTGGGTCGGGCCCTCGCGCAAACTGGTTGCCTCCGTCAGGGCAAAAAGGGTATTGTCCGGTTCGGGAATGGGCGCCGCTTCCTGCCCGGCAGGCTGCTCCCACTCTTCCTGCACCTCAATGGATTGCCACCGCTCCGCAGGGGCTGCCGGCGCCGTGGATTTGGGCTTCGGAAATAAGGTGAACTCGCGTTCAATGGCTTCCTGCTGCCCCAGGTCCTCTGTATTCAGTATCACTTCTTCCTCCTGATAGCCGTGCTTGTTTACGATGAGCAGGTGAGCTGCACCCCGTCGCAAGGGTATGGAAAAACGGCCGCTGTAAAAGCCGTTGGCGTAAATCAAGGTTCGCTCCCCGCCGGCCTCCATTGTATACGCCTCGAGCACAATGCTCTTTAACAACTTTCTACTTACCTGCTCGCGTACAACGCCATGCAGGAAGATGGTGCTGTTATCGGCCGGGGAAGCCGAAAGATAGGCGGCCTCATTGTCCTCCCCGGTTTCGAAAGGATCCGCTGTTACTGCATGACTGACGGGCGCGGGCTGACGGGCCGGCACAGGTGAAGAGGAGGCTGCCGGAGCCGGGCTTTCTCCGGGGAAAAAACCTGTCTCGACGATGGGCTCGGCTTCCGGCTCCTCTTGCTTCGCTTTACCGAAATTCAGGTTGATCCCTACCTGCCCCTGAGCCGTATGGGTATTTTTCAACCGGAAAAAAGAAAGCAGGTTATCGCTGGCCGCGTAAAGCTGAAGCGGCCCCAGGTCGAGGGAAAAACCGCCGCCCAGGTTGAAATAGCTGTGGTTGAAAGCAGAATAGGCCAGGGACAAACTAAGGAGCTTGCCAATTCTGGTCGAGCCGCTTGCGGAGGCTCCCATAGTGAAACGCTCGCCGGAAAAGCGGGAATTGAACAACAGGCCGATCGATGTCTCCGGCTGCAGGTAATAGCGTCCTCCCAGGTAATATTGTTGAACCAATGGCGTTTGATAGCGCAGCTCGCCGTCGGCTGAAAGCCCGTTGACCAGGTCATCGATAATTTGACCAAATTCCTCCTCCAGGGCTTCCAGGTCATCAGTAGAAAATTGCGACAACTCCTCATCTACCTTCCGGTAGCTGATCTGGTTGTTCCATTTGATCAGGCCCAGGTTGAGTGCGCTGGCCGAGATTTCGAGTTGCTCGGTGAGCTGGTAGACCAGGCCGAGGTCGGCGCTAAACCCTCGGTTTCCCGACCCCCGAAAGTAATCGCTCAAGGAGTGGTCATCGGAATCATTGAACCCGGCCGAGAGAAAATACAGGGCGCCGTTCACGTCAAAGAAATCACCGTCCCCGTCATCCTGCAGCTGAATGCCCCGGTTGATCGTCCAGATATTCGACAGACCGGCAAGGTAGTGAAAACGCACTCCGGCAGACAGGCGGTCCAGCTGATGGGCGTATCCCAGAGAGAAACTCCGGTAGTGCCTGGCATTAATGTCAAGCCGGCTGAGCTCGTAGGGCAACATGCCCGTATTGCGCTGTTGCACGTCACTGAGTAATTGTGAAAAATCAGCAGGATAGAAGCCATTAAAATCGCCGCGTTCTGCGACACCTAAACTGAGGTAACCTTGCCCCAGCCGCAAACCGAAGCCCAATAACTGCGTTTCGGCACTCCCCAGTAAGTGATTGGACCTGGCGGACTGACCAGCCAGCTCTGTAAAATCAATTGCTTCAAAAATGAATTCATCCCCAGGCCGGAGTTGATCATAGGTGAATCCATTGCTCGCAAATCCGGCGCCAGTGCCGGTGATCAGCGGCAGCCCAAAGTATAGTTTCTGCTCAGGAATATAGCCGGGATTTAACAGTCCGGACTGGGGAACCTGATCCATCTGGTAAAACACAAACTGGTGCTGCGCATATGTTCGGGAGGCCGGTAGCATCAGAACAAGCAGCACGCAAACGCACGACATCCACACGGAAAACCTTCCCGCGCAGGGGGTGTTAAAGAAAATCATAGTACAAGACTACTTAAGCATTAGAAAAAAATGGTACGAAGGGCATACCGGCGGGGGGAGAAACTTTGGCCGCTCATTGACCTGTTAAGAAAATAGCATACTGCCCTGATAGGAACAGAATCAGTGCTTCATCCTGGTCAAGTACTTTCGTTAGCAAAATCAATTTTTGGATAGCCTCTGGAAATGTGGAGCGTGACCGGAGAAAAAGAATCACGCTAAAAGGGCGTAGATATCTTTTCAAAAATAGTCCTTTTTTGCATAAGATTCAAACGTTGAGCGATAAAGTTTAAGAGTCTGTCCGGCAAGCCCTGCTCCGGGAATGGGCTTGCCGGACAGATTCCTATGGCACCGGCGTCAGCAACCGGGCTTTGACATAGCCGTTTTGTTCCTTGTAGCGGATGCGCCACCACCAATGGTTGGTCTTTTCCAACACCTCGACTTTGTCACCGGATTGAAACCGGAGGATGATCGCTGATTGATGAGTGGCCTGTTGGCGAAAGCTGGTCGCCGCCGTCACCTCGAATTGCCCCAGGGCTTCCCCGCTGTTTTTTTCCTCTCGGGGTTCAGGTATCGAAAGCTCCGCCCCCCGCTCGGTGAACTCACCGGCAGCCACTGGACTTTGCAGTGATGCCGACATGGCCATCATGGCCAGCATCTTATTCGATTCACTCCTGAGGCCTCCAATATCAATCATGGCTTCTCCTTCCAAACTACTCAAAAGTGGAGGCAGCGGTTCTTCTTTCTGTCTGTTCAGCTGCTCCTCCGGATTTTCCGAAGGCTGCTGCCCGGTCAGTGTAAACATTTGGGCTTCCTGCGTTTTGGCGGCTTCTACCAAAAAGGACTTTGATTGGTATCCTTTTTTTCGCAAAATTAAGAGATGGGTAGAAGCAGGAAGCAGAGGAATCGAAAATTTACCGCTATGAGCCAGGCCAGTGAACACGCGCTGTATCTGGCCTTCCTGATCGAGCAGGAAGACTTCTACGGCCACCTCATTTAGGGTATCTCGAAGGTCTCTTCCCAGAATAATTCCCCGAAGAACATCGGATGAGGCTGTTTTACGCGAGGCAGGCTCACCGGCAACGCCTGCTTTGCTGCAGGCCAGAAGTGTTCCGGGAACAGGGGAAACCATTACCGGCGAAAATGCCGGATCACTTTCCGGGAACAACTGTATTTGTGACTTGGCCCGGGGACAGATAAGAGAACTCACAATGATCAGGGTAAATAAAACGCTCCCCTTGCTGATCTCCATCGTAAATCTGCTTCGGCATTGCTGCCGGATAATCTTCCAGTTCATAATACTCGTCTCTTTTGTGAAAATGAATAATCATTCCAGTGCATAGGGGGAATCTGGAAAAACATTCATTGGGGAAGGGGGGCTGCCGGATACCTGCTAAACCGGAGGGAGGTGTACAGGCACGCCGTCAATTTTTGTCCCGACGCTTATTAAGCGGCGAGCAATCACAGGGGTAATACGAGTAAATTTCAATCTTCCTTAACCGGGGAAATACATACGAAGATGGAGTACATTCAATTTTTCATTGAAAGAATCCTCACCATAGACGTGACAGCTGTAAAAATAGTAATATTTTTATAAAATAAAAATTTATTTATCAGCCTTCCAGCAGCTTCTTCATATCCACCCTTTCGCGGACGATTTCCTCAACGCGTTCGACGGGTACCCGTTCCTGTTCCAGGGAGTCGCGTTCGCGAATGGTAACCGTACCGTCCTCGAGGGTATCGAAGTCAACAGTTACACAGTAGGGCGTACCGATAGCATCCTGGCGACGGTACAGTTTGCCGATGGAGCCGGTATCGTCGTACTGGGTATTGGTGGAGAACTTGAGCCGGTCAAAGATATCACGGGCTTTGGCGACCAGGCGATCGTCGTTGCGCTTGAGCGGTAGTACAGCGCATTTTACAGGGGCCATTGCCGGATGCAGCTTGAGTACCTCGCGCGTATTGCCGGTGCCGGGGACTTCCTCTTCCACCAGGGCGTTACTCATAAGCGCCAGGAACATCCGGTCGCAACCGATAGAAGTTTCGACGACATAGGGCACGTAGTTTTCCTTCAGCTCCGGATCGAAGTACTGTAATTTTTTGCCCGACATCTGCTGGTGGGCGCCCAGGTCAAAGTCGGTACGGGAATGTATGCCTTCCAGCTCCTTGAAGCCGAAGGGAAATTCGAACTGCACGTCAACCGCGGCATTGGCGTAGTGCGCCAGGTTGTCGTGATCGTGAAAACGCAGCCGCTCCTCGGATATGCCGAGCGCGCGATGCCACTTCATGCGTTGTTCTTTCCAGTATTCGTACCACTTCATTTCTTCACCCGGGCGGATAAAGAACTGCATCTCCATCTGTTCGAATTCGCGCATGCGGAAGACGAACTGCCGGGCGACGATTTCATTGCGGAAGGCCTTTCCAATCTGGGCGATACCGAAGGGTAGTTTCTGGCGGGTGGTCTTCTGAACGTTCAGGAAGTTGACGAAGATCCCCTGCGCCGTTTCGGGGCGCAGATAGAGTTTATCTTCCTCACCGGCGATATTACCCAGCTGGGTGGAGAACATGAGATTGAACTGGCGCACATCGGTCCAGTTGCGCGACCCGGTGTCGGGATCGGTGATATCCAGTTCCTCGATTATCGCTTTAAGCTCAACCAGGTCATTATTGGTCATGGCCGCAGCGAGGCGCTGCCGCACGGCGTCAAACTGCTCCTGATAGCGCTGTACGCGCTGGTTGGTAGAGCGGAACATGCCTTCGTCAAAAGAATCGCCAAAGCGTTTGGCGGCTTTATCTACCTCCTTATTGATCTTGGACTCAATTTTGTCCAGGTAGTCTTCAATGAGCACATCGGCCCGGTAGCGCTTTTTGCTGTCCTTATTATCGATCAGTGGATCGTTAAAGGCGTCAACGTGACCGGAAGCTTTCCATGTTTTGGGATGCATGAAAATGGCGGAGTCAATACCCACGATATTGTCGTGCATGTGTACCATAGCCCGCCACCAGTAGTCTTTGATATTGTTCTTCAGTTCCGAGCCGTAAGGGCCGTAATCGTATACGGCGCTCAGACCGTCATAAATTTCACTAGACTGGAAGATGAAGCCGTATTCCTTGCAGTGGGCAATGAGTTTTTTAAATTGATCGCTCTGTTGTGCCATAAATTCCGCTCTTGGATGATTTTGCTGTTCCCGACCCTTGGCTTTTGCAAGCAACATTCGTCAAAGAACCTGAATTGGAGGGGGCAAAGATCGAAAAAATCCGGATTAATAACAGGGATCAGGACTGATAATTACTCTTTCCTCCTTATGCTTACGCAAAACGACAGGTAAAGTTGTTGCTTGGTAGACAAAAACCCCTGCCTTCGTCTAAAGCTTTCATCCCTCCTCGAATCCATTCCCGAAACTGGCCCGGTATCCCTACATTTGTTTGTAAAAAAATTATGCTGCGATTACAGCTCTTATTCGGAATTATTATCCTCACCTTACTGACCACGCCGCTCAGGGGCCAGCGCACTTTTTCTCTCGATCCCTTCGACGAAATCAATGTTGCGGGAAATGTTGAAGTCATGCTTGCCGAATCTGATGAGGAAGCAGCTACCCTGACCGTGGAAAACATTCCGGAGGAAAAGGTGTCGATAAAGGTTAAAAACGGGGTACTCAAAATTAAGGTGCTCCAGTCCATGTTTTACAAGAACGAGAAGGTTGAGGTGTACGTCACCTACCGCGACCTGCGGGCTATCCGCGGAGACGCCGGCGCCCGCATCGAAAACAGGAGTGTTCTGGAAGGTGACGAGCTGCTCGCACGCGCCGGCAGCGGGTCGGAAATAAACCTGCGCGTTAAGCTCAACAGCCTGGAAGCCGGCGCCTCGGAAGGCGGGGTACTGCGGATCGGCGGTCAAACGGAGCGCCAGGAAGCAAGTGCGGCCACCGGCGGCCGCTACGAAGCATTCGAACTCGAGTGCCGCCGCACCTATGCCAAGGCAAATACCGGCGGCGATGCCGAAGTGGTGGCCCTGGAATACCTGGAAGCCTCCGCTAATACCGGCGGAACCATTTACTACAAGGGCAATCCCGAAGAAGTCAATATGAAGACAGCCCTCTCGGGCGATGTAAAAAAAATGTGACTTTGCTGTAACCTTTTAAAAGGGATTTACGACTTACCTGTAATCACCCGATACTTTGCTCTTTAGAAATCACTTGACCGTTTTACTAACACCTTTCACTTTACGGGGAAGAATCAACATCTGGGGTTCTTCCCCGTTTTTTATAGTAGGCCATCCTAACAGAATCTAAAAAGTCTGCTATGTCTCTTTACGATAAGTATCAATCTGTCCTCGAACTGAGCAAGTCTTACAATATGCGAAAAGGCCATGTCGAAGAACGCGACGGCGTGCTCCATATTGACGGTGAAGCCGCCACCCAGTACCACAAAGACCGCTTGTGGGAAAGAATCCGGGAGATCGGCGGCGAACAACCCAAAGATATCGAGGCGGATATCACCGTCGCCGAAAAGAATTACTACCACAAACATATCGTCCAGGAAGGCGACACGCTCACCAAGCTCGCCAGAAAATACCTGGGTGATCCAATGAAGTACCGCCAAATCTTCGAAGCCAATAAATCGGAGATTGAAGACCCCGAGGCCCTGAAACCGGGGCAGGAGTTGATAATCCCCAATGTTTGAAATTCAGGTCTGAAAAAATGGCCTTTCCGGAAATTCATTATAGACCCGGTTATTTGAACAGCCTCGACTTTACTTCCTACCCCAGCACCTCATGCAATATCCGGTGCGCATTGATTTCCGGCAGGTTCTCGATGTGCAGTCGGTAGTAAAGGAGTAGCTGTTCCAGAAGACGGCGGCGTTGTTCAGCCGTCATTTTGACCGATGCCGCTCCTACCCGGTCGACCCTTAACAATTCGTATAAGAGGGCGCTTTCTTCCATGTCCAACACGTAGGCGTGCCGGGGCATCTCTGCGACGAACACGCCCTCCTGCAGATCAAAATAAGGCGTTTGTTCATCAAAGTCATCACCGGGGATGAAGCCCAGGAAACTGCTGAGATGGGCCAGGAAATGCAGGTGCAGATTATGTACCGGCCCACTCGTTTCATCCAGGAAACGGAAGGTAGTAAAGAGAAATTCAAACAATTCGGGATGGGCCTCTGCTTCACGGATCGTTTTGCGCGCCACCTCAGCCATGAATAACCCTACCGCTCCACGCAGCACATGGAAGGGAATATGGTGAAACACATAAGCCGGCTTCATTTCCTTGATGCGATGCAGGTCGCGGTTCTCGCGGTAATACGCCACCAGGTCCAGCAGGGTCATCACCTGCAGCAGACTGGCTTTGGTCTTGGCTTTCTTACTTCGCACTCCACTGACGATGTACTTTTGCAACCCTCTCGCCTCTGTGTAAATGTCGACGATCAAACTCGTTTCGGAGTACTTGATCGATCGCAGCACAATACCTCTGGTTTTTATCAGCATTTTGCTTCTCTTAAACCTACTTTCGGAACCTTTAATATTTGACTAAAACAGTATAAATACGAATCATTGATCGGAAATCTCCGCTGAATCATCTAGTAATTTTGTAAAGCCTGCATCTTTATGCTGAATATAGTGTCATTGCAATAAGAAATCACCAAAAGTAAGTGAAACCTCTCATAACGAGTAGGTCACAATTACTTAACAAAAACTTAGCTTACCGTTTGTAACCTGTGGCGGTTAGCATCGTTCTTTAGTTGACAGGTTTGTATTTCACCCGATTGTTAAAATTAAAATCTTGAAGGATGAAACGAGGTATCGTGCTGATACTTGGCCTGATACTTGCTAGCATCTCTTCAGCAAGTGTTATCACCAGTATTGAAGAACCTAAATGCAGGCAGAGTTTGCAGAATATTGATGCAAGCCTCTCACTCACCGCTCAGATCGAGCAAGATCTTTTACAGGGCCTCTGGATCCGGAAAGCCGGCGAGTCCTTCCAGCAAATGGCTCAGTTTGAGAAATCCGGCGTCGCTACTTTTCTTCACGCTGCAAAAACGGGATCCGTTTTCATAGCCAAACATTACGTCTGGATAGTGGAAACCGTTAACGAAGATCCGGTCTTGGTGCTTCGCGCCCTGGATTCCGGCGAGTCCCATCGCCTGCGGGTAGAACAGACCTGCCAGGGTATTAATCTGATCAACCCAGTGACGGGCCATCTGCAATCTTTTGACTTTGTACCAGCCGATGAGGCCCTGCAAAGCCAAAAACGCTCCGCCCTGACGGGCAAATGGAGCAATACTACGGCTTCCCTTACGCTGACCGATCCATGCACCCCCGAAAAAAACAGTACCCTTAAACAGGATTGGGTGTCCTTCCAGTTTGAATTCAGGAAAGACGGCACTTTCACACAAACACTGAACAGCCGTAACGGCGATATCCGGCTGGTTGAAAAGGGCACCTGGGAAATCTCCAAGGACGGCAAGCGGCTATTGCTGCACTGCCGGGACACCAAGGGGGACATCATCACCCAGTGCACCAAGATCAAACACCTGGAAATGGACGAAATGGTGCTGGAACGCCCCTTTGCTGCCATCGGCAAACGCTTCCTCTCCAGTGAGCAGGAAACGGACTTCTTCTTTAATAAGCTGTAGAAAAATAAGATTGAAGGGCAAGGTTAAAAAGTTAGGAAAACTTTAACCTCGACACAAATATCTCAAAATCAATGATTTACGATCATTTGTCGTCATTATTCATGGACTTACCATGAATAATCCGGGTTAAACCTTGAACCCTCAGTTTTCTTCACCATTCCCACCCCTCCAGGTCATCCTGTTTGTACTGCTGTTTGGTGCGAATGCGTTCCTTCTGTCGATCCAGCACCAGCCTGGCCAGTGCTACATTGGCCGGCGCCGGGTTGGCGGGTGAAAGGGCATCATTGACCTTGGCCTCACTGATGTCCATCCGGTACATCAGGCTCAGCAGAAACTCCATGCGATACTCGATCAGCCAGGCAACGCGATCGGCCAGCGCGTCGAGTAAAGCCTGTTCCGAAATACTTTCCCCTTCCAATTCCTCCACTTCGAAATCGCGAACAATAAGTTCGTGGGTCTCTTTAATAAATTTTTCCTCCATAAACCGTTTTTTCTTGCCCGCCAATATACGGATTGTCAGGTAGAGAACAGGCTGAAGTAAGTATTGCGATAGAAGAACACGCTGAAGCCCGTGTTACGATAGAGCCTCCCCGTCAATCTCATCCACCCTTTTTCGTCCCGCCAGCCGCATGGTCACTTCGAAGTCGGCCATCAAGTTCATCAGCACTTCGCGAACCCCCGTTTCACCGGCTAGCGCCAGCCCGTAAACGTAAGGGCGTCCGATACATACCGCGCGGGCTCCCAGAGCCAGGGCCTTGAAAATATCGCAACCGCCGCGTATTCCCGAATCCATCAGCACCGGAATTTTTCCCTCTACCGCTTCCACGACCTTTGGCAGGGCTTCGATAGCGGAGACAGCTCCGTCTATCTGCCGGCCACCATGGTTGCTGACGATAATACCGTCGGCGCCGTGATCGACGGCCATGCGGGCGTCTTCGGGATGCAAAATACCTTTGAGGATCAGCGGCAGGCTGGTATGCTCACGCAGGAAAGCCAGGTCGCTCCAGTTGAGCGCCGGGTTGCTAAAGGTATTGATAAACTTACGCACCGCCTTCATTGGTCGTTGCGAGCGCAAATTCTGAACCAGCCCGCCCGGATAATTACGCATCAGCTGAAAAGCAGTAGAGACGGCATCCCAATTAATGCGGCGTGGCGTTTCCGTCACATCTCCTTCTATCGGCTCGTCGATCATTTTCTGAAAAACCGGATCGCTGGTGTATTGGGCAATGCCCAGGCCGCGAAGGAATGGCAGATCGGCACGGTCGAGATCCTGTACCCGCCAGCCCAGCAGGTTGGTGTCCAGGGTAAGAACAAGGGCCTCACAACCACAGGTCTCGGCGCGCAGCAGAAAGCTTTTGACCAGTTCGTTCGACTTGCTCCAGTACAACTGAAACCAACGGGGGCTATCGCCCATCACGGCGGCACAGTCTTCCATCGGTACCGAGGCCTGGTTGGAGAAAATCATCGGCAGCTTGAGTGCAGCGGCCGCCCGGGCCACCGCCAGGTCGGCCTCGGGGTGCGCCATTTCCAAAACCCCTATCGGCGAGAGCAATAAGGGGCTGGTCAGGCGCCGGCCAAACAGTTCCACCGAGGTATCGAATTCGGAGACATCGCGTAGCATGCGGGGAACAATGCGCCATTGCTCAAAGGCCTCGCGATTGCGATCCATGGTCTTGCCCTCCCCGGCCCCGCCAGAGATGTAAGTGAACAGGCCCTGCTTTTTTTCCAAAGCCTGCTTTTCGAGCTGCCGGGGATCAACGGGTACCGCCGGGCGCTGCCCCGTCACGCCTTTAAGAAAGATTTCGCGCTGCCGCTCTAAGGCGGTGATGGGAGAAGAGAAATTGTGACTCATAGGGTGTTTTATTGTCTTATCGCCAATTTACAAAATCGTATGCTTGCAAAGTTGCCCCGGTTAAGCCCCCGGACAGTTTTAGCGCAAGATAAAACAGTACCTCCGCCAAGCCCGTACCCCGTCCTCCTCTCTGAACAAGCCACAAACTTTTCCTATATTCCCCGTCAAAAAATCTATGACTCGCCACGAAGCCTACGACCTGTTGACCGAAATGACCGAAACCGAATCCCTGCTGCGCCACGCCCGCAGCGTGGAGCTCGTCATGCGCGCCCTGGCCCGCCACTACGGGGAAGATGAAGAGAAATTCGCCGTGACCGGCCTGCTACACGACGCCGACTACGAAAAATATCCGGATAAGCATCCGAATGTGATAGTGGAGCGCCTGCGCGAAATGGACGAGGAGGAGATCGCCCACGCCATCGCCGGGCATTACACCAGGTGGAATGTACCACGCGAATCGCTGCTCGACAAGGCCATCGTCGCCGCCGATGAACTGACCGGCTTCATCTATGCCGCCGCGCTCATCCGGCCGACTAAAATCGAGGGCATGAAAGTCAAATCCGTAACCAAAAAACTGAAGACCAAATCTTTCGCCGCCAGCGTCGACCGGGAAGAGGTATACAAAGGAGCCGAGCTGCTGGGCTGGGAAATGCGCGACCTCATCGAATTTATCATCTCCGTTCTGCAGGAACATAAAGAGGAGTTGGAACTAACCCCCGAGGCACATGACTAGATCCTTCCTGCCCCTGCTCGTAATCCTTCTGGGACTTTCAACCCTGAAAGGACAGTCTGCGGCCGTAGATTCCAGCCGCCTGCTACGCGTACTCACCTTTAATATCTACCACGGTGAGACCATGCTCCACGACTTCAACCTGGACCGCATCGCCGATGTTATCCGCTACGCCGATGCCGACCTGGTCGCTCTCCAGGAAGTCGATTTCCACACCCGGCGTGCCCGGGGCATGGACCTGGCCACCGAACTGGGCACCCGTCTCGGTATGCAGGCCCTCTTCGGCAAAGCCATGAACTTCGACGGCGGCGCCTACGGCGAAGGCATACTCTCCCGCTTTCCCATCATCCGCAGTATTAACCATACCCTACCCTATTCACCGGGCCACGAACCCCGTGCCGCCCTGGAAGTGCTCATTGAGCTCCCCAGCGGCGATACCGTCGCCTTCACCGGCACCCACCTCGACCATACCAGTCAGCCGAAAGACCGCAACGAACAGTGCCGTCGCCTGGCGGAATTATACCAAAACTTCCCCTACCCCACCCTGCTCGCCGGCGACCTCAACGCCATACCCGACAGCGAAGCCATCGGCATCCTGCGCAATAGCTGGTCGACTACCCACGGCGAGCCGGCAGCACCAACCTACCCTTCCCTCAACCCGGAAAAGAAAATCGATTATATCCTCTTCCGGCCGGCAGGCCGCTGGCGTATCCACCACCGTCAGGTGATCCCTACGCCTATCGCTTCGGATCATTGTGCGTATCTGGTCGTGCTGGAGCTTGAGGAGTGAAAATCAGAAACAGTCAGGGAATTCATATGGGACGGCCTGGCTTAACGGATCAAAGTCTTGTAGCCCGGAATTCTGTATCCAGCATCAAGCATCAAGCTCCCCCTCCTCCACCCCATACCGCTCCTTCTCCTCGTTTGTCAAATCATCTACCGGGAAGGCATCCAGCTTTTTCAATAACTCTTCGGGGCGCAGTTCCCAGGTGCGAATCGATTTATCCTTGCCGCCGGTGATGATCTGATGACCATCAGGGGTGAAGGACAGATGGAGAATTTCCCCTTCGTGAGCATGGATGGTGGCCAGCACGACGCCTTTGTCGTCCCAGAGTTTCAGCTTGCCCGAGGCAGCTCCGGTGGCGATTATGCGGCCGTCGGGCGAAAAAGCAAGGGCCTTAATCGCTGACCGGTGTCCCTGCAGGGTTTGCATTTCCCGGCCATCCACGGTCAAGAGGTGGGCCGATCCGTCGCGGGAGCCGGTCAGGATCAGTTGCCCGTCGGGAGAGAAGGCCACGGCCTCCACGGTAGCGATGTGCTCGCTGAGTTCCTCATAGTGCAACGTTTTACGTTTCCAGAGCAGGACCCGTTTATCCGTGGAGCCGGTCGCGAAATACTTACCGTCAGGAGAAAAGACCGCGCAGACTACCGCCGAGCGGTGGCCGCTAAGAACCTGCTCCTTTTTTGCTCTTAATGCCAGCAGTCTCACTTTGCCGTCTTTTGAAACCGTAATGATTTCTTTGCCGGAAGGCGAGAAAACCACATTGTTTACTTCAGCCTTATGCTCCCATCGCCGCCGTTCCTTTCCTTTCAAATCAAGTAAGAGAACCAGGCCGGAACGGTCGGCGATGAGCAGGGATTTTCCGTTGGGCGCCACTGCGACGGAATTGATGGCAGACTGTCCCGAAAGGAGAATGGTCGAATCCTCTCCACTGAGGGGGGTACGCCGGAGGGTGCGGTCATTGGAAACGCTGACAAGCGCCTCCTCTCCCGGCAACAGCTGGAAACCGGTCACCCAGCGTTTGTGGGGTTTGAGTACCGGCAGCGGGGTGCGGTCCAGTGACCACAGCTTACCCGTATTATCTTTGGAGACGGTCAGCAGGCGGCTGCCTCCGGGAGCGAAGTGGACCCGCCACACGTCGTCGCGATGACCGCGCAGCACCGTTCTCAATTGACCGCGGCGATCCCAGACGCGCACGGTCCGGTCTCCGCCGGTGGTAGCGATCAACTTCCCGTCGGGCGAAAAGGCACAGTCGAATACCTGTCCGCGATGTCCGGGCAGGAACTGGTCCAGCTCGCCGTCCGGGTGGAATAGCAAGCCCTTGCCGTCGTCCGTGGTGACGGCGATACGACTGCCGTCGGGCGCGAAGCGAGCCGATTGGATGCGTTGCTTTTCTTCTCCGAAGGTGGCGAGCTGTTCCCCTTCGATTGTCCAGAGAACAGCGGGTTCTCCGGTCTTGGCATGGGATAAAAGCTTTTTGCCATCGGGAGAAAACGCCACCCGCTCTACCCCGCCTTTATGAGCGGCAAAGCGCCGGATCAGTTTACCCACCGGTGTCCATAGCCCTACAGTGCCGTCTTTAGAAGCGGTAGCGAGCTGTTTCCCATCGGGCGCAAAGGTCACCCACTGTACGTCTTTTTCGTGACCGGGACATTCGTGCAGCAATTTTCCTCCTGCCTCCCAGAGGCGTAGTCGCCGATCACCAGACACGGTGGCCAGCATATCGCCCCCGGGAGCGTAGGCGGCTGCCCATACGGAGTCGTCGTGTCCGCGCAGAATAGTCACCATTTCTCCTTCGATATTCCAGATGATGGCGGTTCGATCATACGAAGAGGTTACAAAATGCCGGCTATCGGGCGCGAAAGCCACGTGCCAGATGCTGCGTTCGTGACCGTCCAGCGCTGCCTTTAACCGTCCTTCATGATCCCAGAGCTTCACCAGGCGATCATTGGAGACGGTCACCATCCAGCGGCCGTCGGGAGAAACAGCGCCGAAGTATACGAAGCCGCCGTGGTGGAGCGAAACGGGAAAGGGCGCCGTGTAGAAACTGCCGCGCAGTGGGAAAACCTGGTAATAGTAGGCGTTGAGCAGGGCGCCGCGGGCCGTCAGGTTACCGGCGTTGTAGTCCAGCGAATACTGGGAAAGGCGCAGCGACTTGAGCGGCAGCTGCTCGTTGAGCAGGGCAAGGATGGCGTAGGCGGCCAGCGCGTTGGACTTGGCCTTTCGCATCTCCCGCCAGAGGCGCTGTTGCCGGGCTTCCTCCACGGCTTTTTGACGGGCCACCTCCTCCCGGCTGCGCCGGATAAAAGTCCGTAGTTCTTCCGTAAGAATCAAACGCGGCAGGTAGTCTTCGATGCTCAGCAACTGCTTTTCATTGAGCAGGGTTTTGCTGCGCTGGTATTCCTCGTAGCTGTGAGACAGGCGCCGTTTCAGCTCATTGAGCAGCCGTTGTTCTTCACTTCGCTCGCGATGGATGACTTCGGCGAGACTGTCGTGGGCCAGTTCCAGAAAATCGCCGTTGTCCTTCAAAATACGGCGCGTTTCGAGTTGGTGAACCAGGTGTTTCCAGGCAGCCTCCCAGGATTCTCCCAGTGGCGCCAGGATGCCTTTCACCTCTTCGGCCCACCCTTCTCCTACCGCCGGAGTTTCCGCCCCCCACCACTTGACCAGTGGACGCTTGGTGCCCTCGGGGGTGACGAAAAGATCGAGCAATCGCCGCAGCGCGTCCAGGGGCAAGGCGGGGAAGTCCGGCAGTAATCCGGCCAGGATTTCCTGTTCCTGCTCCCGGAGGAAACGTCCCAGGACCTCTTCCAGCGTGCCCAGTTCCCGTAGTTCCTCCGTCGTTATCGTCAGGGGCGGATATTCTCCTTCCGGCGGCTGCTCCGGGTAGGTCCGTTGAAAGTCCTCCCGGTATAAGCGATCCAGATACACCTGCAGATAGGGCAACTGAATCCGTTTTTTCTCATCACTTATATTGTCAATAATGCGCTGCACATTATCCTCCGGATGCTCCAGCGTAATATTGAAATAATTAAAGGATTTCAAAATCACTTCTTTCACTCCGGCGGGGCTCATCGGCTCCACCCGCAGGCGGCGGTCCAGCAAGTGCGGAATCTGCCGTTCAAAAGGATACAGGTGAGCCAGGTATTCCTCCCGCATGACCAGCAGAATGGAACAACGGAGATCGGATTGTAGAATGGCGGTAATATCTTCGAAAAGCCGCGCTTGCTCTTCCTTTTCTCCTATGATAAATAACTCTTCGAATTGATCGAATATCAGGTAAAGCGGCCGGAGATGGGTTTTGTACACCTGCTGCACGGCTTCCGTCAGGGATTCCCGCGGTTTTCCTTCCTGCAGGCCGTCCAGGGTTTCGCGCAGCGAAGCCGGAAAATTTTCCCGGCGGCGAATCATCACCGGCAGCCAGTCGGCCGGATGAAAACGAGTTGCCAGGCCGCACTGCACCAGGCTGGTCTTGCCGGTTCCGGAAGAGCCGTACACCAGCAGCAGGCGTCCTTTGGCCAGCAGTTCCATCATTCGATCCAGTTCGGCATCGCGGCCGAAAAAGATGGCCTGGTCGCGGGGTCCGTAGGCTTGCAGAAATTTGAAGGGACTGTTCATAAGGAAGTCAAGGGTTGCTGAAATAATCTTTGCGCGAAGGCTTCAAAGGCCCTGGTCAGTAGTTCAAAGGGTGCTCCTTCGCGAACGATGAGTGGAGCGTCTCGCTGATAGACATTATGATAGTGTATCCGGAGCGGGTTAAGCTCCAGATGGGAAAAGAAGAATATCTGGGAGGTTTCGGTCAGCCCCTCGAAGGCATTTTTATCAATGACAAAAGGGGTGAGGTTCAGGTAAGCCGGTTTGTCCTCTCCTTCATTGAGCAATAAGACGGATAAGCTGTCCAGGCATTCCTCCCGCTCTTCCAGCTGCTGATCCATACCACCCAGCACTTTAATCAGCCGCACGACCGAATGCCGGTAGGTAGCCGGCTGTAAATGCTTGAATTTGAGCACGGAGATATTCCGGACGGCTGCCAGGGTGTAGCGCGCCAGGAAGCCCAAACTTTCCAGTAACAGGGCCAGGCTTTGCTCCGCCCGCTCACAGGCATAGCCCACTTCGGCATCGGGTACCGGGCCCGCCCGTAAGCGGCGGCGCAGGGCCAGCAGATAGTAACAGGCGTCCTGGAAGTCGCTGTCGCCGGCCAGCTTGGCCCGCAGCTCACCCAATTCTTCGAAATGGAAATCGCTGAGGTGCGGCGCCAGCAACTGGTATATTCCTTCCAGCAGGGAAATCGAGTCGTAGTGTACCGTTCCGTCGGGAGGCGTTTTCAAAAACAATCGCAGCTGACTGCTCACTCCCTCTCCTATCAGGATATTCATCTGCTTTTCCATGGCCTCCCACAGCTGAGCCAGCAGTGTGAAGATCAGCAGTTCTATGGTGGTGGTTGCCGTTTCGACGAGTTGCTCCAGACGGGGCTGTCCAACGCGATTGTAGCCCTTATGCTGCTCGGCCAGCGGCACCATCAGGCGACGCAGCTGCTCGGCGATAGGCGCCGGCAGGCTGTTGAGGATCGCCATGCGCTTGTCCGACAGATCCACTTCCTCGCCTTCCTCCTCATCACGGACCAGTGATCGAACACGGCGGCTGTAGGGTTTCAGCCCCCGCATAAGGGACTCGATGATCTGCTCGTTAGGCGTAAAATCAGCAGGGACGGTCATCCGGATGGTAACGGGTAACTTCCACTGCAACACCTCCGGCTGATCCTCCCGCGTGAACAAGCCCCAGAGCGGTTGATCTTCATTATTAGCAGGCAATTCAAAGCCCCGGTGAACGGTAATGCCCTGAGCGATTGTCTGCGTTTTTAAATCGGCTTCCGCCAAATCAAAGGCCTGCTTTAGCGGCTCCTCGTTATTCGCCAGCGCCTGGTAAAAAGCGATGGAAAAATCAGTCGCCTTATTGTCCTGGACGGGCGCGCTGGTCGCCACCACCGCCGGCACGCCTTCGTCCAGCAAGGCCTGCACCTGCGCCCGCGTGGAACAGCCGTTGAGAACGACCAGTTTCAAATTCGGACATTGCCCCAACAACTTGGCCATGCCCTCCGCTTGCGACTCCTCGCCCTGCGTAACCAGCCGGTCACGACCCGCATGGCCGCTATAGTGAAACAGCACGATGCGCTCCCGGTGCCGCGACAGATAGTAGCTGAGCTTTTCCCGGGTGGCGATAGGATCCCAGAGCATCATAAAATGCTGCCGGAAGGCCCGCTCGGAAATGTAGCGGTGCAGCTCGTCGGCCTCCCGCTGCAGCGTAGCCAGGGGCTCTTGTTGGTTATTGGAAAAAGCGAAGAATGCAATATCCATTTGGTTGGAACTTGAGATGTTAAAAGACTGTGGCAGTAGGTTCACGGGGTGACTTCGAGTCACCCCGTGAATTGAAGCAGTCACCCCGTGAACCTACTGCCACAGGACAGGCTGAAGTCTGTGCTACTACCCTGTAAAATACAAAAATACGCCCAGCACGCCGAGCAATACGATGACTGTATGAATCACATCCCACTTATTGAAAGCGAAAGGGATGGCCGCTTCCTCCTCCGTCACAGCGGAGCCGAAGGTCAGCCCCTCCACTTTTTCCTTCGGCGGGGGATCGGTCGACAGGCTGACGACTATCAGCAACACTACGCAAACCAGGAAAAGCGCAATACAAAAATACAGGAAGTTCATATCCGCGTAGGCGTACCAGAAGCCGCTGAGGCTGTCCTTGTTCAGCTCCAGCACCAGTCGCAGCATACCTAGCAGAAAGCCGCCGATCAGGGTCGTAACTGCCGCCTTGGCGTTGATGCGCCGGTAGAAGACGCCGAGCAGGAAAGTAGCAGCAATGGGCGGCGCGATATAAGACTGTACACTCTGCAAATATTCGTAAAGCTGACCGGAAATATTTTCCATCAGGGGAATCCAGAGAACGCCCAGAATAACGACAAACCCGGTGGCGATGCGGCCAACGTTAACCAGCCGGCGCTCTGAACTTTCGGGGCGCAGCTTTTCGTAGATATCTTTAGTAAACAAGGTAGAACAGGAGTTGAACAAAGAGGCCAGCGAACTCATCAGGGCCGCCAGTAGTCCTCCCGCGACCAGGCCGCGCAAGCCGGCGGGCAGCAGCGTCATGACCAGGGTTGGCAAGGCGGCATCCGCTGATTCCAGCTGAATCGCCCCGGTCTTGTTCAGCGCGTAGGCAATGATGCCCGGCACCATAAAGAAAAAGATGGGCGTCAGCTTGAGATAAGCCCCGAAAATCGTGCCGCGCCGGGCGACGGTAATATTTCTGGCGGCCAGCACGCGCTGAACGATATACTGATCGGTGCACCAGTACCAGATGCCCACAATGGGGGTGCCGAAGAGCAAGGCCGGCCAGGGAAAATCGGGGTGGTCTATGGATTTCCACATGTCGAAATGGTCGCTGCCGGCTACTTCGCGCAGGTTACTCCAGCCGCCGATCTCATTCAGCCCAATAACCGTCACCGCCACGGCGCCCAGCAGCAGGACGAAGGTCTGGACCACCTCCGTATACACTACCGCCCGCAGCCCTCCTAGCACTGTATAAATGCCGGTCAGGATTACCGTTACCAGAGCGCCCGACCAGAAGTCGATACCCAGCAAGGTCTCAAAAACGACTCCACCCGCGTAGACCGTCACCGATACTTTTGTCAGTACATAACCCACCAGCGAGATGATCGACAGGTACCAGCGCGCCGTGGCGTTGAAGCGCCGCTCCAAAAATTCAGGCATGGTAAATACGCCGCTGCGGAGGTAGTAAGGCGCAAATACCCAGCCCAGCAGCAGAATGAGATAGGCATGGATTTCGTAGTGCCCCAGCACCACCCCCGTATCAGCGCCCGCACCCGCCAATCCGACCAGGTGCTCCGATCCGATATTGCTGGCGAAGATTGAGGTGCCGATGACAAACCAGCCGACGTTGCGGCCGGCCAGGAAGTAATCCGCGGAGTCTTTCTGGCGCTGGAGGATCACCCAGATCGCCACGCCGAAGAGCAGCAGAAAGTACAGACCAAGGACGACCCAGTCGAGGGTGTAGAAGTTGGTTTCCATAGTTGTGGGTTTTGGTAATAGTCCCTCCGCTCTGCGACGACCTCCCCGGAGGGGTATCAGATATACCGGTTCACAATATTCTCATACAACTCCTGGTGTCCGCTGATCTGCTTCGGCTCGCCGTGTTCGGCGGCGTATTGGGACAGGTCCTCCAGCTTCAGTTTTCCCTCTTCAAAAGCCTTGCCCCGGCCGCTGTCGAAGGAAGCGTAGCGTTCGGCCCGCAAACTCTTATACTCTGATTTTTCCAGAATATCATTGGCGCTCAGCAGGGCGCGGGCGAAGATGTCCATACCGCCGATATGGGCGTAGAACAGGTCGGCCAGGTCGGTGGAGTTGCGGCGCAGCTTAGCATCGAAGTTGATGCCCCCCCCTTGTAGGCCGCCCGCTTCGAGGATAACGAGCATGGCCTCGGTCACCTCGTAGATATTGTTCGGAAACTGGTCGGTATCCCAGCCGTTCTGGTAATCGCCCCGGTTAGCGTCGATACTGCCCAGCAAGCCGGCGTTGGCAGCGACCTGTAGCTCGTGCTGAAAGGTGTGTTGCGCCAGCGTGGCGTGGTTGACTTCCACGTTGAGCTTGAAGTCGTCCATCAGGTCGTATTCACGCAGAAAAGCAATGACGGTGGCAGCGTCGAAGTCGTACTGATGCTTAGTAGGTTCCATCGGCTTCGGCTCGATGAAGAAGTTACCTTTGAAGCCCTGCTTGCGGGCGTAGTCGCGGGCCATGTGGAAGAATCGTCCCAGGTGGTCGATTTCTTTCTTCATATTGGTATTCAGCAGCGATAGGTAGCCCTCGCGGCCGCCCCAGAAAACGTAGTTTTCGCCGTTGAGCTTGATGGTGGCGTCGAGCGCGTTGCGCACCTGGGCGCCGGCGCAGGCTACGACGTGGAAGTCGGGATTGGTTGCCGCTCCGTTCATGTAGCGCGGATGGCTGAACAGATTGGCGGTGCCCCACAAAAGTTTTATGCCCGATGCTTCCATTTTTTTCTGCGCGTAATCCGTGATCCACTCCAGGCGCTCCTTCGACGCTGCCCAGTTGTGCCCCTCATCGATGAGGTCGAAATCGTGAAAACAGAAATAGGGGATGCCTATTTTGGAAATAAACTCAAAAGCCGCATCCATTTTTTCGCGGGCTCTTTCCTTCGGATCGCCGGCCTGATCCCAGGGCATGGAGCGAGTGCCTACGCCGAAGGGATCGTCAAAGGTATTGCAGAAGGAGTGCCAGTAAGCGACGGCAAATTTAAAGTGCTCCTTCATCGTTTTGCCGGCAACGACGCGATCTTCGTCGTAGTAGCGAAAAGCCAGCGGATTATCTGATTCCGGGCCTTCGTATTGAATCTTGTCGATACCGGTGAAGTATTCCTTATTTCCAATAAGTGCTTGGTCGGCCATTCTGTCCTATTTTAAGTTTTTAAAAATTCAATGTTCACATTTCACGGCGCAGGGCCAGCTGATTATCCAGATGCAGGCGCCACTGTTCATAGGCATCGCGATAAAGAGCTACATTTTTTTTAGGCTGATAGGTATCCACGAGCTTGATCTCCCGGAAGGCGTCAGCCAGGGAATCATAGATTCCCGCACCGACGCCGGCGCCACGAGCCGCGCCGACCGCACCGGTGGTTTCCAGCATTTCGATCTGGCTGCCGGCCAGGGTGGCTACGGTTTCCGCGAAGAGGCGGGACTGGAAGAGATTGTCGTTGCCCACACGCATGACCTCGATGCGCAGCCCCATCTTCTGGAGGATTTCAATACCGTAAGTGAAGGCAAAGGCAACTCCCTCCAGGCCGGCGCGGATCAGGTGGCCGCGGGTGTGGCGGTTGAAGTCAAGCCCGTACCACTGGCTACCCAGTTCCCGGTTTTCGAGAATCCGCTCGGCTCCGTTGCCGAACGGCAAGACGCTAATTCCTTCGGCCCCTACCGGTACACTGCTGGCCAGTCGCTCCATCGCTTCGTAACTGATGTCGGGTGGCATGGTCTGATGCTTGAGCCAGCTGTATTGGATGCCGGCGCCGTTGATGCACATGAGGACGCCGATGCGGGGCTCCGCCTGGGTATAATTGACATGGGCGAAGCCGTTGACGCGCGACTTCGGGTCGTAGAGCGGTTGATCGGTTACCGCGTAGACCACTCCCGAAGTGCCGCCGGTAGCCGCTACCTCACCGGGCTCCAGCACATTGAGCGCCAGCGCATTATTCGGCTGGTCGCCGGCACGGTAACTGACCGGGATGCCGGCGGGCAGGCCCGTCGCTTCCGCCGCCGCATCAGTAAGTAGTCCCTGCTCAGAAAAAGTAGGTCGCCACTCGGGCAGGAGGTCAGCTTCAATACCGTACTGTTCCAGCAACAGGCGGGCGATGTCGTTTTCCTTGAAATCCCAGAGTACTCCCTCGGACAACCCACCGATCGTTGTATTCACCTCTCCGGTCAGCCGCATGGCAATATAGTCGCCCGGCAGCATCATTTTGTGGATCTTTTTATAAACGCCCGGCTCGTTTTCCTTTACCCAGCGCAGCTTCGAGGCGGTGAAATTGCCCGGCGAATTCAGCAAATGCTCCAGTGACTTTTCATGACCGATGTGCCGGAAAGCCTCCCGCCCGATATCCACCGCCCGGCTGTCGCACCAGATGATGGAAGGGCGCAGCACTTTCCTGTCCCTATCGATGAGCACCAGGCCGTGCATCTGATAGGCGATACCCACCGCGCGAACGGCGAGCGGGTCCGCCTCCGTCTGCCGCAGCAGTTTCCGGGTCGCGGAACAAACGTGATTCCACCAGGTCTCCGGATCCTGCTCCGCCCAGCCGGGCTCCGGAGCGGCAATCGCCATTTCCGTTTCCGGGTGTTGGGCGATGCCTACTGTTTCGCCCGTACGGGCGTCAACCAGGGCGGCTTTGATGGAGGAACTGCCGATGTCGTATCCGATCAGGTACATGAAGTCGTTGGGTTTTGGTTTTGTGCTCTACAATAGACGAAAAAAACCGGATTATCCCTCAGGGGGAGGGAGTCAATTTACGAATATCGGTTGTGAATAACAGTGAAAATATGAAACTTATTGACAAAATACATTGTTTTTCATCAATATAAAAAACCAACACAAATAACCATGAAAGTTTCTTATTCCAGTACCCTTCCAGCCGAGCTAATGAAAATGCTGGAATTTTATGCCGACAAGATGGACATGCCCAAAAACCAGCTTATTGAAGCCTCCATCCGACACTATTTGACCCGACTCAAACGTGCGGAATATATTCGCTCTTTTCAACGCGTAGGAGAAGACGAAGAACAAGTTCAGCTTGCCGAAGAAGGCATGGAGGAGTTTCTGGAGCTGGTAGATCAATATTCGGCATAAAACGAAAAACCGATGAAGCAAAAGGAAATATGGTCTGCTAACCTGAATCCGGCACTGGGTCGGGAGCAAAAAGGCATCCGGCCTGTCGTTATTATCAGCGGTAATGCGATGAATAACAACACGGGCATTTGCATTGTCTGTCCACTTACCTCCAAAATTAAGAACTTTGCGGGTTGCATCGTCCTTCAACCTGATCAAACCAATAATTTGAAAGCTGAATCGGAGGTACTGACCTTTCAAATCCGGACAATTGCCAAAAAACGACTCCAACGAAAGATCGGAAGCATCACGGACGATCAGTTGCAAAAAGTAAAGGACGGCCTTATAGAAATTTGTACTTTTTGATCAATGCGACCAGCGCTCAAAGCGTCCCCCGTCGTTCCTGTTCGCGTTCAATGGCTTCGAATAAGGCTTTGAAATTTCCCTTGCCGAAAGAGCGGGCCCCTTCGCGCTGGATGATTTCGTAGAAGACAGTGGGGCGGTCCTGTACCGGCTTGGTGAAGATCTGAAGCAGGTAGCCCTCTTCATCGCGGTCGATAAGGATGTTGAGTCGTTGGAGTTCCTGAAGGTCCTCGTTGATTTCTCCGACGCGGTCGGTCACGGTGTCGTAGTAATTATCCGGGACGTAGAGGAAGTCCACGCCGTTTTTGCGAAGCTGATCGACGGTGTGGATGATGTCGTCGGTAGCGACGGCGATGTGCTGCACGCCGGGGCCGCGGTAGAAGTCGAGGTATTCCTCGATCTGGGATTTTTTCACGCCCCGGGCCGGTTCGTTGATGGGAAATTTGATATAGCCGTTGCCGTTGGCCACCACTTTGCTCATCAGGGCAGTGTACTTGGTGGAGATGTCCTTATCGTCGAAGGTGACCAGCAGTTTGAAGCCCAGCACATCCCGGTAGAAGTCTACCCAATTGTTCATCATGCCGAGTTCGACGTTACCCACGCAGTGATCGACGTATTGCAGACCGATCGGCGTGATTTCCATTTCGCTTTCGCGCGCTTCGAAGCCGGGGAGGAAGGCGCCGTGGTAATCTTCCCGCTCCACAAAGGTGTGAATGGTATCGCCGTAGGTTTTGATACTGGCCGTACGTACGCGGCCGTGCTCATCTTCCAGTGTTTCCAGCGCTTTGGCCGACTCGGCGCCGCGTTCCAGTGCGCCGCGGTAGGCCTCTTCGGCATCGCCGACCCACAGCGCCAGCACATTGACGCCATCGCCATGCCGGTGAACATGACGGGATATTTCGTGATCGGGATCGAAGGCGCCGGTGAGTACGAAGCGAATCTTACCCTGCTGCAACACATAGGATGCGCGATCGCGCACGCCCGTCTCCGGTCCCCGGTAAGCTACGAGCCGGAAGCCAAAGGCGGTCTGGTAGTAATGCGCCGCCTGCTTAGCATTGCCGACGTAAAATTCGATATGATCTGTGCCTTTAATCGGCAGAATGTCTTGTCCTGTTTTGGTTTGATTCTTGGTTGCGGTATCCATAAGAAATAATTTTTGGATTAAGCGGTTCGACTGTTTGACTATCATGTCTATCTGCCCTCCGGCAGCCAGCTGCGGAAATAATCCTCATCCTCGATTCCGATCGTGTATTCGGTCATCTTCAGGGGCCGGAAGGTATCGACCATGACGGCCAGTTCCTTTGTTTCCTTTGCGCCAATGCTTTTCTCAACGGTACCCGGATGTGGGCCGTGCGGAATGCCGCCGGGGTGCAGGGTGATCATGCCCCGTTCTACGTGTTTGCGGCTCATAAAGTCACCATCGACATAATAGAGTACTTCGTCACTGTCGATGTTGGAATGATTGTAGGGAGCCGGGATCGACTGAGGGTGATAGTCAAAGAGGCGCGGGACGAAGGAACAGATGACGAAATTGCGCGCGGCGAAGGTTTGATGCACCGGTGGCGGCTGATGGATTCGACCGGTGATGGGTTCGAAATTGTGGATGGAAAATGCGTAGGGATACAAGTAGCCGTCCCAGCCGATCAGGTCAAAGGGATGATTCAGATAATAATAAGGATAGACCTGATCCTGCTTCTTAATATAGAAGAGGAATTCACCCTGTTCATCAAAAGCTTCCAGGGTGGTAGGTTTACGGATGTCGCGCTCGCAGAAAGGCGCGTGTTCTTCCAGTTGACCAAACTGGTTCCGGTATTTTTGCGGGGTGACCACCGGAGAATAGGATTCGACGATAAATAGTCGGTTGTCCTCCGTGTCGAAATCGAGTTGGTAGATGGTTCCACGCGGGATGACGAGGTAGTCGCCGTATTCAAAGCGGACAAGTCCGTACATCGTGCGCAGCATGCCGCTGCCCTCGTGCACGAAGATGACCTCGTCGGCATCGGCATTCTTAAAGAAATAATCCTCCATGCTCCGTTTCGGCGCTGCCAGGATGATCTGGCAGTCGTCGTTGACCAGCACCGGCTTGCGGCTGTCGAGGTAGTCCTCTTCCGGTTCTACATCAAAGCCTTTAAGGCTGCGGTGTTTGAGCTGTTTGTCGTAGATGATACGGGGTGCGACGGAAAAAGGCTCCCCTTCCTGCACAATTTGGGTTGGAGGGTTGATGTGATAAAGTAAGGAATAAGCGTTGCTGAAGCCTTCGGTGGAAAAGAGCTCTTCGTGGTAGAGTTCGCCGTCAGGCTTACGAAACTGGGTATGCCGTTTGGGCGGTATTTCGCCCAGCGTATGGTAATGCATAATCGATAGTTTTCAGGTCATCGTAAAATCGCCTGCTGAGTAAATCCGGGATCCGGTCGCTTTTTGCAGGCCCCGGTATATTGATTAGAACAAAGTTGCTCAGCAGCTCTATTGAGGGTAACTATTGTATATTCTACATAGTTCGCATTCCCGGATCAGCGGAAACAAATCACTCCGGAACTTTCATTTACTAAGGTTATCAAATATCTTATTCAGGGTAGCCACCAGGTGATCCACTTCGGCATCGCTAAGCCCCTGCCAGGCTTCGTGCCGGAAGTTTTTTACAACGGGGAGTAGTTCTTCAATTTTACGGCGGCCGTCCGGCGTCAGTTCGATGCGGAAGCGACGGCGATCCGCCGGATCGGGGCTACGCCGGGTGAGCTCCTTCCTGCACAACAGATCGATAATACGGGTTACGGTGGGGGCGTCTTTGAAGGTTGCACGGGCGATTTCCAGTTGACTCAACCCCTCCTTCCGGTCGAGTTGTTGCAGCACTACCCACTGATCCACGGTTATTTCTGCTTCGGCCAGCACCAGTTTCTGCTGGAAATATTGCTTCATCCGCTTGGCGGTGCGCTCCAGCACAAAACCCGACACTTCCGATTTTTTATCCTTAATTGATGTTGCTTTTCTTGGCAAAACAGTTTCCAAATTTATTAGTACAAACATAGTTGTTATAGCAATAAAATTCAAGAGGTTGGAAAAATACTTTCAAACCTAAATTTTGGGATTATGTCTGATTGGGTTTAAATTTGTGAAAACATGTGCTCCCCCCGTTAGAAAAACACTGTTTCAAAGATGCCTGTCAGTTGAGCTACACGGATAATCTATAACTTCTGTTATTATGAGTGTACGAATAATGTTATTCGCTATTACCCTGGCACTGATAGGTTTTTCTTGTGTCAGCCAAAGAAAATATGTTGCCGAAGTAGTGGAAAGAAAGAAGTGCCTGCAACAGGAACAAAACCTACAGCAACAATTGGAATCCTACAGCACGCGGCTCGCCTACAAAGATGGGCAACTTCAGAGCCTGAATGCGGAAGTCAGTCGCCTGGATAAGCACAATCAGGAACTGCAATCCCAGCTCGATCAGCTGATCAACGACGCCACCAGCCAGCAGGAAGAGATGGAAAAGGCGATACAGGAAAAATCCCGCGACCTGAATCAAAAAGAAATACTAATTAACCGGATAACCGGAGCAATAGAAAAACGGAACCAGCTTTTTTCTGATATAAAAAGACGCATGGAACTCACCCTGCGACAGTATGAAAAAAATACGCTGAACTATGTGCTAACAGATTGCTGCCTGCACATAAAAATTGACGAACGCCTGTTGTTCGAGGCCGGCGGTTATGAGATCAATCAAAAAGGCATCGAAACATTGGGTCGCCTGGCAGCTGCGCTCCGGGAGAGTCCCGACCTCCAAATCCAGATTATCGGACGAACGGATAGCTTAACCGCGCCACCCGGCGCGCTCCGGCTAAATTGGGATTTCATGGCCTTACGCGCCGCATCCGCCGGACGGGTACTCACGGAAGATTACGGTCTGCGGCCCCAGCAAATTACCGTCGGCGCCCGCAACATCTTTTCTCCGGAAAGTGGTAGCCAAAACACCGAACAAACTCTTCCCGCAGGAGGTATTGACATCATCCTTCACCTTTCACAAGACCAACTTTTCAGCATCATCCGGAATAAAGATTCCGGAAATTGAAATTCTAAAAGGGCGGACTTTTAGAAGTACGGCAATCATACCGTATATTGGTAGTGAAAACGATGCCGGCAAAGCCGGTCTAACAGGATATATCAAAACAAGCGAAAAACAAACCAGCCATGACGGAAGAAAAAAAGGGACTACTCACCGGCGCCGACGGGCAAATGCGTTGCTGGTGGCACGGCAGTCACGAGGATTATATACGCTATCATGACGAAGAATGGGGGCATCCCGTTGCCGATGATCATCTGTTATTCGAAAAAGTTGTCCTGGAAGGGTTCCAATCCGGCCTGAGCTGGTTAACCATTTTGCGCAAGCGCGAAAACTTCCGCCAGGCTTTTGAACAGTTCGATTATAATAAAGTAGCTCAATTCAAAGAAGAGGACGTCGATCGGCTGATGCAGGACGAAGGCATTGTCCGGCACCGCCGAAAAATCGAATCCGCCGTCAACAACGCTCAACGCGCCGTCGAACTGGCCGATGAGTTCGGCTCCCTGGCTGCTTTCTTCTGGAGTTTCGAACCCAATCCCGTCAACCGCCCCGAGCTGTTCAACTACGAAATCCTCATCCAGCGCACCCAGACGGAAGAATCCGCCGCGCTGGCGAATGCCCTGAAAGAGCGGGGCTGGTCCTTCGTCGGCCCCACCACTATGTACGCCTTTATGCAGGCCGTGGGAATGGTCAACGACCACCTCAACGGTTGCTGTATCCGGCCCTTCGTCACCAGAAAGCGACGGGACTTTCAACGGCCGTTCTGAGGGGAATTTTCTCGATATCTTCAAAATGCTTGGTCAGCTCCAGGAAGCCGGAAATACGACGACCTTACCGCACTATCTTGATCTCCTCAGCGGCGCGGGAATGGTGACAGGATTGAAGAAATACACCTCCCAGCCCGTTCGAACCAGGGCCGGCAGTCCGAAGTTACAGATTTTAAACAATGCTTTTCTGTCCGTCTGTTCGGGACTGACCTTCTGCGAATGCCGGCAATTACCAGAACGCTGGGGCCAACAGGTGAAATCGGCCGTAGGCGCCCACCTGGCCAACGCCGTTCATAGCAGCTCGCTGGAACTCTGCTACTGGCGGGACGGAACCCGGGAAGTAGATTTTGTACTTCGACTGGGCACCAAGCTCCTCGGTATCGAGGTGGAAAGTGGAAAAAAAGCCCACCGCTCCGGGATGGAAGCCTTCAAAAAAGCCTTTCACCCGAAGCGCGTACTGCTGGTGGGTTCCGGGGGGCTGCCCTGGGAGGAATTTCTGCGTATCCCGTCGGAGGATTTGTTTTAAAGTTAACGGGTTGGCGGTTATAATGATCAACTTATCAACCCGTCAACTCAACTCTTCTTCACATCCACGCTCACCTCTTCTCCGTCCGGCAGCTCGATCGTCTCGCCGTTGGGTGCGCCTTCGCTGAGTTCCAGCGACTCAGCCAGCACTTCGGTTTTGATGTAGTCGCCATACTGCTCGACGGCCGGTACGATGGCTTCCTTGCGTTCCAGGGTGACCCGGATGCGGTCGGTAACGTTGAAGTCTTTATCCTTACGAATATTCTGGATGCGGTTGACTAACTCACGGGCCATACCTTCGGCTTCGAGTTCGGACGTCACGGTAACGTCGAGGGCGACGGTGAGCTTGCCGTCGGAGGCGACGAGCCAGCCGGGGATATCCTCGGTGGTGATTTCCAGGTCTTCCAGTGTCAGTTCGTAGGTTTCTCCTTCGAGCTCCAGGGTATATCCGCCGGATTTTTCGATTTTGGAGATTTCCTCGTTGCTGAAATCGGAGATAATTTTATTGGCCTCCTTCATGTGCTTACCCAGGCGACGGCCCAGGCGCTTGAAGTTGGGCTTCGTCTTTTTCTTGATCACGCCGGAAGCATCGTCGACGTATTCAATCTCCTTGACATTGACTTCGGCCAGTATGAGTTCCTTGACGCCCTCCACCTGCTCCTTAAAATGCTCGTCGAGCACCGGAAGCAGTATTTTTTGCAGTGGCTGGCGCACGCGGATGTTTTCCTTTTTGCGCAAGCTCAACACCAGAGAAGAGATGCGTTGTGCGTAGTCCATCCGCTCTTCCAGAGATTTATCGATGGCAGCACTGTTCACTTCCGGAAAGAAAGCGAGGTGCACCGAGGGATGTTCCTCCTTGCCAGTAGCCTCATTGAGATTGCGGAACAGCCAGTCGGCAAAGAAGGGCGCTACGGGGGCCATCAGTTTCGACACGGTTTCCAGGCAGGTGTACAAGGTCTGGTAAGCCGAAATCTTATCCCTGGAGTAATCGCCTTTCCAGAAGCGACGGCGACACAGGCGCACATACCAGTTGGAGAGGTGCTCGTCGACGAAGCTCATGATCTTGCGCGTAGCATTGGTAGGCTCGTAATCGGCGTATTCGGCCTCTACCTCCTGTACCAGCGTGTTGAGCAGCGAGATGACCCAGCGGTCGATCTCGGGACGCTCCGCCAGGGGCACTTCCTCTTCGGCGTAAGCGAATTTATCGATATTGGCGTAGAGCGAGAAGAAAGAATAGGTATTGAACAAGGTGCCGAAGAATTTGCGCCGCACCTCCTCTACTCCATCCAGGTCAAACTTCAGGTTGTCCCAGGGCTGTGCGTTGGAAATCATGTACCAGCGCGTCGCATCGGCGCCGTGCTCGGCGATAGTCTGGAAGGGATCCACGGCATTACCGAGGCGCTTCGACATCTTGTGCCCGTTCTTATCGAGCACCAGCCCGTTGGAAACCACGGTTTTGAAAGCCACGCTATCGAAAACCATGGTCGCAATGGCGTGCAGGGTATAGAACCAGCCGCGAGTTTGATCGACCCCCTCGGCGATAAAGTCGGCGGGAAAGCGCTCCTTGAATTTTTCCTGGTTTTCGAAGGGATAATGCCACTGGGCGTAGGGCATGGATCCCGAGTCAAACCACACGTCGATCAGGTCCAGCTCGCGATGCATAGGCTGCCCGTCATCAGAGACGAGGACGACCTCATCGATGTAGGGGCGGTGCAGATCCGCGGGCGTCACCTGTTGCTTGCCCAGCTTGAGGTTGGCCAGTTCGATCTCCTTTCCGAGTTCTTCGATAGACCCGACACATTTTTCCTGGCGACCGTCTTCCGTGCGCCAGATGGGCAGGGGAATGCCCCAGTAACGCGAGCGCGAGAGGTTCCAGTCCTGCAGGTTTTCCAGCCATTTGCCGAAGCGGCCCTCACCGGTGCTGGCTGGTTTCCAGTTGATCGTTTTATTGAGTTCGTACATGCGCTCCTTCACCTCCGAAGCCCGGATAAACCAGCTGTCGAGCGGGTAGTAAAGTACGGGGCGGTCGGTGCGCCAGCAGTGGGGATAGGAGTGCACATATTTTTCGGACATGAAGAGCTTATTCTCTTCCTTGAGCTTGATGACGATATCGACGTCGACCGGACGCTCTTCCTCCTGACCGTAATCCTTGACATAACGACCAGCAAAATCGGTCACCTCGGGCACGAAGCGGCCCTGCTTATCGACCAGGGGCATGGCGTTGCCGTGTTCGTCCTTGACGAGCAGCGGCGGGATGTCATTCTCCTTAGCCACCTTAAAGTCATCGGCGCCGAAGGTGGGCGCGATATGCACGATGCCGGTACCGTCCTCCGTACTGACAAAGTCGCCAAGAAGTACGCGAAAGGCGGGCTTATCGGGCTGCACGTAGGGTAGCAATTGCTCGTATTCCATGCCGGCCAGCTCGCTGCCTTTAAGCTCTTCCACGATTTCAATATAGGGGATGGGCTTATTCCCAGCTTTGACTTCCTCCGGTTTCAGATCTTCTTGCTGCTTGGAGAAGTACACCGGCAGGCGGTCCTTGGCCAGAATGACCACGCCGGGCTCTCCCGTGTACCGGTTGAAGCTCCGCACTTTTACGTAAGTGATATTTTTGCCTACTGCCAGCGCGGTATTGGAAGGCAGGGTCCAGGGCGTGGTGGTCCAGGCCAGGAAATACTCGTTGTCTTTACCTTTCACCTTAAACTGTGCGATGGCAGACGTATCGGAAATTTCCTTGTAGGCGCCCGGCATATTCAGCTCGTGCGAGCTCAGGCCGGTGCCTGCCGCGGGCGAGTAGGGCTGTATGGTATAGCCTTTATACAGCAAGTCCTTATTATAAATCTGCTTAAGCAAAAACCAGACGCTCTCGATGTATTCGTTTTTGTAAGTGATGTACGGTTCGTTGAGATCCACCCAGTAGCCCATCTTGCGGGTGATGTCGTCCCACAGGTCTTTGTAGCGCATGACGGTTTCGCGGCACTTCTGATTATACTCATCGACCGTAATCTTCTTCCCGATATCCTCCTTGGTGATGCCGAGTTCTTTTTCCACCTGAATTTCGATGGGCAACCCGTGGGTGTCCCAGCCGCCTTTGCGCTCGACGCGCCTGCCCTTCATCGTCTGAAAGCGGCAGAACAAATCCTTGATGGCGCGGGCCATAACGTGATGAATACCCGGTTTCCCGTTGGCGGAGGGCGGTCCTTCGTAGAAGACGTAATTGTCGGCCTCCTCCCGCTCCTCCACACTGCGTTCGAAGATGTTGTGCTTCGTCCAGAACGCCAGGATATCCTGATCGATTTCCGGAAGATTCAGTTGCTTATACTCTTTATACATCGATTCCCTGTGTTTTATTGACGGGGTGACTTTTATTGACGGGGTGACTTTTATTGTTATTGACGGGGTGACTTAGAGTCACCCCGTCAATAAATCACTTAGAGTTACCCGTCAAACAAATATGTCAACTCCAGGCTTTCGCCAAAATGTTTGTGACAAGCCCCGAAAAAGAGGGGCAAAGATACGCATTATATCGCGCTATTTTGAGTCGCACACTATAGTCTTTGATAATAAAACCCTTATTTTCAGGGAGCAAAATTCATTTATGTTTCAAGACGATATGCCGCCTCCTGAGCCTGCCAGACCTGCTGAAAGTAAAACGCGCTTCCGGTCGCACCAAGGATTTCAATGACATCAGGCATCTTCAGGAAAAATAGTAAAAAAGAAAAGCTCCGGCAGATCGCGATCTGCCGGAGCTTTTCTTTTGGGACATAACCATCAGCTTCTCACAGACCGCCTTAGCGACCACTGCGAATAATCATGCTGATGATGATGTGCTGTGTGTTTGACATTACTTTTCCTTATTGACACTCAAAATACGGGTAATTTGGTAAAATGTCAAGGTGCGTGGTTTCCCGTTTTCCTGGTCTTATCGCTTCCCGGTCGACCGTTCTCCTGCTCTGCTTCCAAATCAGCTCCCGGTTACGATCAATTCCCCGCCGAATTTGTTATATTTCGCGAGCCTTATAACCAGATCGAAGCACTTTTTCTACCGCCCTGCCTGAACACAGAATGTTCTATGTCGACGCAGTGTGAATCAATTACCGGTAAGCTAAACATTAAAATAGGTCTTCAAGCGAAAAAACATGCTACAAACTGCCGACCTTGAATATTCCTACGACCAAAAAACGACCCTGGCCTTCCCGGACATCGAATGCCGGAAGGGAGAACATTGGCTGCTCCTTGGCCAGTCGGGCAGTGGAAAAACCACGCTGCTACATCTGCTTGGCGGCCTGCTCTCGCCCCGCGGCGGATCCGTCAGGGTGGCCGACACCGACGTGACCCGCCTCTCCGCCCATGCACTTGATCAGTTCAGAGGGCGCAATATCGGCATTATCTTTCAGCAGTCGCACTTTGTGCGCGCATTGACTGTGGAGGAGAACCTGGCCCTGGCTCAGCAGCTTGCCGGTCTGCCCATTGACGAGAGACGCATCCGGGAATTGCTCGAACACCTCAACGTACTGCACAAACTAAAATCCAAGCCCCGCGACCTCAGCGTCGGTGAGCAGCAGCGGGTAGCCATCGCACGGGCCCTGATCAACCGGCCGGCCATCATTCTGGCCGACGAACCTACCTCCGCGCTCGACGATATCAACTGTGAGGAGGTCATCCACCTTATCGAACGGGAGGCCAATGAGGAGGGAGCCACCCTGCTGGTGGTCACGCATGACAACCGCCTCAAAGAGCGATTCGACAATCAAATCCTGTTAACCTGAGCATCCGCCCAACTATGAACTTACTACAACTCAGCTGGAAAAACCTGATCAATAAGCCTCTGACCATGCTCCTGAGCCTGCTGCTCTTTGCCTTGGGAGTAGGCCTGATATCGCTGGTCTTTATCCTCGAAAAACAGCTCGACCAGCAATTTGAAAAAAATATGCAGGGTATCGACATGGTGATCGGCGCCAAAGGCAGCCCCCTGCAACTGGTGCTGAGCAGCATCTTTCACCTCGATGCGCCTACCGGCAACATCAACATCGGCGAGGCCCGCGCCTTTTTGCGTCCCGAACACCCTCTCATCAAACGAGCCATTCCCCTGGCCATCGGCGACAGCTACAGTGGCTACCGCATTATAGGGACTACGCGGGCCATCATCGAGCACTACGAAGCAAGCCCGGCGGAAGGAAAACTGTGGGAAAACCCCATGGAAGTCACTGTCGGCGCCAACGTAGCAGAGCGCCTGGGGCTCCGCCCGGGAGATCAATTTCGCAGCACCCACGGACTGGATGACAACGAAGACCTGGTTCACGAGGACGCCGCCGCTTTTCTCGTTGCCGGTATCCTGGCGCCCACCGGGGCGGTAATCGATCAGCTGATCCTGACCAGCCCGGCCAGCGTTTGGGAAGTACACGGACATGAGGAAGCCGGAAATACCGGAGAAGAAGCTGCCAGCGGCGAAGAAGGACACGATCACGATGCAGGAGAAACGCACGACCAGGAGCATTCCCCCGCGCTGCAGCGTCCGCTATACGAGATGACGGAGCAGGACATCACCGCCATCCTCATCCAATTTAAGCATCGCAATGCCCGCACCCTGAATATGCCGCGCATGATCAATGAGAACACGCCCCTGATGGCGGCCAACCCCTCCTACGAAATCAGCAAACTCTTCGAACAGTTGGGGCGCGGCGAGCGCATCCTGCGCATCCTGGGCATCGTGATTGTCATCGTATCCAGCTTCAGCATTTTTATCTCGCTCTACAATTCGCTCAAGGATCGCCGCTACGAGCTGGCCATCATGCGTACGCTGGGCGCCTCGCCCTGGCGTCTTTTTTTCCTCATTCTGTTCGAGGGGGTCATTCTGGCGGCATTGGGTTACCTGCTGGGGATCCTGCTCAGCCACGGCGGAATCGAGATCGGCGCCCGCATAGCCGACGACGCCTACCAATATCCTTTCACCGGCCGAACCTTCCTGACCGAAGAAGTCTGGCTGTTTGTCGGTGCGTTGGCCATCGGTGTCATCGCCGCGTTGATCCCGGCCTTCGAAGCGCGCAATACGGATATTCACCGGACGCTGGCAGAAGGATAGACGGAAGTGGGGAGGTTTGCCCGCTCCGAGGCAACGAGGGGCGGGCGGAAGTCGGAAGTCGGAAAGTTTATCCCGAGGAATAGTCGCTTCGTGAATTCCATGGGGTTTAACCGACCCGGCGTCAGTACTGATTACCCTTAAGTCGGTTTGAGCCAAGTTCCGACTTCCAATCCCACTTTCCTGCCTATTCAAAAGAAGTAGTTGCATCGAATGTACTGCACAATAGATTAAAGCCCCCGGAAGGGAATCTAAAATGGTCCTGTCACCTCATCCCTCCAGTCGTTGCAGTTCAAAAAACATTCGCTTTCATCCTATTGGCTGAAGACCAATGGGTTTTACGCTCAATTATATAAATCTGTCCGGGTGCTTAAAAATCCATCCGTTGCCTGCCGATATTGATCCGCACCCCTCCGCTGAAAAACTGTGTTTGCAAATCGAACTTGGGGTCTTCACTGTCTTTATTGCGATAGAAGTAGTGCAGGTCCAGGAAAACATTGTGCGCGATCATATAGCTGGCATCGAAGCCGAGGATCAGGGTATTGGTCTGAATGCCCTGGCCGATTTCATTCCCGTAGTCCTGCTCGCGATCGGCGTTGGGCAGCAGGATGTTCATCCCCCAATTGGTGGTATCGCTGTCTTCCCCGAAAGAAGCACTCAGCAGACGACCTTCGAGGACCAACCGGTGTGTAGGCTGGTAGCGAATCTGCGCGACCCACTCCCCGAAGTTGGCGCCTAGCGGGTGAGCCAGCGCCTGGTGGTAGTGCGAGTAACTGGCAATGCGGTCGGAGTGCGTATAGGTGTAGGGACGGGCCGTATTGTACTCCACCTGGAAATCGAGATGATCCACTCCGAAGGCATCGATATATTTGGCGCCGGCCTGAATACCGAACTTATTGGCCCACCAGCCGCGTCCCTCCCGGAAGAGTTCATTGAACTTGAATTCGTCGAAAATAAGCTGTCCGTAGAGCTGAAAGCGGCGCCAGAAGTTCCACTTGGCGTCGAAGCCCAGGAGGACGTTGTCAGGGCTGCCCAGCGACTGCTCGATGGTGCGATAGAGGATAAAGGGGTTGAGGTAATTCAGTTCAAACTGGTTGGCCCGGTCGAAGATCACCGCTTCGTAGATGCCGACGTTGAGATTGGGCAGGATGTCAAAACTCAGATGATGCGCTGCCAGGTATTTTTTCGGCACGACCTCATCGCCGGGGGAGGAATTAGCGGTTTCGATCGCCAGCTCGGCAAAGATATTCTGGTAGTGCAGTTTCCACACCTTCCAGTTGAGCTTCAGGTAGAGGTAATTGTTCGAGAAATCGGAGAGCAACATAGAGCGGTAGCCGTTGCCGATAAAATTACGGCCATACCCGAACTGCATCCCGACATGCCGGCTGATGCTGAAGCCGAGATAGGCCTGACCGTTGAGATAATCGTACCCCTGGTCGATATCGAAAACGCTGCTCTCGAAACCTTTGTACAGGCCGGCGCCGGGAACAGCCTTGAATTTTCGTATAAACTGATTGACGTAGTTGGGAAAGCGGGCCTGCGATTCGAGGACTTGGGTGTAAAAGTAGATGCGGTCATCGATGCCGCCCCGCAGTTCCAGCCCGCGTTGATTCATAAAGAGCAGCTGCTCGTCGTTCTGCGCCGCCCCGAGTTTAAAATTGAGGATGGGGTTGGCGCGCAGATAAAAATGACGCTGGTTCACCTCCAGGAGATTTGCCGGCGTGCGATAGAAGATACCCAGAAAAGGCGTTTTGCTTTCGACAAAGCGGGAGTCAGCCATGCTGGCTTCGATCTGTGTCATACCGGTATCCGGATACACGGGAATACGGGGGCCGGTGAGTGTGGTAGCGAAAGGGGCCTGTCCCAGCCACTCATTGTTATCGAGGAAGAGATAACGCAGGTCCTGCTGGTCCAGGCGGGAAAGCCCGGCCTCCGCGGTATCCAGTTGCAGGGCGTACCGGGTAGCGGCGCTGCGGGTGTAGTATTTAAGGGAGGAGTGATAGGGCGTCGGCACCCCTGTTTTAACCTCAAGCCGGTCGAGGATGTGATAAGCCGGATTGCCTAACGGCAAATTGGTATGCTGCGCTATCGCCGGGAGGCTGATGCTGAACAATAATAGCAAGAGGATCCTATACTTCATGGGTATCATTTGATTTACCGGGGCAAAATTAATCAATTCCGGGATAGGTTTATGGTCCCGGGGCCCTGGCGTTTCATTATGCCTGCGCTGACAGGAGCTATCGCCGTATAGATGAGATTGCCTGCCACCATTTAAACACAGCAGCCCTGCTCCCCTTACTCCCCCGTTCCCGCGTACAGGCGGAAGGTGGCGCACTGGTCGATCACCCGCTGGTAGTACGCTGTTTCGCGGTAGCGATCGACGAGGTCCTGAAAAAATTCGAAGCTGCGTACGGCGCCTTCCGTTCGATTGACGTAGTACTCGTTCCGTTCGCATTTGGCGGCCCAGAAGGTGGCGCGGGCAGCCAGCTCGGGATTAACCGTTATTTGCCGGGCTTTCTGGAAGTAGTACAGGGCCATCGAGCAATCGAAGTGCTCCCGGTTGCCATAAGGATAGACGGGATGCGGCGTCACGTTGTCGCCGTCCTGCAAGTAACCGGCCCGGAGGCTGGCGCCGCTGCGGTAGTAATCCATAGCTCTCCAGCTGTAACTGAAGTAGGACATGTTGTAGAAGGCCACCCCGAGGCGATAGTAGAGCAGGTCGCGGTTTTCGGCGTTAGCCTTTGCCTGGTATTCCATATCGAGCAATTGTTCGATGAGTTCTCCCCGGTTGAAGGCCTGCAGGGAATCGGGCAGAGGGCATTCGACACAATCGTTGATGCGTTCTGCGAAGGGGTTGAAGAGACCAAACTGATCCCAGGCGCTGCGATCGATCTGTTTGAGGTTTTCCAGAGCAGCTTCCAGCTGATAGTCGTTAAAGAGGTTAAGGGCCTGCATATCGATCAGCTCGTTTTCGATGGTGGATCCGTCGTCCTGCCGGATCATCTCGCGCTCAAGCTGGGTAGGTTTGTCTTTTCGCACCACCTCCATCAGGTCTTCGATCACCTCCTCCCTGGGGTTGGCCTTCAGGGCGCGGAGAGAGTACTGACTGAGCAGGGCCTTTCCGGGGCGGTCATTAATGCGGTACAGGTAAGTCAGTTTATCACTCAGGAATCTTCTCAGGTCGGGATAAGTTTGATTAAGATCAGACCGGCGTCGCAGTCTGACGATCTCTTCCTCCACTTCATCATCGATGTTCGACCAGGCGCTGACGCGCAAAACGATTTGAAATATTTCGAGCTGGCGCCGAAGGCCCCGGTCATCGACCAGTTCTTCGGCCTGCTCAAAAGTTTTCCTGGCTGCGTAATAATCGCCGGCCAGCACTTCGAGGTATCCTTCCGCGATTTTCCAGAACTCCAGCCGGGGCAAGCGCTGATCGAGCAATAGCTGGCGGACAAATTGCTGTAATTCAATGATGCGTTCACCGGCATCGGCACCGGGGCGCTGGTAGGAGCGGTTCAGCTGGCGATAGCGGTTGAATTCCTGCCCGAGCAGATTTTGCTCCAGCTCCTCCATTTCTTTGACCAGCAGGGGTTCAAGGTGTTCGTTGCTGGGGTCCAGCTCATAGATGCGGTACATTTCTTCCACGGCATGGCTATCTTCATCGTAGGCCCGCATCACGTAGAGCGTTGCTCGTTCCCGATCATCACGGCACTTGAGCAGACACTGCTGCCACTCCTCGTCGCTACGGATCTGAAAGCTTTGCAGAGCCGACTGCCGGCGGCTGGGGCAGTTCTTAAACACTACGGCATAGCGATAGGATGCTTCTACATTATCGCCCAGAGCCAGCAAGGCCCCGGCGCGGTGCCCCTCGATCCAATACTCGATCAGACTGGGGTCGTTATCAATTTTAGGCATGAGATAAGCGTAGAGTTCCAGGACCCTGGCGTACTTCCCGGCATAGTGGGCCAACCGGATGAGCTGATAGGCATAGCGCAGCCGGATATAATGGGATTTGATGCCCAGAAAGCGCTGCAGGCCTTTACTGATCAGCGCTTCCATATCCGCTACACTGCGCGGAGTATCCTCCCAGGGATTTCCCTGAGTGACATACGGTTCGCATTCCTTGGCGAAAATGAGGTAATCAACTGTTTCGGTACAGGCGTGGCGCTCGAGATAATGGGCAAAACTATTGCCCCTCAGTTGTGCCGGTACGGGGATAGACTTGCTGGCGATTGCGGTGCGCAGCTCTTCCATATCCACTATAGACGCTTTATAAACCAGTGTGCTGATATCTTCCGCACGGGGCAGGTCACAGAAGCGCTCCCGCCATTCCGCGACGTTGTCCACGCGCTGCACCAGCCGCTGTGGCCCGTACTGCTCGTAGAGTTCACCAAATCCGATCAGAGCAGGCCCCGACGGGATTTCCGCACCAAGCATATCGGCAGATAGAAAAGAAAAACCCTGGAATTGATCGGGAGCGGGATCACAGCTGCTCGAAATCCGCTGCGGCCACAAGCAGATAGAAGCGAGCAGCAGGGGGAGCACCAAGTGTTTAGGACTTTTCCAGAATAGCCACAATCTCCTCCAGTTGCTCATACGGTAGATATTTGATAGTCGTTGAATCCAAGTGATAAAACGCCGTTGTGAAAGCACGGTGACGAAAATAGGGCGCCAGTATTCGGACGGTTTCACGAAGCAAGTCCGCATCAACAGTTTCCGTGCGAATCCGGTCACCGCGGTAAAGATAATAACCATTAAGATACGTACTTTTCACCACCTCAAAACGGCCGGTTTCCAGCTTTGTGAATCTGCTGCTATCCCCCAGATCAGTTTCCCGCAGGTTGTTCATCAGGCGGATCATCCGACCATCGCGAAAGATTACCCCCCAGGCGAACAGCGGCAAGGCCAGATCCATCGGTAGCGGGTAGCGCTCGAACTTATCGAGGTAAGGCAAGGCATTTTCTATGCGAAGGATGGAATTGGGTTCGTTCCAGTCGCGCAAATCCCCTACGTTGTAAAACATCAGCATCCCCCGGTCTACCGGCGGCACCCCCGTTCGCCGGTAATAACGAACCTGGTGCAGGCGAATGGTAGCCGACAGCAAGCGCTTGGAAGCAAAGAACCGGCCTTGTGCTTCGAGAAACTGAAAATAGGCTGCACGAGTACTTTCCGTCCAGTCGCAGTCAAACTGAATCTCCGGTATGCTCCCGGCAGGGAAGCCGGCACTCAATCGCTCAATCCGCTCGGCCACCCTTTGCGCCAGCCCTGCTATCTCTGCTTGCGGCAATTGCTCGAACACCTCATTGGTGATAAACACACAAGGAACGATGGCCTTTCCTTCCCAACCGCCGGGTCTCACCTCGAGAGTGGCCTGCGGAACGGGCATATTTCGCTCTTTATCCCAGTCGACATCAAAAAATTTGATATACAGCCGGCCTGCGTTCGAAGCCTTGAGGTAAGCCTGCTCCGGCCGGCTGAGCTCCAGGGCTGTCTGCCAGTGATAAAAAGCCGGTTGAACCTTTGTTTCCGGCATCCGGCAGGCGCCGGCCAGAAGTCCGATAGACAGGAAGAACAAAATCCGCCACATTGATGCTTTCGGTTTTCCTTTTGTAACGTTTGAGGGCGAGGGTTAATTTTAGTATAAGGCGGTCCGATTTGATTTCAGATATTCGAGTGGTTAATCCGGGTCAACGCTTTCCCGGGTATTCCCAGGGATCGCGGTACGCTCTGTACAACAGTTTATTGGCCTCCGGGTCATCGACGAACATTTCCTTTTCGCCGTCCCACTGCAGGCTGCGACCGGCTTTGTAGGAGGCCACAGCCATCAGGCTGATATTGGTTGCGAGGTGGCCGTGCAGAATATCGCAGACCGGCCGGCGTTCTCTTTCGATTGCATCGATCAGGTCGGCCCAGAGCTCACGGATATTTTGCTTATCGGGATCGTGCAGCGTAGGTTCCTGATGAATGAGCCCGGCACTTTTTTTCTTTGGATAGAAGGTGAAGCCGTCGAGCCAGCCCAGATGTAGTACCCCTTCCGTGCCGTAGAAATAGGCCCCGACATTATGCTCCTCATTGGAATTGGGATTGCACAATTTGCTTTCCCAGGTGAGTGTAAACGTTTCGAATTCATAAACGGCATACTGGGTGTCGGGCGCGGTAGAATTGTCCTGACGGATGTAGCGGTCACCGGTGGAGTAGACGGATTTGGGATAGCGCTCCTCTGTCCACCACAGCACCTGGTCGAACCAATGGATCCCCCAATCGGCGATGGTGCCGTTGGCGAAATCGAGGTACTGGCGGAAGCCGCGGGGATGGATGCCGGGATGATAATCGTGCCGGGGCGCCGGTCCCAGCCAGAAATTCCAATCCAGTGCTGCGGGGGGATCCTGAACAGGCTGAGGTTTGCCCGGGCCCTGTCCGTAATTGACAAAACACTTCACTGCGGATATTTCGCCTACCCTGCCGGCACGCAGAAATTCCATGGCGGCGATATTGTGTGGAGAGACCCGCCGGTGCGTACCCACCTGCACGACGCGCTGCGTATCGCGGGCCGTTTCCAGGATCGCCTTACCCTCATTGATCGTATGACCAATGGGTTTTTCCAAATAGAGATGGGCGCCCGCTTTCATAGCAGCGATAGCCGGCAGTGCATGCCAGTGATCGGGCGTGCCGATGATGGCGATATCGGGTTTTTCCCGATTCAGCAATTCGCGGTAATCGCGGTAGTGCCTGGGTTTTTCCCCCGTCCATTCATTGAGGTTCTTCTGTGTATCCTGCAGTGCCCGCTCGTCCACGTCGCAAATACCGATCACCTTTGAGTTGCCGGCTGCAACAGCTTCGCGAAGAATGTTGTTGCCCCACCACCCGGCGCCGATAAGCGCGATGCGGTAAGTCTGAAACTTCGGCCGGATAAGAGGAAAAATGGGAGCGGCGGCGGTCATCAACCCCGCCTGGGCCGTATGGCGAAGAAAGGTTCTGCGATTCATAATAGATTAGGGTGTGTTGACAGAATAAAGCAAGTCTGATCCACTTCCATGAGTCAATGTAAGAAAAATCAGGAAAATTAAAATCCTTTGGAGCCCCTCCTTTTTCCTGTTTTTTCAGCTTCTCAGGATCCACACATCCTGTTCTGGTTTTCGGAGCGCCCCGGCAGACAAGTCATCCGGCGCTCTGCCGGGAATATGCTCCAGCACCTTTCCGTAAGCACTGAAGAACTGTTCGGTGAAGGCTGGAGGATGAAAGGCCCCGTACATGCGGTGTCCTTCTTTCACTTTTTCCCGGACCACCAGCTTTCCCTCATCGAAACGCTTTTGTTCCGCCGGCGTGAGTCTCGACCGGAACGCAGCGCCGTGCATGGTGAACAGCAGAACGGCGCCGGGCTTGGCCACCCGCATCAACTCCTGCATCCAGGCGTGATGAGCAGCTTCCGAGAGATGGGTGAATATGGAAACACCATAAATAATATCGAAAAACTGATCCAGATAAGTAAGTGGGGGGTGCAGCTCATTATGAGAGAAGCGCACTTGTGGAATATTTTTTTTGCACCAGGCTATCGTCTGCTCGTTATAATCGGTACCGAAGCAGTGGCTGTAATCATCTAACAAGCGGGGTAAGTGGCGCACTATTCTCGCCGGCCCACAGCCCCAGTCGAGCACGTAGGCTTCCCGCAGACTTGCGTGTCGCTCCAGTTGAGTGATCAGCCACCTGGCGGTTTCCAGACCGTCGTAGTAGTACTTGTGATAGTCCAGGCCGAAGGACTCGTAAAGTAAATAGTCGGGTGGCAGGGCCACCTCCGGATGTGTTCGCACAAAGGCCCGGTTGCGTGTCCGGTTGCGGAATCGTTGCCAGTAATAGCGGCCGAGGTCAGCGTAATAGATAAGCCCCATTTGTCGTAGCAGCGCTGACAGGTTTTCTCTTTTCATGGCCCTGGATATTTCATTCTTCAGCGCCAAAGATAATTCTAAAACCCGACTTGACGGCTCCCGGGAAATACTGACTTAAAAGCCGTGTTGTTATGAGATTTTTCTCCTAGTTTTAGGGCATGAACAAGCTCGACCAAATACCTGCACTCAAGGATATCCGCTCTACGCACGAGGGCATTCGCAAGATGATTCACCGCACCCCGGTAATGACCTGTCGGAGTCTGGACCGCATCAGCGGCGCCAGTTTATTTTTCAAGTGCGAAAATTTTCAGAAGATCGGCGCTTTCAAAATGCGGGGTGCGGCCAGCGCCGCCATCCGCCTTTCCGATGAAGAGAAGCGCAACGGCCTGGCCACACACTCCTCCGGCAACCACGCCCAGGCGGTAGCCCGGGCGGCCCAGCTCCTGGGCATACCGGCCTATATCGTCATGCCGATCGATGCCCCTTCTATCAAGAAAGCCGCCACCGAGGGCTACGGCGCCCGTATCATCTTTTGCAGCCCTACCATAGCCTCCCGCGAATCGACGCTGGAACAGGTCGTCGAAGAAACCGGAGCTACTTTCATTCACCCCTATAATGACTACAATGTCATTGCCGGGCAGGCCACCTGCGCTGTAGAATTGATTGAAGACACGGAAGCGCTGGATATCATCATGTCGCCCATCGGCGGAGGAGGGTTGATGAGCGGTACGGCGCTCAGCACCCATTACCTGTCGCCCGAAACAAAGGTGATCGGCGCCGAACCCAAAGCCGTCGACGATGCCTATCGCTCCTTCCACAGCGGTCAGATTGAAGACAACGCTTCCACTGATACCATTGCCGACGGACTGCGCACCACCCTCGGGGAAAAGACTTTCCACATCATCCGCCGCCACGTCGACGATGTGCTTACCGTCGGAGAAGCCGATATCGTCAAGGCCATGCGGCTGATCTGGGAACGCATGAAGATCATCATCGAGCCTTCCTGCGCCGTTCCCTTCGCCGCCGTACTGACTCATAAAGAACGCTTTGAAGGGAAAAAGGTAGGTATCATCCTTACCGGGGGGAATGTAGATTTGAGTAACCTGCCGTTTTGAGAAGTAAGGCTTTGACATGACCTTGGGAACCTAATGACAAAGTGGGTTTAGAAGGGCTGAAACCGGGAGTCCCATTTTCAGATCTTCCCAACCTTAACAGAGCTGTTCCCTCAATAGTACGCCGTTTCACCTAGCCGCTGCACTCCATTTTCCCCGATACCGCTCAGCGGGCGCTTGGCGCGAACGAAGGTATTGAAGCGATACTCATTGAAATCGGGATCCCCGCGGCGCAGGCTTTCAATGCAGACGATTCCGGAGGAATGAATGATTTTACCTTCGCCCATGTAGATGGCGACGTGAACGATGCGCTCGGGTTTTTCACCGGTAGCTTTACGGCCGAAAAAAAGCAGGTCTCCCGCTTGCAGGTTGGAGAAGGTAGAGTCCGTTTCGATCTCCATTCCGGTATGCACCTGTTGGGAGGCGTCGCGGGGCAGCAGCAGCCCATTGAGGTAAAATACTGTCTTGGTATAGCCGCTGCAGTCGACGCCTTTTCCAGAAGTACCACCCCAGAGGTAAGGCCGGCCGAGGAAGGTTTGGGCCGTAGCCAGGATCGCATCCGCCTGATACCGGCGGGAACTCAGCCAGGCATCGTAGCCGGCCAGGTCGGTAGCCGTAATATAGGCCGGTCGGCCGTCGGGATAAGCTACGCGCATATAGTCTCCCTCCGTTTCCAGGAGTCGCAGGATATTGCCCGCCATCAAATCGGAGACCGGCCTTGCTGCCCGCTCAGGTTGGGCCAGCGAAAAGCCAAAGTCAGGCAGGTAAACCACTTTATCGGCTGCTTTCCAGACGCTGAGTTGCTCCCTGGTCATCGGTGTAAAGCCGCCGGCGTCCAGCCAGCCAAAGTAATCATCCGGGGTTTGCACTAAAAACCAGCCGTCCTGCTCTTTATGAACCCGTAGGATCGCACCTAAAGTAGACTGGGTCGACAGCTCGGCCGAATGCCGGGGTTCGGAACGAATATTACAGGCCGACAGGCGCACTACACCATATATATGACCATTCAATTCTTCGACATCCGGCAGCATCTCGATTTCATCAATGACTTCGATGCCGGCTTCCTCCAATCGATTCATTAGCGTCTGCCGGGCTTTTGGCAAATTGGACTCCCCGGCTAGCACCAGCCCATTTGCCGTCGCCATAGCTTCCACCTCAAAACGGGCCACGCGCCTATCAGGGGCGTATTCCTCCCGTACCGATTCGATTGTACGCGTCACCTCCGAGGGAATGGGATCGTGATCACAGCTGAAGGTCAGCAGGATCAAAAGGAGCAATAAGGGATAGGCGGATTTGATATTCATAGATGATCGTAATTTTCTGAGCGGCCAAAGATAAAGAACCTTGAGGAGAGGAGAGAAGTTCTTGAATACTTGAGGGCTGAGAACTGCCAGATTTCAGAAACCTGCAGTTCTATACCGGCGAAAACTCATGTAATGCGCGCTATTGCGGCTGAAGAATCAATACTTCTTTAAAAGTTACAAAGCACTAGCTTCACCAGTAAAGTTTTTTAACCCGGATTATTCATGGTAAGTCCATGAACAATGACGACGAATGATCGAAAATCCAAATAAAAAAGCCGGTCGCGGGGACCGGCTTTTTCCTTCAAGGTTAATGCGTCTTACTGTTTGATCTTAGTAGCCGGAACGATAGATGACGTTCGACTTGGATTTCTTATCGGCGACGGTGTCTTTGATGGTGCCGCTCACATCACGGCCGACACTGGCCAGGTTATCTTCGAAGAGGCAGCCCTGGATGACGGGGCTGCAGATGCCGTCATCAGTACGGTTATTATAGATGCTGCTACCGCGGATATAAGACATATTACCATAAAACTGGCAGTTCCGGATTTCCGGGCGGGTTTCGCCGGCTACGCCCTGATTCATGATACCGGCGCCGTAAGTTGCTTTATTCTTTTCGAAAAGGCTTCCTTCGATCGTGGGGCTGCAAACGCCGCGGGTGCCGTCATTGAAGATGCCGGCGCCGTCGAGATCGGCGATGTTGCCGATGAACCTGCAGTTTGAGATATAAGGGTTGGCTGTGCCGTTGAGGGCGTAATTGTAGAGCCCGGCGCCTTCGCGGCCCTGGTTGTTCTTAAAGAGGCAGTTCCGGATTTCCGGGCTGGAGTCACCATTCGAGCCGTCGTTGAACCAGCCAGCGCCACATCTTCTGATATCACCTTCCGGACCGGTGCCGTTGGCCATGCCTCCCTGAATGAGAAAACCGTCAATCAGGGTCGCCGGGCTCACGTTTTTTGTGTAAACGATGGTGTAGGAATTATCTTCCTTGCTGGCGGGGTCGCCGATTTCTCCACTCAGTACCGAAAGGTTGGTGGACAGGTCGCGTTCCTGTACACTTTTTTCGAATCCTCCGAATCCACCGTAGAGCTGAACGCCCTCTGGGATGACGAAGGAGGCGGCCCGGTCAGCGGTCTTTGTAGGGTGATAGGTACCGGCGGCCACCCAAATACGGGTGCCGGGAACGGCATGCCTCAGGGCTTGCTGAAGATCACCGTAGGCACTATCCCATGATGATCCGTTGCCCTGACTTCCCGCCTTGACATAAATGGTCTGTGCTCCGAGAGAACACAGGATTGACATACACACAGTAAACAGAAGCAGCTTTTTCACGCTCTAACCTTTTTGAAGTTGGTACTTGAAATTCAAATCGTCTTAAAAGTCAAACTGGGAAATGTGGATTACAGTGCAGCTGGAGTGAAATGACTTGCTTTGGGAATAATAAAGTCATCGCCACACTACAATCGATGTGCCAAACGAATCACAAGATTTGGATAGGATATCTGGGATCTGCGGATGAATGAGCACCCGCGATAGCAATTGGGATGTTGTCGTCAAACAGTTACAAAGATATATAATTTTTTCTTAATCAAAGAAACTTTAAATAAGAAAAATTACAATACTTCATTGGGTCATCCTTCAATTCTCTGGGGTGGAAGCAGATTATGAATGTATTAACAAAAAAAGTGTACTCATTCAGGAATCAATAAACGGTCTGGGAAACCAGGATATTTTCTGAATGTTACTTTTTTTAAAAATTGCCTATGGGAAAAGACAACAGTAAATATAGTTTTTTTTCTTATGAACTACAAAAAAAGAGCTAAAGAAATTAGTTTCTTTGCTTTATAGTTGATTTGGAAGTGAAGAAGCTGTACCTTTAAACGGCATATCGCGATAGGCTATCTACCTTACCTGCCACTTTCGGCCACAGAGGCTATTCCACCATCGGTAATTTATTTATCTTAAAACCTGTCCGGAAAGGAAGTTTTTTTTATTTTCGGCATGAATGTATTAACAATTATTGTACCATGAACATTTTCTACCGAATGATTGACCTCATTTGGGGTCACCCAATTAATCCAAGGAAGCGGATGCGAACATTCAAAGGAATATTTCTATTGGTGCTATTGTCCTCGATTTCTCACATTTCAGCGCAGGACATACACTTCACTCAGTTTTATAATACTCCGCTCAACATCAATCCGGCGCTCACCGGTGTTTTCGGTGGTGATACACGCTTCCTGGCGGGCTACCGGAGCCAGTGGACCTCGGTCCCCGTCGATTACCGGACTTTTGTGGTCTCAGTGGATCACAAGTTCTACGGCAAGCAGGCCAGTCCTGGTTTTTTTTCAGGTGGCCTTTCCTTCAACTTTGACCAGTCTGGATATTCCCGCCTCACCTATCTCAACCTGGGCCTGCATGGTTCCTACACCCGGAAACTAACCCAACATTTTTACACTACCGTTGGGGTTCAGGGAAGCGCCGTACAGCGACAATTCGATCTGGACGATTTGACTTTCGATAACTTTTTCGATCCCGACGTCGGGCAGGCAGACCCCAGCCTCGGCAGTGGAGAGAATTTTCTGGATAACAATGCGAACAATTTCTTCGATTTTTCGGCCGGGATCAACTTTCGCCTCCAGGCACTGAGCAACGCCGCGCTGGTCGACCGGCTTGAAAAGCGGTCCAGTATAGATTTCGGCGTAGGCCTTTTCCATCTGAATCGCCCTAACCAGAGTTTCGTAGAAGACGCTGAATCACCGCTTTCCATACGGGTCAGCCCGTACTTTGCCGGAGTGCTGCAACTCGGCCCCATCGTGGACCTCATCGGGGTCATGGCTGTTCAGTTCCAACGTCCTTACGATCAATATCTGGCCGGCGCCGGCGCCCGCGTTTATCTCAACCGTTCGCTAGGTAAGCAAATCGCCATTCAGGGAGGGGTCAATGTCCGCTTCCATCAAATCGCCGACAGCTACTCCCCCACCATACAGTTGCACTATAATAACTGGCGCTTCGGGTTCAGCTATGACGTCAATGTCTCCGAATTCCAGGTCGCTACCGACAATCGCAGCGGACCTGAATTTACGTTGCGCTACATTATCCGCCGGGTAAAGCCGCTGCCGACATTCAAGATTTGCCCGTTGATCTAGTGGGCTCCTGCCTTTTCAAGGGAGTCATCATTTAATGATTTTAAGGTCTGAATGCTATGAGTAAAATATTGCCAATCCTTGCGCTACTCTTATGCGCTGTTCAAACGGGCTACGGACAAACCCAAAAAGCCTGGATAAACGCCGCTGATACCGCCTATGTCGAAGAAGACTACTATGCTGCTTTCAAATACTACGAGGTGGCTCTTGAGTACGACAGCAGTCAAACCCGTTTGTGGTTCCAATACGCCAATGCCGCCCGGAAATTCAATGCTTTTCCTTATGCGGAGAAAGGATATGAAAAAGTACTGGCAGGGCAGGATACGGCTCGTAGCGCAGAAGCTGCTTACTGGCTGGCTTTCGTGCGGCTGCAACAGGGTAAATATAACAAAGCCGCCAAGGGTTTTGAGCATTTCCTGAATGAGTACGGCGCCGCAGCGCCGCAGCTGGTCGACGCCGCTCAACAAAACCTGGATAAAGCCCACTGGGCTATGCAAAAGTTGATTTCTTCCCCAATAGATTCTATCAGGCATTTAGGACCGGAGATCAATACACCTTACTCTGAATTCGGCGCCTCTTACTTCAACGACACCTTGTATTACTCCTCCTTCCGCTTTACTTATAAAAAAGACAAACACGACCCACCTCGCAAGTATATCAAAGTACTGCGTTCGGTGGACGGAGCAGAGGGCCAGTTGATGCCGGACGATTTTAACCTCAAGGGAAAACATATCGCCAATACCGCCTTTTCCAGTGACGGCAGTGAGGTCTTCTTCACCATTTGTGAATATGTCAGTGACGGAAAGGTGCGCTGTGATCTCTACCAGCGCCAGCGAATGGCCGACGGCAGTTGGGGGCCGGCCGCCAAACTCGATATCAACGCCGAAGGCTATACCTCCACTCAACCCGCTTTAGCCTATTATCCGGCAGAAGAGAAAACCCTGCTCTATTTCGTCTCTAACCGGCCGGGGGGTAAAGGCGGGCTCGACATCTGGTACAGCAGTCGTAATAGCGAGGGCGTCTTTGAAGCCCCCCAAAACCTGGAACCACTCAACACCAGCGGTGATGATGTCACCCCAATCTTCCACCCCCGTTCTCAGTCTCTTTTCTTTAGCTCGGATGGACGCCAGGAAGGCATTGGCGGACTGGATATCTACCAGACCCAACGACGAGCCGAAGGTAGCTACAGCTCTCCCAAACACATGGGGATCCCTCTCAACAGTAGCTACAACGATATTTACTATACACTCAACGCCAAGGGATCACTGGGCACCTTTTCCTCCGACCGTGCCGGGTCCACCTATATCGAAGCAGAAAAGGAAGCTTGCTGCTACGATATTTATCAGGCCGATATCAATATTGAAATCGACCTGCTGGCCCGCACGTTCAACAGCTACGATCAGAGCGCCCTGGAAGGCGCCACCGTCAACCTCTACGAAATAACGCCGCAAGGAGAAGAGATACTCGTAGGCACCATTACCAATCCACTGGCCAACGATTTCCGTTTTCCGCTCGAGCGCTATAAAAAATACAGGATCGAAGCCGTCAAAGAAGGCTTTGAATCCACTTCGGTTCCCCTGGACCTGACCGACGCCGAATTCTCCCAATCGACCACCATCGAAAAAGACCTCTTCCTGGCTCCCGCCAAAATCGACCTGCAGGCACTTACCTTTGATGCAGAAGATAATACTCCCCTCCCCGGCGTTACCGTGAGCCTGATGGAACTGCAAGACGGGGACACCGACCTGGTCGATGAGCAAACCAACAGCGCCGGTAACGACTTCCTCTTCCCCCTGCAAATTGGCAAAACCTATATCATCACCGCCGACAAACCAGGGTTCAAACCGGTGCGCGATACGGTCCGGTTTACGGCCGAAGATATCGCCCGCCTTGGTCCCCGCCCCACGGTAGAACTCTACCTGGAGCGCATCAACTTCGATGATTTCCTTCCCCTTGCGCTCTATTTCGATAACGACGCCCCCGACCGGCGTTCTTACAAGACCACAACTGATAAGACCTACGGAGAAACTTACAAAACCTACTACGGCAAAAAACTTGAATTCGTTGAAAGGTTTACGGAAGGCATGTCCGAAAGTGACTCCTTCCTCATCGCTCAGAACTACGAAAACTTTTTCGACCGCGATGTAAGAGGAGGCTACTCCGACCTAGACTCTTTCTCCAATAAACTGCTGCCCTTTCTCGAACAAGGCAATACCATAACGATCAAACTGAAGGGATACGCTAGTCCCCGGGCATCCGCCGGCTACAACTACAACTTGAGTCAGCGCCGGATCAGCTCCCTGAAAAATCACTTCCGCGAATATCAGGATGGCTCCCTGCTCCCCTATATCGAAAAGGGACAACTGGTCATCGAAGAAGAGGCCTTTGGAGAAACGACAGCAAAAGGCGTCCCTGATGATATCCGGGACGAGAAAAGCTCAATATACAGTTTGCTGGCCTCAGTAGAACGCCGCGTGGAAATCGTCGAGGTAACTGCCGGCGGAGATGAGAAAAGTGAAGCGCTCACAAAAAACAAGGATTAGGAACGGCAGGATTGAGCAATTGGAGGCGGGAAAACAACCTCCGGTCGCTCAATCCTGGCATCCCTTCTTCCTGCCTCCCCCTCTTGCTGTAAGAAAGCAAACCTGTCGTCCCAAGGGACGAATCAGTTTTTAATTCATAGGTATGAAACACCGTGTACATTGTCCACTAGTTAACCGAAAAGGAAATATGAATTCCGAAAATTATTTTTCCGTGCGGATGGCCCGCCCCTCCCGCCGTCACAAGCATTTCCATGGCGCCATTGCGGTTGCCGCCCTGTTGATTGGCCTGTTGATCCTGCCAAAGAGCATCTTGCATGCCGAGGGTACGCGTCAGGTGGCCCCCTCGTCGTCCGATATCGCCATGCTGTTGACCAACCGGTCGGATTTCAGCAACTTTGCAGCCTATGACGGCCCGGCCGACAGCCGCCTGTACATTTCTATTGCCGATCCCTCGGAAGTCCTGTATATCGGTCTCACCTGCGAATACGACGACTGGGGCAACCCCTTTCTGTCGCGCTCCGACAGCCGCTTCAGCTTTAGGATACGCAAGCATACGGACACCGGCACGGATCCTGTTGTCCATGGCCCCTTTGTTATCGACAATACTAACCAGAACATAAGCTCCTGGGGCAACGCCTTCTTCGGCCCCGGCGGCTACAATACCGACCTGAAGCTGCCCAACCCGGCCAAGGGCGGTCAGGAAGATTTCGTCTACCAGTTCCAGCCCGGTGAAAGCGGAGAATACTACATCGAATTTGAAGATGTAGGCAGCCTCTCCGTTGGCGATGACCGCAACCCCAAAGTGCTGATCGGTTACTGGGATTTCACCGTCGTGCAAAATAATGCAGCCCAGCTTGGCCGGGTATGGTCGCGCAACTGGGCTTTTCGCACCCCCGTCGAAAACTTAGATGATCCCGACCCTATCGAATGCGGATGGGACCGCGAGTTCAACGGCACTTTGTTTTCCTATACCTCCGACGGCTTCGTCTCCAAAATCGATTTCAAAGAGTCGGGCTTCCAGGGCCTGGCCTTTACCGTAGCGTTCAATTCCACCGGACCGGGTACTACCGGCCAACTGGCCAGCGACCGGCGCTCCGTTCCCAATAGCAACGTCACCGGCGCTTCCGCCGAGCACCAAATCTTTCTCCATCCGCCCGACACGGTCCTGTTTCCCAATGGCTGCAACGGCGAAGTAGAAGCCGCCCCCACCTTCCAGTGTCGCGACGATGGTTTTGCCCTGCCGGTAAGCGTCAGCCGGCCCGGGCAAGTGGAGGTGATCCTCGATTTCAACCAGAACGGCATTTTTGATCCCAATTCCGAAGACGTTTCCATCATCCATGTGTTTGATCCCGGCGATTTTGACAGCGGAACGGACTTCTTCGACTGTACAGAACAGGAAAAAGCAACCGCCGATATCCTTTGGAACGGACTCAAAGGGGGAGATTCTACCCAGGTAGCCTTCGGTGACACGATCAATCTCATCCTCGTTTATACCCAAGGAGTGCAACACTGGGCGGTCTACGATGCGGAGTTCCTCAAGCAGGGCTTCTGCGTTAAGACCGTGCGCCCCGACCCTCTAAATGACTCCCAGATGGAAAGCGACTTGCTCTACTGGGATGACAGCCTGATTCCCGACTCCCCCGGCACCGGCCAACCTAAAGTGAACCTCAGCGGCTGCGCGTGCGAAACAGATAATTGCCGAACCTGGGATTTCTTCCAACCCAACCAGGAATGCAAACTCGACAAACTCAAGGACGTCCTCACCACGGGCTACGGCGATAAAAATACCATCAATACCTGGTGGTTTGCCAGCACTACCAAACAAACCAGCGCCAATATTCCCATCCTCACCTGCCAAATTACCGGACGCGACACCATCTGCGAGGGAGAGGTTACAGAATTCACGGTTGAGATCAGCTCGGAAGCCGGCAGCTTCTCCTGGACAGGTCCCAATGGCTTCACCCAAACCGGTCCCTCTACCGGCCCAATCAGTGAACCGGGAATATATATGGCGACTGTCAGTGACGAAACCGGCTGCTCCACTACCTGCTCACTGGAATTGTTCGTCGTGCCTAATCCCAACCTGAGCTTGGTCAGCGTTACCGACGCCTCCTGCTCCGATGCCGCGGACGGCATTATCACCGTTGAGGCCACCGGTGGCTCCGGCCAATACACCTTTACTATCGATGGGCTCGATACACAGTCCGAAGGCTCCTTTACTGGTCTGCTTCCTGGCGTCTATACCATTGGCGTGCAGGATACCTTAGGTTGTGCCGATTCCCTGCAAGTAAACCTGGGCAGCGGCGAGCTACCGCAACTGAATTATCCGGATACACTGACCATCTGCCCGGGTGAATCAGTACAGGCGCCGCCCTCCGGGCCGGATACGCTTTCCTACAAGTGGACGCCGGAAACCGGCATCGACGATATCAATTCCGCAACCCCCACCTTTTCACCGCTGGTGACGACCACCTATATCGTCTCTGCCGGCAAAACGGCCGATCAGCTCTGTGTCACCAAAGATACGGTCGTAGTGGAAGTGCTGCCCGCCCCTGAAATTACCTTCAGCGGCGAAACCGTATTGTGTGACGGTCAGGCCAACCTGTTTGCCTCTTCCAATGCTCCGGATGTCGCTTTCAGCTGGCTTTCGCCAAATGGAGAAGTACTTGCTACCGGCCCCGACTTTCAGCAGAGTATAGACCAGGAGCTCACCCTGACCCTGCGGGCTACCGGCGCAAACGGCTGCATATCAGAACAGGAAATCCTGCTGCGCAATGCTTCCGTCGACGTCAGCGTTCCCGATCAGGCGGCTGCCTGTCTGGGAGAAACGCTGACCATCAATGTGGTTAATAACAAACCGGCTGATCAGCTGACCTACAGCTGGACACCGGTGGAAGCCTTCGAACCAGGTACCGCCAACAGCGCTTCGCCTACCCTGCTCCCGGAAGTTGGCGAACGAAAAGTGTTCGTCACCATTGAAAACCAGGAGGGTTGCACCTTTACAGATTCGGTTACCGTAGCCGTAGTTGACCCTGATTTTTCGCTCGACTTCACAACGGAGCTGGAATGTAACGGCGCCACCGTTCAGTTCATGAATACCAGCAGCACCAACGCTTTCGGCTTCCAGTGGGATTTTGGCGACCTCAATAACCCGGGGGGCGGTTCCACTGAGGAAAACCCTACCTATACCTATACAGTAGCCGGAACCTATACGGTCACCCTCACCCTGCAGTATGACGTTTCCTGTACCGATACAATCAGCCGGGAAGTGGTGGTAACCGATCCTCAGGTCATCGCTGCTTTCAACTATGAGTTGACCGATTGTGCTTCGGAAGGAGCCACCGTTCAGTTTACGGATGCTTCAACGAATACCTTCAACAATACGACAAACTGGCAGTGGACCTTTGGTAACGGCGCCAGCTCCACCGAACAGAATCCCAGTATCCTCGTTACGGAAAGCGGTCCGCTCAGCGTCGAACTCACTATTACCACCGCCAATGATTGCCAGGCCAGCGTGCGGGATACGCTCAATTTTGTGCTGCCCACTCTCATGCTACAGGATACGGTATTACTCTGCCCGGGAGATTCGGTGACCCTGAACCCGGACGGCGATCCGAGCTATGAATATGAATGGTCACCTGCCGACGGACTCAGCAGTACCAGCACCGCCAGTCCGGTAGCTGCTCCCAGCCAAAGCACCACGTATACCGTGACGGTACAAGGAATCGGCGATGCCGTCTGCGAACGCGTTGAGCAAGTAGTGGTACTGGTCGCGGACCCGCTAAACCTCGCTACCGGCCCGGATCAGTTTACCTGTGGTGAAGACGCCGTTCTCTCCGCCTCCTTCAACGGCGAGATTGAGCGTATCCGCTGGTTCAATGCCGAGAACGCGACGCTGGGCACCGATACTACTGTAGTGGTCAATCCGTTCAAAACAGCAACCTATTACGTCACCGCCGTCACTGTCCAGGGCTGCACGGAAACTGACTCAGTTACCGTCACCGATCAGGGCGTCGATGTTGAGATACTGAGCGATGACATCGTGGGCTGCGGCCCACAGGAAGTTCAACTCGAAGTAGCCAACCAGGACCTCGAGGATATTTTGATATTCGACTGGCAGCCGGCCGATCTCATCATTGCCGGCTCCAACAGCAGCAGCCCCACGGTACGCGTAGAGCGGGGCTCGGTCACCTTCAGCGCCCGCATCCAAAATCAATTCGGCTGCCTCGATTCAGTCGCCATTGATGTCACGGCTTTGGCCTTCGACACTAAGCTGCCGGATACCGTCATTGTCTGCGCCGGTGAAAACAAAGCCCTGGCGCCGGAAGCGAATCCAAATTATCAGTATCAGTGGTCACCAGCTGATGGACTGAATGATCCCAGTTCCCCCAACCCCATTTTCAGCGGAACCGAAAACACGACCTACCTCGTTACAGTAAGCGGTCAGATCGACGGTACGGCATGTTCAATTACCGACACGGTCATGGTTATCGTCCGGCCGGCGATCAACCTGCAAACCAGCGCCGATACGGTGCTCTGCATGCCGGGTTCTATAAGCCTTAGCGCCAGCTCCGATCTCGACACCATCGATTTCAGCTGGTTTGACGGTCCCAGCCTGGACAATCTCATCGGGGAAGGCCCTCAAATTATGGTAACTCCGGCGATAGGCGATACGACAGATTACTACGTAGTGGCCAGGGATGTCGAAGGTTGTACCGAAATCGGACTGGTTCGGGTTTTCGTTCCGAACCTGCCCAATGTACTGCCTCCCCCCACCGTGAGCGCCTGCGCGGGGGAACCCGTCCCGATCAACCCGAACGGCAATCCCGGTTTCAACTACCAGTGGGATCCGGAGATCGGATTGGATCTGAGCGATCCCTCCAACCCGGTCGCCACGCTGGAAACCGACATCGACTACAGTGTCACGGTTACCGATCCCGCTACCGGATGCTCGGCAACAGGCAGCGTTCTCGTGGTGGTCATTCCGCCGCTCAACCTGCAGGTAAGCCCCGACACGACCCTCTGTGATCCCGCTCCGGTAACCCTGGAAGCACAAACCGAACAGCCTGCTGACATCCGCTGGTACGACAATCCAGCTTTTGAAGGCGAAGCAATCAACACGGGAACAAGCTATACTTTCACCCCGGAAGCGGGCACCTCAATCACGCTGTACATCCTGGCCGACGATGGTTCCCCCTGTACCGAAGAAGCCAGTATAACGGTCAGCGTCGAGGATCCCATCAACACTCAAATACCCGACTCCCTCACCGTCTGCACCGGCGAATCTACGCCTATCCCGCTTGACCCCGGTCTGGCGTACGAGTGGCTCGACCAAACCGGCCTCGACCTAAGCGATCCGGCCAATCCGGTCATCACGCTGGACAATGATCAGACCTACATCGTGGAGGTGACCAATCCGGCTACCGGTTGCTCCACAAGCGATACACTGCAGGTCCTCGTGCTTCCCAAGCTCAACCTGAATGTTACTCCGGCTGATACCACCTTGTGTGAACCGGCGGAAGTGACTTTTACCGCTTCTTCCGATATTGATGCCGTATTCAGCTGGTTCGACAACCCGGCTTTAGAAGGAGAACCCCTGCAAAACAGAGCGACGTTTACCGTCACTCCCCCAACCGGGACTACCACTTACTACGTTCTCGCGGTAGGCATGGATGTTTGTCAGGATAGCAGTATCGCTACGGCCACTGTTACGGTGCTGGATCTTCCGGAGGCGTCCGGGTTGCCGGAAGCTGTTTCCGGTTGCGCCGGCGACCAGGTGGTAATCGAACTCAATGAGCAGTTCATTTACGAGTGGACACCGCAAACTGGGCTGAACCTCAGCAATCCGGCCCAGCCCGTAATTACTCTGGACCAAGATATCCTTTATACGATTCTGATCACCGATCCCGAAACGGGCTGTACCGCCCAGTTAGAATTACCGGTAAGCGTCAGCCCACCGGTGATGCTCACCGTCGAACCCAGCGATACTACCCTTTGTGAAATCCAGGCTATCGAGCTTTCCGCAGCGACCAACCTGCCGGCGACAATCCGCTGGTACGACAATCCGGAAGGCAGCGGGGCTCCCCTCTTTGAGGGCACCCCCTATCCCGTAATTCCCCTGGCTGGCGCCAGCACCTATTACGTGATTGCAACTGTCGAAGGAGAATGCCCCGGCGCCGATACCGCCAGTGCTACCGTCACCGTCTTCGACCTGCCCGGAACCAGTGGTATTCCCGCCGACACCAGCGCCTGCGAAGGGGACCAGATTACCCTCAGCCTAAATCCGGAATACGAGTATGAGTGGTCGCCCACAACCGGTCTCGACCTCAGCGACCCGGCCAACCCGGTC